>Ga0326597_10005165_pt1 | contig 18174 bp, 17 predicted proteins | sample RVTome_12_FD_203789 | JGI IMG/M metagenome (GOLD analysis project Ga0326597, IMG submission 203789) | Soil microbial communities from uranium-contaminated site in the Upper Colorado River Basin, Wyoming, United States - RVT100D185 | ecosystem: Environmental > Terrestrial > Soil > Contaminated >... | reverse complement strand
GTCCTCAAGAAAACCGGCAGCTTCTACTACCATTGCGATTGGCACTCGAGCCGAAGAGGAACGTAAGGCGTCATGGCCAAAAACAAAGCGACTGCACCAGAAACCACACGCGGACCGACAGAGCCGAAATCCGGCTACATCACAGACTACATCAGCGGCGAACAGGTTCGCGACACTCCCGAGGAGCAGGAAGCCGTTCAGGTGTTCGCGCGCCGGTTAATCGAGGACTACGGGTACAGCAAGGCGCAGATTAGAACGCGCCCGCAGCACCGCGTCCGCCAACGCCCGTCGGACGAGGACAAGTCGTACCCGGTCGATATCGCCGTTTTCAACTCGCCCAAGCAGACCGAGGACGAGTTGTTCTTGGTGGTCGAGTGCAAGAAGAGGGACCGCAAGGACGGAGAACACCAACTTCGCCTTTACATGGACATGTCCGCCGCCGAGGTAGGCGTGTGGTTCAACGGTGACGAACACCTGTACCTGCGCAAGGTCCACCACAAGAACGGTCGCCGAACGTACGAGACGCTTCCGAACATCCCGCGTAACGGACAGCGCATCGAGGACATCGGGCTTTATCGTCGCAAGGATCTAAGGAAGCCCTCGAATCTCAAAGCGGTGTTCCGGGACATCCGCAACCACCTGGCAGGGATGACAACCGGTATTACCCGCGATGAAGCGCTCGCCCAGGAAATCATCAACATTCTGTTCTGCAAGATTCTCGACGAGCAAAACTGCGCCCCTGACGACACGGTGGTCTTCCGTGCCGGGGTCGGCGAGGACGCCGAGGACGTTCGAATCCGCATCATCAAGATGTTCAACGGCGTCAAGGTTGAGGTCTATGAGGATATCTTCGACGGTGCCGACACGATACGATTGGACGCAGAGAGTGTTCGCTACGTTGTCGGCGAACTCCAGAACTACTGTATCATGGATGCCGACCGCGACGCCATCGGCGACGCCTTCGAGGTATTCATTGGCCCGGCTCTGCGCGGGGCCGAAGGGCAGTTCTTCACGCCGCGCAACGTCATCGACATGATGGTCAAGATCGTCGACCCCAAGCCGGGCGAGATGATTATGGACCCGGCATGCGGGTCGGGCGGATTCTTGATTTCCGCGCTGGCCCACGTCTGGTGCCAAGTTGAAGAAGAAGGAAAGCGAAAGAAATGGTCTGAACGACAGTTGGCCAACCGCCTCCGAGACGTTTCGACGCGGTGTTTTCGCGGTATCGACAAGGACGCGTTTCTAGCCAAGGTCTGCAAAGCCTACATGGCCCTGGTCGGGGACGGGCGCGGCGGTGTCTTCTGCGCGAACTCTCTTGAGCCGCCCAAGCAGTGGTCCGCGAACGTGCGCGAGAAAATCGACTCAGGAGCGTTCGATGTCATTCTCACCAACCCGCCCTTCGGCAAGAAGATTGTGGTGAAGGGTGAGCCGATCCTGTCGCAGTTCGACCTTGGCTACAAGTGGAAGCGGGACAAAGAAACCAAGAGCCTTTCCAAGACCGCGACGCTTCACGATGACCAACCGCCCCAAATCCTGTTCTTGGAGCGGTGCCTGCAACTGCTCAAGCCGGGCGGGCGGCTCGGAATCGTCCTGCCGGAAGCGGTTTTCGGGATGCCGACGTATGAGTACGTCGTCACATGGCTGCAACAGCGGTCCAAGATTCGCGGCGTGGTGTCCATGCCCGAAGCTCTCTTCAAGACCAGCGGCAAAGGCGGTACGCACGCGAAGGTCTGCGTCCTGTTCGTCGAGAACACCAAGCCCAAGAAGGGCGAGGACTACAACATCTTCATGGCCGACGTGAAGTGGTGCGGCCACGACTCGCGGGCGAACCCGACCTACCGAAAGGATGCCACAGGGAAAATGGTCTTGCTAGACGAAGTGCCCACGGTCTACGAAAAATGGGCGGCCATCATCAAGAGTTGGTGAGTAGCGCAGCCCATGACCACAAAGACAACGCAAGACCATACCGGCTTTCGGTTGACGCTCTCCGCGATACGGCGGGGCGTGTTCCTCCCCAAATACTACAGCCCCGAGATTGCAGCACGCCTCGCCGAGTTGGGGAACACGCACAATCTTGTGACCGTCGGGGAACTCATGGCGAAGAAGGCGCTCAGGGCAGTGACGGGCCACGAAATCGGCAAGATGGCTTACGGGACCGGCACCATTCCCTTCGTCCGAACTTCGGATGTCTCAAACTGGGAACTCAAGACCGACGCCAAACAAGGCGTCAGCGAGGACATCTACGCCGAGTACGGAGCAGCGCAAGACGTACGCGCTGGCGACATCCTTTTCGTGAGAGACGGTACCTATTTGATCGGGCAAATCGCCTTGGTCACGGAATCCGATCTACCGCTGCTGTACCAATCCCATATCCTGAAGTTCCGGGTCGCTGACGATTCGCCCGTCACGCCACACCTACTCATGGCCTGCCTCAGCTAGCCGATCGTCAAGGCCCAAATTCGGTCCAAACAGTTCACGGCGGACATCATCGACACCGTGGGTGACAGATTCAAAGAGATCGTGTTGCCATTGCCGCGAGATCGAAAGGTGGCCGCGCGCGTTACGGCGGAAGTCAAAGAACTGACTACCGAGCGGTCCCGCTTGCGGGACAAGATCAGAAAGATTCCGTACTGGGTCCAAGGGGACATTGCCACCCTTGATGAGCCGGTGCCCGATGAAGCGGTCACGGAAGTTGTAGAACATGGCAATCCCGGCTTCGCTCGGTCGCTTTCGTCGATCAACCGGGGCGTGTTTATTCCCAAATACTACGACCCGGAGCTAGACGCCGCCGTCCGGCGCTACCCTCGGTCCCACCGAATCGTGTCCATTGCCAAGCTCGTCAAAGAGGGCGTGCTTTCTTGGGAAAACGGAATTGAAGTCGGCAAGATGGCCTACGGGACCGGCATCATTCCCTTTGTTCGCACGTCGGATATCTCCAACTGGGAACTCAAGGGCGACCCGAAGCAGGCAGTCTCCGAGGAGATTTACGCCGAGAACGTCCAGGACGTGCAAGCAGGAGACGTCTTCGTGGTCCGCGACGGCACATACCTTGTTGGGACGTCCTGCATCCTCACCGAGAAGGACACCAAAATTCTCTACTGCGGCGGGCTGTACAAACTCCGGGTCGAGAACCGCGAAGAGATGGACCCGTACCTGTTGCTCGCGCTCCTGAACGCCCCAATCGTCCGCCGCCAGATGCGCTCCAAGCAGTTCACGCGCGACATCATCGACACGCTCGGCAAACGGCTCTTTGAAGTGCTGTTGCCCGTCCCCAAGGATGTCGACCTTGCGACCCGCATCGCCAAGGAAACCCGCACGGTGATCGAAACGCGGGCCAAACTCCGCGACCGTACCAAGCAGATCGCACTCGAAGTCGAAGGCATCGAATCCGTGACCGAAGAGGACTTGGAAGCGATCGATAAGGTAGATCGATGCGTTGTCATCGCAGTTCCCCCACGCCCAGAGCAGTCGGTAGACGATGGGCATTAGTGCTTCCGTGACGTCTTGGTCATCTGCCAGGTCAGACGTCAGCAAAGGCGCGTCGATCTCCAGGTGATCATCCATAGGACAATCGCCGCGGTCGAGGAGACGAGTGTGAAGTACCGAGAGATCATGAAACGCCCCATGCGGCTCAGCCAGCGAATCCTGGAGAAGTACAGCTGGCTGTTCGGTGCATTGATTAAGCGACCTTCGAAAGGAGCCGTAATGGCACGTGAGAATCGGAGTTCTTGGGGCGGGTTGATTACCGAGAAGGGATTCGCGCTCTTATTCTACAACTTTTCTGACGACCGACAATGGATTGCCTACGAAGACGCCTTCGTCAAGGACTACGAGGACGCTATTGAGCAGTTTCCGATGCTTGCTAATTATCGATTTTATGACGCCATGGACGCCCCGTTTCCGGAGAACCGTGGTTACATCGAGGTAGATGAGATAAAGGAGGAACACTACGAGCAAGACAAGGCGCTCCAGTCTAGACATATAAGGCGACTGCTTAAACAGAGCGGAGTATGCGTGGATGAAGGCGTAGACGACGAGGGACGTCACGTGGTCGAAGCACTTGACGAGAGCGTAGGACGCCGAATTACCGTCGTGGACCAAGACCTCTGCGAGGCATTCGAGACGGTGAAATGCGCTTTGGATATTACGGATGTCTAATACGGGAAGCTACGGGCAATTCGGGGGACACTATACTGCCAATTCGGGGGACACAAATTCGGGGAATTCGGGGGACATCATACTTATTTCCTGCGTGTTCTAGGCTCGCGTCCGCGCGCTCTAAACCCCCCACGCCCGGCTCCGCGCCGCCTGCCTGCCGCCTGCCTGTCGGCAGACAGGGCAGGCACGGTTGCCCTCCCGACGAGACCGCTGTTAAGCAATCGGTGGGCGGTGCCTGCCATACGAGACTGACCGAGCGCAGCTTCGCGCAGGCTTAAAGCCGCGGCTCAGCACGTCCGGCGGTCGTAGTGGTCGGGCGTTCGCGCATGCCCAAAGCCTGCGGCTCAGCGTTGATCTCCTCCACGGTCTCCCGGACAAACGTCTCCACGTCCTTTCCGGCCGTGGCCGCGGCGGGGCGAGCTATGGATCTACTACGCTCTGGCGGGTGCGGCCGGGTTGTCGGTGGCGGCGTTCTACGTGATGGCCCGGTACCGATTCACGCTCGTACCGCTGCTGGTTCCGTTTGCTGCGGTGGGCGTGTTGGAGGTCTTTCGCGTGTTTTTCAAGCGGCGAGGGCGGCTCGGCGGGGGCGTTGCAAAGTCAGCCGGCGTGCGCGGCCAGCGGTTTGTCCGGTTGGCCGGATTGGCCGGTGTGTCCGCGATTGTGGCCAATTGGCCGATTCTTGACGAACGGCGGCTGGATGGCATGGCGCGTATGAACCTGGGCGTGGCGTATGCTCAGGCCGGGGACGTGGAGTCGGCCATTCCGTGGTTTCGGCAGGCGGTGTCGGGGAATCCGTGGTCGGCGGAGGCGAACAATAATCTGGCGATGGGGTTGGCTTTGACGGGTGCCTTCGCGGAGGCGATTCCGCACTATCGAGCGGCGCTGGCGGCCGTGCCAACACTGGTAGGCGTGAATTTCAACCTGGGGGTGGCGCTGGAGCGGGTGGGGAGGCTGGATGAGGCGATCGTACAGTACCGGCGGGCGCTGGAGCTGGATCAGTCCGACGCACAGGCGAGGGAGGCGGTTGAGCGGTTGTCGGGGTTTGGGAAGAGTTGATGTTGCAGGTTGGTCGGCGGGGAGAAAGGGGGTAGGCGGCCGTGAACGGTGATTATACGTGCGAAGCGTGATGGGCCGCGTTCATTGTAGCCGCAGTGGGTGATGATGTCGCCGATCGAGACCGGGCGATAGTCGACTCACATGCTCACATCGGGGGGAAGCTCGGCAAGCGTGGAATCCCAGCGGAGCTTGCCCTTATCGACGAGGCGGCCGAAGCGCAGCCGAGTGGCCGCCTTGCCGCAAGAGGCGATCATCGAGCGATCACCGGGGGCGACGGCCTCTTTGCTTTGGAGGTCGCGCACTCCGGCGGGGCCGATGGCGACGATCTTCCCGTCACGCACGGCCCCGGCGGCGACGGCGGGTGCGGTCCTTAACCACCTTGGCTTTGGGCAGGTCGTCTACGTCGCTCGGTTCCGACATCAACGATGAAGCGGCGGCGGTGATCGACTGCGGCGCGCCGGGAGCGCCCATGAGCAGGCGGAAGATGCGGTCGGCTTCAACACTCTTCAACTATTGGAACGCCCAGGAGCCTTCGTCGCTCGCTCGGTCCGGTATCGCTTCGCCATTGAGATTTTCACGTACGCGCTCAGGATCAAGCTTCGCGAGACGGAATGCGTCTTTGTTCAACTGAATCCCCACATCTTTGAGTGCCGAATATGCTGCAGCAGCCACCGCATAACGAGCAATCTCTTCCGCAAATACGTATATGCGATACTTGCATTGCTGCGCATACGTATTAAGAGTCGAATTCAGCGGGAACACTTCATCCAAAGTTGCAAGATGTCCATCGGAAAACTTGATCTTCGAACCCTGTTGAATCGTCATGTACTTGGGTGGCTTGGGGAGATCAACGTAAAAGCTGTCTTCAAGTCCCTTTCCAAGCTTGCGCCGAATCGCATCATCAAGCTCATCGAACCACCGCTTAGCGTCGTCCTGGTCCACTTCATCCGGAGAGAAAAGCTTCTTGATTATTCGTTTCCAATCAGTGGAGTCCTCATCGCTGCAAGGGTTGATACTGGAACCGTGAATGATCGCGGCTCTGAATGGAATGTTCCGATGCCTTAGTCGACGGATTACGGGGTACAAATGCCTGGGCACGCCATTAAGGCCAAAAAAATCGTACTCGTCGTGCTCGAGCAACCATTCCAAAGGAAGCGCGGCGGGGTCATCAACTGCGCGCTCGAACAACTTCGTAGCCGCGCGAATCTTATGATGATGATATGCGGAGTCGTAGAGAAGCATCCTATTGAATAGAAGTTGTTCGATAGGAGCAATCCCGCGGTGATCGACGACCATTTCATACTGACCGCGCTTGTTATCACAGATGCACAAGCTTGACACCAGCCGCTCCTTATCCACGGGCATCGTTACTCCCGTAAAATACCCATCGCGGGTTTGGTAGTCGACTTTGTCTATGTCGAACGGACCATTTATGATCTGACTGACGAATTTGAAATCGGCGTGTTCCTTGGGCGGCAATCCGATGATGAGGCGCGCGATATTCTCGCACGTTACGCCGCTTGGAAGGCACTGGTCGCCAACGGCCTTCCGTACGTTTTCGAAGAATCGTCCGAACGCCTTGGACGTCAGCATATAATAGGTAAGAACTTCGGCGGCACCGATCCTTGCAGATTTCTCGCCTTGCGGAAAAAGCTTTCGCAATTCGTTTGTGCCAACCCGCACTCGTGAATCGCGTCTGTAAACATCCTCGGACACGTGGCTAAACACGCAATGTGACACGTCGTGGAGCAAGGCAGCGAGGCGAACCATAAGGCGTAGTTCAAGACTGAACCGTGTATCCCACTCGCCCGTCGCAAGACGATCGATCACGCGCGCCGCCAAGTGGAGGCATCCTAACGAATGCTCAAACCGCGAGTGAACTGCGCACGGATAAACCAGATATGTGAATCCCGTTTGAAAAACACCGCGGAGACGTTGAAACAGTGGAGTATCAACGATCAGACACTCGTGTCGGAGCAACTCAACCATCCCCCACACCGCATCGCGAACGATCTTTGGTTCATTGGGTCGAATCGCTAAATCGGCGGAGTCTGGAAGCAGTTTCTTTAGAACCGACTCGACAAGTGAAGCCAGCGGATCCATAGGCAGAGCATACCGCAGCCCGCGGAACTCGTCAACATGTCGCTTCCGCTGGTGGAGCCTTGCTGAGCGCCTCAAGGAAGTGATCTGTCATTTGTTGGATAGTCCGCATGGCTTCGGATCCGAAGTCGGACTCGATCTTCCTAATGGTCGCCTGTGCACGCGTTGAACTCATCGTAATTGTCCGAACCCGTGGATTTGGAACGCGGTGTGCATCCCAGGCTCCACCAAGAAAGAGATAGTCCCCGAGAGCGCATGAAACGGCGTTGTCGCCGATGACCCTGAAATCAAGGTGGCGCAGCTCATGCGAAAACTCACTTCTCTGCTGCATCGCATGCAGGATATTACAGAATGCGCTGACCGGAATGGTCCCAGAATCCTCAGATCCCTGAACTTTGTTACTCCGTAGTTTCTCGGCGACCATAGCGATAAGCCCGTCCAATAGGTCCACCGTCCCGATCCGACGCTCAGTAGCCTTAGCCTTGCTGCCATGCCCCGACATGTCGCCCTCCCGGTTTGATCAAACCCTTCATTCTACAAACTTCGCAACTAGTTGCCAAGAACGGTCTAGCGGACCGTTCTTAACCCTTCATCTTGAGATTCATCGGGAGTTTAGCACAAGATGTTGCGCTGTCAATATGTTCGCGAGAAAAACGGCTACACGACATCATTGCTCTTGCCTGGAGAATTGGGCCTTGCGGCACTAGACGCTGGTTTTTCGCCATTTGCCGAGCTTTTCGTACGGATGATTCCCTGCTAGGATTTCAAGAGTATTCGGGAAAAACGGCTACCATGCCCAGAAACGTTCATCGTGCAACATTCGTCCCAGAACCGATCGGAATCGCGTATGTGCAGATGGACGTGGATGGACGAATCGTAGTGCCATCTGACTTGCGAGGTTCGTTCCGCGACCAGGAAGCCCCCTTCCTGGTACGGTTCAGCTTGGCCGGGCGCGGGTACGTGACGGCGCAATCTGCTTCCGGGTGGCCACCATACTCCGAGCGCACGGAGGTTGAGCGGGCGCTGAAGCTACTTGACCGTACCGACACCAGGGATTTGCCGCGTGACCACCTGCAGAACGTACAAGACTTCGCCCGAGTTGTCGCGTGCCGTTACATAGATGGCAAAATGGGAAGAAAATGGCAGATGAGAATACCCCATACTGTGCGCGCTTGGCTTGGCCTCGCGCAACGCAGATCGCCGATGGGCAAGACGAAGCGCAAGGATATCGCAAAGGGGCATTTTGTGATAGTGCTCGGAAACGTCGGCAGTTTAGAAGTTTGGAGTGAAGAATCGTTCAAAAACGCCCCAATTCACGATAGTTCTGATTTCGATGCTCTACGCGCCAAAGCCGCGGAGTCCCTGGTGCATGCCACACAGCGACAGCCTACACGTCGAGGTTCTTGACGTTTGCGGCGTTGTCTTCGATGAAGCGGCGGCGGTGATCGACTGCGGCGCACCGGGAGCGCCCATGAGCAGGCGGAAGATGCGGTCGGCCTCGCGGGCGTCGAGGTCGGCTTGCTCCAGGTCGTTCATGTCCTCGGAGATGGTCACCCGCAGGAGCGTTCGCTTGCTCCGCTCCATGGACGTGTCCCAGAGCTCGTCGGAGTTCATCTCCCCGAGATCCTTGAAGCGCTTGACCTGCATGCCCTTGCGGCCCAGGCCGCGACAGTGCTTGGGGCCGAGAAAGCCCTACCGTTCGAGTACATAGGCCACGCCCAATCCTCCCAGAAAGACAAGACCGCAGCTTGCAAGAGCTAGAACGTCGCGAGGTCGAGTAGTACGTAACCCGGCTTCTTCAATTGTCTTCGTATCCCAACGTAGCAACTCAGCGACGGTCCTCTCGAATGGCTTCAGCGCCCGGAAGACAAAGACTAGCCCGACCAAGGCTGCATCAACCGCGACCACCGACGCCTCTCGAGTAGTCCTATTGAAAAAGAGATACGTCCCCAACGACAAAAGCACGCAAAGCAACGACGCGCTGATATGGACCGCGCACGCAGATAGTCGGCCCATGCGACTATTGAACACGTCCGCAACCACATCCCAAACGGCATACACGCAAAACACGACAAGAAGACCGCGGGCTTCTGGGGCAGCCGAAGGGATCGGGCTTCGGACCTGCGCATCGTTAGACAACTCAACCTTGTAGACAATCACGAAATAAACGAAAACAAGGACAATATCGAGCAAAAGATCCACAAATTGCCAATCAAATACATCACTCAACGGGCGCTTGTTTTGGATCGAGTTCGACCAACCAACCCAGCTACAGGCTATGAGCACAATGCAAAAAACCAAATGAAAAAACGCGGGGAAAGACCAAAGGATTCCGGGTTGGAATAGATGGACGCCTTGGCGTGCCACTTCGGTCATGGCGAGCGCAAACATCAGTCCGACGAACCGATGGCGAACTTGGAACTTGTCGCGCGAATCAGCAGCCCCGTCCGTCACGACATTGGGTGGCCGAGGTGAAGGCATAATCGCTCAACTCCGCGAGGGCAGCGAGCCCAACTCAATAATAATCGGTTTCAAACACGTGTTCGACGAGTCGATCGATTTTCACTTTACTAGAGCAGACACTCCTAAATGGACAGCCACATTGGGTGCCTCCATCACGGGCCAAATGATAATAGCGTTCCGGCAAATTGCTATCGGGCAAAATGTCCAGACATTGTGGTTTGTCGTGTAAGCAAACCGACCGAAAGACATTCCAAAACAAATAATGCAAACGACTCGCATCGATGCCCGAAAGCTCAACAACCCGCATGATCGCATCATAAACCGCACTTCGAATCGCAACGTCAGCCAAGGCGTCAACTGGTTCGCGACGTACCAAACGTAAACGCAACGATTCGTCAAGAATCTCAACGGTACCGATTCGCAAGTGGCCGCGAACTTCGTGATAGTCGATTGGGGGGCCGAGCAATTGCCCGTCGTCGTACCTCCATTGTCCGCAGTTTTGCATCAACGAAAGAAAGAATAGCGATTTTTTTCGAACAGGATCTGCATACGCCCTGAAGCGAGAGAGCTCACCCAGAAGATTGGGAAAACCGGCAGCCAAGCGCCCATCGCAAAGTGCGTACAACTCTTCAATATGACGCCAGTTACGGTCCTTGAACACGAAACCTAGATTGCGCAGAAGTGCTGCGCGGCCGTCCGGGTCCTTAAGCCGATCGCCAAGGGAGGGATCATGGAATAATGTCCGCACGTCTTCTTCTGACGTGGACCGCCATCGGTCAGGCGAAAGCCAACCCTTGTCGCTCGCTACGGCCTCATGATATTTGGCCGCCAAGAAATCCCATCCCCTCAATAGTATACCCGCAACATATCCTTCCAATGGCGCTCGACCGCGAGGAGACGTTTGATGGCAAATTGCCACTAAAGCTAGAAAAAAGTTTCCGACTTCTTCTCGCTTCAAACCAGCTAGGCTTACGTCCTCTGTAGCTTGGGGAATTTGTTTGTTTCGCAAAAGTTCCGCGACAGCCTCACAAATAACTGGATTAACTCGAACCAATCTCGGCAAACGCGGCAGGGAATAAACCAACGCAATTCCCTGCGTTTCAACCTTGTCACGTTGCTCTCCTTGCAAAACATCAGGCAGAGAGCGGACGATCCAATCGTCCGCGGCAGAGATCGGTGACTGTTGCGCTCCGCACTCTCCTGTTGCCAAGGCGATTTCAGTTTCGACTTCTTCCTGAATTGACAATGAACTACCTAGACTTCGTTCCTCGATAAGTTCAAATTGGCTGGAATAGGTAGTGCTACTTGAGATCATGTTGACCCTAAGCCCCAATGATCATGCATACACGCGCCGGTTAGGTCTTTGAATCCTCGAACGATCCACTCGCGCCCCATGCCAAACCAGGCAGCCAAAGCGCGCGAGTCAGAAGCATGCGGCATTCCTCGCGCCGTCAGTTCGCAGAGCAATACCTGATTGTTGTCACGCTGCCTGACGCCTTGCTTGACAGAAACATGCAACCTTCCAAAACCCTCGGGGAGCAAGAAGCTCATGTGCCACCCCAACGATTCCGGCTTGGGCAAGAATCGCAAGTCACCTTGCCACTGCAAATCACGAAAAACGCGGCCGATTTCGCTTAAGTCAGCCCAGCCTTCGCCAAATGGTATATGATTGATATAGGTAACCTCAAGTTGATTTATGTTTAATTCGCCCATCTCCGATTCTACCCAGAATTCTTCGAATTGCTCCCATGCATGTCGAAATTGGGCAAACACAGTCGGGTAACGCGGGTATGGATCGTTTTCCTCGATCTTTCGCCAGTTATGCAAAAAGCGATCACGCTGAAGCTGGATCAGCCAGTTCGGATTGCGATGCACAAGAAAAACTCTTGGGAAAATCGGTCCTTCTGTAATTTCCGCCTTCAGTGCTTGAGGCACTAATTTGGACCGTTCAAAGACCGACGCTAAGGGCGGCTTGTCTTCCACGGTGGGATAATCGTGGCGAACACGCTGCCAGAAATTCCCGAATGTCGTTGCATGGTAAGAAGCCGCCTCGTCAAATTGCACCCCGCACACCACCTCGATCACGGGCGGATTCTCGAAATCAGGAAATTCGGATGGTTTGCTAGTTTCAGCCACGATAAATCATAGTTCCCCTGGGCACGGTTTCTCACATTAGACGTCGAGGTTTTTGACGTTTGCGGCGTTGTCTTCGATGAAGCGGCGGCGGTCTTCGACGCCTTCGCCCATGAGCAGGCGGAAGATGCGGTCGGCCTCGCGGGCGTCGAGGTCGGCCTGTTCGAGGTCGTTCATGTCCTCGGAGATGACGACGCGGAGCAGGGTGCGCTCTTTGGGGTCCATGGTGGTTTCCCAAAGTTCGTCGGCGTTCATTTCGCCGAGGCCCTTGAAGCGTTTGACGGCCATGCCCTGCCTTCCCAGGTCGCGGACGCCGGGGGCGACGCAGGCCAGGTTTTCGAGCTCGACGGTTTCGCCGTCGCCGGTGCGCAGGATGTAGCGCGCGGGGGAGAGCTCGCCGGTCACGAGTTCGTCGCGTTTGATGAAGAGGTCTTCGATGGGCAGGCCGGAATCCTCGATCTTGGCGATGATAGTGTCGAGGCGTCGGCACTCGGCCAGTTCGTAGCGGACGATGCGGTGGTCGGGCAGATCGACCTCGGCTTCGCCGTCTCCGTTTTCGGGGCGGGCCAGGAGCACGTGCCGGGCCTCCATGACCTCGGCCTCGCCGTGCGCGGCGGACTCTTTCTGCTTGAGTTCGGCGAGGTCCGCCTCGTCGTAGACGAAGCGGCGGTCGGGCGACTCTGCGCCGGGCCGGTGGATAAAGACGTACATCTTGGGCAGGCCGCGGAGGGGTTCGCGGTGTTTGCATATCAGCTCACGGAAGTTTATTCCGCGGCGTCGAAGAATGCGCGCCTGGTTTTCGAGGGCGTCTAAATGCCTAATCAGGGCGCGCAGGCCGTTGCCGCCGATCGTCGTTTCGGCGCCGGCGGGCGCGCGGACGACGAGTTCGGCATCGGCGAGGCCGAGCTGGGCGAGCTTGTCGTTGAGGAGGAAATCGTCGAGGACGTATTCGACGTGCCTGCCCTTCTTGACCTGATAGAGGGGAGGCTGGGCCACGAATATTTTTCCGCCCTCGATCAGCGGCCGCATGTGGCGAAACAGGAAGGTCAGGAGCAGGGTTCGAATGTGGGAGCCGTCGACGTCGGCGTCGGTCATAATAATGAGCTTGCCGTAACGGCACTTGGCCGGGTCGAACTCTTCCTTGCCGATGCCGCAGCCGACGGCGGAGATGAGCTTGGTGATCTCGTCATGGCTCAACATCTTGTCGATGCGCGCCTTTTCGACGTTAAGTATCTTTCCCTTAAGGGGAAGGATGGCCTGCGTGAAAGAATCTCTGCCTTGCTTGGCGATACCGCCGGCCGAGTCCCCCTCGACCAGGTACAGCTCGGTCGTATCGGCGTCCTTGCTGCGGCAGTCCCAGAGCTTGCCGGGCAGGCCGCCGCTGCTGAGGGCGCTTTTGCGCGAGAGCTCGCGTGCCCGGCGCGCCGCCTCGCGTGCCTGGGCGGCCTGGACGCCTTTTTGAACTATGCGCCGCGCGTCGGCGGGGTGCTCCTCGAAATAGTTGCCCAGGCTTTCGTTGAGGACTTGCTGGAGAAACGTTTCGACCTCGGGGTTTAGCAGCTTGACCTTGGTCTGGGCCTCGAACTTCGGTTCGTGAAGCTTGATGGAGACGACGGCGGTCAACCCCTCGCGCCAGTCGTCCCCGGTGACTACGGTGTTGCCCTTGATGAGCGCGTTCTTTTTGGCGTAAGCGCTGGCGACGCGCGAGACGGAGGTTTTGACGGCGGACATGTGCGTGCCGCCGTGGACGTTGTGGATGTTGTTGGCGAAGCAGAGCAGGTTTTCGGTGTAGCTGTCGGTGAAGAGCAGGGCGACTTGGCAACTCAAACCGGCGGATTCGTCCGCGCCGCGAATGAGAATGGGCTCTTTGTGGAGGCGCTCGGCGCCGCCGGCGAGGTGCGTGCAGAAGTCCTTAAGCCCGTCCACGAAGCAGAATTCACACTCCTTGCCCAGCACGTCGTCGACCAGGCGGATGCGCAGGCCGTCGTTGAGGTAGGCAAGTTCGCGCAACCGGCTTTGCAGGGTGTCGTACTTGAACTCGCTGCCGAAGAACACGTTGGGGTCCGGCTTGAACATGACGGTGGTGCCGGTCTTGTCGGGCCCGGGCTCCTGGTGCATGGGCTCGGAGACATTGCCGCGCTGAAAGGCCATGACGCTGCGCCGGCCATCCCGGCTTACCTCGACGCGCAGCCATTCGGAGAGGGCGTTGACGACGCTCACGCCGAGTCCGTGCAGGCCGCCGGAGACCTTGTAGCTGTGGCTGTCGAACTTTCCGCCGGAATTCAGGACGGTCATTACGACTTCGAGGGCCGGCTTGCCGTTGAGCTTAGGGTTTTCGTGCTTCATCGGGCCGACGGGGATGCCGCGCCCGTTGTCGACGACGGTGCAACTGCCGTCCGCATGAAGCCTGACCAGGATCGAGTCGCAAAAACCTTCCAGCGCTTCGTCGACGGCGTTGTCTATGACTTCGTAGACCAGATGATGCAGTCCGGCAGCGCCGACGCCGCCTATGTACATCCCCGGGTTTTTGCGCACCGCGTCGAGCCCCTCGAGGACGGTGATGCTCGATTCATCGTATTTGCGGCGTGTTACGGTGGTTTCGCTCATGGGATTCAATTGGCTCGGCGCGGGCGGCGGTCTAAGGCCGCGGGCGCTCCCTGGACTTCGAGACTGCGGCGTGGCCCGCGGCTTCGCCGGCGGGCGGGTCGCCGACTTCGACTCCGTTCACCCCAAATTGGAATATTATCTGGGAAACTCGCCGGCCGCGAAGAGCGCGTTCCAGCGACCGTTGCAGCACGGCCGCCCAGCGCTGCTTGAGAGGATACACCAACGACGGCCGATCTACGCTGAACACTACTCCCCGGCCGGACATGCCCGCGATCCGACAGTGGCGCCGGAATTGTCCGTCGACCAGGGGTGAGACGGCGGATGCCAAATCCCTGGCGACACAACAGCTCGCGTCCACGTCGCGAGCGAGGCCGGCAAGCAAATCGGCCGCCCTGCGCGTGGGCGAGGACTCCGCACGGTTTCTGTGTACCCATCGCAATTTTCGAGTGTCAGGCACGGCGGCTTCCCACTGTCCTACGCTTACCCCAGGTTGACGGGCATTACAACGTATACGAAATCGTCATCGACACGAAACACGCCGGGGCGGCTGGACTCCTTGACGGCGAAAGTAACCTGATCGGCGTGGGTGACTCGCAAGACGTCCAAGAGGAAGACGGGGTTGAAGCCGATCTCGATGGGCTCGGAATCATACTTTACCGGCAATGAAACGGTGGCCTCACCCTGTTCCGGTGCGCGGCTGGAAAGCGTGAGTTCTCCCGGCGACAGGGACAGGCGGACGCCCTTCGACTCCTCGTTCGTCAATAAAGCCGCGCGCTTCAAGGCACTATGGAATTCGGCGGTGCCTACCTCCATCTCACGATCGCAGTCCTGGGGGATCACGTCCTGATACTTCGGAAAGCGCCCTTCGACTAGCGACGTGCTGATCAACGAGCGCCCCGACTTCAAACTAAGCTGATTGGGGGCTATCTTCACGTTCACGGGTGCATCGGGTTCGTCGGCGAGGTGTCCAAACAATGAAAGGGCCTTGGTGGGAACGATTGCCTGAAGCACGTCGGTGGATTCTCGCTTCGCCAATTTTCCCCGGGCCAGCGACAGGCGTCGTCCGTCCGTGGCGGCGAGGGCCAGGCGGTCTCCCTCCACTTCCCACAACACGCCGTTTATCGCGTAGCGTGTGCTCTCGCGTGCGGAAGCAAACACGGTCCATTCAATGAGGCGCTGAAGCGTGTCGCGGGCTATCGTGAAGTCAGGCGCTCCCTCGGCGGCGGAGATCGGGGGAAACTCACCGGGATCCTGCGTCACGATCTGAAAGTGGCTTCCCTCGCCGCGCACGTGAAGGGCTTTTTCCGACAGGTCCATGCTGAGGATTTCGTCTTGGCACTCGCGGACAATTCTCCCGAGCGTATCGGCTACGACGAGCGTTTCGCCGGGGCGATCAACCTCGACTTGCGTCACCGAACACCGAAGCGCGACTTCCAAGTCCGTGGCCGACAAGAGGAGCACGTCCGCCTGAGCGTCAACGCGGACGCACCGGAGAATCGGCTTAGGCGTTCGCGTCGGTGCCACGTTACATATCGCCGTAAGCGCATCGGCCATTTCTTCTCTGTTGAATCGCAGCTTCATATCGGTTCACACTCCTGCGTCTTCCCCGGCGACAACCGGGCGGGCCTTAGTGTTAAAGAGTTATAAATGAATATCATACTCTTATTAGGGCCGGTGAAAAGTGTGCGTTTTGCCATTGGGGGCCACTAAGTTCTTGCGGCTGCGAAGCGTAGCGGGCCGGCGGACGACCGGGGGCTGTGAAATGGTTGGCGCCAGCCCTGTTTTCAAGAGCCGGGCGACAACACCGGGAGACCGCGCGTTTGCGAGCGGGCATCTCTTGACGCTGAATCAACAGAAAACCACACAGCCGATTGTGATTCTCAAGTGGCGTTTCTGGCCTCGTTTCCAAGTTCTTCAAGGGTTCTGTCGAAGGCCGGATCCGTCTCGGCCCGCCCCGCTACGGCGCGGCTGGCGTGAAGAACGGTAGTGTGGTCTCTCCCGCCGAAATAGCCCCCGATCTCCTCTAGGCTCATGGATGTGAGTTGCCGTGCAAGGTACATGCAGACGTGGCGTGGCCGGGTGATGACTTTAGATCGGCGTTTGCCCTGCAAGTCAGCCGCTTTGACGCCGTATCTGCGGGCGACGACCTGGAGAATCGCGGGAATGGCGATGGGGCGGCCGGCGTCACGGCCCAAGACCTCGTGGGCGAGATCCAACGTGATTTTGCCATCGCGGGTGTGGCTCAGGGCGTCGATTCGAATTAGAGCGCCCTCCAATTCGCGGATGTTGGTGTCGATTCTGCCGGCGACGAACCTGACCACGTCTTCGGGAACTTCAACGCAGCGGAGCTTGGCCTTTTTTCTCACGATCGCCATTCGCGTTTCCAAGCAGGGGCGGTCAAGCAGGGCAACCAGACCGGAATTGAAGCGACTTACGAGCCGCTCCTCCAAGCTGGGTATTTCCGAGGGGCTACAGTCGGCCGAGAGGATGATCTGGCGCTGCGACTGATGGAGCGTGTTGAAAGTGTGAAAGAACTCTTCCTGGCTGCGTTCACGCTCGGCGAGGAACTGGACGTCGTCGATCACGAGGCCATCCACGTGGCGATAGCGGTATCGGAAGCGGTGAAGCGCTCCGTTTTCCACGGCCTCGATGAAATGATTGATAAAGGTTTCACAGGAGATATAGCTGAATCTGGCCTCCGGCCGGGCGGTTCGCACGGCGTGGACGATCGCCTGCAAAAGATGGGTCTTTCCCAGCCCCACGGGGCCGTAAGCAAAGAACGGGCTGTACGCACGCCCGGGCTCCTCGGCGATTGCCAGGGCCGCGGCGTGAGCGAGGCGGTTGCACGGACCCGTGACAAAATGCTCGAAGGTGAGGTCGTCATTAAGGGTCAATTGTTCGTCGAGCGTGTCGAAAGCGGGCTGTTCCGGCGTGGCGCGGGGGTCGTCGGCGTCTCCGCCTGTAAACACGACAGAGACGAGCCGCCCGGTGGCAGCCTGGGCGGCTTCGGAAAACGCCACCTGGCAATGGCGCCGCAGGTAGCGGGTTTGCGCGCCGTTTCGAGCCAGTATTTCCACGACTCCGCCGTCCACCTTGGCGAGGGCGAGATCCGCAAACCAGCCGCGCACCAATGGAGCGTTGTTAAGGCGCACCTGGCCGATGACGTCACTCCAAAGGGTTGCCGGTACGGCGTTCATCAAGTTGCAACGTCAGCAAGGCAAACCGAGACCACATCGGGGCCGCCATTTTCCGTAATGGAAGCCTCGCCTCGGCCATCTGCGAAGCGTGAGTGTTCCAAGGCTTTGCCGGAGGTTCCTACCTCCCGCGCCACTGAGGGGCGTATTCTAATCGGTCTGCTCGGCGCTGCCAAGAAGAAAATGGGCCGACCGTGGCGCGGAAGCGGTTCGTGGAACTGCGGCGCTCAATCATCGTGACCCCACGCTTCGTTGCGCGAAGGATGGGACAGCCCGCTGAACGCGTTTGTGGTGGGCGATGCCCACCCTACGAGTTGCGGATCTGGGGGTGGTAAGGTGAGATAATGTCATCGGGTCCCCCACGTCTAAAGACATGGGGCACCTATGAAGCAGTGTTTGTCAAGTGGCCGGTGCAAGGAATTTGACGGAGAAGTTTCCGCACATTCCCTCTCGCCGTCGG
>Ga0326597_10005164_pt1 | contig 18176 bp, 16 predicted proteins | sample RVTome_12_FD_203789 | JGI IMG/M metagenome (GOLD analysis project Ga0326597, IMG submission 203789) | Soil microbial communities from uranium-contaminated site in the Upper Colorado River Basin, Wyoming, United States - RVT100D185 | ecosystem: Environmental > Terrestrial > Soil > Contaminated >... | reverse complement strand
CTTCTGCACCGCTTGCTCGACACGTTCGAGCAGCGTGTCGAAGGCGTGGCGCGTCGCGAAGCTCATGGTGCCCTCGAGCGCCTGCGCGTGCGCGTTCAGCGCGATCGGCGACCAGGCCAGCAGGGCTGCAAACGCACCGCGGAAAAGAAACGCACTCACTTGACCACCAGCTTGTAGTCGGGCGTCGGGTTGAGCGGGCACGAGTAGACGTACTCGCCGGCCTTGAGCTCGACCTGGTAGTCCTGTGTCTTGCCGGTCACGAGGCCGCCGCCGGAGACGCTCGGCAGCAGTGCCCGATCCACCAGCGATTCGCCGCGCAGCCAGAAGCCGAGCTCGTAGGGCACATTCTTGTTGGTGACGCGGAAGATGTACTTCCCTGGGGTAAGCTCGATCGTCCTTGCCTCGGCGAGGCGCTGCTTCGCGGTGCGAGCGTTGATCGCGTTGCAATCGGCCGCGGAGCGCGACGTGTAGCCGCGGTCGCGACCAGCCTCGCTTTCCAGGAACTGGCACGGCGTTTGCGTCAGCATGATGATGCGTGGTGCGTTGCCTGCGGCGAGCGCGTGCGGCGCTGCCAGCGCAAGCGCGAAGGCGCCCGCGGCCAGACGGATCATTGCATGAGTCATGGGTTGGCTCCCGAGCAGGATTGTTCGACTAGCGCCGATCGAGTGCGAAGCTCACCTCGGCGAGCGTCGCGTCCACCGAGACCGGCATCTGAGCGAGGATTTCCAGGTCGCGGCGCTCGAACACGTCTTCGTCCGGCAGCGCCTCGCGCCACGCCGCGACGACGCGGTCGCGTTCGCCGAGAATCAGCTCGAGGTGCGGCCGAAAGAGCACCAGCATGGCGCTGATCCAGCGGTTCACCGGCCACGACGGAAACGCGTGATCGATGCGAAAGCGATCGAGCATCGCGATAAGCTGGGGCGCCTCGTACCAGGTATCGTCGGCCACCCAGCGGTTGGGCGCGAACAGCCCGATCGGGATGCCGTAACCATCCATTGCGATCGCCGCGAGGTGCGCGAGGGCGTCATCGCCCTGCGGCCAGGGCTCGCTGTGCGGCGCATCGAGCGGCCTTGCGCCATGCGGCATACCGGCACGGCGCAGGAACGTATGGAAGTGGCCGTGCTCGCCGGCCAGCCCGCGGTGCGCGTGGTAGTAGTACTGGGCGTGCGTGTCGGCGTCGAAGACGTCGTCCTCCGGGTAGTGGTTGTACTCGTAGAACGTGCCGGTGCCGCGCAGCACCTCACCGACGATGTTCAGCCCGGCCTTGTGCAGCACGCGGTAGCACTCCAGGATCTCGTGGCCGGCGGCGTGCATCGTTTCGAGCTGCGCGCGCGGTAGCTGCGCGAACTGCGGCGGCGCGAGCGGCCGGGTCGAGGCGCCTCGCGCGGGGAGGTCGAGGTCTTGCTCGCGGCGGCGCGGTGGCGCCTGATGCGGCGCGGCGCGCGCGCCGGAGCGGACGGGCTTTCCGAGTTTGACCATGGTGCTCAAAAGAGTACGTCAGAATGGCCACGCACGCGGTACGAGCCGCGCGCGCAGCCAGTCCGCCGGCACATTACTTTTTCTTCGCGGCGCAGGGATTCTTCGCGGCGCACGGGTTCTTTGCGGCGCACGGGTTCTTTGCGGCGCACGGGTTCTTTGCGGCGCACGGATTCGCCCCGCAGGGGTTCTTCTTGGCCGCGCAGGGGTTCATCTTCTTTTTCTTCGCGGCGCAGGGATTCGTCTTTGCGGCACACGGGTTGTCCTTGGCGGCGACCTGCATGCGGTCACGAGGCGCGCAGGGATTCGCGATTGCAAGCGGTGCGCCGAGCATGAAGCCGGAGGACACCACGGTGGCGAGGACTGGACGAAGCTTGAGTTTCATTTCTACCTCCTTGGGTTTGGCGGCGGGTGCTGAATGGTCGAACTACGCTCCTCGAGGAAAACGCCCGGCTGACGCCGCAGCATCAGCCAGGTGATCGGGGTTGCGGCGGGCAAGCTCGAGGGCGCCCGCCGGAGCGCCACCAGTTACTTCTTGGCGGCGCAGGGGTTGCGCTTCGCGGCGCACGGATTCTTCGCAGCGCACGGGTTCGCCCCACAGGGATTTCTCTGGGCCGCACAGGGGCTGCGCTTCGCGGCGCACGGATTCGCTCCGCACGGGTTCTTCGCTGCGCAGGGGTTCTTGGCCGCGCACGGATTCTTGGCGGCCGTCCTCATGAAACCCTTCTGCACGATCATGCAGAACTGCACCATCTGCTCCATCGTGATCCTCTTCAGGCCGGACTGCGCGCTCGACATGGCTACCGCGTGCGGATAGGGCTTGGCGAAGGTGGCGCTGAACGCGGCGTTGCCCGTGTGACAGGACGCGCATGCCAACCCATTGGTGCTCAGCTTGGTGTCGTTCCAGAGCGATTTGCCGTCCCGCTCGAGCTGTGCTTTGGCCGCTTGATAGGGCTTGCTGCCCCTGGGCCGCGTCACGAGCTTGGGGTCGACGCCGGCCGCGCCGCAGGGACTGCGCGCGCCACAGGGATTCTTCGCTGCGCAGGGATTCTTTGCCGCGCACGGGTTCTTCGCTGCGCACGGGTTCGCTCCACAGGGGTTCTTCTTCGCTGCGCAGGGATTTCTCGCGCCGCACGGGTTTCGCTTCGCCGCACACGGATTCTTCGCGGCGCACGGGTTCGCCGCCAGCAGCATGCGCTCGCGCGAGCGCGCCGAGCACGGGCTACAGGGATTGGCACCGAGCGCAAGCGGCGCGCCGAGCACCAGCCCGGACGACAGCATCGAGGCTACGACGGGTCGCAGGTTCAGGTTCATCTTTTCCCTCCTTGGGATTTGGCAGGTGTTGCGACGACAATCGACGAGCAAAAGTCCGTCAGCTCGACGTCAGGATCATTTCGGCTCGCGCGACGCTGGGTTGCGAACCGGCGACGATCGCGACGCTGCCCCCGGCCACCGGGGTGACGATCGCCGCGAGCCCTCGTGCGGCCGCCACCACGCGGACGTCGATCCGGCGATCGGGCATGAGCAGGATCGTTACCTTGCCCATCGCCGTCTTCACTACAAGGTGATGAGCAAAACCGCCCGCGAACGGACAGACACCGGTGTAACGCACCTCGCCGAGTTGATCGGGCAACGTGATGCCGAGCTGCGCAACCACCCGCCGCAGCACCTCAGGTTCGACCGGCTTGGCATCGAGAATCGCCTGCGCTTCCTCGAAGACGACGAAGTCGATGCCGGCGAGCGCCATCGGATCGTTGCGCGGCCAGACGAGCGCCACGCCGAGCGCGACCGCGAGCAGCAACCCTGCGGCCAGCGCCATCCAGCGCCGCTGCCGCGCTGCGGCAGGGGACGCGGCGCCGCGTACCGCCCGCCCCCTGGCGCCATCGGGCACCGGTACGCGCAGCGTCTGTGCCAGTTCGGTCTCGAACTGGAACGTGCGCGAAAGGAATTCTCGACAGGCATCGCATTGCTCGGCGTGTTCCATGGCCGCCTCCCCCAATTGCCGGGGATCGAGCATCGCCATGCGCCGCAGCTCAAGGCAGTTCATGAGATGTTGGCCTCCATGGCGTAATCGTCGGGCTCGAGCTTGCGCCGCAGCGCCTGGCGGGCGCGCGAAAGCCGCGTCATCACCGCGCCCTCGCGCATGCCGAGCATCGCCGCGATTTCCGCGCAATTGAATCCGCCAAGCACCTGCAAGAGCAGCGCCTGGCGCGACTCCTCGGACAGGATACGCAGCGCGCGGCGCAATTCGATCGCTGCGCTCGGATCGGCGGGCGCGTCGGATTCGAGGCTGTCCGCGTCGAACTCGGAGGATACGAACCGCGAGCGCTTCGCCGCGCGCATGAACTCGTTATGCACGATCGTGAACAGCCAAGACTTCAGCGCGCGCGCCTCGCGCAGCCCCGACCAGTTGCGCCATGCGCGCGAAAGCGCTTCCTGCACGACGTCCTCGGCTTGCCAGTGGTTGCGACAAAGCCAGTACGCATAGCGGTAGAGATCGTCGTAATACGCGTCGACGGCTCCCTCAAATGCCTTTTTACGCCCCTCGAAAAGCATTCCGCGGTCCTTCCTCCTCCAAGACGGATGCTGCAATGCGTCAAAGAATCCGACCCGCACGGCCGCGCGCGAACGCACTCTCAGCCCTTTCTCGAAGTCGTTAGACCCCGCCGGCACGTCATTCCTTACATCTCGTGCGCGAAGGAGGTGACGGTGTCCAGGCCTGGAACTCGAAAAACAACGCCGCGCCTATCGACCACAGGCCGCGCGCAAGCATCACGACACCGGTCCAAAGCGGCGCGCGCCTCGACAACCCGGCGAGCCGGTCCAGCCCGTTGCGCACCCGTTGGAACAGAATCGCCGCGGCCAGCGGTGCGGAGAAGGCAAGGCCGAACAACGCGAGCGTTACGAAGCCGGCCGCGTAAGCACTGCCGGCCGCGCCGCCGGCCGCAGCGGCGCCAAGCAGCGCGAGCAGGAGCGGCGCCGCACCGGCCGGAATGTTCAGCCCGAACAACAAACTCAGCGCCGGCGCGCGCCGGCCAGCATTTCAGCGCGAATCTGCCGCGCCTGCGCGCTCCATTGCCCTTTGATGTACGCGAGCACGGCCCAAATCCCCTCGTCCGAAAGCACGCCACCGAAAGCCGGCATGTCGCTTTGGTAGTCGCTCGGTGCGTACGGCGGCACCAGGCCGCGCTTCGTAATGGCGAAGAGCACGTCGTCCCGGTGATGCCAGGTATGCCCGCTGTCGTCGTGCGGCGGCGCCGGCAGACGCCCGTTCGCGAGCCGCTTGCGCCAGTCCGGCTGCCCCTCGAGCTTGACGCCGTGGCACGCGGCGCAGTTCTGCGCATAGACCTTCGCGCCAAGCGCGGCGTTCGAGGCGTCGCGCGGATTCGCTCGCGCGTCCTCGCCGGGCCCCGGTCCGGCATCGCAGCCGGCGAGCCCGGCGGCCAGCGCAAGGGCCGCGAGCGAGCGCGCCGTCATGCGACCCTGACCACCGCCATCATGCCGCTCGACTGGTGCTCGAGCACGTGGCAGTGGAACATCCAGTCGCCGGGGTTTTCGGCGACGAACGCGATCTGCGCACGCTCCTGCGGCGATAACAGCACGGTGTCGAGCCACTCGCGGTGCTGCGTGGGCCGGCCATCGCGCGACAGCACGCGAAAAACATGGCCGTGCAGGTGGATGGGGTGATGCCACTGCGTGTCGTTCACCAGCTCGAGCACCACCGAGCGGCCCAGCGCCAGCTTGAGGAACGGCTCATGGTCGTGCTCCCTCGTCGCCACGCCGTTGACGGTCCAGGCCATGCCCCCGCGCATCATGCCGCGCGACATGCGGCCCATCATGCCGCCGCCGAACTCGACCACGTGACGCTGCGCTCGAGCCAGATCCGGCTCGGGAACCGGGTTCGCCCTCAGCTGTGGTATGGCTGCCCCAGCGTGCCCGCCGCGCAGCGCCGTCTTCGCATAGCTCAGGTCCAACAGGCGGTACACCCTGCGCGGATAGAAATCGTCCACCACCGGGTACGTGCCGCCCGGTTCACCCTTGGCATCGAGGATCAAGTCGGCGCGCATCGCCGGGCCGAGCACGACCCGGCCCCGTTGCGGCCGGTGGGGCTCGACCGGGTGCCCGTCCAGCGCTACGACCCAGGGATCGTGGCCGCGGAACTCGAGCGCATAGATGCGCGCGGTGGCCGCATTCACGAGTCGCAGCCGCAGCCGTTCACCAGCGCGCAGCTCGAACGATTCACGGATCGCGCCGTTCACCGTAACCGTGTTGCCGATGCGGCCGGCGTGGCTCGCGTCCATCATGTTGCCGAAGTCCTCGACGAGCTTCGCGTTGCGGTCGAGCCGCCAGTCGCCGAGCATCCAGACGAGATCACGATCGACCGCCGGCGGCTCGGGTTCCTCGACGATCAGCGCGCCATACAGCCCGCGCCCCACCTGTTCCGGGCTGCCGAGGTGAGGGTGATACCAGTACGTACCCGCGTCCGGCAGCACGAACTGGTAATCGAAGCGCCCCCCGTTTGCCGCGATCGGCGGCTGCGTCAGGTCCGGAACGCCATCCATCGCGTTGGGGAGCCGGATACCGTGCCAGTGCACCGTCGTATCGGCGGGAAGCAGGTTGCTGAGCGCAACGCGCAGGCGCTCCCCCTGCCTGAAACGCAGCTCGGGACCGGGCACCGCGCCCTCATAGCCCCAGATGCCGGTCGCCGGGTAGTCGGGGCCCACGAGCGGCACTGAGCCTTGCATGGCTCGCAACAAGCGAGCCGCCGGTTGCGCCCGCACCGCCGGGATGGCCGCCAGGCCCGCCGCCGCAAGGGCGCCACGCAGGAAGTCGCGACGGCTCAGCATCCCGTCAGTCACACCCCTCCTCGCAGCGAAAGCCGGGTGCCGTCAATGCCCAATCGATGGCCCGTATGGACCGGATGCGCGTTCGGCATCCGCATTGCATCGGACATGATGATCGACGATAACGTTCCGAGTGCTAGCGAATGCCGGCCTTGCGCTGCTCCGCTCGCACGAACGCCGTGATATGAGCGACGTCGTCGGGCGTCAATTCCGGAACCGGCGCCATGTCGCCGAATTGCCAATGGTGCCGGCGCGTGCCGTATTTGACGGCGATCTGAAATGAAACGTCGCCGTGGTGGCTGGGCTCGTAGATGCGGTGAACGAGCGGCGGGCCCTCGCTCGAGCCGCGCAGGTCAGCCCCGTGACACTTCGCGCAGTTCGCGTCGAACAGCTTCTTGCCGGCAATCGCGTTCGGCATCAGTCCCTTGCTGGGCTTCGGAATCTGCATCGGCTGTGCCAAGGCAAGTGCAGCAACGAGCCCCAGTCCGGCCCCCAGGACAGCGATGGCAGTGCGCATGATCGGATTTCCTTTCGCGCTTGGCAGGCCGGGCGATCCGGGCCTAGGGCGAGGAGAGGTCCCGCTTTCGCTGCTCGAATTCCTCCTTGTTGATCTCTCCGCGCGCATAGCGCTCCTTGAGGATATCGATCGCGCGGTCGCCCCGCTCGGTCGTCTCGGCGCGCGACCCGCCGATCAGCCATTTGACGAGCACCACGATGCCCAGCACGATCAGCGCCCACCACAGCACCATGTGCACGACGCCAAGCAAACCCCAGCCGCCACCCCAACCCCATCCCATGTCGCCCCACATTACGAACTCCTTCTAGTTGTCGCCCTGAATTCGGGTCACCGTAACGGCACCGTCGATCTTCTGCGCCTCGAAGCGCACCTTGTCGCCGGGCTTCACCTGCTCGAGCATCGCCGGGTCCTGGACCCGGAACACCATGGTCATCGGCGGCATCTCGAGGTCCTTGATTTCGCCGTGCTTGATGGTGAGCTTGCCCGCGTCCTTGTCCACCGAAAGAATTCTTCGACGCGAGAAAGCCATTGTGGTTCCCACCGCCGCGCCTCATATCGCGAAACGCCGGCGCAGGTCGCGCAGCACCTCGCGCGCGCAGTTGTGACCCGGCGCGCCGGTGACGCCCCCGCCCGGGTGCGCACCCGAGCCGCACAAGTAGAGTCCCGCGATCGGCCCGCGGTAGTCGGCGTACCCGAGCAGCGGCCGCGCCGACCAGAGCTGGTCGAGGGTCAGTGCGCCATGGAAGATGTCGCCGCCGGTTAGGCCGAAGTCGCGCTCCAGGTCGGCGGGCGAAAGTGCGGTGTGTGCGATGACGCTGGCGCGAAAGCCCGGTGCGCGCTGCTCGATGACCTCGAAGATACGCTCGATCGCCTCGGGCTTCGCCTCGTCCCAGCTCCTGCCGCCGGGAAGCTGCGGCGCGAAATGCTGGCAGAACAGGCTCGCGACATGGGCGCCTTTCGGCGCGAGCGAATCGTCCAGCGTACTCGAGATCACCATTTCGACCACCGGCGTGCGCGAGATGCCTGCGGCGCGGGCGTCGATGTAAGCCCGGTCCAGGTACTCCAGACTCGGTGCAAAGATGATGCCCGTCGCATGATGCGCGCCGGGCTCGGGCAAACAGGCGAAGCGCGGCAGGGCGGAGAGCGCCACATTCATGCGAAAGCTGGCCGAGACGCACTTGTAGCGCCGCATGCGCTCGAGGAACTGGTTCGGCAGCGCGCTTCGGTCGACCAGCTGCAAATAGAGCAGCTTGGGATTGACGTTCGCCAGCACCCGCGCGGCGGTGATCTCGCTGCCATCCTCGAGCGCGACGCCTGCAGCATGTCCGCCTCTGGTCAGCACGCGCGCGACGGGCGCCTGGCAGGTGATCTCGACGCCGAGCCGCCTTGCCTCGGCCGCGAGCGCCTCGCTGATCGCGCCCATGCCGCCGAGCGCGTGCCCCCACACGCCGCGCTTGCCGTTCACCTCGCCGAACGAGTGGTGCAGCAGCACGTACGCCGTGCCGGGATGGAACGGGCTCGCAAAGTTGCCCACCACCGCGTCGAAGCCGAAGGCGGCCTTGATGCCGTCGGACTCGAACCAGCGCTCTAGCATCTCGGCGGCGCTCTTCGTGAACAACTCGAGCAGGTCGCGCCGCGCCTCGATGTCGAGCCGCCTCGCAAGCCGGCCCGCGCGCCACGCGCGCATCACATCGAGCAGGCCGCCGCCGACGTTCGGCGGGCACTCCAGCACCAGCGCGCGCAGCACATCGGCGACGCGCTCGATCGTCGCCCAGTAAGCCGGCAGGCGCTCGGCATCGCGCGCCGAGAAACGCGCCAGCTCGCGCTGCGCCGTCTCGAGACCGCCGCCCACCTTGAGGTAGGCCGAATCCGAAAGTGGCAGGAAATTGGAGAACGGCCGTTCGACAATCCTCAGGCCGTGCGCGGCAAGGCGCAGTTCGCGCATCACCTTGGGCTGCAGCAGGCTGACGGTATAAGCCGCAACCGAATTGCGAAAGCCAGGGTGAAACTCTTCGGTGACCGCTGCGCCGCCGACCACGGCGCGGCGCTCGAGCATCCTCACCCTGAGGCCGGCGCGCGCCAGGTAGCAGGCGGCGACCAGGCCGTTATGGCCCGCGCCGACGATGACGGCGTCGTAGCGCGGCGTGCTCATCTGCGACGCTAGGCGTGCAGCCCGGCTTCCTTTTCGCAGGCCGAAGTCTCGACCTGGACCGTGGCGTGGTGGATGTGAAAGCGCTCCTCCAGCATCGCCACGATCGCGCGCCGCGCGGCCTCTGTGCCGCGCGGCGCGCCGAGCACCACGTGCACCGAGAGGCTCGGCTCGGTGCTCGCCAGGGACCAAAGGTGCAGATCGTGCAGGTCCGCGACGTTCGGCATGCCGAGGATCGCCTGGCGCACCTCGGCGAGGTCGATGTGCTCCGGCACGCCCTCCAGCAGGATGTGCGCGCTCGAGCGCAGCAGCGCGAGCGCGCGCGGCAGCACCCACAGCGCGATGGCAAGCGCCACCGCCGCGTCGATCCACAGCATGCCGGTGAGCAGGATCGCGGCGCCGGCAACGATCACTCCGACCGAGCTCACCAGGTCGGCAAGCACCTCGAGGTACGCGCCCCGCAAGTTCAGATTCTCTCGGCGTGCCGGTGCGAGCAGCAACGCCGCAACCAAGTTCGCCACGAGGCCGGCCACCGCCACGGCGAGCATGCCGCCGACGTTGAGCGCCACCGGGTTACTCCAGCGCTGAAACGCCTCGAACACGATATAGCCCGCCGCCGCCAGCAAGAGCAGCGCGTTCAGCGCGGCACCGAGCACCTCGAAACGCTGGTAGCCGAAAGTGCGTCGCGTGTCTGCTGGCCGCTGCGCAAGATGCGTGGCGGCGAGCGCGATGCCGAGCGCGGCGCAGTCGGTGAACAGGTGCGCAGCGTCCGAAAGGAGCGCCAGGCTGCCGGTGAGAAACGCCGCGACCACCTCGACCACGAAAAAGCTCGCCGTGATTGCGAAGGCCCACACGAGCCGCCTTGCGCCCTGGGCGCTCGAGACGCTGCCGCGAGCGTGATCGTGGGCCACTAGGTCACTCGACGGTCACCGACTTGGCGAGGTTGCGCGGCTTGTCGACATCCGTGCCGCGCGCGAGCGCCACGTGGTAGGCGAGCAGCTGCAGCGGCACGACGTGCAGAATCGGCGACAGCGGTCCGGCGTGCTCGGCCAGGCGAATCACGTGCACGAACTCGCTTTCCTCGATCTGCGTTTCGCGGTCGGCAAACACGTAAAGCTCACCGCCGCGCGCGCGCACTTCCTGCAAGTTCGATTTGAGCTTCTCGACCAGCAGGTCCGAGGGCGCCACCGCCACCACCGGCATGTCGCGATCGACGAGCGCGAGCGGGCCGTGCTTGAGCTCGCCCGCCGCGTAGGCCTCGGCGTGAATGTAGGAGATTTCCTTCAGTTTGAGCGCGCCTTCCATGGCGATCGGGTAGTGCGCACCGCGGCCGAGAAAAAGGGCATGCTGCCTCGGCGCGAAGCGCTGCGCCCATTTCGCGACCTGCTCCTCGCAGCCGAGCGCCTCGCCGAGCGCCGCGGGCAAATGGCGCAGGGCCTTGAGGTGAGCGGCCTCGCGCTCGCGCGTCATGCATCCGCGCAGGCGTGCGAGCACCAATGTGAGCAGGAACAGCGTGGCGAGCTGCGTGGTGAAAGCCTTGGTCGAAGCGACCCCGATCTCGGGTCCGGCGCGCGTCAGGAAGCGCAACCTCGAGCCGCGGATGAGCGAGCTTTCGGGCACGTTGCAGATCGACAGTGTTGCCTCGTGCCCGAGCTGCTTGCCGTGCTCGAGCGCCGCGATGGTATCGGCAGTCTCGCCGGATTGCGAGATGGTGACGAACAGCGCTTTCGGATCCGGAACCGTGTCGCGGTAGCGGTATTCGCTCGCGATCTCGACGTTCGCCGGGATGCGCGCAATCGACTCGAGCCAGTAGCGCGCCACCAGCCCGGCGTGATAGCTCGTGCCGCAGGCCACGAGCTGCACCGAACTCACGTTCCGCAGCAGCGCCTCGGCTTCGACACCGAACAGGGCCGGCTGCAGGGAAGCCGCACCAAGCACGGTTTCGAGCGTGTTGGCGACCGCGCCGGGCTGCTCGAAAATTTCCTTCTGCATGTAGTGGCGGTAGGGACCGAGCTCCACCGCGTCCGCGTTCAGCTCGGAAAGGTGCACTTCGCGCTTGGCCGGCGACCCGGCGGCATCGACAATGCGGATCCCCGTCGGGCGGATCTCGGCGCAGTCGCCGTTCTCGAGGTAAATCACACGGCGCGTCACCGCCACCAGGGCCGAGACATCGGAAGCGGCGAAGTTCTCTCCCTCGCCGAGTCCCAGCAGCAGCGGCGCGCCCTTGCGCGCCAGCACCACCGCGCCCGGGTCCTCCGCGCAGACCAAAGCGATCGCGAAAGCCCCTTCCAGCTCGGCCACCGCCCTGGAGGCGGCGCCGAGCAGGTCGGGGCTCGTCTTACGGTAGTGCGCGACCAGGTGGGCGATCACCTCGGTGTCGGTCTCGGAAATGAACGCGTAGCCCTCGCGTTTGAGGCGCGCGCGCATCGCTTCGTGATTCTCGATGATGCCGTTATGCACTACGGCACAGCCGCCGGACACGTGCGGGTGCGCATTGTCCTGCGTCGGCGCGCCGTGCGTCGCCCAGCGCGTATGCGCGATGCCGGTAACGGCGCTCAGTTTGCGGCGATCGATCTGCGCCGCGAGCTCGGCCACGCGTCCCGCGGCGCGCACGCGCTCGAGCGCCGGAATCGCGCTGCCGTTCAGGACCGCGATGCCGGCCGAATCGTAGCCGCGGTACTCGAGGCGCCGCAGCCCGTCGACCAGGACGGGAACGATGTCACGCGCGGCAGCCGCGCCGACGATTCCGCACATTCAGGATCGCCCTTTCACTTCTTCTTCGGCGGCTTCCATGACGGCAGCGACACCTGCTTGGCGCGCGCCAGCGTAAGCTGTCCGGCGGGCGTGTCCTTGCTGATGGTGGAGCCGGCACCGATGTAGGAGCCTTTGGCGATGCGCACCGGCGCCACCAGCGTCGCATCCGAGCCGATGAAGCAGTCATCCTCGATGACCGTGCGGTGCTTTGCGGCGCCATCGTAGTTGCAGGTGATGGTGCCGGCGCCGACGTTCACGCCGCGGCCGACCTCGGAGTCGCCGATGTACGAGAGATGGTTCGCCTTCGAGCCTTTGCCGATGCGGCTCGCCTTCACTTCGACGAAATTGCCGATGTGCACGTCTTCGGCGAGGCTCGTCCCCGGTCGCAGGCGCGCATAGGGTCCGATGCGGCAGCGCGCGCCGACCTCGGCCTGCTCGAGCAGCGAAAACGCGTGCACCTCGGTGCCCGAGGCGATGGAGACGTTGCGCAGCACACAGTTCGGCCCGATCGACACGCCATCTCCGAGCGTGACGCGGCCCTCGAACACGCAGTTGACGTCGATCGAAACGTCGCGCCCGCATTCGAACTCGCCGCGCACGTCAATGCGCGCCGGGTCGGCGAGCCTCACGCCTGAATCGAGCAGGCGCTCCGCCCACAGGCGCTGATAGGCGCGCTCGAGCGCGGCAAGCTCGCGCTTCGAGTTGACGCCCGATACTTCCCACCAATCCTGCGCCTTGACCGCGCCGACCTCGACGCCGTCGGCGACCGCAAGGCCGATGACGTCGGTGAGGTAGTACTCCTTCTGCGTGTTCTGGTTCTTGACGCGCGCGAGCCAAGCGGCAAGGCGCTCGGCTTTTGCCGCCAGAAATCCGACGTTGACTTCGCGGATGCGGCGCTCCGCGGGCGAGGCGTCATTGTGCTCGACGATGCGCTGCACGCGCCCATTCGCGTCGCGCACGATGCGGCCATATCCGTTCGGGTCGTCGAGCTCGACCGTGAGAATGCCGAGTCCGCCGCGCGCGGCGTCTCTCAGCCGCCCGAGGGTTTCCGTGCGGACCAGCGGCACGTCGCCGTAGAGCACCATGACGTCCGCCTCGGGCGGCACCTTGGGCAGCGCCTGCATGAGTGCGTGCCCGGTGCCCAGCTGTTCGGCCTGCTCGATCCACTCGACGGGGGCGCCGTTGAACGCGGCCTTGATCGCTTCACCGCCGTGCCCGTGGACCACGATCGCACGCTCGGCGCTGAGGGCCTTCACCGTGTCGAGCACGTGCGCAAGCAGCGGCCGTCCGGCCAAGGGGTGCAGCACCTTGGGCAGCGCCGAGTGCATGCGCTTGCCCTGGCCGGCGGCGAGGACGACGACGTGAAGCGGCATCGGCAAGGAGGCGCTTTTCCGCGGCGGAAAATCCGCTTGGATTCTAGCATCCGCGCCGCTCGCGGCGCGTCTAACCCCCTTGATCGGGCGGCAGGTTTTGGCAGGGTGGCGCACCAAAGAAAAAAGCCCGCGCGCAGCGGGACCTGGAGCTTGGTCCGCGCCCGCTCAGCGCGGCAGTTCCGAAAATCCCATGAGGAACTCGTCGACCGCGCGCGCGCATTGCCGGCCTTCGCGAATCGCCCACACGACGAGGGACTGGCCGCGTCGCACGTCGCCCGCCGCGAACACCTTCGGTGCGCTGGTCGCGTAGCAGCCGGCGCCGTCAGTCGTGGCCCGGGCGTTGCCGCGCGCATCCTTCACCACGCCGAACTCCTCGAGCATCGATTGCACCGGCGAGATGAAGCCCATGGCGAAGAGCACCAGGTCGGCAGGCAGCGTGAATTCCGAGCCCGGCATCTCGCTCATCTTGCCGTCCTTCCACTCCAGGCGTGCAATCTTGAGTGCCTTGACCTTGCCGTTCTCGCCGATGAATTCCTTGGTCGCCACCGACCAGTCGCGCTTCACGCCCTCCTCGTGCGAGTGCGAGGTGCGCAGGCGCGTCGGCCAGTAGGGCCAGACCGGGTTCTCATCGAGCTCCGGCGGCATCGGCAGCAGCTCGAACTGCGTCACCGACTTGGCGCCGTGGCGGTTCGAAGTTCCCACGCAGTCCGAGCCGGTGTCGCCGCCGCCGATGATGACGACGTGCTTGTCGTTCGCCCACAGCTCAGGCACGTTGCTGTCGCCCGCCACGCGCTTGTTCTGCAGCGGCAGGAATTCCATCGCGAAGTGCACGCCGTCGAGCTCGCGCCCCGGGACGGGCAGGTCGCGCGGTTGCTCGGCGCCCCCCGCCAGCACCACCGCGTCGAATTCCGCCAGCAGCTTTTCCGGCGCGAGCGTCTGCGTGGCCCAGTCGATGACGCCTTTGCCAGGGCGTGCCTTGCCGACGAACACGCCGGCGCGAAACGTGACGCCCTCGGCCCGCATCTGCTCGAGGCGCCGGTCGATGTGGCTCTTCTCCATCTTGAAGTCCGGAATGCCGTAACGCAGCAGCCCGCCGATGCGGTCGGCCTTTTCGAACACGGTCACCTCGTGGCCGGCGCGCGCCAGCTGTTGCGCGCAAGCGAGCCCCGCCGGGCCCGAGCCGACGATCGCCACCTTCTTGCCCGTCTTGTGGGCCGCGGGCTGGGGCTTCACCCAGCCCTCTTCCCAGGCCTTGTCGATGATCGCGTGCTCGATCGACTTGATGCCGACCGGGTCGTCGTTGATGCGCAGGGTGCACGCCTCTTCGCACGGCGCGGGGCAGATGCGGCCGGTGAACTCGGGAAAATTGTTGGTCGAATGCAGCGTCTCGATCGCCGCCTTCCACTCCTGGCGGTAGACGAGATCGTTGAAGTCCGGAATGATGTTGTTGACTGGGCAGCCGCTCATGCAGAACGGGATGCCGCACTCCATGCAGCGCGCGCTCTGGACCTTCGCCTCTTCGTCCGAGAGCGTGAGGATGAATTCCTTGAAGTGGCGCTTGCGAAATTCCGGCGCCTCGGCGGCCTCCACCAGGCGATGATGTTCGAGAAACCCCGTGGCCATTCCCATCGTTCGTGACCCGTTTCCTTAGGCAGCGACCTTGCGCTGCGCCGCGGCGAGCTCGCCGAGCGCGCGCCGGTACTCCTTCGGAAACACCTTCACGAATCGCGAGCGGTACTTCGCCCACTTCTCGAGGATCTCGTAGGCGCGCCGGCTGTTGGTGTGGCGCGCATGGCTTTCGATCATGCGCCGCAGGATCACCTCGTCGGCCTCGCCCCGGTGCCAGAATTCGTGCGCCAGCTTCGCCTGCTGCTCGGACTCGGAGAGCACCGGCTCGAGATCGACCATCGCGGTGTTGCAATACCTGACGAAGTCGCCCTCGGTGTCGAGCACGTAAGCGATGCCGCCGGACATGCCGGCCGCGAAGTTGCGCCCGGTGGTGCCGAGCACCGCGACCGCGCCGCCGGTCATGTACTCGCAGCCGTGATCCCCGACGCCCTCGACCACTGCGACGGCGCCCGAGTTGCGCACCGCGAAGCGCTCGCCCGCGACGCCGCGGAAATACGCTTCGCCCGCGATCGCGCCGTAGAGCACGACATTGCCGGTGATGATGTTCTCGGTCGGCTCGCCGCGGAATTTGGGCGAAGGCTGCACCGAGATGCGCCCGCCCGAAAGCCCCTTGCCGCAATAGTCATTGGTGTCCCCGATCAGGTCGAGCGTCACGCCACGCGCGAGGAACGCGCCGAAGCTCTGGCCCGCCGAGCCCGCCAGGCGCACGTGGATCGTGTCGTCGGGCAGCCCCTCGTGCCCGTAGCGCCGCGCAATCTCGGCCGAGAGCATCGTGCCGAGCGTGCGGTTGATGTTGCGGATCGGAATGTCGATGGTGACCTTCTCGCCGCGCTCGAGCGCTGGCGCGGAGAGCTCGAGCAGCCGGTTGTCGAGCGCCTTGTCGAGGCCGTGGTTCTGCGTCTCGCTGTGGAAGCGCGCGACCTCGGCGGGCATCTTCGGCATGTAGAAGATCTTGGAAAAATCGAGCCCCTTCGCCTTCCAGTGTTCGATGCCCTTCTTCATGTCGAGCAGGTCGGTGCGGCCGATCAGCTCCTCGAGCCTGCGCACGCCCAGGCTCGCCATCAGCTCGCGCGCCTCCTCGGCGACGAAGAAGAAGTAGTTGATGACGTGCTCGGGCTTGCCGGTGAAGCGCTTCCGGAGCACCGGGTCCTGCGTGGCGACGCCCACCGGGCAGGTGTTGAGGTGGCACTTGCGCATCATGATGCAGCCCTCGACTACCAGCGGCGCGGTGGCGAAGCCGAACTCGTCGGCTCCCAGGATCGCACCGATCACCACGTCGCGCCCGGTCTTCAACTGCCCGTCGACCTGCACCGCGATGCGCCCGCGAAGCCGGTTCAGCACCAGCGTTTGCTGCGTCTCGGCAAGCCCCAGCTCCCACGGGGTGCCCGCATGTTTGATCGAGCTCCAGGGCGACGCCCCGGTGCCGCCGTCGTGACCGGAAATGGTGACATGGTCGGACTTGGCCTTGGCGACGCCCGCCGCGACCGTGCCCACGCCAACTTCCGAGACCAGCTTGACCGAGATCGAGGCCCTCGGATTGGAGTTCTTGAGGTCGTGGATCAGCTGTGCCAGGTCCTCGATCGAGTAGATGTCGTGATGCGGCGGGGGAGAAATGAGCTCGACGCCGGGCGTCGAGTAGCGCAGCTCGGCGATGTAGTCCGAGACCTTGCGCCCGGGAAGCTGGCCACCCTCGCCGGGCTTCGCGCCCTGCGCCATCTTGATCTGGATCTGCTCGGCGCTCGCCAGGTACTCCGCGGTGACGCCGAAGCGCCCCGAGGCGACCTGCTTGATCTTCGACTTGAGCGAGTCGCCTTCCTTGAGGCCGATGTCGGCCTCGACGCGATCCTTGCCTAGTCGCGAGGCGAGCGTCTCGCCGGCCTTGATGATCGCGTAGCGGCGGCGGTCCTCGCCGCCCTCGCCGTTGTTCGACTTGCCGCCGATGCGGTTCATCGCCACGGCGAGCGTGGTGTGCGCCTCGGTCGAGATCGCGCCGAGCGACATGGCTCCGGTGGCAAAACGCCTGACGATCTCGCTCGCCGGCTCGACTTCCTCGATCGGCACCGGCTTGCGCTCGCCGAGGCGGAACTCGAACAGGCCGCGGAAGGTCAACTGGCGCGCCGACTGCTCGTTGATCAGGCGCGCGTATTCCTTGTAGGTCTGGTAGGAGTTCTGCCGCGTCGAGTGCTGCAGCTTGGCGATGGCGTCCGGCGTCCACATGTGCTCCTCGCCGCGCACGCGCCAATGGTATTCGCCCCCCGCGTCGAGCGCGCCCTTGAGCACCGGGTTGTCCTCGTCGAAGGCATCGCGATGAATGCGGATCGCTTCCTCGGCCACCTCGAACACGCCGATGCCTTCGACCGACGACGTGGTACCTGTGAAGTACTTGTCGATGAGCGAGCGGGCCAGGCCGACCGCCTCGAAGATCTGTGCACCGGTGTAGGACATATAGGTCGAAATGCCCATCTTGGACATGACCTTCTTCAAGCCCTTGCCGATCGCCTTGGTGAAGAACTGGCAGGCCTTCCTGGCGTCCACCTCGGCGCCCAGCTCGCCGCGCTCGGCGAGGTCGGCCAGCGTCTCGAAGGCAAGATAGGGGTGCACGGCCTCGGCGCCGTAGCAGCCGAGCAGCGCGAAATGATGCACTTCGCGCGCCGAGCCGGTTTCGACCACCAGGCCGGTCGAGGTACGCAGGCCCTTGTTGGTCAGGTGCTGGTGGATCGCGGAGAGCGCGAGCAGCGCCGGAATGGCGACGTGGTCGCGGTCGATCTTGCGGTCCGAGATGACGAGAATCGAATAGCCCGCACGCACCGCGTCCTCGGCCTGCGCGCAGAGCGACGCCAGTCGTGCCTCGATCGCTTCCTTGCCCCATGCGAACGGGTAGGTGATATCGAGCTCGAAGGACTTGAACTTGCCGTCGGTGAAGCGCTCGACGTGCCGGATCGTCTCCATGCGCTCGAAATCGAGCACCGGCTGCGACACTTCGAGGCGCAGGGGCGGATTCATCTCGTCGATGCCGAGCAGATTGGGCTTGGGCCCGACGAAGGACACGAGGGAGGTCACCAGCTCCTCGCGGATCGGGTCGATCGGCGGGTTGGTCACCTGCGCGAAGAGCTGCTTGAAGTAGTGATACAGCGTCTTGTTCTTGCTCGAGAGCACCGCGAGCGGCGAATCGTTGCCCATCGAGCCGACCGGATCGTCGCCGGTCTGCGCCATCGGCATCATCTGGAACTTGACGTCCTCCTGCGTGTAGGCGAAGGCCTGCTGCCGGTCGAGCAGCGACGCCTTGGGGGGCTCGCGTCCCTCCTTGAAGGCCGGCAGGTCGTCGAGCTTGACGCGGATGCGCTCGATCCAGTCGGCGTAGGGCTTGCTGCTCGCGAGCGATTCCTTGAGCTCCTTGTCGTCGACGATGCGGCCCTTTTCGAGGTCCACCAGGA
>Ga0326597_10005163_pt1 | contig 18182 bp, 19 predicted proteins | sample RVTome_12_FD_203789 | JGI IMG/M metagenome (GOLD analysis project Ga0326597, IMG submission 203789) | Soil microbial communities from uranium-contaminated site in the Upper Colorado River Basin, Wyoming, United States - RVT100D185 | ecosystem: Environmental > Terrestrial > Soil > Contaminated >... | reverse complement strand
CGCACGGCATTCCGATGATTCCGTTCTACATTTTCTACTCGATGTTCGGCTTTCAGCGCGTGGGCGATCTGGCGTGGGCTGCGGGCGACATGCGCGCGCGCGGCTTCCTGCTCGGCGGCACCGCCGGCCGCACCACCCTGAACGGCGAGGGGCTGCAGCACGAGGACGGCCACAGCCACATTCTTGCCTCGACTATCCCGAACTGCGTATCGTACGATCCGACCTATGCCTACGAGCTCGCGGTGATTATCCAGGACGGCATGCGACGCATGTACGAGGAACAGGAGGACGTGTATTACTACATCACCGTGATGAACGAGAACTACGAGCATCCGGCGATGCCGGAAGGCGTGGAGAAGGGCATACTCAAGGGAATGTATTTGTTGCGTGAAGGCAAGGTGAAGAAAAATGCGCCGAAAGTGCAGCTTTTGGGCAGCGGCACCATTTTGCGCGAGGTGATCGCAGGCGCCGAGCTGCTTAAGAAGGAATTCGGCATCGTTGCCGATATCTGGAGCGTTACCAGTTTCAACCAGTTGCGCCGCGACGGCATCGAGACGCAGCGCTGGAACATGCTGCACCCCGAGAGCGAGCCGCGTCTGAGCCACCTCGAGGCCTGCCTCAAGGACCGCGAAGGCCCCGTGATTGCGGCAACCGACTACCTGAAGCTTTTTGCCGACCAGGTGCGCGGATTCCTGCCCACTCACCATTTCCATGCGCTCGGCACCGACGGTTTCGGCCGCTCCGATACGCGCGAGAAACTGCGGCGCTTCTTTGAAGTCGACCGCAACTACGTCGCGGTCGCAGCGCTAAAGGCGCTCGCCGACATGGAACTCGTGCCGCGCAAAAAAGTGGTCGAGGCGATCAGGAAGTACGGGATCGATCCTGAAAAACCCAACCCGGTCACGGTTTAGAAGCGCTCACTTTCAGGCGGATATGAGCAAGTTACTCGAAATCAAAGTCCCCGACATCGGCGATTACAAAGACGTCCCGGTGATCGAGGTGCTGGTCAAACCCGGCGACACCGTCGCCGCCGAGGATTCGTTGATTACGATCGAGTCCGACAAAGCGACGCTGGATATTCCGGCGCCAACCGCCGGCGTAGTCAGGGAAATCAACGTTAAGGTTGGTGACAAGGTATCGCAGGGCACGCTGGTGCTGACGCTGGAGGCCGGCGCGGCGCCGCAATTGCCCGCAGCCGCGCCGGTGCAGGCAGTACCCGCGGCAGCATCCCCTGCGGTAACCAAACCCGCGCCGCCGCAGCAGGCTGCGCCGCGCGCTGTTCCGACACCGACCGCGGCGTTGGAGCCAGTCGCCGCAGCGCAGGCCGGACTGGCTCACGCCGGCCCGTCGGTGCGGCGCTTTGCGCGCGAGCTCGGCGTCGATCTCTCGGCGGTCACCGGCAGTGGTGCTAAGGGCCGGATTCTGCGCGAGGACGTGCAGGCGTTCGTCAAGACGGAGTTGACGCGGTTTGCGGGCGCGGCAGGCTGCATCGGCTTCAATCTGCCGCCGCTGCCGCAGATCGATTACGCCAAGTTCGGTCCGGTGCAGATGCAACCGCTGTCGCGCATCAGGAAACTGTCAGGCGCAAACCTGCTTCGCAACTGGTTGAACATCCCGCACGTGACGCAGCACGACGAGGCCGACATCACCGAGCTCGAGGCGTTCCGCAAGTCGCAGGCCGATGAGGCCGGTAAAGACGGCGTGCGCTTCACGCTGCTCGCGTTCCTGATCAAGGCGGTGGTGGTGGCGCTCAAGCAGCACCCGAATTTCAATGCCTCGTTGTCGTCCGACGGTGAAAGCCTGATTCTCAAGCAATACTTCAACATCGGTGTCGCGGTCGACACGCCGCTCGGCCTGGTGGTGCCGGTCTTGCGGGAAGCCGACAAGAAAGGCCTGCGCGAACTGGCGAAAGAACTCGGCGACGTGAGCAGCCGCATGCGCGACGGCAAGATCGCTGGGGCCGATTTGCAGGGCGGGTGTTTCTCGATTTCGAGTCTTGGCGGCATCGGCGGGACTTTATTCACGCCGATCATCAATGCGCCGGAAGTGGCGATACTCGGCGTCGGCAAGGCGGTGACCAAGCCGGTATGGGATGGCAAGCAATTTGCGCCGCGGTTGCTGTTGCCGTTGTCGCTGTCGTACGATCACCGCGTGATCGACGGTGCGCAGGGCGCGCGCTTTATCGCGTTTCTGAGTTCCGTGCTGTCCGATATTCGTCGCCTGGTCCTTTGATTCAACAGCCTCACCGCTAAGGACGCCAAGGACGCCAAGGAAAATCCAAGGGCAATTTTGGCAAATTTCAATGCACATTCGTTGTTGAGGTCCGTATCGGGTTTCCCTTTGCGACCTTCGCGTCCTTTGCGGTCCAAGATCTTGTCGTTTCGAACCTGCGGTGAATCGTCGACGTGAACGCCCCCATTGGCATCCTCGGCGGCACGTTCGACCCCGTTCATTTCGGCCATCTGCGGCTGGCGCAGGAGGTCGGCGAATTGTTGCGGCTCGCCGAAGTGCGGTTTATCCCATCGGGCACGCCGCCGCACCGAGCTGCACCACGCGTCACGCCGCAGCAGCGGCTCGAGATGGTGCGGCTCGCGGTCGCCGACCATCCGCTTTTTACCGTCGACGACCGGGAAATCAGGCGCAGCGGCCCGGGCTACACGGTCGAGACCTTGACCGCGCTGCGGCGCGAAGTGGGCAGCACGCGCCCGCTGTGCGTGTTGCTCGGGGCGGACGCATTTCTCGAGCTCGCCACCTGGCACCGCTGGCATGATTTGTTCGGGCTCGCGCATCTGATCGTCGCGCATCGCCCGGGCTTTCCACCCGAATCGTGGCCGGCGCGCATGCCGCAGCCGCTGGCGCGCGAATACGAGGCACGGCTGCTTCAGCAACCGCTTGCCGTGCATTTGTCGCCGGCAGGCGGCGTGGCGACCCAGGCGATCGCTGCGCTGGATATTTCCGCCACCCTGATCAGGGAGTCGCTGGCGCGGGGCGCGAGTCCCCGCTATTTGCTTCCCGATCCAGTTCTCGAATATATTCAGGCTAACCGGCTTTACCCTGGAGATTGATGAGACTCGACAAAATGGTAAACGCCACAGTTGCGGCGCTTGAGGACATCAAGGCGCGCGATATCGTGGTTCTCGATGTGCGCCGCATGACGGCGCTCTTTGACAAACTGATAGTGGCGAGCGGAGATTCGGCGCGGCAGAACAAAGCGCTTGCCAGCCACGTGCAGGAAAAACTCAAGGCGCTCGGCGCCACCGTTTACGGCGTCGAAGGCACGGACAGCGGCGAATGGATTCTGGTCGATCTCGGCGCTGTCGTCGTGCACGTCATGCAACCCGCGATCCGGCAATACTACAATCTCGAGGAACTGTGGGGTGGTGCAGCCGCATCGCCGCGGCGGCGCGCGGCCGGCGCGATCCGGTCGTAGCTGTCTTCGCGAATGAAATTTTATATTGTGGCGGTAGGCCACAAAATGCCGGCCTGGATCAATACCGGATTCGCTGCCTATGCGCAGCGCATGCCGCGTGTATCCCGCATCGAACTGATTGAAATCAAGCCGGCAGTGCGTTCCGGCACCGGAGCGGGACCGGTCGAGCGGTGGCTCGCCGCGGAAGCCGAACGCATCCGCGCCGCGCTGCCGCAGCGCTGCTTCAAGGTCGTGCTGGATGCGCGCGGCAAGCCAGCCACGACGATGGACATCTCACGCCGCATCGAGCGCTGGCGGCAGGAAGGGCGGGATGTCGCTTTCGTGATCGGCGGCGCTGACGGCACCGCGAGTGCACTGCAGCAGGATGCCGACCTCTTGCTATCGCTGTCGGCGCTGACGCTGCCGCACGGCCTGTGCCGCGTGCTGCTTGCCGAGCAGCTCTATCGGGCGGTGTCGCTGCTGGCGAACCATCCGTATCACAGAGAGTGAAAAAGTACGGCGATGACGCACATTGGAAACCGCATCTATCTCGCTTCGCGCAGTCCGCGCCGGCGCGAGTTGCTGCAACAGATCGGCATCGCGTTCGAATCGCTGCTGCTGCGCGAGGACCTGCGGCGCGGCGCCGACGTTGACGAGGCGCCAGCACCGGGCGAGTCTGCGTCGGCCTATGTGAGTCGTGTTGCGCGCGCCAAGGCCGAGGCCGGCTGGCGCCGGATCGCAGACCGCAGGCTGCCGCCGCATCCGGTGCTGGCCGCCGATACTACGGTCGTGCTCGATGGCGGGATCATCGGCAAGCCGGCCGATGCGCGATGCGCGCACCAATTGCTGCGGCGCCTGTCGGGGCAGATGCACCAGGTGATGACCGCAGTAGCGGTTGCGCGTGAGGCGCGCGTCGAATCTGCGCTGTCGACCTCTGCGGTAGAATTCCGGGAACTGGCAGACGGCGAAATCCGGCGTTACGTCGCGCTCGGCGAGCCGCTCGATAAAGCCGGCGCCTACGCGATCCAGGGCCACGCAGCGGTGTTCGTGCGCGCAATCAGTGGCAGCTATTCAGGGATCGTGGGGCTGCCCTTGTTTGAGACCGCCGAACTGCTGGGGCGATTCGACGTCGCCCCGAAGTGACTCCGACTTTGCGCGAGGCAAGCTTGACTGAAGAAATCCTGATCAACATTACGCCTCAGGAGACGCGCGTTGCCGTCGTCCACCAGGGCGTGGTGCTGGAGGTGCAGGTGGAACGTACCTCGGCGCGCGGACTGGTCGGCAACGTTTACATGGGGCGCGTGGTCCGCGTGCTGCCCGGCATGCAGTCGGCGTTTGTGGACATCGGAGGCGGTCGTGCCGCGTTTCTGCACGTGGCCGACATCTGGGGTCACCGGCAGGACGGCGAGCCAGGAAAACCCATCGAGAAACTGCTTGCCGAGGGCCAGAACCTGCTGGTGCAGGTGGTCAAGGACCCGATTGGCACCAAGGGCGCGCGGCTTTCCACCCAGGTCAGCATGGCCGGACGGCTGCTGGTTTATCTGCCGCAGGAGTCGCGCATCGGAATTTCGCAGCGCATCGAGGACGAGGAGGAGCGGCTGCATCTGCGCGAGAAGCTGCAGCAATTGCTGCCGCCGGACATCACGGGAGGCTTTATTGTCCGCACCATGGCCGAGGCGGCGAGCGACCGCGAGCTGCTGGCTGACGTCGACTATCTGCGCAAGCTGTGGCACGGCATCCAGGACAAGGCGCGGAGCGCCGCGCCGGCAGCGCTGCTCCACCGGGACCTTGATTTGAGCTTGCGCGTGCTGCGCGATTTCGCCAACGACGAGACGGCGCGCGTCCTGGTCGATTCCCGGGAAACGTTCCAGAAGGTGCAGACCTTTGCGCTCGAATTCACACCCAATGTCGCCGCGCGGCTCGAGCATTATTCCGGCGCGAGGCCGCTCTTTGATCTCTACGGCGTCGAGGATGAAATCGAGAAGGCGCTGGCGCGGCGGGTGGACCTCAAGTCCGGCGGCTACCTGATCATCGACCAGACCGAAGCGCTGACCACGGTCGATGTCAATACCGGCGGCTTCGTCGGGGGCCGCAGCTTTGATGACACGATATTCAAGACCAATCTGGAGGCAGCGCAGGTGATCGCGCGCCAGTTGCGGCTGAGGAACCTCGGCGGCATTATCATCATCGACTTCATCGACATGGACTCGGAAGAACACCGCAATGCCGTGCTCAACGAGTTCCGCAAGGCACTGGCGGGCGACCGCACGCGCATGACGGTGAACGGCTTTACCCAGTTGGGCCTCGTGGAGATGACGCGCAAGCGCACGCGCGAGAGTCTCGCGCATGTGCTGTGCGAGCCGTGCCCGGTATGCCAGGGGCGCGGCGAACTGAAGACCGCGCAGACGGTGTGCTACCAGATTCTGCGCGAGCTGCTGCGCGAAGCGCGCCAGTTCGAGGCACGTGAATTCCGCATTCTCGCCTCCCAGCAGGTGATCGATCTTTTCCTCGACGAGGAATCGCAGGGTTTGGCAATGCTGTCGGACTTCATCGGCAAGCCGGTGTCGCTGCAGGTCGAGTCGCAATACAATCAGGAGCAGTTCGATATCGTGTTGATGTAGAGCGCCCGGTGCCGGGATCAACTCCGTGGGAGACCAACCATGTTTGAATCCGCAGAACTCGGCCACAGCATTCCCGGCCGCGAGTATGACCGTCAGGAGCCCAAGCTGCGCGAAGCACTGCTGAAAGCCCAGTACGAACTGCTCGAGAACAAGAGCTTTCCGGTGATCGTTTTGATCGGCGGCGTCGATGGCGCCGGCAAGGGTGAGACCGTCAAAATCCTGAACGAGTGGATGGATCCGCGCTTCATTCACACTCACGCGTTCGGCGAAATGTCGGATGAAGATCGCGAGCGCCCGCGCATGTGGCGCTATTGGCGCGCGCTGCCGCCCAAAGGCCGCATCGGCATTCTGTTTGGCGCGTGGCATACAATTCCCATAGTCAGCCGCGTAGCGGGCAGGACCGACGATGCCCGGATGGAACTTGCGATGGAGGAGATCGTGCGCTTCGAGCGCATGCTCGTCGACGAAGGCGCGCTGATTCTGAAGTTCTGGTTTCATCTGTCCAAGAAGGCGCAAAGAAAGCGCCTGCGAGCGCTCGCGGCCGATCGCAAGACACGGTGGCGCGTCACTGATACCGACTGGGAGCGGCTTAAACTCTACGACAAGTTCCGCAAGGTGTCGGAGAACGCGCTGCGCGAGACCAGCACCGGTTATGCGCCGTGGAGCGTGGTCGAAGGGACCGACCCGAACTACCGTTATCTCACCGTCGGGCGCACGCTGCTCGGCGCGCTGAAAAAAAGGCTCGCCGGCGACAAGCCGGCGGTGACCCGGCCGGCGGCGCTGCCCGAGCCCGCGCTCGACGGCCGCAACGTGCTCTCCAGCCTCGACTACGAAAGGACGCTCACGCGCAAGGCCTATAACCGCAAGCTTGAGAAATACCAGGGCGAGCTCAATCTGCTCTCGCGCCACAAAAAGTTTCGCAACAAGTCGCTGATCGTCGTGATGGAAGGGGTCGACGCCGCGGGCAAGGGAGGCAGCATCCGGCGCGTCACCGGCGCGCTGGATGCCCGCCATTACCAGGTGATGCCGATCGCCGCGCCGACCGAGGAAGAGCGCGCGCAACCTTATCTGTGGCGTTTCTGGCGCCACCTCCCGCGCCGGGGACGCGTGACGATATTCGACCGCTCGTGGTACGGGCGCGTGCTGGTCGAGCGCGTCGAGAAATTCTGTTCGGAACAGGACTGGATGCGGGCGTATCACGAGATCAACGACTTCGAAGAGCAGCTCGTGGAAGCGGGCGGCATCGTGACGAAATTCTGGGTCACCATTACCAAGGAAGAGCAATTGAGGCGCTTCCGCGAGCGCGAGAAGACGCCGTTCAAGAGCTTCAAAATCACGCCCGAGGACTGGCGCAACCGCAAGCAATGGAACGCCTACGAGCGCGCGGTGTGTGACATGATCGAGCGCACCAACAACGAACTCGCGCCGTGGGTCTTGGTGGCGGCCAATGACAAGCTCTCCGCGCGGATCAAGATCCTGAAGACGCTGTGCGAGCGCATCGAAGCGGCGCTGTGACGCGGGGGCCGCGTCGGCTGTCTACAGCATGCTCCGGATCAGCGCGTCGAGCCATGTCAGCGGTACCGTCAGCAGCAGCTGGCAGATGATCAGCACGAATAGCGGGGAAAGATCGACATTGGCGACAGTCGGCACCCACTTCTGGAATGGGCGCAGAAACGGCCGCGTGACGCTCGTCAGCAGCGGCGCCAGCGGATTGTAGGGACTGACCCAGCTCAGCACCGCCTGGACCACGACGGCAACCATCACGACATAGACCGTCAGCCGCACGATCTGAATTGCGGCCAGCGCGGCCAGCGCGATGCCGGCCGCGGAACCCAATTCGTAGCCCTTAAGTTGCAATACTATCCAGGACTGCACCATCTCGGTCAGCCACGCCAACACCAGCGTTGCCAGGTCGAGCCCTCTCCAGCCGGGAATCACCCGCCGCGCCGGGCGCACCACAAAATCCGTGAGCGCAGCCACGAATTGGGAGAACGGGTTGCGTGCGGGTGCACGCAGCAATTGCAGCATGAAGCGCAAGAGCAGCGCGAGCGCAAACAGGTCGCCGAGCGTGACAATCAGAAAAATCAGCGTTTGCGTGAGCACGGATCAGTCCTTGCCAAATTCCATGCCCAGCTCGCGCGAGCGCTGCTCGGCGGCACGCACGGCCGTGACGATGCGCTCTTTGATCTGGTCCGCGTCCATCTTGGCAATCGCGCGCTCCGTGGTGCCGCCCCTGGAGGTGACGCGCAGCCGCAGCGTCGCGACGTCCTCGCTCGCGCCGGCCGCGAGCTTGACCGCACCGGAAAAAGTCCCGAGCGCAAGTTCGCGCGCGGCGGCGGGAGCAAATCCCAGCTCCTGGGCCGCCTGCTGCAGCGCTTCGATGAAGTAAAACACATAAGCCGGGCCGCTGCCCGAAACCGCCGTGACGGCATCGAGCTGTTCCTCGCGCTCGAGCCATAACGTGGTGCCGACTGCGCCGAGAACGGCGTCGACGCGCGATCTGTCCTCGCGGCCTGCGCCGGGCAGCGCGTAAAGGCCGGTGCAGCCGGCGCCGACGAGCGCCGGGGTGTTGGGCATGGCCCGCGCGAGCTTCTGGTAGCCGCCGAGCCAGCGCGAAAGGTCGGTGGCGCGGATCCCGGCGGCGATGCTGATGACGAGCTGCCGGCTGAGCAGCGGCCTGAGCGCGATCGCCACGTCGCGCACCTGCTGCGGCTTGACCGCGAGCACGACGCAGTCGCTGTCGAGCGCATCGGCGGAGACCGCGCCGAAAGTTTTCACCCCGTGTTGCTGCTCGAGGCGCTGGCGCGCAGCGGGCGCGATTTCAACGACTCGCAGCGCGCCGGCGGCATAGCCGCTGCTGAGCAGGCCGCCGATGATTGCGCCCGCCATGTTGCCGCCGCCGATGAACGTGATGTTCATAAAGAATCCTAAGAGTGCCTAACATAATGAAACGCGTGATGCGCTGGCGCGAGTTTTGGCCCATGGCATTGTCGAAAGTCCCTTGCTTAGAATGACTAAGCGGCGGGCCTTTCTTCGCGCCCTGAGCCAAAATCGTGCCAGCCCCATTATTCGTAAGCTGTTGGTTCTAACGTTGTTCGGGGTTGCGGCCAGAATCGGCGCTGACGTCGTTGCTCGACTTGGCAATATTCCCGATATTACCTGCATCGAGCGCCTCGCCATCACCAATTCTGGACCGCAACGCATACGTGTTTCATTATGTTAGGCACTCTAAGTCACCTCATGATTCTACGGGTTTCTCCGAGTATTCTGTGTTCTCTGTGGCTAACGGCTTTTGTCTGAGGCCGAAAATCGCCGTGCCCACGCGCACCAGGGTCGCGCCTTCGGCAATCGCTGCCTCGAAATCGTCCGACATCCCCATCGACAGCGTGTTGAGCGCGACGCCGGCGCTCACAATCGCGTCCTTTAACTGCCGCAGTTGCGCAAAATAGCGGCGCTGTTGCGCATAATCCGAACTCGCGGGCGGAATCGCCATCAGGCCGCGCAATTTAAGCCGCGGCAACCCTGCCACCGCGCGCGCCAGGGCCAGCGTCTCGCCGGCAGCAACGCCGCTTTTGCTGTGCTCGGCGCCGATATTGACCTGGATGCATACCTGCAGCGGTGCGAGCCCGGCGGCACGCGCGGCGGACAGGCGCTGCGCGATCTTGAGGCGGTCGATGCTGTGCACCCAAGCGAAATGCTCGGCGATCATGCGCGTCTTGTTGCTCTGGATCGGGCCGATAAAATGCCATTCAATGGCCGGATCACGGATTGCAGCGATTTTGGCGACTCCTTCCTGCACGTAGCTCTCCCCGAACGCAGCCTGCCCGTGCGCGTGCGCGGCGGCCACGGCGCCCACGCCGAACGATTTGCTCACCGCAATCAAGCCGATATCCTCGGGATTGCGGCCGCACGCTTGGGCGGCGTTTGCGACGCGCCGTCTTACGGCTTGCAAGTTGGCGCCGATTGTGTCCATAATTTCAAGCAACATTAGGGTTTTAATTTAAGCTGTTCCCTCAGGCCGCGCGCCCGTTCCGCTGCTCGCAAGCTTGCTGAAGCAAGGAAATTATAATGGACATCTCCGAACTGCTTGCGTTTGTCGTCAAGAACAAGGCCTCCGACCTGCACCTGTCATCGGGTTTGCCGCCGATGATCCGGGTGCATGGCGACATTCGGCGCATCAATCTGCCGGCGATGGAGCATAAGGACGTCCACAACATGGTGTATGACATCATGAACGACGGGCAGCGCAAGTTCTTCGAGGAAAACCTCGAGTGCGACTTCTCGTTCGCGATCCCGAACCTGGCGCGCTTCCGCGTCAACGCTTTCGTGCAGCTGCGCGGAGCGGCTGCGGTGATGCGCACGATACCCTCGAAGATTCAGTCGCTCGAGGACCTCAAGTGCCCTGCGATTTTCAAGGAAATCGCGGACCAGCCGCGCGGCATGTGCCTGGTGACGGGGCCGACCGGTTCCGGCAAATCGACGACGCTGGCGGCGATGGTCAACCATATCAACGAGAACGAATTCGGCCACGTTCTCACCGTCGAGGACCCCATCGAGTTCGTGCACGAGTCGAAGAAATGCCTGATCAACCAGCGCGAGATCGGGACGCATTCGTTGTCGTTTGCCAATGCATTGCGCTCGGCGCTGCGTGAAGACCCAGACGTGATCCTGGTCGGGGAGATGCGCGACCTTGAGACCATACGGCTGGCGATGACCGCCGCCGAGACCGGGCACCTGGTGTTCGGCACGCTGCATACCAGTTCCGCCGCGAAAACCATCGACCGTATCATCGACGTGTTTCCGGCGGATGAGAAGGAGATGGTGCGCGCGATGCTGTCCGAATCATTGCGCGCGGTGATTTCCCAGACGCTGCTGAAAACCAAGGATGGATCCGGCCGCGTCGCGGCGCACGAGGTCATGATCGGCACGCCGGCGATCCGCAACCTGATCCGCGAGGCCAAGGTGGCGCAGATGTATTCCGCGATCCAGACCGGCCAGTCGTTCGGCATGCAGACGCTCGACCAGAACCTGCAGGAACTGGTCAGGCGCAACATCGTGTCGAACGACGAAGCGCGCGCCAAGGCCGCCAACAAGGACAACTTCAAATGATGGCACTAGCCGTTGACGCCAAACGGCGAACGCCAAACGGCGAGCGGCGACGGATGAGCGGGCCGCTTGCAGACACAAACCCGGGAGACTTCAGCAATGGATCGTGATCAGTCAGTTCAATTCATGCACAGCCTGCTGCGCGCGATGCTCAGCAAGAAAGCGTCGGACCTGTTCATCTCCGCGGGCTTCCCGCCGGCGCTCAAGGTCGACGGCAAGGTGACGCCGGTGTCGAGCCAGGCGCTGACCGCACAGATGACCTCCGATCTCACGCGCGCCATGATGAACGACAAACAGGCGCGGGAATTCGAGGCGACCATGGAGTGCAACTTCGCCGTAGCCCCCGCCGGCATCGGCCGCTTCCGTGCCAGCGCCTTCGTGCAGCAGGGCCGCATCGGCCTGGTGTTGCGGACCATCACAACAGCCATTCCGACTCTCGACGAGCTCAAGCTGCCGCAGGTATTGAAGGAAATCGTGATGAGCAAGCGCGGCATGGTTATTTTTGCCGGCGGCACCGGCAGCGGCAAGTCGACCTCGCAGGCGGCAATGATCGGATATCGCAACGAACACAGCTACGGCCACATCATCACGATCGAAGACCCGGTCGAGTTCGTGCATGAACACAAGAACTGCCTGATCACGCAGCGCGAAGTCGGCGTCGACACGGAATCGTGGCAAGCGGCGCTCAAAAACACGTTGCGGCAGGCGCCCGACGTGATTCTGCTCGGCGAGATCCGCGACCGCGAAACGATGGAACATATGCTTGCATTCGCGGAGACTGGGCACCTGGCGATGGGAACGCTGCACGCCAACAACGCCAACCAGGCGCTCGATCGCATCATCAACTTCTTCCCCGAAGAGCGCAGATTGCAGGTGCTGATGGACCTGTCGCTCAATATTCGCGCGTTCGTCGCGCAGCGCCTGATTCCGAAACGGGACAGCAAGGGCCGCTGCGCCGCGGTCGAGGTCATGCTCAATTCGCCGTTGATTTCAGACATGATATTCAAGGGCGAAGTGAACGAGATAAAGGCGATCATGGCGAAGTCGCGCGAGATCGGTATGCAGACCTTCGACCAGGCGCTGTTCGATCTCTACGAAGCGGGCGAGATCAGCTACGAGGACGCGCTGAGAAACGCCGATTCGATCAACGAAATTCGGCTCAATATCAAGTTGAACAGCAAGGAAGCCCGGGACAAGGATGCCATGACCGGAATCGAGCATTTGAACATCGTGTGATTCCGGCGGGTCTGCGATCACTGATTCCGGTTCGACCGCGCGCAGCGGCCTTCAGTCCTCACGTTTCACCGTTTTATTGCGCCGCATGCTGCCGGCGACCAGCTTGAATTCATACAGCCGGCATTCGAGCGCGCCATTGAAAAGCGGTGTGCGCCTCGAGGCTGCCAGGTGGATCAGCTTCGGTAATGTGCGGTCGCCGCTGAAAATGTGCGCGCGCCAGCCGCTGAATTTCTGCTTGAGCACGTCGCCGAGCTTCGGATAAAACGCCGCCAGCTCGCTGGTTTCTCCGAGCCGCACGCCGTAGGGCGGGTTGGTGACGATGACGCCGCTCGCGGCGGGCGCGGATATTTCCAGCACGTTCGCCTGTTTGAGGCCGATCACGTCCGAGAGTCCCGCGGCGGCGAGGTTGGCGCGCGCGGTCTTCAGTTGCTCACCGTAGAGGTCGCTGCCGTAGATCGGCAGCGCGGTGCGCGGGCGTTCGCGCGCCAGCGTGTCGGACTTAAGCTTGTCCCACAGCTTGCGGTCGAAGTTTTTCAGTTTTTCGAAGCCGAAACCGCGCCTGCCTCCGGGCGCGATGTCGAGCGCCATCAGCGCCGCCTCGATCAGCAGCGTGCCGCTGCCGCACATCGGATCGAGCAGCGGCTCGCCCGGCGTCCAGCCAGCAAGCCGCAGAATGCCCGCGGCAAGGTTCTCGCGCAGCGGCGCGTCGCCGGCAGCGCTGCGGTAGCCGCGCTTGAAGAGCGGCTCGCCCGAAGTATCGAGATACAACGCCAGCTTATCGGCCGTGAGGAAAGCGTGAATTCGAACGTCGGGTGCCCGGGTGTCGATGCTGGGGCGCTCGCCGCCGTGGCCGCGAAACGCATCGCAGATCGCGTCCTTGATGCGCAGCGTGACGAAGTCGAGGCTCTTGAGCGGACAGCGCAGCGCGGATACATTGACGCGCAAGGTGTTGCAAACGTCGAACCATAGCGGCCACGCCAGCGCCAGGGTTGTCCGGTAGATGTCGTCTTCGCTGCGATAGGGGGCGATTGCCACGCGCCACAGGATGCGGCTGGCAATGCGGCTCTCGAGGTTGGAGCGGTAACAAAGCTGCAGCGGTCCGGCGAAGTGAGTGCCGCCGTCGGCCGGCTCGACGCCGGTGGCGCCGAGCGCGGCGAGTTCCTGCGCAAGGAGCGCCTCGAGCCCGCGCGGGCAGGGCGCGAAGAAGTTTTCCATTTTCTAAAACTTCACAAAAACCTCGAATTCGATGCGCTGCCACGGATTGCGGTGCTGCCTGAGCTTGCTGACACGTGCCTCCACCTTGCCTCCACTATCCATGTGCCGGGCCGCCGCCAGTGCCAGCGCGCCGAGCGTTACGGCAAGCGCTTGCGCCCACCCATTCTGACCGTTGTCATGGGTGCTCATGCCGAACCGATCCGCGTCAGGTCAGCAGCCGGCGCCGGGTCAGCACCAGCGCCACCTGGAAGGCGGCCATCGCATACAGCAGCAACACGCTCAGGTGCGTCGCCAGTCCTGGCGGCACCGTGTCATTCATCAGCGGCCGCACGAGCGCCACCGCATGGGTGAGCGGCAGAAACGCAGCCGCGTGCTGCAGCGCCTGCGGCAGCTGGTCGGCAGGAAAGAACACACCGCACAGCAGCATCATCGGCGTGAGGAACAACGTGAAGTAGTACATGAAAAAGTCGTAGCTCGGCGAGAGCGCGGTCACGACCAGGCCGAGGCTCGCGAACGCGAGGCCGGTGAGGAATACCACGGGCAGCGCCCACAGTGCGAGCCACGATTGGGCGAGACCGAGCGCGGTTGCGACCACCAGCACTGCGATGCCCGACAGCAGGCTCTTGCTCGCGGCCCACACCGCCTCGCCGATGAGCACGTCGTCGAGCGTGACGGGTGCGTTCATGATCGCATCCCACGTCCGCTGCACGTGCATGCGCGAGAATCCCGAGTACATCGCCTCGAACGAAGCGCTCATCATCGTGCTCGAGCTCACCATGCCGGCGGCGAGAAACGCAATATACGAAGTGCCGAATACGTCGGGCAGCATGCGGCCCAGGCCGTAGCCGAAACCCAGCATGTAGAGCATGGGATCGGCGAGATTGCCGAGCATGGACGGAATGGCGAGCTTGCGCCATACCATGGCATTGCGGCGCCACACGTAGATGAAGCGCATGGAAAGCCGCGGGAGAGCGAAGTATTTGGTTACGCGACTCATGTTTCAATCGCGCAGATCGCGGCCGGTCAGCCGCAGGAATACATCCTCCAGGTTCGCCGGACGGTGCAGGTAGCGCAGTTCGGGCCGCGCCTCGAGATCCTGCAGCAGCGGCCCGACGTTGCGCGCGTAACAGAACGTCGTATCGCCCGCCTTCTCGCAGCGCTCGCTCAGGCCTGCGCCGTGCGCCTTCGCCCACGCCTCGGCGCCGTCGCCGAACACTTCGACTACCTGGGGCTCAATGTGCGCGCCAATCAAACCCCGCGGCGAGCCGCCCGCGATCACCTGGCCGCGGTCCATGATTGCGACCCGGTGGCACAGTCGTTCCGCTTCGTCCATGAAGTGCGTGGTGAGGAATATGGTCTTGCCCCGCGCGAGCAGCTGGCGCAGCCGTTCCCAGATCAAGTGCCGCGCCTGCGGGTCGAGGCCGGTCGTCGGCTCGTCGAGAAAAATCAGCGCCGGATCGTTGATCAGCGCGCGCGCCAGCGTCAGCCGCCGTTTCATGCCGCCCGACAAGGCCTTGATATTTTCACCGGCGCGGTTCGCGAGTCCGGCGAATTCGAGCAGTGCCGGCACGCGCTCCGCAATGCGTGCGTCGGAAATGCCGAAATAGCGGCCATAGACGAGCAAGTTTTCGCGTACCGTGAAATCGGGATCGAGATTATCGATTTGCGGTACAACGCCGACGCGCGCGCGCGCTTCGCGCGCCGCGCGCGGCACCGGTATGCCGAACATGCTGATCGCGCCCGAATCGGGGTCGGTGAGGCCGAGACACAGCCGCAAGGTGGTGGTCTTGCCGGCGCCGTTCGGGCCCAGCAGTCCGAAGCATTCGCCGGGCCTGAGCTCGAGCTCGATACCGGCGACCACTTCGCGGCCGCCGTACGATTTTCGCAGCGCGTGCGCCGTCAGGGATGCCATAGTCTTGATATTCTTACGCGCTGCAATGCCGGGCCGTCGATCAGGACTTTTTCGGGGGTTGACGGTCTCAAATCTTCAGGCGCTCGACGACGCGGCCATGCGCGAGGTGTTCATGGATGATCTCGTCGACGTCTTCGCGGTCGACATAGGTGTACCAGACTTCTTCCGGGTAGATCACGATCACCGGCCCCTCGTCGCAGCGGTCGAGGCAGCCGGCCGTGTTGACACGCACCTTGCCGGGTCCCGACAGCCCGAGCGAACTGATCCTGTCCTTGGCGTAATCGCGTATTTTCTGCGCGCCGTGGTTGTTGCAGCACGCTTTGCCTTCGTCGCGCTGATTGCAGCAGAAGAAAACGTGGCGCTGGTAATAGCTCAAGGGAATCGTCTCGTATCTTTGGGGCCAAAATGAACGGCGTCGCGCGGCGTCCGACAATTACCGATTCCCACCCCCTTGATGGGGGAGGGCTAGGGTGGGGGTGAGAATGGCGGCGACGCACAACGCTTCCACCCCCATCCCATCCCCCGTCAAGGGGGAAGGGGTTCCTTTCGAGTCTTGTGACGCTACCGGATTATAGCGGAGGCGCCGTCATTTAAGCTCGCTGTACTTGCGCGAGTTGCCCTTGGCGCGTCTGACCGGATATCTGCGCGCGTTCGCGCGCATTTTGCGCTGCGCCGCCGTAAGCAGGTCGATTTCCAGCACGTCGGCCAGCCGCATCAGGTAGAGCAACACGTCGGCGATTTCGCCTTCGACGGCACGCTTGCGCCGGGCACCGAGCCGCACGCTTTGCTCGGCGGTCAGCCATTGAAAATGTTCGAGCAGCTCGGCGGCCTCGACGCTGAGCGCCGCCGCCAGGTTCTTCGGCGTGTGGAATTGTTCCCAGTCGCGCGCGGCGGCGAAACGGCGGAGCGCAACGCGCAGGCTGGCAAGAGTAGCGGCTTTGCGGGTCATCGCGAGGGTTTCCGAAACAGTTGCGGTGAGTTCAGCGCGCCGTGCCGCTGTGCGCGGCGCGTGCCAGGGCGAGCAGCCAACTCACGGCGGCAAGCGGCCATATTTGCGACAGCGCGCGCACGATGTGGCCGAAATTGGTGAGGTGCGTCGGCTGCGCGCTCAACATGAATGCGGGCAGCGACTGGTATGGATTCTCCGGTGTGGCGTTGACGATGCACACGCCTGCCGTGATGCACAGGATCGCGACTGCTGCGCGTGCCACGGGCGCAAGCCGCAACAGCAGCGCGAGCAGCACGATGCCGCCGGCAGTACCTGCCGCCACACCCGGAGTCAGCCATTGCAGCCACTGCGCGGTGCGTGCGAGAGTGACCGCGGCGATCGATTTGGCGGTCAGCGCCAGCAAAAGCGTCAGTGCGATCGCCGGCATTGCGTAGCGCTGCGGCCGCATTAGCAGCGATACGAGCAGGCCGAAACCCGTGACGGCCAGTGCCGCCACGCCCGCTTCTGCCCGCAGATACGACTGCGGCGTGTACGCAAACAAGGCCGGGATGCGGAGCGCTTCGCGCAGGTCGCCGCCGCCCAGCGCGAGCGGCGCCGGGTGGAACTGGACCATTATCCACAATGCGACAAGGATCAACCCGCAATCGCCCAGCACATCCGCATGCACCGCCCGCCCGCGCAGCGCCGCAAAGGGGGTGCTCGCGCGTGCCAGCAACCCAGCCGCAGCCGCGCCGATGGCCGCGCCTGCGCCGTTGGAGAGCAGATCGACGTTCGACGCGATGCGTGTCGGCAGGAACATCTGCACGCTCTCGAGCGCGAGGCTGAGAAAAGCGGCGATCAGTGTGGCGAAAACAAACGCCCACGCGGCGCGCAGCGGCGGCCGCAGCGCAATGAACAGCATCGTGCCGAGCGGCAGGTAGGCGGCGATGTTGAGCACGATGTCGGCAGCGGTGACGTAGCGCGGCCACGGCGCGGTCAGAAAACCGCGCACTTGCTCGGGCGCAATGCGCCAGCCTGCGAACGGCTGCAAGCTGGCGTACACGATGACCGCTGTGTAAGCTAGCGCGACGAATCCAGCGAGGCGGAGCTTACCGGTAGCCATGACGGTATTTTATGATGTTTTCAACGGTGATGCCGATGGCATTTGCGCGCTGCACCAGTTGCGCCTGGCCGAACCGCGGCCGAGCGCGCTGGTCACCGGCGTCAAGCGCGATATCGCACTGCTCCAACGCGTCGAGGCGCAAGCCGGCGACGCGATCACCGTGCTCGACATCTCCCTTGCGCGCAATGCTAGCGCGTTGCGACGGCTGCTCGCGTGCGGCGCGACGTGCCGTTACTTCGACCACCATTTCGCGGGCGAGGAGCCAACGCATCCCAATCTCGAGACGTTCATCGACACCGCGCCGGACACCTGCACCAGCCTCATTGTCGACCGCTACCTGAACGGTAGCCAGCGCACCTGGGCGGTGGTCGCGGCGTTCGGCGACAATCTTGGCGCAGCGGCGCGCAGGGCGGCGGCCGCGCTCGATCTGCACGAACCGCAGCTTGCACAATTGCAGGAACTCGGCGAGAGCATCAACTATAACGCTTATGGCGAAAGTGTCGACGACCTCAATTACCATCCGGCCGATCTTTATCAGACGCTCAGTCGTTACGCCGATCCGTTCCAGTTCATCAGCGGCGAGCCGGTGTTCGAGGTCCTGCGCGCAGGGCGCGCCGACGATTTGTATCGCG
>Ga0326597_10005162_pt1 | contig 18186 bp, 26 predicted proteins | sample RVTome_12_FD_203789 | JGI IMG/M metagenome (GOLD analysis project Ga0326597, IMG submission 203789) | Soil microbial communities from uranium-contaminated site in the Upper Colorado River Basin, Wyoming, United States - RVT100D185 | ecosystem: Environmental > Terrestrial > Soil > Contaminated >... | reverse complement strand
CCTGTCGAAGGGTTCAAGGTTCAAAGAATCGGATTTGAAGTCTTGGGTTGAAGCTTTGAACCTTCAATAACGATCGTAAGGGAGTTTAGGGGTTAAATGTGGCCAGGGACGGGATTGAACCGCCGACACGAGGCCAAAAGACCAAAATCAAGAAGTGATACCGAGTGAGAAAAAGCCTGGGAAACCGGGCTTTTCCAATTTGGGTTTGTTATATATTGTTACCGAGTGCTACCGTTTGTCACCTGAAGTTGGCACAAAACCGGAACGTTTCTGGAACGTTTTTTTGAGGCGGGGTCACACCCACCCTACCCCTACCCTCGCGCTCTGACCCCATAGGCCAAAGCCTTGGCTCAAGCTCCCACTGGATCTAGAATTTTTAAAAAGGTGTCCCCCTAACGCAAGCGAGCCAGCAACCCCATTTGTATGGCATTGGCGAATCCATTCTACATAGTTGAGATATTGTCTGCCTTTTTCAGATTACACGTCTGGCAAAGAATCTGAATATTGGCTTCCGAGTTCCCGCCACCCTTGGCAAGGGGGATGATGTGGTCGAAGTGCAATTTCTGCTTTGATCCACACCGCACGCACGCTCCGCCATCCCTTGTCCAAACAACCAATTTGACATCCTCAGGAATCGCCTCTCTCTTGGGACCCGACTTACTGTATTCAATTGCTGCCTCCAGATTGGCGACGGCGGCCCTCAGACTGGCAAGTTCTGCTTCTTCGTTGTAAATCGCTTTCTTCACCCGAAGAACTATCTCTTCGCGATCCGTGGCGTTCCTGGGTGGGCGTTCCGGCAAAAAGAGTTGGTCCCGATAGAAGACAAGTCGATCATCTAGGAATAGAGGACTTTCCAGGGAATCATTGACGCTAAGAAGTGGTTTTAAGTCGAGCATGATTGTTTTTGTGTTCCCATTTATCAACTTGATTTTACACTCCATTTGCCATGTAGAGTTGGGCCGTGGCTCGTTGGCCGGTTTGCAATTTGTAAGAATTGCAGCAACATCTCCTGGCTGCCATCCTCGTGCGGCGCGGAACTCAACCACGTTGTTAATGATGTCCGCAACCGTGTAAACCTTCATGCTGACATTGCCTCGCGCTTCGATTCTGACTTGGAAAATAGTTGAAGACAGGCGGAAAAGCCAGTGGGAATGGAGGAGTTGAGGGGGATTTATCGGTTATCTCTCCGCACGGACATTTTCCAAAACTGTCCCCCTCTGAAACCGTCAGGAGTAAACACCCTCGGGGTAGCAAAAAGTCCAGGCCCATGCCTAAAACGAACCTAACCGATGAATATTTCCCCGGATTAGGGTTTAGCAAGGGTTATCTAAGTTTAGGATTTTTTTCTCGTGGTTCACTGGTCATCTCGCGCTCGTTTAGTTTTCCGGAAAGTGTCGCCATTCCAGCTAGTGGGCGTCCAATCGTCGCTTGTTACTTTCATATTCCGTCATGAGTATTCTCGGAATCTCACGCTTTGTCACTTCTCCGGGTGATTTTAGGCAACGGAGGGAGTTTTTGAGCAATTTGAGCAAATGGTATGGGGGTTGCTCCTGTATACCGCTGAAGGGAGCGTCCAATGAAAACTCTGCGATGTCATATCACCTTGCTCGGCGTGCTCGCGGCTTTGTCTCTCCCCGGTTTGAGCTTGGCTCAGAAGCTACCCCCCGGTTTCACCTGTCAGGATTTGATTGATACCAGTGAGGGGAAACTCTCCCGGAGCACGGACGGGGGACGGACTTACGTTCCGATAAAAACACCCCGAACCAGCGATCCTTTCGGCGCGGCGTTACTCTCACACGACACTCACCTCTGTTACCGGTTGTCGCGGGGAGAAATCACCGTTGACCAATTCAACGCTCTCCATGGTGAAAAGTTTATTGAACTCCAAGGAGAAAGGGCAAAGGCTATAGCCCAGCGGAAAAGCCTAGAGAACCAACAGAAGGCCGTCCAAAATCAAGCGGCAGCAATAGAGCTACAACGGAAAGCAACCATCATTCAAGCCGTGCAAGCCGAAGCCGCTCGCCAACAGCAGGAACGCCAGCATCAAGAGCGAATGCAACAACAGCAAATTCAACAGCAGGAGATAATGCAGCAACAACAAATCCAACAGCAGCAGCTAGAACAGATTCGTCAGGAGCAAGCACGACCGAAAACGATTACGTGCTTTGGAGGGGGCGGGTTTATACAGTGCAACTAAAAACATACCGAACACTATTAACTCGCCCGCCAGGTGGCTGCAAAATGAAACTTGCAAAATATTCCAGGCTAATCGGGCTGCTTCTCGCCTGGGTAATGTGGTCCAAAACCACAAGTTTGTTCCCAGTCGATCCGACTTACCCGCACTGGGAGTTCCACGAAGCATTCTCAACTCAAGCGCAGTGTCGTTCAAAAGTTCACGATAGCTTAGTGGTTGTAAAAAAGCCGCCCAAAGAGTTTCCAGAACTAAAAGGCGTTTTCAGAAATGTAGATGACCGGGGATTTCAAATATTATTTCCCGACGGAGCCCTCCATCAAGTAACCTACCTCTGCGTGCCGGACACTATTGATCCACGCCCTAAAGGGTAACAACCGACAGCACTACAATATCCTTTCTCGCTTCAAGACTCGTTCGGATAGACCGGTCTTTTCAACCACTTGTTTTAGCGATTTACCCTCTGCTAATAGCCTCTTGGCCGTTTTCAATTCTAGCGTCCGTTTCTTTCGGCGGAGTTCTTTAAAATAGCCCTCACCAAGTCTTTGTTTGTTGTTGTAAGTATTTCTACATTCATCACTGCAAAAATCTCGTCTCGGATCATCCGCAACGAAAAAATTTTGGCACTGAGGGCAGCTTTTGAGAAGCGAAAACTCCCTCGATCTAAAAGCTCCGATGAGGTCCCAATAAACACGCTCCTCGGTGTCACTAGAAGTTTCCCACTTCCTAGAGATTCTCCACCTAGCTTTCGCCGTCCTTCCGCTGGGTGTGACGACGCTTATTTCAACAGCATTCTCTCCGGCGTCAATGTGTCGATCGTATAGCTCATCTGGAGCAAGCCTGGCCCCTGTGTCTACGTCGTACTCAATACACTGAGCTTCCCATTTTGTATCGACTTTCAGTCCATTCGCCTTCGCTGTGATCTTAGCGATGAGCGAATGGGCCTCAGCAATCTTAGGTCTCTGCTTAGTATGCGTTAGCGGTATAAGAATTTCCCGCAGTTCCTTTTGAATCCGCTTCGCGGCTTCCCGGTCTACATGGAATGCCGTCAATGGCCACCAGAAGCCTATCTCTTTCTCGTTTACCCTTAGCTCTGTTTTCGCGGGGTCGAAGTTTAGAAACTTGGCAAGGGGTTTGGGGGGCGTAACTTCTAGGTCTGGCGTTCTGCCTAGGTCCAGTACTTGCCTTTTTGTCACACGCATGTTTTGAGTCCTCCTTTCTGTAAATGTAACACGGAATTGAGTAAGATACAATTGACAGTGCAAGGTGTGAAGAGTAGGATAGAGAGAGTGAAGGGAGAACAACAAATGAAACTATTTCGAGTAACCGAAGCCGCCAAGTTATTGGGGATTAAACCCATCAGGGTCAGGGGTCAGGGTCAGACTTCGACGATTCGACTTTCTTACCTACCTCGTTCGCCCAAGGCCACTCTGACGTGAAAAAGCTATTCAGCGCGATGGATTTCTTAAGCGGAGGTTTGTGGATGACTACGGAGTGTTTTTACGATGGTCCAATCGGCCTTCTCCACTTTGTCGGCCCAGCATGGGCTTTAGTGCTGATCGTTTTCCTTCTGGGTCTTCGGTTAACGGTAGCCTTGAAAAGAAAAGACAGACCACATGAGACCTGGGATAACCGAATCGAAATCATAGCTACATTGGCCGCGCACTTAGAAGCAAAGCGGAAGGGAATGGTCTCTTGGAAAAAGATCAAGAGAAAACTGGTGATAAATAACAAGCAACGAAAACACTGAGGCCGGCAACCTTTCGGAAGCCGGCCTCGCACCCCAGCCCTCGCGCGTAGGGGGGATAACTGGAGTAAAGTGAAAGTTAAAAGTGGTCAGCGATATCGAGGGTTTAAATGTGGCCAGGGACGGGATTGAACCGCCGACACGAGGATTTTCAGTTCCGCTCTGCACGCGAGACTATCGACAACCATCGTCAAACATCGGCAACTATCCTACAAAAACTCGCCTCAAAATCGCTTCCATTTTCACTATTCGAACCGATTCGCGCCGATAGTCTTGACAAGGTCATTGACAAGGTTGGATTTTTCAACCGGCGAATGTTGCGGCATGCGCCGAGAATGTTGAATCCTCTTAGCGCTTCTAACTTACCGATAACAAAAAGCTCTTTTTTGGCCTTGTCAGTACCTTGTCAGAACGGAGCGAGGTAGCGAATGGCCGAAGAGACACCCGAGAGCCAACAGCTAACGAAGTCTAAGCGTCCTTGCGGTAAGCCTGCCCGCAGTGGTCCACCCGGCAACAAGAACGCCGTCAAGCACGGCCTGCACACCTACAGAGCAATGCTGAACGGCGACGGGTTAGACGAGAGATCATCGCTATTCAGGGCTTTGCGAGAAAAACAGCAGGAGTTAACCCGAGCTTTGGGTGGCGACCCGAGTCCGCAGGAGCAAGCCATCATCGGCGACTGCATCAAGAATATGCTCTACATTTCAAGCCTGGACACTTACCTGATGAGTCTCAAGAGCCTGGTACGCAAAGGCCGGGCGCATCCGGTTCTTGCGATCAGAACCCAACTGTCCGCCCACTTGCGCGAGAATCTCAAGACTCTTGGGTTGAAGCGAGTCAGCAGGCCATTGTCCATCCAGGACCTACTCAGCGACCACAACGACGACAAACCCGAGGAAGCGGCCAATGCCAACTAAAGCTTATCGATTGACCCCCCGGCCTTGTTTCGAAGGGGGTAGGGGGGATTTATAGACCCCCCCTGGCCTTATCGTGGGGCGCATTTTTATCCGGGGGGATTTCTGGAAACATTTTCGGGAGGTAGCCATGAAAGAGCCAGATTGCTTTGATTTACGGCCATGGGCGAAGGCTAATCGCTACAAGCACAGACTTGAGGCGTCCTACCAAGCCGAGACGCCTACGAATCGCGGCGATGGCCGCTGGTACGTTGAGGTACTCTGCCAGTACGGCCTTATCTATCCCAGGGGCGGTGACACCCTGCTCGCCTATGCCAAGCATAGCGCCAAGCATCACCTGGTGGGCATGGGCCTTGAGCATCACAAGTATGACGGCAACAACGAGGTGTTCCGGTTCCCTGTTGACAGGCTGGACGAGGTGGCGGCTGTGCTCAAGCCGAGAAAGAAGCGCCCTGGCTCCAGTCCCGAACGGATGAGAGTCATGCGAGAGCGTCAAAAATCCCTTGTACAGAGCGACCAGGAGCCTGGAAACGGCACGCAATGCCTGAAAGACGACCGTGAGAGGCTGTCCAACCCTTAACCGAGGGGTTTTAGCCTAATCGATGGCCTTGAGCAGACTTATCAGCCGTATGCCAGTGGACCGTATCCTCCGGATGTTCCTTAAGGCATGGGCTTACAACCATCCGGTAAGGCGGAAGCGACGCAAACGATAATGAAAAAAAACATTTCGCCGTTAAAGTTCATCGACCGACTGGTGAAGAAAAACGAGCTGGGCCAACCCTTCTCGCTCATGGATCACCAGCGGGAGATCCTACGGCTTGCCTTCGCGTTCGATCAAGACGGCCGCTTACCGTGGGACACGATCATTTACAGTTGCGTCAAGAAGTCCGGCAAGACGACGCTGAACGCTGCTTTGACCCTGTGGTGGGGGTTCACACAAGAGGCGCCGAACGAAATATTGATCGTGGCCAACGATCTTGAGCAATCCCTGGCGCGTGTATTCAGGACGATGGAGGGGCTGATTCAGTACAACCCCGAGCTTCAGCGGGAGGCGGAAGTCCAGACCAAGACCATCTACCTGGCAAACGGCACGACCATCACCGCAATCAGCGGCGACTATGCCTCGGCCTCGGGCAGCAACCACGGTTTTGTCAGTTATGATGAGTTGTGGGCCTACACTTCCGAGTCTTCGAGGCGCCTGTACGAAGAATTGACGCCCGTACCGACCAGAAAAAATTCAGTCCGGTTTATTACCAGCTACGCAGGCTTTGAAAACGAGAGCGAGCTGCTGATGGATTTGCACAAGGCGGGAGTTGGCAAGGACGAGCATCCAGACGGCCAAGGAGAACGCCTTCATCCCGATTTGCCGATCTACGGGAATCGAGAAGCCCGGATCTTTTGCTACTGGGACCACGATCAACAACGCATGCCGTGGCAGACCGAAAAATATTACGATTCTCAAAGGAGAACGTTACGGCCCAACACCTACATTCGACTTCATGAAAACCGATGGACGACGGCCGAGGCGGTGTTCATCACGCCGACGTTATGGGACCCGTGCGTTACGCAGGGGCGGCCCAATTTGCTGACCGGCCGTACTCCGTTATTTGTCGGGGTAGACGTTGCGGTTAAGCGTGACGGCGCCGCGGTGGTCAGCGTTTACTGGGATAAAGATACCCAATCGGCTTTGCCTCGGGCCATACCGAATATGGCAACCGACGCCCGAGAACCCGTTGGATATCGAGGCGACGATCGAGTGGTACTTACGCAACCTGTACAGTCGGAACCGCGTCGAGGAAATCCTTGTTGATCCTTTCCAGATGGCTCGTAGCACGCGCACCCTACAGGAGGCGGGCATACCCATCCGCGAATTTCCGCAAACCGTGGCCAACACGACACTGATGGGCCAAACGCTTTTTGATCTCCTGAATGGTCAAAAGTTAATACTGTACTCCGCCGAGGATTTGCGCTGGCAAGCTATGAATACGGTGGCCGTGGAGAATCCGCGCGGATGGCGCATTGCAAAAGAGAAAGCATCGAAGAAGATCGACGCGATCAGCGCGCTCGCAATGGCGTGTTGCGCTGCGATCGAGAGAGGAAAAGTCGTTGATACTGGCAGCATGGATCAAAAAGAGATCAAGGTGGAAAGTAGCTTCGATGTCCGCGAGAATTGCGGTGTTTCGGACTCGACGTAAGCCAAGGCGGCAGCGGGAGCCGTCACTCGCCGCCAAGACGCTCACGATCGGCGATACACTCGTCTTGGTCTACTCCTATGACGGTCGCCTGTGGCTTTCCCGCCCATCTGATTTTTTGTCCTTCGAGCAGAGGCGACTCGATGGCGAGAGAATCGTGAGAGAGATGCTAAGCTGTTACGTTCCGGCCAAGCTGTGACCCACTATCGATCTTGAGATTTTCCAATAATGAGGTAGGGGGTAAAATTCGAACTCACCGTGCGAGCGCCTTGACAGTATATGCACTGTAAGGCATTATGCAATACGTGGCATGGGTGGTTGAGATCGGCGATGAGTTTGGGCCGGAGTTCGATGCCTTGGCGGAAGTGGTGCGGGAAGAAATTCTCGCTCTGGCCCGTCTGCTCCAGCAGTTCGGCCCACAGCTCGGGAGGCCGCGCGTGGATACGCTCAACAGCTCCCGTCACGCGAACATGAAGGAGCTGCGCTTTTCCGCGGCCGACGGCGAATGGAGAGTTGCGTTCGTCTTCGATCCGAGGCGCCGCGCGGTTTTACTGATGGCAGGCGATAAGTCTGGGGGCAGCGAGAAACGATTTTACCGACAGCTTATCGCCAAAGCGGACGAAAGATTCGACGCTCATCTTCGCCGGCTGAAAACAAAGGAAAGGAAATAGCATGTCAAGAAACGTGAACGACATCATCAAAAAACTGAGACCCGCCCAGCGCAGGAACGTGGAGGCCCGCGCCGCGCAGCTCATCGCCGAGGAAATGACGCTGCGCCAGCTCCGCCGCGCGCGCAGGCTCACGCAGCAAAAACTCGCGAAGTCGCTGCACATCGGGCAAGAGGGGGTTTCTAAGCTCGAACAGCGCACCGACTTGCTGATTTCCACGCTGCGCAACTGCGTCAAAGGCATGGGTGGGGATCTTCATTTGGTGGCCGAGTTTCCAGATCGCCCGCCGGTGGAGTTGGTCGGCCTTGCTACAGCGGACTGTATCAAGGTCAAGCGGGTTGCGTAAACGCTGCGCACGTCGAGACTTTCAGAAGGAGAATTTTATGAGTGAAGATCAATTTAAGCAATTACTAGCTGCTGTGATGACCCAAAACATTTTATTGGAAAAGCTATATCAAAAAACTTCTGGTAAAGAGAGTGACGAATCTGATCTGCAAGCTTACACAGGGACACTTTTTTTAAATCAGTTGCGTTGGCTAAAAGCGGGCGAACATCTCCCGCCCAAGTAGGGTTGAGAAGCTGCGCTTCCTGCTAAAGCACCCTTCGCAATGACTGTTTTTCGCTGAGTATTCACCGCCGAGCGAACTTGCGTTTTTGCTTCGGTCGGTTTTTTTCTCTGTTTTCCACCACGGCGGGTGCTGACGTTGCATCCTGGATCAATCGGCCCAAGCCAGCGTTTAACAATTCTTCTTGGGTATCCGCCCAGGTTTTGATTGACTGTTTTGGAGTGGTTAGGCCGGCAGCTATCCGCTTTTTCTTTTGCGGACGCCTTGTAACGGGTGCTGTTGGATAGTTCGCGTGCTCTTTTCTCTGTTTTCCACCGCGGCGCGGGATGCCCATTACGCGGCTCAAAGTATCAAAGTCTTTAAACTGAAATACTGTCGGCTCTCCTTCCATAATCGCTTGATAGATGATTTGTCCCTCGCGGCGTAACTCGGTTACTGCTACCTCAAAATTGTGCTCAGTCCTCCGCTTGAATGTCCTTAGAGTCACATCGGGTATTTTTTTCGTATCCTTTCGCAACCGTCCTCTTCTAGGATTGTCTTTTAAGGGTTGGTAATAGTCCCTGATTCGTTCACGTTCGACCGCCTTGTGGACTTCATAGGTGCTTGCGTCCTTCCCCAGACTTTCCCTGTAGCGCCTCGTCGATTCCAAATGGCAGCACCTATACGAACAGTAGTGACCACTGCGGTCTTGCCGGGGCTTTCGTTTGGAGAGAAAGAGCTTTTGACAATCCCGATTGTCACAAATCAAAATCCAGTCGGTAGCCCCCGAATGCATCAGCGCATCACGCAATGTCAGATAAACCATCGTCGGCAAATCGATGGATTCGTAAAACGTCCGCACCTTGGCGTCGGGTTCAATGACGATAGATAGCTGAGTCGGCTTAACCCACTTTAAAACTTTCCCGTCTATAACAACGTCGCGGTGAGCATCCGGCAGCCGCAGAGGATAAATTTTTTGCTGTAGGTTGTTCGGGTCTTCGTTGGGATCGTTTTTCAAAACTTGGCCATTGCGTTTAGCAATGCTTTCGAGCACCCCACGGACGTTACGTTGCGCCTCGCCGACATCGGGACGTTGAAACGCGATATCGTAGTTGCTGCCGGGAGCGTTAGTTGTTCCGGGTAATAGAACTTCGTGCATGTCGAGCTTGAGCTTGTCCCAGTCTTTGTCTCGCAAGTCCAAAAGTTTGAGGGGCGCAAAGTACTCGGCGAGCCACCTTAAAGCCTTTATCCATTCTTTATCCCGTTTCATAAAACTGCCTTTCGTAGTCGTTTATAACACGTAGAAACACGGCTCACAAGGCGCGTTAGTCATTGATAGTGATAGTCGGAAGCGTTAACTTAAATACAGATTTATGAAACGGAAGGGAGATAACACAATGCTGACTGTTCAAGAGCTGGCCAAGGCTACCGGCCTTCACCCGAACACGATTCGTCACGCAGACCGAAGAGGTCTCGTCAAGGCGAAGCGGGACATTAACGGGTATCGGCACTTTTCGCCCGAAGCGGTAGGGATATTGCGAAAACTTTACCTGTTGAACGAGGGCGATTCGCAACCTCCCGAGGCGGCCTAAATAAAAAAGCCCGAAGGCCGTAGGTGGGAACCGCGCGGCGCAACGGGCTTGAGGATCTGATGGAAACTAACTTACACACCGGACTCGCCAACTGCAAGCTCGACCCTGAACTCATCGCCGCGGCCGACTACCAGCGCGAGATGAAGAAGCTGTCCGACCTTGCCTTCTTGTTTCTCTCTGCCAGTGGGGGCGATCCCGCGCAGGCGGAAAATCTTCTTGACGACTTCATCGACTTGGTTTTCGAGGGCGGGGCGCTGTCGACGTGGCGCTATCGAATCCTGCTTGAGCAGATCCGGGAGGGGTTTTGAGCAAAAAACTCAAGCCGAATTTTACGCCGATCCCAAACGTGATCCTTGACGAGATCATGCGCACGTTGGCGCCGGGAACAACCAAACTCCTGTTTGCCATTTGTCGTTTCACCTACGGATGGGGCAAGCAATCCGACCGGATAAGCATCAGCCAATTGGAGGATATAACCGGCATGGCCCACGGGAGCGTCGCCAGATCCATCAAGCAGCTAGGCAAACTCGTGTCCATCAAGCCCGGAGACCCGAGCCGCCAACTGGCCAGTGAGTACCGGTTAAACATCGAAATTTCAGACAATGACCTAGTCTCTTTGAGAGACCAGCCCCTAGTCTCAGAAAGAGACAAGGCTAGTCTCTTAGCTAGTCTCATAAAGAGACCTTCCAAAAATAACCAAAGAAATAAGAATAAGAGCGGCACTGAAGTGCCTTCTCATTTGCCACTCTCGACTGTGGATAGTTGTCCGAAGAAGAAGAGAAAGCCCGCCGGCCGGCTCGACCCGGCCCGGCTCGAAGCCTACGCCCGGTTTTATGAAGTCTACCCGCGGCACGACGCGCGCGCCGACGGCTTGAAAGCCTGGTGCCAATTAGATCCCGACCCGGTTTTGACTGAAACGATCATGACGGCGACCGCCCGCTATGCTGCGGCGAATGCCGACACCGAGAGGACATATATCAAGATGCCCGGCCCGTGGCTAAGGGGCAGACGCTGGGAGGACGAGACAGCGAAACCAGAACCCGTAGCGAAAAGGAGTTTTGTCAATGTCCATGCTTGATGATCCGAAATTCATATCGACCGCGGCTGCCGTGGTGCAGTTTGAAAAGCGACTCGAAGCGCAAAACGAAAATGATTTCGTCGCGACAGGTTTTACGTTCCACGATCAGACTCTCGGGCGCTTGCGGCGCGGTGAGATCGCGTTCGTTGGCGGGCGGCCGGGCATGTCAAAGACAGCCTTCTTGCTGGCCATGGCGCTGAATCAACTCAAGGCGGGTCTCGATGTTTTTTTCTTCTCACTCGAAATGCCGATCGCAATCATCATGGCGCGCATGGCCTCGATCGAAACGGGGATTAGGCTACTTGACGTTATCGAGCGGCGACTTGATGAATATGAAATTCAGAAAATTATCGGTGCTCTGCCGAAACTTTCCAGCTTAAAAGGCGACTGGTCAACGGATGCGCTTCTGCCGCGAATGGAAAAACTATTCGAGCAGATCAAGCCGAGAAGCAACGCGGTTGTGTACGTCGATTTCCTCGGCATGATCGAATCGCCGGATATTCGACCAGGCGACGCTTACGCAGCAACGACACAAGCGGCGATGGCGCTCAAGCGGTTCGCCATGCAATGGGAGATCCCGGTCGTTGCCGCGGCGCAGCTCAACCGGCAGGTCGAAATGCGCAAGGATAAACATCCGATCTTGTCGGACTTCCGCGACAGCGGCCGGCTTGAAGAGGCGGGGGATATTGTTCTCGGTCTGTATCGGCCGGGCTACTACGACAAGAACGAACCGGATGAAACTCTCGAAGTTCTCTGCCTGAAAAACAAAAACGGCCCGATGAAAGACTACCTGCTCGCGTGGGATGGACCGTGCGCCCATGCATGGGAGCAGGCGAAACTCTCATGAACGCAACGGAAAAACCAACGGCGCTCGTAGTGAAGCCGGATTCAATTCCGGCCGAGATTAAAGCGATCATCGCTTGGGTCGTGTGGCGCTATGAGTGGGTCCGCGAAAAATGGACGAAGGTTCCATATCGAACCGGCGGCGCGATCAATGCGAGTTCAACCGATCCGTCAACCTGGGGAAAGTTTGACTCCGCCATCGAGCGTTACCCCCAAGGGTTTGACGGCATCGGTTTCATGCTTAGTAAGGAGCAGGGAATCACGGGCGTGGATTTAGATCATTGTGTTGGCGAGACAACGAAACCCTGGGCATTGGCGATTATATTTAGGCTCAACAGCTACACCAAGTTTTCGCCCTCGGGGACCGGGCTTCGAATTTTGCTTAAGGGCATGCTGCCGCCGAACGGACGAAAAAAAGACGCCATCGAAATGTATGATAGCGGGCGTTATCTCACCATCACCGGGCATCATCGCGCCGGCTTGTCGCATACGATCGAGAATCGAGCCGAGGAAATTCAAGCGTTCCCCCAACGCGTATTCGTAAAACCGCAAGTAGTAAAACAGCGGCGCGAAAATATATCCACTGTCAGCGACGGCGAACTCTTAGAAAAAGCGTTCCGCGCCCGCAACGGCGCCAAGGTGAAGGCGCTCTACACCGGCAGCGTGGATGCTTACAGCTCGCACTCTTCAGCCGACTTGGCCCTTTGTACTGAGCTGGCATTTTACAGTAGCGATCAAAGTCAAATCGACAGACTGTTTCGCGCCTCCGGGCTTTACCGCGAGAAATGGGACGAGCGGCATTTTGCCGATGGGCGCACCTATGGCGAGGCGACGATCGAAAAAAGTATGGAAGGGGCGAGATAATGAAACCAAAATATCTCGATGAAGTCATCGCGCGGCTTCAGGACCGGGAACCGGGGGTTTACGAGGCCACGGTTTTTCACGACGGGTGGTGTGACCTGCTAAACGGCAGAGGGCTTTGCAACTGTGACCCGGAGGTGGGGCCGGCTGCCAAGGCGGTGAGGCAATGACCGAGCACAAAAGACGAGGCCAACGTGGGAGATCGAAGGGTACTCTCGATTTAATTGCTACCTGTAGCGAAATAATCGAGCAGGTACAGCCGATCACGGTACGGGGTGTCTGTTACAAGCTGTTTGTCGCCGGGCTTATCGACTCCATGGCGGTGAAGAACACGCAGAAGATTTCCCGCCTGTTAGTCCAGGCGCGCGAAGAGGGAGTCATCCCCTGGGAGTGGATCGTTGACGACAGCCGCCACACCGAAGGACAAGCACATTGGCTGGACCTGAAAGAGTATGCTCTCGACATTCAGCTCTCATACCGTCGCGACTTTTGGCAGTACCATGGCGTCAGGGTGGTAGTTATCAGCGAGAAAGCAACCGTGGCTGGCATCCTGCGGCCGGTGTTGGAAGAGTACGGCGTGCCGTTCATGGCGTTCCACGGGTACACCAGTGCGACAAAGGCTTATGAGTTGGCGCAAGAGATCAAGAGGGACTCGCGCAACCATTTTTTTCTTTACGTTGGCGATTACGATTGCTCCGGGATGCACATGAGCGAGATCGACCTCCCGGACAGGCTCCAAGAGTACGGCGCCGGTGACTTTGTTTTGGAGCGCATCGCATTGACGAAAGACGACATTGGGAACCTGCAGCACTTCGAGGCCAAAAAAACGGACCCGCGTTTTCGATGGTACGCGGGGCTTTACGGTACGCGCGCCTGGGAGCTGGACGCAATGGACCCGAACGATTTGCGCGAGAGGGTTCGCGGCGAGATCGAAGCCTACATCGACCTCGAGACATGGGAGCGTCACAAGCTCACGGAGAAGGCCGAGCAAGAGACGGTGCGCACCATAGCCGAGCGCATGGCGGCGATGGCGTGAGAGGGCATGACGGGTAAGAGGACAATGATCCGGGCCAGGACCGGCGCCGAGAGGCGCGTGGTGTGGTGGTGGTGGGCGGGTAGGACCGCAAGGTCTCCGTAGTGGCGGCCCTGGCCGGCGCGAACTTTGAATATTAACCCAAAAAAAGAAAGGAATTATTTTATGGAAAATGTAGAAAAAATGACTGTGGCGGAGATCAAGAAGGGGCTAGAAAAAGATCCTAGTTTTCTATTTCTTCAGGCAACGAATATTTTGGCTGCGGCGGAAAAAGCCGAGGCTGATTTGAAGATCTTGATACAAGCCAAGGCCACTGTCGAACAAGAGATCAAAGAGCTGAGCGCCAAGGCTGCCGATCAAGATCGGCGTTTCCTCACGGCGAAAACCAAGTATTCGGCCGAGATCGCGGACCTCGAGAAACTTAAAACCAGCCGGCGTGATCGCTTAATCGTCTTGCACGATGAAATTCAGCGGTTGGAACCCGATGTCCTGCGCATGGAAAAAGCATTAGCCGACGAGCGCAGCCGCAAGGGAAAGCTTCTGACTCTCGCCGAGCTTGACGCCGAGATCGCGGCCAAGCGCCAGCAGGTAAAACAGGATGAGGATCGCTTAGAAAAGATCCAAAAATCAATCAGGGTCGCTGAGCACGAGCAAGCCACGAGCTGAAAGGAGCAATCATGGACCAAAATTCACAGCTAACGGGTTCGGCTGCCGTGGATGAAATCAAGCGCATTCAGGAAGACAGCTCGCACCCCGACTACGCCAAATACGCCGCAAGTGATCCGGCGACGATCCGCAAGGTTTCGGAATTGTGGCGGTCGACCGAGAATGGTGAGAGCGCCGATCCCCAGCCGGCGGCCGAGCCAGCGAAAGAGCCGGCGAAAGAGGATACACCCGAGGCGACGGGTGAAGACCAAGAAGCGGCGGATAAAAAAATGGGGCAAAGAACAGCTCCAGACCATGTGGGGTGAGAATTACGCCCAGGAAGGCGAGAAGGTCGGGCGTCTGGTGAACGCGGTCATCAACTTCACGGACCCCGCGGAGGCTGAGCTTTTTGAAGCGCTCAATGAGAAGTTGGGGAATAATGCCACGTTCATAACCCAACTAGCGGTTTCCGCCGGCAGCCTTCCGCTGGGAAGTCGGCCGATCGATGTTTCGAAGTTTTCGAAGGCCGAGCGGGACGAGCTACTTGAAATGGCCGACACGCATTGGCGGTTTAAAAAAACCATGCCACAGATGCCTAAAGCATTTGAGGACTGGGTGGTCAGAGCGGCGGCGCTACGGTTCCGCCCACCGGAGTTTCCACCGGAGGAACCCGATACCAAACCCGCCCCGCCGCCGGTGGATCGAAAAATAGCCGCGGCTGCGCAGGCCGAGATTGATGAGATATACGGCGGGACTCACAAACTTTCCGAGGCTTGGAAACGGAGTGACCCCGCAGCGCGCGCCTACCTGCGAAGCCTCTTTCAGACCACTACCAACGGAAAATAATAATCAGGAGGATAAAATGACAAAAGACAATCTCGCAATACTTCAGGAATTGACGAAGGGCGACGAGCAGGCCATCCGGGAAAAACGCAAAGCCAAGTTGGTGCGGACGGGCATCTACGATCTTGCTCTTGAAGCACGCAAACGGCTGGACCACGAGATCGCGCCCGCGCTTAAAGCCACCAAGCCCTACTTCGATAAGGTCGCGCGTTTGAATTTTGATCGGCTGTATGTTTATTTGCCCGCCCCCGTTCAGAGTATTCGCCATCTGCTTGAGGAAGCGCAAGCGAATTTCGACATTCCTATTCGCATTCAACAAGGGTTGACCGAACTCGAAGCGCGCGATCCGTACGCGAAATTTGAAGATGATTACGAGATGAGGCGATGGGCCAACGGCCACATCGGCGGCCTGCTCAACTGCCGGAATATCGCTTCCTCGCTGTACAGTTTGAAGGCGCGCATAGAGTGGGAACTCTCCGAGATGGTGCACACTCTCGAATACAACGCGGGCCGGGGTGTCCTTTGCACCCCGCCCGTCGAGTTAACGACGATTGTCAGGGGTGCGCCGTCGAGGAAAGAGACAGTAGTGGATAGCGAGATTGAGTTAGGGTGAAGGCGGAGCATTCGATGAGCGCGGGGCTTTTATAAAGACATGAGCGAGCAGCAAAAAATCGTGGTCTTGACGGAATCGGAGCTTGAGGCCGTCATAGAGCGCGCCATCCTGAAAGCCTTGAGCGGCGCCTACCACGACGGCAACGGCAACGGCAACGGCCATGCCGAAGACTACTTGCTAACCCCTGAAGAGGCTGCCGGGAAACTGAACGTGAAACTCTGCTGGCTCTATCGCCACGCAAAGACGCTTCCCTTCACTCGCCGATTATCGCGGAAAGCTCTCCGCTTCTCTGAAGCCGGACTCTTGCGCTGGCAAGCCGCAAAGAAAAACTTTCAGGCCCCTTGACCTTGAGGTTGTTATCATGCTATCAAGCAGTCATGAAACAAACCAGAAAGGGGGTAAAGGATATGAAGGCAACGATGTTCCGCATTGAACCCGAGGTTCACAAGGCGCTGAGAATAGCAGCGATCGAAGCCGGGGTGTCGATGAACGAAGCTGTCAAGCAGGCGGTGGAAATGTGGCTTGAGAGACAGCGGAAGGGGGGAACGAAGAAATGAAGGCTCGAGGATTCGGAAGCGTTTATCAACCCACCTACCGGGGCAAGAATACCGGCGAGGTGAAAAGGCAGGCGGTCTACTGGATTCAGTATTGCCGCAACGGAAAGGTTATCCGGGAATCCAGCGAGTCAACGAAAGAGGCGGACGGGTGGAAGCTTCTAAAGCGGCGCCACGGCGAGATAGCGGCCGGTAAGCCCGTAGGCCCGGACGTGACAAAGACCATGTTCGAGGACATGGCGGCAATGCTCGTAAACGACTACAAGGCGAATGGCTATAGCTCGCTGGATCGAGCGGAAGACGCGGCTAATCATCTGCGCGGGTATTTCGGAGAGTCTCGCGCTATCGAGATCACGAGCGATCGAGTTACCGCCTACATTGCCCATCGCCAAGAAGAGAAGGCCGCGAACAGCACGATCAATAACGAGCTTGCGGCGCTATCCAGGATGTTCACGTTGGGCATGAGAGCGGGCAAGGCCGCGGGCAAGCCATACATTGCCAAACTGGCCGTGGACAACGCCAGGAAAGGTTTCTTTGAGAGAGAGCAGTTTGAAGCTGTCCTAAGGCACTCCCCCGACGATTTAAAGGCTCTGTTTGAAACAGCCTACGTTACCGGGTGGCGCGTTCACAATGAGCTGCTTACCCGCCAGCGCTACCATGTCGATCTAAAAGCCGGGTGGCTCAGGCTTGAGCCGGGAGAAACCAAGAACCGCAAGGGGCGCAACTTCCCGCTTGTGCCGAGGCTCCGGGAAGTCCTGCGGGCGCAGATAGAACGGACGGAATCGCTACAGAGAGCCGAAGGTAAAATCATCCCGTGGCTGTTTCATCGGGACGGGGAGCCGATTAAGAACTTCCGCCGTGCATGGATTACCGCATGCGTTAACGCCGGGCTTGGGAAGAGAATCACGGCGCCCGATGGGAAGCTTGTCAAAAAAACCGCGTCTCGCATTGCGCATGATTTCAGGAGAACGGCGTGTAGGAACCTTGAGCGAGCTGGGGTTTCACGATCCGACGCGATGGAAATGGTAGGCCACAAGACGGAAGCGATCTATCGGCGGTACGCGATCAGCGATGAGAAGTCGCTGAAGGAAGCCGGAGCCAAACTCGCAGCCCTACACGAGGAAGACTCAGCAGCGATTGACAAGGTATTAGCAAGGTAAGGGGTTTTTAACGTGCAGAGCCGAGAATTGAGAATCCTGAAAGTGTTGAAAAACTGGCTAGTTGAAATGTGGCCAGGGACGGGATTGAACCGCCGACACGAGGATTTTCAGTCCTCTGCTCTACCGACTGAGCTACCTGGCCAGAAGTTTGGAAACTGAAATATTGCTTAAAAGGCGTGGAGAGTCAAGATTTCCCAACAGATTTCCGTCTATCACACCCGGATTTCTTTCACTTGCCGCTCGACAAAATCGATGACTTGGGTTTCCAGCCGCACGCCGTCGAGCGCGTCGATCTCTTGAATTCCGGTCGGGCTGGTGACGTTGACTTCGGTGAGAAAACCGCCGATCACGTCCAAGCCGACGAGATACAACCCATCGGCGACAAGCAGCGGCGCGAGCGCCGCGCAAATCTCGCGGTCTCTTGCCGTCACTTCAGTCTTTAGGCACTGCGCGCCGACGTGGATATTCCCGCGCGTTTCGTTCTCGAGCGGGACTCGCAGAACGGCTCCGAGTGGCTTACCGTTTAGCATGATAATGCGCTTGTCGCCCTGCCGGATCTCGGGCAAGTAACGTTGTCCCATGATCAGTCTTCGGCCGTTGTCGGTGGCGGCTTCCAATATCGCATTGGTGTTTCGATCGGCTTGGTTGAGATAGAAAACCCCGCTGCCGCCGCAGCCGTCCAGCGGCTTGACGATCATCTCGCCGCC
>Ga0326597_10005161_pt1 | contig 18187 bp, 22 predicted proteins | sample RVTome_12_FD_203789 | JGI IMG/M metagenome (GOLD analysis project Ga0326597, IMG submission 203789) | Soil microbial communities from uranium-contaminated site in the Upper Colorado River Basin, Wyoming, United States - RVT100D185 | ecosystem: Environmental > Terrestrial > Soil > Contaminated >... | reverse complement strand
GCCGATGGCGGCGAGGTCGAGCAATGCGGCAACGGCGTGCGCTGCTTCGTGAAGTTCGTGCACGCGCGGGGCCTCAGCGCGAAGCGGCAAATCCGCGTCCAGACCCTGGGCGGGGTGATCGCGCCGCGGCTGGAGGACGACGGCGAGGTGAGCGTGGATATGGGGCCGCCGGCCGTCGAGATGCCTGTGTTGCATGAAATTGCCTTGAAAAATGAAACCCTGGAAGCGACCATCCTCTCGATGGGCAATCCCCACGCGGTCCAGGTGGTTGCCGATGTCGCAAGGGCGCCAGTGACGACCCAGGGCCCGCTGCTCGAGCACCACCCGAGATTTCCGAACCGGGTGAACGCGGGCTACCTGCAGGTACGCAGCCGCCGCCGCATCGCGCTGCGCGTCTGGGAACGGGGTGCGGGCGAGACGCTCGCTTGCGGCACCGGCGCCTGCGCCGCGGTGGTCGCGGGCATCCTGCGCGGCCTGCTCGATTCGCCGGTGGCGGTCGAAGTGCGCGGCGGTGCATTGACCGTGTCTTGGGAGGGCGGCGACAATGCCGTCTGGATGAAGGGCCCCGCGCGGCGCGTGTTCGAGGGTGAGATCGAAATCTGAAAGGCAATCATGAACGCTGACGACGTCGCGCGGTTCCTCAGGGCGAATCCGCAGTTCTTCGACCAGAACCCGCAGCTGCTCGAATCGATCTACGTGCCGCATCCGCACGGCGGGCGGGCGATCCCGCTCACCGAGCGCCAGATCCTGTCGCTGCGCGAAAAGCTGCGCCTGCTCGAGGCCAAGCTCGGGGAGTTCGTCAGGTTCGGCGAAGACAACGACGCAATCGCGGAAAAGGTGCACCGCCTCTCGCTCGCGCTGCTTGGCGCGAAGGATGCGTCCGGCGCGACGCAGGCGCTTCATTTTCATCTGCGCGAGGATTTCTCGGTGCCCCACGTGGCGCTCAAGCTCTGGAGCAACGATGATGTCCCCGCGGAGCTTCGCGACAGGGCCGAGAGCATGGGCGCGCCGCAGTGCGGCCCCGCGGCGGGCAATCCGTTCCTGCCCTGGTTCGGCGAGGCCGCGCAGCACATCCGCTCGATCGCGCTGGTGCCCCTGGGACAGACGCGCACCGTCGGCCTGCTGGCGCTCGGCAGCGAGGACCCGCAGCGCTTCTTCGCCGAGATGGGCACGCTCTACCTGCGCCGCATCGGCGAGCTCACCGCGGGGGCGCTGGCCGCGCGGACGTGAGAGATTCCGACCTGGGCAAGGCCTGGCTCGACTCCCTCGAGCACCAGCGCCGGCTTTCGCCGCACACGCTCGCGAACTATTCCCGGGCAACTGATGTTTTGTTGAAATTGAAAGAAAAAACCGACCTGCGCGACGTCGAAACGCAGCAGATCCGGCGCTTCGTCGCGCAGCTGCACGGCGCGGGCCTCTCGGGCCGCACGCTCGCGCTGACGCTGTCGGCCTGGCGCGGCCTGTACCGGTGGCTCGCGCGCCATCGCGGCTTCGCCGCCAATCCGGTGCAGGGCGTGCGCGCGCCGAAAGCGCCGCGCCACCTGCCCGGAGCGCTTTCCGTGGAGCAGGCGCAGCAGCTGCTTGAAGGCTTGCCGGCGGGCGCGCCGCCGGAGACGCCCGAGGGCGCGCGCGACCGGGCGATGTTCGAGCTGCTTTACTCATCGGGCCTGCGCCTTGCGGAACTGATCGCCCTGGATGCGCACGACGGGCGCCTGGATCTCAGGCAGGCCGAGGTCACGGTGACCGGCAAAGGCGGCAAGACGCGCACGGTTCCGGTCGGCGCGCGCGCGCGCGACGCGCTGCGCGCCTGGCTCAAGTCGCGCGCGCTGCTCGCGGCGCCGCAGGAACGGGCGCTCTTCGTGGGTGCGCGCGGCAGGCGCATCGCGGCCGGCAGCGTGCAGGCGCGGCTGCGCGCCTGGGCCAGGCGCCGGGGACTGGGCGCGTCGGTGCATCCGCACATGCTGCGCCACTCCTTCGCCAGCCACGTGCTGCAGTCCTCGCAGGACCTGCGCGCGGTGCAGGAAATGCTCGGGCACGCCAGCATCTCCACCACCCAGGTCTATACGCACCTCGATTTTCAGGCGCTCGCCAGGGTCTACGACGCCGCGCATCCAAGGGCGCGCAAGAAATGAAATCGCTCCATCTGAGGGCGGGGCGCGACAAATCGGTAAAGCGCCGCCACCCGTGGATTTTTTCGGGCGCGGTGGAACGGGTGGACGGCGCGCCCGCGAGCGGCGAAACGGTGCTGGTGAAATCTGCCGAAGGCGGGACGCTGGCGCTTGCCGCATACAGCGCGCAATCGCAGATCCGGGCGCGGGTCTGGAGTTTCGATCCGGGCGTTTCGATCAAGAAGGTCTTTTTCGAAACGACCATAAAAAAAGCGGTCCAGATGCGCGCGTCGCTGCCGGCTGCCCGCCATACCAACGCCATGCGTCTGGTGCACGGGGAATCCGACGGGCTGCCCGGACTCGTCGTGGACCGCTATGACGATGTCCTCGTGGCGCAGTTCCTCTCGGCGGGTGCCGAGCACTGGCGCGAAGCGATCCTGGATGCGCTCGCCGCCGCCACGGGTTGCGAAGCGATCTACGAGCGCTCGGATGCGGAGGTGCGCACCCTCGAGGGCCTGGTACCGAAAGCAGGCTGGGCGAGGACCGCAGGCGCCGAGCCGCCTGCGGTGCGCGGCAAACGGCAGGCCGGGCGCTGCCCGATCATCGAGCACGGCCTCAATTTCCGCGTCGACGTCGAGGCGGGGCAGAAGACCGGCTTTTTCCTCGACCAGCGCGACAACCGGCAGCGGGTGCGCGCGCTGGCCGCAGGACGCGAGGTGCTCGATGCGTTCTGCTATACCGGCGGCTTCTCGCTCGCCGCGCTGGCCGGCGGCGCGCTGCACGTCACCGCGGTGGAGAGTTCCGCGCCGGCGCTGGAGGTTGCCAGGGAAAATGTAACTGCAAATTCAATTGATTTTGCAAGAATTTCCTTTGAACAAGCCGATGTATTCGCCTACCAGCGCCTGCTGCGCGACCGCGGCAGGAGCTTCGGCCTGGTGGTGCTCGATCCGCCCAAGTTCGCCCCGAGCGCGGCCCAGGTGAGGAACGCGGCGCGCGCCTACAAGGACATCAACCTGATGGCCCTGAAGCTGCTCGCCCCGGGCGGTTTGCTCGCGACCTTTTCCTGTTCGGGCGGCGTTTCCGCGGAACTGTTCCAGTCGATCGTCGCCGGTGCGGCCTCGGACGCCGGGGTGGATGCGAAGATCATCGAGCGCTTCGGCGCCGCCGCGGACCACCCGGTGGCACTCCGCTTCCCGGAGGGGGATTACCTGAAGGGATTGCTGATCCTCAGGGCTTGAGTCCGGCCAGCGCATCGGCGATGCGGCGGACCGGGCCGCTCCAGTCGCCGTCGGTGTCCTGCCGGAAAAGCCGCATCGTCGGGTACCAGGGGCTGTCGTGCCGCTCGAGCAGCCAGCGCCATTCGGGCGCCTGCGCGAGGAGCACCCACGCAGGCACGCCCATGGCGCCGGCCAGATGTGCCATCGCGGTGTCCACCGTGACCACTACGTCGAGGCAACCGAGCAACGCGGCGGTTTCGGAGAAATCCCGGATCTCGTCGCCGAAGCCGGTGATCCGCATGCCGGGGGGCGGCGTTGCGGCCTGCGCGGCCGCCTCGCCCCATTGCAGGCTGTAGAGAGCGACGCCCGGCTGCGCCAGCGCGGCGAGCGTCGCCAGGCGGGTCGAGCGCTTGCGGTCGTCCGACTGTTGCGGACGCCCCGCCCACACCACGCCCACGTGGATCCGTGCGTCTCGCGTGAGCTTGCCGCGCCAGCGCTCGACGCGGCCCTGGTCGGCGAACAGGTAGGGACCGTCCCAGGGGATGTTCTCCGGCGTGGTGCGAAAGATCCACGGCAGGCTCATCAGCGGCAGGTGCGCGTCGAACGCCGGCAACGCGTCGCCCTGCGGCACCACCAGCGAGGGGCCCGGCATCGTCCGCAGCAGCCCGGCCAGTTGCGGCTGGCATTGGAGGACGACGCCGCGGCAGCGGCGTGCCGCGAGCCGCGCGTAGCGCGCGAACTGTATCGTGTCGCCCAGCCCCTGCTCGGCATGCAGCAGGAGGGTTCCGGCGGGCAGCGCGCCGCCGCCCCAGAGCGGCTGGGGAAAATCGGGCATGTCGAGTTTCAGGCCCTTCACCTTCCAGCGCCATTCGTGGTCCTCCCAGCCCGCGGCGAAATCGCCGAGCAGCAGCGCGGTCTGCCCCCTGCTGTAATGCGCCTGCGCAAAATCGGGCGCGCGCGAGAGCGCCTCGGCGAAGCACGCCATCGCCTCGGCAGGTTGGCCGATTTCCCGGTAGACGTTGCCGAGGTCGTTCCAGACATGCGCGTCGGCCGGGTTCGCGCGCGCGCGGCGCCGGTAACCGGCGACGGCAGCCTCCAGCGCCGCGCGGTCGCGCGTGATCGAGGCAAGATTCTGATTGGCCTGGGGCAGCGCGGGATCGAGCGCAAGCGCGCGTCGAAAGCTCTCGATCGCCTCATCGAGGCGCCCCTGCATCTGCAGCACGCAGCCCAGATTGTTGTGCGCCCCGGCCTGCTCGCTGTCGAGGGTGATCGAGTCGCGGTAGTTCGCCGCGGCCTCTTCCAGCCGGCCTTCGGCCTGGTGCACCCGTCCGAGCGTGTAATAGGCCGAGGCCGCGCGCGGATCGGCGGCCAGGGCGCGCTTCGCCCAGCGCACGGCTTCCTCGGCGTTGTCTTCATCCGCGGCGAGCGCCGCCATCAGGCTCAACGCCGCGGCGTCCCCGGGCGACTCGCGCAGGATCTGCGTGCAGCAGCGCCGCGCTTCGGCGGGCGCGAACTGTTCGCGCAGGCGCAGCGCTTCTTCGATCAGGGCTCGCGTCAGGGTGTTCGCGCCGAGGGTAAAATCCGCATTCTTCCAGGAGGCATCATGCAGCAGAACGACATGGTTCCCGTGACCATTCTGACGGGCTTTCTCGGTGCGGGCAAGACGACCCTGCTCAACCGGATCCTCAAGGAGGACCACGGCAAGCGAATCGCGGTGATCGAGAACGAATTCGGCGAAGTCGGCGTCGACAGCGAGATCATCGAGCAGACGGACGAAAGTATCGTCGAGATGAACAACGGCTGCATCTGCTGCACGGTGCGCGGCGACCTGATCAAGATCCTCGGCAGCCTGAAGGACCGGCGCGACGAGGGCTCGCTCAAGTTCGACCGCGTCATCATCGAGACCACCGGCATGGCCGATCCCGGTCCGGTGGCCCAGACCTTCTTCACCGACGAGGACGTCGGCGCCTACTACCTGCTCGATTCGATCCTCACCGTGGTGGACGCGAAACATGCCTCGAAGCAGCTGGACGAGTATCGCGAGGCGCAGGAACAGGTCGGATTTGCCGACCGGATCCTGCTTTCCAAGACCGATTTGACCCGGGAAGAAGAAAATCAGGAATTAATACAAAGAATCAGAAAAATGAACCCGCGGGCGCAGGTGAAGAAAGTTCACTTCGGCGACACGCCGATCGGGGAGATCCTCGACATCCGCGGCTTCAACCTGAACGCGATCCTCGAGTTCGACCCGGAGTTCCTCGCCGACACGCACCACGACCACCACGACGAGGTCGAGTCCTTCGTGTTCCGGTCCGACAAGCCTTTCAACGGCGACAAGCTGGAGCAGTTCCTCTCCGGCATGATCCAGGTCTACGGGCCCGACCTGCTGCGCTACAAGGGCGTGCTCTGGATGAAGGGCAATCCGCGCCGCGTCGTGTTCCAGGGCGTGCACATGATGATGGGCGGGGACCTGGGCAAGCCCTGGGGCAGGGACCGGAAGCACTCGGTGATGGTGTTCATCGGCAGGAAGCTGCCGAAGGACCTTTTCCTGGCGGGGCTGGAAGAGTGTCTGGCCTGAAGCTTGCCGCGGTGCGGCACCGCTACGGAACGCAGACCGTACTCTCGGTGGAGCGCTTCGAGGTCGCCGTGGGCGAGCATTGGCTGGTGCTTGGCGCGTCGGGCAGCGGCAAGACCACGCTGCTTCACGTCATCGCAGGGCTGCTGCGACCCAGCGAAGGCGAGGTGGAGGTCGCCGGACAGGCGCTCGCCGCGCTATCGGGCGCGGCGCTCGATCGCTGGCGCGGACGCACGGTCGGCATCGCGCTTCAGGCGCAACACCTCATAGCGCACTTGAGCGTGCGCGACAACCTGCGCATCGCCCAGTACCTCGCGCACGCATCGCAGGACGATGCGCGGATCGCCGAGACCCTGGACGCGCTCGGGGTCGGCGACAAGGCGGCACGCAAGCCCTTCGAACTCAGCCATGGCGAACGCCAGCGCGTAACGATCGCGCGCGCGGTGGTGAATCGCCCCAGGCTGCTGCTCGCCGACGAACCGACCGCGAACCTCGACGATGACGCCACGGCGCGCGCGGTCGATCTGCTGACCGAACAGGCGAAGGTGCATGGCGCGACGCTGGTCGTGGCCACCCACGACGCACGCGTAAAGGCGAAATTCGCACACACCCTTCGGCTGGGCCCGCCGTGAACCTCGCGAGCCTCTCGGCGAGTTACCTGCGCGCGCGTCCGCTCAACACGGCGCTGAGCCTGCTGCTGCTCGCGTTGGGCGTCGGCACGATCGTCCTGCTCCTGCTCGTCGTCGGTCAGATCGAGGAGCGCATGTACCGGGACGCGCGCGGCATCGACCTCGTGGTCGGCGCCAAGGGCAGCCCGATGCAGCTCATCCTGTCGGGCATCTACCACGCCGATGCGCCGACCGGGAACATCCCGCTCGCCGAGGCGCAATCGCTCGCCAAGCACCGGCTCATCAGACGCGCGATCCCGCTCGCGCTCGGCGACGGCTGGAAAGGCTATCGCGTCGTCGGCGCGGGCCACGAGTATCCCGCGCATTATGGCGCGAAGCCCGCCGCGGGCCGTCTGTGGGAAAAGCCGATGGAGGCGGTGCTCGGCGCCGAGGTGGCAGCGCGCACCGGCGCGGGCGTCGGCGCCCGCTTCGCCGGCTCACACGGCGTCACCGGCCAGGGCGAAGAGCACGGCGCGGTGCCCTACGAAGTGGTGGGGGTGCTGGGCCGGACCGGAAGCGTGCTCGATCGGCTGGTGCTCACCAGCATCGAGAGTGTCTGGCAGGTGCACGAGCAAGAGCATGGGCCGGAAGACGAGGAGGACAAGAAAGCAATGCGGGAGGACCGCGAGGTGACGGTGCTCCTGCTGCAGTACGCCTCGCCACTGGCTGCGGCGATGCTGCCGCGGCAGATCAATTCGAAAACCGAACTGCAGGCAGCCTCGCCCGCGTACGAGACCGCGCGCCTTTTTCGCATCGTCGGCGTCGGGGTCGAGGCACTGCGGGCTTTTGCCCTGATTCTGATCCTCGCGGCGGGCCTGTCGGTGTTCATCGCGCTCTATAACGCACTGCAGGAGCGTCGCTACGACCTTGCCGTCATGCGCACGCTCGGCGCCTCGCCCGCGCGGCTTTTCGGGATGCTGCTCGCCGAAGGGCTGCTGCTGGCACTTGCGGGCACGGCGCTCGGTCTCGTGCTTGGCCACGCCTTTGTCTCCGGCCTCGGCGCATGGCTGGAAGCGCAGCAGCAATACCCGGTGACGGGTCTGGAGTTCCGGATCGAGGAGCTCTGGCTTGCGTTATCGGCCGTAGGGGTCGGCGTGGTTGCGGCGGTTGTCCCTGCATGGCGCGCCTACCGGACAGACGTTTCGCGTACACTTGCAGAGGCCTGAGATATTGCAAAGGGCCCGGAATCGGCAAATACTGCGGCATGAAGCACGGACATTGAGGGCACACCCATGTTGACTCGCGCACTGATCCTCGCTTTCGCGGTTGCGCTTCCAGCGCAGGCCCAGAACAAGTTCGGCGAAAATGCGCTGCCGCCGGGCGCCGACCCCGCCTTGTTCAAGCCTCTCACCGAGCGCAAGGACGTCGTGTCCTGGAAGCTGCTCGCGCAGGTCGAGCTGGTGAAGCTCAAAGATCGCTACGCCCCGCAGTTCTCTACCGGCGTCGCGGCCCTCGACAAAACAGAAGTGAAGGTGCAGGGGTTCATGGTGCCGCTGGAGATGGGCGACAAGCAGACCCACTTCATTCTCGCGGCGATGCCGCAAACGTGCGCCTTCTGCATGCCCGGCGGGCCCGAGGGTTTCGTCGAGGTGAAAACGAAGAAGCCGATCGCCTATGGCATGGAAGCGCTGGTGTTGACCGGCAAGCTCTCGGTGCTGACGGACGACCCGACCGGCATCTTCTACCGCCTGACCGACGCCGCCGCGGCCAAGTAACTCCCGGTTTTCAGCTCCTCTTCGAGGCAGCTCCGGCACAGGCAGCTGCGGCCCGGAACCGGTTCCAGCGCCGACAGCGAAGCGCACCAGCACGGTTCCTCGCCCGCCTGCACGCCGCAGGTGAAGGCCGCGCCGCACAGGGCGCAGCGCGACTCAGGCGGACTTTTCCGGGTGTCCATCGCTGGATAGCTTCCTTACCGCCAAGCGCAGGAATTTGAACTGCACGTTCACGTTGCGGCAGCCATTGCAGATCGCCAGGTGCACGCGCAACGCGAGGCGCTCGCCGAAAGCGAGCTTGCGGTCTTCGCCCAGCGACAGCAGGCGGGTCGTTTCCTTGCAGGACGGAATCATGTCTTGGCGAACCAGTTCTTTTCCAGGCACAGGCGCAGCGCCATGCGGGCCCGGTGGAGCATCACCCAGCAGTGGGTCGCGGTGATTCCCAGTTCCTTACATATCTCGGATGTTTCGAGGCCGAGGTGTTCGCGCATCATGAACACGCGCGCCGTGCGTTCGGGCAGCGCGCGCAGGCACGTCTCCAGCGCGGCGAAAAACTGCTTCTGCTGCAGCGATCCCTCGGGCTGCCGCCATGCGTCCGGCGCCTCGCTCCAGTGGCCGCGGCGGTCGAACAAGCCGTCGAACGCACCCTCCAGTTCGCCGGGGTCATCGCCGGGTCCCGGTTCGGAGGCCGCGCGCTCCCGGCTCTGGCGCCGGATCGCGTCCACGATCTTGTGCTTGAGTATTCCCGTCAACCAGGTGCGCAGGTTGGAGCGCCCGGCGAAATTCGCCTCGGCCGCCAGCGCCGCCAGCAGGGCCTCCTGGACGGCGTCTTCGGCGGTGGCAGCATCGCGCAGCTGCAGCGCGGCATAACGCAGCAGGTAGGGACGCATGCGCTCGACCTGGGCGCGGAAATCGGGGGCGGAAGACAGGGGGCTTGAATCCGGTTTTGGAGCCCCCATTTTAATGCTACCGACTTTGATAGGAGGCATGCATGGCCAACATTACGCGGTTCGATCCGTTCAATGACATTGTGGACGATCTGTTCAAGGGGTTCTTCGTGCGCCCGGTGGCCTACGAGGGCAGAGGCGCGCTGGAAGCGCCCCGCCTGAAGGTGGATGTGACCGAGAAGAACGGCGCCTACCTGGTGAGCGCCGACCTGCCCGGGGTGAAAAAGGAAGACATCCAGGTGGCGATCGACGGCGCGCAGGTGACGCTCTCGGCCGAAATCAAGCGCGAGAAGGAAGTCGCCGAGGGCGAGCGCGTGCTGCACACCGAGCGCACCTTCGGCAAGGTGTCGCGCAGCTTTTCCCTGCCGCAGGAGCTCGACGAAGCGAAGGCCGAGGCGAAGTTCCGCGACGGGGTGCTGGAACTGACGCTGCCGAAGAAGGCTGCGGCGGCGCGCAAGTCCATCACCATCCAGTAGGATTTTCTGTAGTATCGGGGGGCGCCATGAACGCCCCCCACAACTCCCTCGCCGCCGACAAGGCGCGCATCCTCGGCGAAGCGCTGCCGTACATCCAGCGCTTCCACGGCAAGACCATCGTCGTGAAATTCGGCGGCAACGCCATGACCGACGAGGTCCTGAAGGCGGATTTCGCGCGTGACGTGGTGCTGCTGAAGCTGGTCGGCATGAACCCGGTGGTGGTGCACGGCGGCGGGCCGCAGATCGAGACCGCGCTCGCGCGCCTGGGCATGAAGGGCAGCTTCGTGCAGGGCATGCGCGTCACCGACGCGGCGACCATGGACGTGGTCGAGATGGTGCTCGGCGGCCAGGTGAACAAGGAAGTCGTCGAACTGATCAACCAGGCAGGCGGCAAGGCCGTGGGCCTCACCGGCCAGGACGGCGCTTTCATCCGCGCGCGCAAGCTGCTGCTGCCCTCGGACAAGGACAGCAGCAAGATCGACATAGGCCAGGTCGGCGAGATCGACTCCATCGACCCGCTGGTGATCGCCGCGCTGGAGCAGGCGGGATTCATCCCGGTGGTGGCGCCGATCGCAACCGGCGCGGACGGCACCACCTACAACATCAACGCCGACCTGGTGGCCGGCAAGCTGGCCGAGGTCCTGCGCGCCGAGAAGCTGATCGTGCTGACCAACACGCCCGGCGTGCTCGACAAGGACGGCAAGCTCCTCTCGGGCCTGACGCCGAGGAAAATCGACGACCTGGTCGCCAAGGGCGTGATCTCCGGCGGCATGCTGCCGAAGATCGCCTCGGTGCTCGACGCTGCGCGCGCCGGCGTCAAGTCCTGCCACATCATCGACGGCCGCGTGCCGCACGCGCTGCTGCTGGAAGTGCTGACCGAAACCGGCGTCGGTACCCTGATCCGCAGCAAGTAGTCACATGCGCGTCATGAAATACCCGCCGTCGCGGCGGGTGTGGATCTTCGACCTGGATAACACGCTGCACGACGCGCGGCCGCACATCTTCCCGTCGATGCACGAGCAGATGAACGCCTATCTGCGCAACCGGTTCGACCTGGACGAGGCGGGCGCCAACGATTTGCGCAGGTTCTTCTGGGAGCGCTACGGCACGACGATGCGCGGGCTGGTGCGCCACCACGGCGAGGACCCGAAGAAGTTCATCCGCGAGACGCACCGGTTCCCCGAACTCGGGGCGATGGTGATCGGCGACAACGCGCTGGGCCATGCGCTGGCGCGCCTCGGGGGCAAGCGGCTCGTGTTCTCCAACGCGCCGCGCCACTATGTCGAGGAAGTGCTGCGCGCGCTGGGCGTGGCGCGCTGGTTCGACGCGGTCTACACCATCGAAAGCACGCGCTACCGGCCCAAACCCGCCTTCCAGGGCTTCCGGGTGCTGCTGCGGGCGCACAATCTCGACCCGCACCGCTGCGCGCTGATCGACGACATGCCGGAGAACCTGCGAGCGGCGAAGCGGCTCGGCATGTCCACCGTCTGGGTCAGCGGCGAAGCGCGGCGCATGCCGTTCGCCGACCTGCGCGTCAAGTCAGTTACGGAACTGCCGCGGCTGGTGTTCCGACACTCACGTTAAAGGCCCGCCGGTGTGTCCGGCGGGTGAGATGCGGCGTAGAATTTCCACATGCCGCGGGTCAAAGGGGAACGGCGGCTCGAGATCCTGAAGGCCCTGGCCCAGATGCTCGAGCAGCCGAAGTGGGGAAAGATCACGACCGCAGCGCTCGCCGAGAAGCTCGACGTCTCGGAGGCCGCGCTGTATCGCCATTTCGCCTCGAAGGCGCAGATGTACGAGGGATTGATCGAGTTCATCGAGAACTCGGTCTTCACGGTGGCGAACAAGATCGCGCAGGATGAAGCCGACGGCCGCAAGCAGGCGGCGAAGCTGGTCGAGATGCTGCTCGCCTTCGCCGAGAAGAACCCGGGCATGGTGCGCGTGATGACGGGCGACGCGCTGGTCGGCGAGCACGAGCGCCTGCAGGCGCGCATGAACCAGTTCTACGACCGCTTCGAAGCCACCCTCAAGCAGGCGCTGCGCGCGCCGGGCGCCGACGGCGGCCAGAAGCCGTCGGATGCCGACGTCGCCGCGCAGGCAGGCCTTCTGGTGCGCTACCTGATCGGTTGCCTGCACCACTACGCGAAATCGGGCTTCACGAAAAAGCCCACCGATAGTCTGGCCGCACAGCGGCGCTTTCTCGCCGCCTAGACGGATACACCGTGCAGATGATGATGCTCCGCGCGGGAATCTGGAGCGGCGCGTTTCTCTCGCTGGCGGCATTCGCATGGTACGTCGTCGGCGCCCCGGGCGAGTCCTACCGCGGCGCGCCCGGGCCGCTGAGCGTCGCCGAGCGCGACAGCGAGGCGCGGTTGCGGCGCCTGGTCGCGGACCTGGCGTCCCACGAGCGCAACCTGAAGCATCCGCAAGGCCTGGAGGCGGCGGCCTCCGTGATCGAGTCCACGCTCGCGTCGCTCGGTCATCGTCCTGTGGCGCAGCGATTCGCCGCCGGCAATGCCGAGGTCCGCAACATAGAAATCGAGATCGGCGGCGGTGCGCTGCGCGAACAGATCGTCGTCGTCGGTGCTCACTACGATGCGTTGCCGGGCACGCCCGGGGCGAACGCCAACGCCTCCGGGGTGGCGGCGCTCCTCGAACTGGCCCGGTTGCTGCACGGGGCGAAGCCGGCGCGGACGCTGCGGCTGGTGTGGTTCGTCAACATGGAATCGCCCTACTTCCTCACGGCGGAGATGGGCAGCGTGCAGTATGTGCGCCGCGCCGCGTCCCGCGGCGAGCGCATCGTCGCCATGTACGCGCTGGAGACGCTCGGCTACTACACCGACGCGCCGGACAGCCAGCGCTACCCGGATCCGCTCGGGCTCTTCTATCCCTCAACGGGAAATTTTGTCGCGTTCGTGGGCAATCTCGACTCGAGGACGCTCGTGCGCGACTCGATCGCCGCCTTTCGACGCGTCGCCAGGGTGCCCTCGGAGGCCGTCGCCGCGCCGTCTTTCACGCCCGACATCGACGGCTCGGATCACGCCGCATTCTGGCAGCAGGGCATTGCCGCGGTCATGGTGACCGACACCGCGCCGTACCGCTATCCCTGGTACCACAAGGAACAGGACACGGCGGATCGCCTCGATTACGCGCGTTTCACCCGGGTGGTGGCGGGATTGCACGGCATGCTTGCCGGCATGACGGGCGCGACGCCTCCCTGAGCAGGGCGCTTCACGGGCCGCCGCGTGGTACGCGGACGGCTAGCGCGCCGAGCAGACGGCGCAGGCGGGATCGCGCTTCACGCGCACGGTCCGCCATTCGGATTGCTTCGCATCCAGGAGCAGCAGCCGTCCGTTGAGCGTCTCGCCCGCGCCGGTGAGGAGTTTCACCGCTTCCATCGCCTGCAGCGCGCCGGCCACGCCGGTGAGCGGCGCGAGCACGCCCATCGTGGAGCACTGCACTTCCTCGATCTCGCCGTCCTCGGGGAAAAGGCACGCGTAGCAGGGCGCGTCCGGTTTTCTCAGGTCGAACACCGCGACTTGCGCGTCGAAGCGGATCGCGGCGCCGGACACCAGAGGTTTCCTGAATTTCACGCAGGCGCGGTTGAGGGCGTGGCGCGTGGCGAAATTGTCCGAGCAGTCGAGCACGACATCGACGTCGCGGAGCAGTGATTGGAGTTCTTTGGTTTCAATTCTTTTTTGTAAGGGGAAGATCTTTACATCAGGGTTCAAAGCAGAAAGGGTGCTGCGCGCCACCTCGACTTTCGGCGCGCCGACCGAATCGGTGCGGTAGAGGATCTGGCGCTGCAGGTTGGTGAGGTCGACCTTGTCCGGGTCGGCCAGCGTCAGCCTGCCGATGCCGCTCGCGGCGAGGTAGAGCGCCGCCGGGCAGCCCAGGCCGCCGACGCCGATGACCAGCGCGTGCGACGCGCGCAGCCGCTCCTGCCCCTCGATCCCGATTTCGTCGAGCAGGATGTGGCGGCTGTAGCGGAGGAGCTGCTGGTCGTTCAGGTCGTAAGAGCCGGCGCGAAGATCAGTTCGCCTTCGCGGCCGGCTTGGTCTGCGCGACCGGGGGCGTCTGGCCCTTGACCGGCTCGCCCTTGAGAAACGCGATCGACTGGGCAAGCTGGAAGTCGTCCTTGGAGCCCAGTTCGACCGGCTTGGGCGGCTCGGAGGTCGCGGCCTGCGACGGCGTCATCGCCGCGGGCTTCGCCTGCGGCGATGCGGCCTTGGCGGCTTCCTTTTCGCCGTTGCCGAGGTGCCGGTTCAGGTCCGCTTCGCGCACGCGCGCGGCGAGCGTCGCGCCGGGTTCCTCGATGATCACGTCCGGCGTGATGCCCTTTGCCTGGATCGAGCGGCCGCTGGGCGTGTAGTAGCGCGCGGTGGTGAGCTTGATCGCCGTGTTGTTGCCGAGCGGCATGATGGTCTGCACCGAACCCTTGCCGAAGGTCTGCGTGCCGACCACCGTGGCGCGCTTGTGATCCTGCAGCGCGCCGGCGACGATCTCGGAGGCCGAAGCCGAGCCGCCGTTCACCAGCACTACCATCGGCACGGTTTTCACCGCGGCCGGCAGGTTCTTCATCATGTCGTCCTTGGAGCCGCGCAGGTAGTCCTCGTTGCTGGCGTGAAACTTCTTGCGCGCGTCGTCCGTGCGGCCATCGGTCGAGACCACCAGCAGCTTTGGCTGCAGGAATGCCGCCGAGATCGCGACCGCGCCGTAGAGCAGGCCGCCGGGATCGTTCCGCAGGTCCAGCACCAGGCCCTTGAGCGGACCCTGCCTGAACAGGGCTTCGAGGTGGCGCGCGAGGCTTTCCGGGGTCGCCTCCTGGAACTGCGACACGCGCACCCAGCCGTAGCCCGGCTCGATCAGCTTGGATTTCACGCTCTGCACCCGGATCACCGCGCGCGTGAGCGTGACGACGATCGGCTTCGGCTCGCCTTTGCGCGCGATCGTCAGGGTGATCTGGGTGTTGGGCTTGCCGCGCATGCGCTTCACCGCGTCATTCAGCGTCATGCCCTTGACCTGCGTGTCGTCGAGCTTGACGATCAGGTCGCCCGGCTTGACGCCGGCACGAAACGCCGGCGTATCCTCGATCGGCGAGATCACCTTCACGAGGCCGTCTTCCATGCCGACCTCGATGCCGAGGCCGCCGAACTGGCCCTGGGTCCCTACCTGCAGTTCCTTGAACGCCTCGGCATCAAGATATGCCGAATGCGGGTCGAGGCCCGCGAGCATGCCGTTGATGGCTTCGGTGATCAGTTTCCTGTCTTCGACCGGCTCGACGTAGTTCTGCTTGATCGCGCCGAACACTTCGGTGAAGGAACGCAATTCCTCGACCGGCAGCGGCCCGCGCGTGGCGAGCTGCCCGATCGCCTGGAAGTTGAGGCTGACCAGTATTCCCGCCACCACGCCCAGCGTGATGAGTCCGAAGTTCTTGAATTTGCCGTTCATTTCAGTTTTACCCACCTTAGGGGATCGAAAGGCCTGCCCAGATGCCGCAATTCAAAGTATAGACCTGTTTGCTCGTTGCCTCCGCTCTGTCCGACGGTCGCAAGCGGCTCTCCCAGGCTCACCGTGTCGCCGGTCTGCTTCAGCAGGGATTCGTTATTGCCGTAGATCGACAGGAAAGCCTCGCCGTGGTCGACGATCAGCAGGTTGCCGAACCCCCGCATCCAGTCGGCGTACACGACCCGGCCGGCGCCCACCGCAAGCACCCGCTCGCCTTCGGAAGCGCGAATAAAGACGCCTTTGGCGGAAATGCCGCCCTCTCCCGTTGGAGTGCCGAAGCGCCCGGCAAGTTCCCCGCGCACCGGCAGGCGCAGGCTGCCTTTGAAGGTTGAAAACAGACGGGCGGGGCCTGTTCCCGCCTCCGGCACGGCGGTGACGCGGGCGTAACCTGCGCCGGGCCGGGCCGCGAGCACCTTGCCGATCTCCTGCACCAGGCGTGCCAGGCGCGATTCGTCGGCGAGCAGCACCCGGATGCGCTTGCGCGCGCTGCGCAGCTCGCCGGCGACGCGTTCCAGCAGCCGGCGATGCTCGCGCCGCTCCCTGAACAGGCTCTCGCGGTCGCTGCGGCCACGCGCTTCGATCACGGCCAGCCGGCGCGCCTTGTCCTCGGAATCGGCCTTCAGGCGGGCGGCCTCGGCGAGTCCGTCGCGATGGGTTGCGATCACCTGCGCCGCCGCCCGCGACACGTAGGGCAGGTAATGAAGCCGGCGCGCGGCGTCGGCCAGGTCTTCTCCCGAGAGCGCGAGGCGCACGAAATCGGGCGCGCCGCCCGCAAGGTCTGCGAGAGCGCGCGCGGCGAGCAGGCGCCCGAGCGATGCCTGGCTGGCTTCCAGCGCGCGCTCCTGGATGGCCCCGCGCGCGGCAAGCGCGGCGATCGCCGCGCGCACCGCATGCGTTTCCGCCTCCACCGCCTGCAGAGCGCGGTTGGCGTCGGAAATCGCCACTTCGGATGCGCGCAGCGCCTCGCGTGCCTCGCGCCGGCCGGTTTCCTTGTCCTCGAGCTCCGTGCGCAGCGACTCGATTCGCGCGCGCAACGCGGCCAGATCCTCCTCGCGCGTCGCCCCCAACGCAGTTGTCGCGCCAAGAACAAGCGTGGCGACGAGGATGCGGTTCAGGTTTTGGCTTTTCCCTGTGCGGATACGGCCGCGACCCGATTCGCTATTTCGGCCGGGTCTCCGAGGTAATAGTGCTTCTGCGGCCGCAGGTTGGCGTCCAGTTCGTAGACCAGCGGCACCCCGGTGGGCACGTTCAGGCCGACGATGTCCGCGTCCGACACGCCGTCCAGGTGCTTGATCAGCGCGCGCAGCGAATTGCCGTGCGCGGCGACGAGAATCCGGCGGCCGGCGCGCAGCGCCGGCGCGATCGTGCTGTCCCAGAACGGAATCACCCGCGCTACCGTGTCCTTCAGGCATTCCGTCCTCGGCACCGCCACGCCCGCGTAGCGCGGGTCGTGCGCCTCATGGCGCGGGTCGGCGGGCGCGAGCGCCGGTGGCGGGGTGTCGTAGCTGCGGCGCCAGGCGAGCACCTGCGCCTCGCCGAACTTTGCCGCTGTCTCGGCCTTGTCGAGGCCCTGCAGCGCACCGTAATGGCGCTCGTTCAGGCGCCAGTCCTTGGTGACCGGGATCCAGAGCTGGTCGAGCTCCTCCAGCGCAAGGTTCAGCGTGCGGATGGCGCGCTTGAGCAGCGAGGTGCAGGCCAAATCGAAGGCAAAACCTGCGGTTTTGAGCAGGCGGCCCGCGCTGCGCGCCTCCTCCACGCCCTGCGCCGAAAGATCGACGTCGGTCCAGCCGGTAAAGCGGTTCTCGCGGTTCCAGCCGGACTCGCCGTGGCGCAGAAGCACGAGCTTGTGCATGCGCTGAATTATAATGCGGCGCTCGCCATGGAATTCATCCAGAAGAACATCTTCCTCGTCATGATCGCCCTGGTCTCGGGCGGCATGCTGATCTGGCCGCTCCTGCGCCGCGGCACGGGCGGGCCCTGGGTCAGCACGCTCGAGGCGACGCAGCTGATCAATCGCAGCGATGCGCTGGTGATCGACCTGCGCGCCTCGGAGGACTACGCCAGGGGGCACATTCTCGGCGCGAAGAATATTCCGCTCGCCGATCTGGAGCGGCGAGCGGCGGAACTCGAAAAGCTCAAGGCCAAGCCGCTGATCCTGCATTGCGACAGCGGCAACCGGTCCGGCGGGGCGGTGGCGACGTTGCGCGCGAAGGGCTTCGGCAGCGTGCACAATCTCTCCGGCGGATACGCGGCCTGGCAGCAGGCCGGCTTGCCGGTCGAGAAATGAGCGCGAGAAAGGCAAGGCCGGCCCGATGGCTCGCGTACTGATGTACTGCACCGCCGCGTGCCCCTACTGCCAGGCCGCGGACCGGCTTCTGGCGCGCAAGGGCGTGATGGATATCGAGCGGGTGCGCGTAGACCTGGAACCTGCGCGCCGCGCCGAAATGCGGCAAAAGAGCGGCCGTTACACCGTGCCGCAGATCTGGATCGGCGGCCGGCACGTCGGCGGCAGCGACGAGCTGCACGATCTGGATCGATCCGGACAACTCGACCCACTACTGGCAAAGGCCTCATGAACGACCAGACGCGTGATCCGACACAAACCGCGGGCGCCGGTCCGTCCCCGGCGCAGGCGCCGCAGCAGGCCTCGTTCCAGATCGAGAAGCTCTACGTCAAGGATCTGTCGCTCGAGGTGCCGAACGCGCCGCAGGTTTTCATGCAGACGGACAGCCCCGAGCTCGAGATCCAGGTGCGCAACGAGGCGATGCAGTTCGCCGATGCGCTGTTCGAGGTCACCGTCACGGTGACGGTGACCGCGCGTTCGGCCGAGAAGACCGCATTCCTCGCGGAAGTGGCGCAGGCCGGAATTTTTTCGCTGCGCGGCATCCCGCCGCAGGATCTCGATCCGCTGCTCGGCGTCGGTTGTCCGACGATCCTCTACCCTTACGCGCGCGAGGCGGTGTCGGACGCCGTGAC
>Ga0326597_10005160_pt1 | contig 18189 bp, 14 predicted proteins | sample RVTome_12_FD_203789 | JGI IMG/M metagenome (GOLD analysis project Ga0326597, IMG submission 203789) | Soil microbial communities from uranium-contaminated site in the Upper Colorado River Basin, Wyoming, United States - RVT100D185 | ecosystem: Environmental > Terrestrial > Soil > Contaminated >... | reverse complement strand
AGCGCGCGCAGGCCGTTGATCATGTCATCGCACAGGTGGCAATACGCGCGGCTGTAGACGGTGAGTATCGGCGCGCGTTTATTCAATGCGAAACGGAATATAGAGCGCGTTCGGCCCGCGCCGCACCAGCAGTGCGACGATGTGGCCCTTTTCAAATTTCCCCATCAGCTGACCGAACTGCTCGAGCGATTTCACGTCCTGATTATTGACCGCCAGAATGATGTCACCGCGGCGGATGCCGGCGCGCGCCGCCGCGCCCTGTGCGTCCTCAACGAGGACCCCGCCGGCAATCTTGAGCTGATTGCGTTGCTCGGCAGTGGGCTCCGACAGCGTCATGCCGAAGCGGCTCACCGATTCCGCAGGCGGCTTGCCGCCGGGGCCCCGCCGCTGCGGGCGCTGTGCCGTGCGCGCCTCGGTCTGCATTTCACCGACTACCAACGAGACATCGCGCGTGGCCTTGTTGCGCATCAACTGCACGGCCGCCTTCGCGCCGGGCCGGGTAGCCCCGACCAGCCGCGGGAGGTCTTCGGATGAATTCACGTTCTTGCCGTCGAATTTCAGGATCACGTCGCCGGCTTCGATTCCCGCTTTATCGGCCGGGCTGCCTTTTTCGACCGAACTCACCAGCGCGCCGCTCGCTTTGGGCAGGCCGAACGACTCTGCGAGTTCTTTGGTGACCGGTTGAATCACGACGCCGATTCTGCCGCGCGTGACCTTGCCGGTGGTTTTGAGCTGGGAGGCGATGTCGTTGGCGACATCGATCGGAATCGCGAACGACAGGCCCATGAACCCGCCGGTGCGGCTGTAGATCTGCGAGTTGATGCCGACCACCTCGCCTCTGAGGTTGAACAGCGGGCCGCCGGAGTTGCCGGGATTGACGGCGACGTCGGTCTGAATGAAAGGCACGAAATTCTCCTGCGGCAGTGAGCGGCCTTTGGCGCTGACGATGCCGGCAGTCACGCTGTTCTCGAAACCGAACGGAGAGCCGATCGCGACCACCCATTCGCCCACCTTGAGCCGGCCGGGATCGCCGAACCTGACCGTCGGCAGCGCGCTCCCCTCGATCTTGATCAACGCCACGTCGGTGCGGCGGTCGCTGCCGATCACCTTGGCCTTGAACTCGCGCTTGTCGGTCAACTTGACGGTGATCTCGTCGGCGGTCTCAACCACGTGTGCGTTGGTCAGAATATAGCCGTCGCCACTGATGATAAAACCCGAGCCGAGCGAATTGGACTGAAACTCGCGCGGGCCCGGACTGGGGATGAAGCGCCTGAAGAACTCATAGAACGGGTCGTCCTCCTGCAGCTGCGGGATCTGGGGCACGCCGAGCGGGTTGCGTACCGTCTGCGTGGTGCTGATATTGACGACGGTCGGGCCCTGCTTCTCGACCAGGTCGGTGAAATCGGGAAGTTGCGCGGCGGCGGCAACCGGCAGCATCACGAGCATGAAAAGCGCGAATTTTCTTAACATTTGACGTTCTTCTCCTTTAGCAAAAAGCATTTACCAGCAGTTTGTTGAAATTCGGCTCGTCGCCCCGGCGCGTGAGAGCCTGCCCCGGCAGGTTGTAAGCCGGGGCCGGGGTCCAGGGAACGCGCCTCGCGCGAATCAACGCCGTACTGGATGCCGGCTTGCGCCGGCATGACGGAATCATGGCTGCGGCGGCGCTGTCACTCCCTGAAACTGAGCGATTCGGCAATCTGTTTGACGGTGCGCGCGGGGGTTTCGCCCACCACCGTCACCATCCGGTCGGCATGCGACGTGACGTAAATATTGACGGCACCCTGATACGTCGGGCCCGCGGGCGGCGGTGATTTCGGCATCGGCTCGATAAAGACCGAAACCGCGGCGAGCCCGTCGGAGTAAACGAGGTGCGCCACCGAAACCGGGCGCCCGGCGATCGAGCGCCTCATCTCGGTGACCTTGTTGAAGCCCGCGGGTTGATTCTTGAGCACCCAGCCGGTATCGGCGCTCGCTTCGGACTGCTCGAGCGCGGACTTGTCGACGCGCCACGCCTGGCTCTTGCGCGCGTAACGGGACCTGAGCATGTCCCGGCTGACGCCGCTGCCGAGCACGAGTTGCGTGAACGCGAACGATTCAACCATTTCATTGCGGTCGCTGTACATGCGGGCCCGCAGTGGCAGGCCGGTCTTCAATTCAACGCAGAACTTGTGGCCGTAACGCAGGTTGTCCCGCGGTTCGAGAACGATCATCTGGCAGTCATAGCCGGCCACGCGGTCCTGCCGGCCCTTCCTGATCACGTAATTATCGGAAATGCCGGAAACCTGTTCCGGCAGCGCCACCGGGAAACGCCGCGCCATGCGTTTTTCGATGACCACGGTCTTCGTTTCCGGCAGGTAACAGGTGACGTTCTCGTTATTGCGCAGGATTTCGCGCGGCGGCCCGTCGAGAATCTCAAGTCTTTCGAATTCACCGCCCGCATTGACGAGATGCGCGATGCGCGAAGTCTCGGTCTGGTTCCCGTGCTGATAGACGAAGGTGCCGGCGTAGTTGACTTGACGCGAAGCGGCGGCAATCTTGTTGAGCCATGCCACTGCATCGGGCGTTGCCCCGGCTTGGGCCTCGACGTAGCCGGCGCAGCCGATGCTGCCGAGCAGCACCAGAAACGCCGGAAAAGCTGACCGCATGCTGTCTTGCCCTCAGCGGCCGTCAGCGACGGACACGGTTCTCACGTACGGCGCAACACCCTGCAACGCCGTGCTCGGGGAAAATTCCTGGTGCGCCATCAGGTATTCATTCATCCGGCCTTGATTCGCGGTCGCTGCCGGTTGCGGCGGCGCCGCAGCCCTGGCGCCCTCGGTCATTGCCGGTTTCGGCGCGATTGCCACCGGCGCGAGTGGCTGGAAGGGATTTTCGAGGGTTACCAGTGTCAGGATGACGGCAACTGCGGCGAGCGAGGCAGCGGCGGACAGAGCGAGGTTCATGGGCTTGCGCCAGTGGTAGCGCGGTGCCAGCACGGTGGGTTCTTGTTGCAGCCGGCTGCGCAGGCGCGTCGTAAAATCATTTCGCAGCATCGGGTCGCCGCGCATCGCGTCGCCGATCAGATGGAAGGTATGCCACGATTCGAGATGTTCCTGGTGTTGCCTGAGATGCCGTATCGCCTGCTCGGTTTCGTGCCGCCTGGTTTCGCCATCCATGAAAGCTGAGATTCGATCCATCACCATCTCCTGTCCTTGGGTGTGTCGAGCTGGGGTCTCAAGCGCCCGGCGATTGCTTCGCGTGCCCGGAAAATTCTCGACCGCACCGTGCCTATCGGGCAATTCATGATCTGGGCTATTTCCTCGTAACTCATGCCGTCGATTTCGCGCAGCGTGATCGCAGTCCTTAATTCCTCAGGCAACTCCTGCAGCGCATGGTTCACCGTTTCGGCGAGCTGCCGGGTCATCATCTGATTTTCCGGCGTATTAAGGTCCCGCAACTGATCGCCTTCCTCGATACCTTCCGCTTCCTCGCTGTCGACCCCGGTCACGGTCGGCGCACGGCGTCCCAGCGACACCAGATAATTCTTGGCGGTATTGATGCCTATCCGATAGAGCCAAGTATAAAATGCGCTGTCGCCGCGGAACGACGGCAACGCGCGGTACGCCTTGATAAAGGCCTCCTGCGTTACATCCTCGACTTCGCTGGCGTCACGGACAAAGCGCGACAATAACCGCGCAAGCTTGCGCTGGTATTTGACTACCAGCAGTTCGAAAGCCTTCTTGTCACCGCGTTGCGCCCGCTCGACCAGCTGCTGGTCGACTTCACGATCGCCCATGAAACCGGTCCGTCCCTGAGTTCTTATGTTCTGCGGGCGCTAAGCCCGCGAAAACAAAGCGCTAAGTATACCCCAGGCGGTGTTTCCGGGAACCTGCAGCGTAATCGTCATGCGAACAGACAAGCGGGGCCTTGAATTAGTTCATTCCGTAACGTGGGTATCGATGGCACTGCGGCCAGGGCACACTTTATTATAGAATCTTCCTTTTTCATGCGAGTAGCGATGGCGTATCGTTTTGACGTCCTGATCATAGGCAGCGGGCTGGCTGGCCTCACGCTCGCGTTGCATCTGGCGCAGAGCCGCAAGGTCGGGCTGGTCACCAAGCGGCAGTTGCTCGACGGCGCGAGCAGCTGGGCCCAGGGCGGAATCGCCGCGGTACTGGCGAGCGACGACACCCCCGAGAGCCACATCCGCGACACCCAGATCGCAGGCGCCGGGCTGTGCGACGAAGGCGTCACCCGCTACGTGATCGAGCGCGGCCGTGCCTGTATCGACTGGCTGATCGGGCAAGGCGTGCCGTTTACCCCGGATGCCGGCAACGAGTTTCCCTACCACCTGACCCGCGAAGGGGGCCACAGTCACCGGCGCGTGATTCACGTCGCCGACGCGACCGGGCAGGCGGTGCAAACCACGCTCGAAGCCAAAGTCAGGGCGCACCCCAATATCGAGCTGCTCGAGCAGCATATTGCGATCGATCTGATCACCGGCGCCAAGCTCGGCCTGTCCGACAATCGCTGTTACGGCTGCTACGTGCTCGATACGGCCGGCGCGCGGGTAAAAACGATTTCCGCCCCGCATGTCGTGCTGGCGGCAGGCGGCGCCGGGAAAGTCTACCTCTACACCACCAATCCCGATACCTCCACCGGCGACGGCATCGCCATGGGTTGGCGCGCCGGCTGCCGGGTGGCCGACATGGAATTCATACAGTTTCACCCGACCTGCCTGTATCACGCGCATGCCAAGCCGTTTCTGATCACCGAGGCGGTGCGCGGCGAAGGCGGCTTCCTGAGGCTCCCTGACGGCACGCGCTTCATGCCGGCGCACGATGAACGCGCAGAACTGGCGCCACGCGATATCGTGGCGCGCGCCATCGACTTCGAGATGAAAAAGCACGGCCTCGACTGCGTCTACCTCGACATCACGCACAAGCCGGCCGCGTTCATTACCGAGCACTTTCCCAACATCCACGAGCACTGCAAAGCTTTGGGAATAGACATCACGCGCCAGCCGATACCCGTGGTGCCGGCTGCGCATTACACCTGCGGTGGCATTATGGTCGACGCTCAGGGCCGCACCGATATACCCGGGGTATATGCCATCGGCGAGTCTTCGTGCACCGGCTTGCACGGTGCCAACCGTCTGGCGAGCAATTCGCTGCTCGAGTGCCTGGTATACGGCATGGCGGCGGCCCGCGACATTCTGGAGCAATCGCCGGCGCCCTCCCCGGTATTGCCGGAGTGGGACGCAAGCCGCGTGACTGACGCCGACGAGGAAATCGTGATCTCGCATAACTGGGACGAGCTGCGGCGCTTCATGTGGGACTACGTCGGCATCGTGCGCACCAACAAGCGGCTCGAACGCGCGCTGCACCGGATCCGGCTGCTGCAGGACGAGATCAACGACTATTACCGCAATTTCCGGGTGACCAACGATCTGCTCGAACTGCGCAACCTGGTCCTCACGGCCGAGCTGATCGTGCGCAGCGCAATGATGCGGCACGAAAGCCGCGGGCTGCATTTCAGCCGCGACTATCCGGACACGCTGCCGCAGGCGCGGCACACGGTACTCGTCCGCTAAAGACGTAGGGTGGATGAAGCGTAGCGCAATCCACCAATTGGGATTGTGGTGGATTCCGGCCGCAACAGCCCGGCCTCCATCCACCCTACCGTGCTAAATGCTTTTTCCAGTCTTATTCGGGTTTAATGCCGGCTTCGCGCGTCACCTTAATCCACTTGGCGATCTCGGATTTGGTGAACGCGGCATGTTCCTCCGGCGTGCTGCCGACGCGCTCCGCGCCCAGTCCGGCGAGTCTGTTGTTGACCGCCGGATCGGCGAGCGCCTCCAGCAGCGCGCTGCGCACGCGCTCGACAATGGGGCGTGGCGTCCCCGCCGGCGCGAGCAGGCCGAAACTGCTCGAGAGTATGAACCCGGGCAGTCCCGACTCCACGAAAGTCGGAACGTCCGGCGCTGACGGCGAGCGCGTCTTGCCGCCCTGCCCCATCATGCGCACCTTGCCGTCACGCGCAAACTGGACCATTCCCGGCATGGCCGCGAACAGCAGTTGCACGTGGCCTGCCATCAGATCCACGACCGCCGGGCCGGCTCCCTTGTACGGCACGTGCACTATCTTGACGCCGGTTATGGAACTGAACCACTCGGCGGCAAGGTGACCGACAGTGCCACGGCCCGGGCTGGCATAGTTGAGCTCGCCCGGCCGCGCCTTCGCCAGCGCGATTAATTCCTTCACGTTCCTTACCGGCAGGCTCGGATGGACCACCAACGCCGTCGGAACCTCTGCGACGATCGAAATGAACGCGAAGTCCTTGACCGAGTCGTAGGGGAGTTTCTTGACCATGGCCGGATTTATGACAAAACTGCCGGAAACCATCAGCAGGGTGTAACCGTCGGCAGGCGCATTCGCCACCATTTCCGTGCCGATAGTACTGCCCGCTCCGCCGCGATTGTCGACGACGATCTGCTGGTGCAGGATTTCGCTCATCCGCGGGGCGATGCCGCGCGCGACGATATCGACGGGGCCGCCCGGCGCAAACGGTACCACCAGCCGGATCGATTTGCGCGGGTAATCGGATGATCCAGTGCCCTGCGCGTTGGCAGTACCCGAGGTCGAAACAACACCCAGTAGCAGGACTCCGAACAGCCGCAATAAAGAACGTTTCATGATGTTTTCCTCCGTGATAATTACGTTCAGATCCGGCACGCGTCCGATCCGCAGCCCAGGTCGCGGTCGGCATCGGCCAGCAGCCGGTCGAATGACTCGGGCACGCGCATGATGCGCCCGATTACGCGCGGCGAGTGCGCCTGCAGCCAATGGTAGTGAGTCGGGTGGTTGCCGCCGGCGACCACCAGCACGATGTTCTCGGGCTTGAGCGCGATCGGCCACGGGTTGAACTTGATGCTCTCGCGCGTGACCGGATTGGCGTCGATCGCGAGCCAGGCGGGTGCGCCGGCGCGCTGCAACTGCGCCAGCGGGATTTTCGAATTCTCCCACAGGAACTGGCGTATCGACGCCTGCGTCCAGCCCAGTTGCGCCATCATCTTCGCCACCACCGGCGAGATCATCATGATGCCGGGCGTGCCCTTTTCGTAGCCCTGCAACGCAGCGACATTGGGCGTGCGCATGAAATCCGCCATGCGCCACATGCCGTTCAACACGTCTTCCTCCGGGGTCTCCTTCTTCGCGCCGCGCCGCTGGACGTTGGTCACACCGCTCGCGAAGACGAGCGACACCGAGTTCGTTCCCGGCGCGTAGCCGTGGCGCTCGGTCGCGTGCGGCTGCCAGCCCTGCGGCAGTGCTGCCTCGTCCTCGGCGAAAACGGCGTTGGTGTAGCGCATGGCGCCGAAGATCGCCATCGTGCCGATGCCCGGCAGCGCGCCGCCCACGTTCTGCTGCAGCAGGCGCAGCGCGCGCCCGATGCTGGCCCCGGCGGGACGCTGCGGATCCGGACCCAGGCAGCCGAAACCGGAATTCAGGCGGATTTCCCTGGCGATCGGCCCGTTGACGATCACCACCGGAAACGGTCCGCCGGACGTTGCCTGCAGCTGGTCGCTGTTCGATTCCGCATCGAGAAAGGCATCGACGGCGGCGATCAGCACCGGGAGGTACTCGGGTCTGCCGCCCGCCATCGCAAGCGCCACCGCGCAGGTCTCGACGGTCGTGACGCCGCCGCGCGGCGGAAACTTGCCGATCACGTGCGTGCGGGGAAGTGCCGCGCCGCGCAGTATCCAGTCCACGCGCTCGCGCGTCGCAGGCCACAGCGGAAGCCCGTCGCCCCACAGGTTGGTGAGCAGCAGATTGTTGGCTTTGTTGAGGGCGTCCTCGTGGCTCGCGCCCTCGACGCAGAGCAGTGCGGGCGCGCCCGCCGTACCCTGCGCAAACCCGGATTGCCAGCGCGTGAGGCCCTCATAGAATTCGCGCTTGCGCGAGCGCACGGGCGTGATATCGCTGCCCGGCAGAAACATGCCGATCGGGAACGTCACCATCGCGGCATCCGGCGCGAGCCCGAGCCCCGACACGGCGTTCTTCATGACCCCGACAAAATCCGTCCGCGTGAGCGTGACGGTGGGGATTCCCAGCGTCTCTATCCTAGCGGCTGCACGGCCGCATGCTGTGGCGCAGGCCCCTCAGGCGGCGTTGGCGACGATGATGGCGTCGACGCCGCTTTTTTTCACGAGCGCCGCGGTTTCCTCGTTGCCGATCAGGGCATTGCCCTGCGGAAAAGTATCGACCGGCAGCACCTCGATGCCCGGAAAATCCGCTTCCAGCATCTCTTTGAGCAGCGGCAGCATGCGGTAGGCCTGCCATTGCTCGTTGCTGACGAAGCCGATGCGTTTGCCTTCAAGCGTCGCCAGCCGCCGCGCGTGCGGCTGCGTTATTTCGAGCGTGCCGGATGGATCGTGGAATTCCAGTGTGACCATGTGACCCCCATCGTGAATGGCGATAACCGGATTCTACCCTTTCAGCCGGTTACAGAGATAAAATCGGGGCACGGTCGCGCACGACCCATTGCCATTACAATTAACTGCGTGCCGCCAACCTTGACTGGAGGAGAATCATGAAACTGCAATTCCCTGCTGTTGCAGCATCACTGCTTGCCCTTGCAGCGTTTTCCGGGGGACCCGCCGGCGCCCAGAGTTATCCGTCCAAGCCGGTTCGCATCATGGTGGGCTACTCGCCCGGCGGTGGCGTGGATACCACCGCGCGCTTCGTTGCCGCGGCGCTGACCGAATTATGGGGTGCCCAGGTCGTGGTCGAAAACCGGCCCGGCGCAGCGGGCAACATTGCCACCGAGGCAACGGCAGTGGCCCCTCCCGACGGTTATACGCTGGTGTTGTGCAATATCGGCACGCACGGCGTGACACCGGCGCGCTTCGGCAAGCGTCTGACTTACGATCCGGTCGGCGATTTTGCGTTTGCCGCCAAGATTGGCGGCGTGCCCAACATTTTCATGGTGCATCCATCGATGCCCATGAAAACGCTCAAGCAGTATATCGCCTACGCCAAGGCACACCCCGGCAAGCTCAATTTCGGCTCCTCCGGCGTCGGCGGTTCGCCGCATATGTCGATCGAACTGCTGATGACCATCACCGGCATCAACATCGTGCACGTGCCGTACAAGGGCGCGGCGGCTGCGCTTACCGATGCGATCAGCGGACAAATCGAATCATCCGTCGGCAATCTGGCGGGAGGACCGCTCGCAGCGGTCAAGTCCGGCAGGGTGCGGGGGCTGGCTGTCACCTCGGCCAAACGCAGCGCGCAGTTGCCTGAGGTGCCAACCTTCCAGGAGCAGGGCGTGGCAGGGTACGACGTCACGGGATGGTACGGGCTTTGCACACAGTCCAAGGTGCCTCAGCCCATCATCGCCAAGATCAACGGGGACATGAACAAATTGCTGGCCAGCGGCACCCCGCTGCGGAAGCGTCTCGAAGACCAGGCTATCGATGTCTCACCGGCCACGCCCGAGGAGTTTGCCGCGCACGTGAAGGCGGAAATCGCGAAGTGGACCAAGGTCGTGCAGGACGCGAAACTCGAGGCAAAGTAGATGCGAAAAAACGCGGCTCTGCGCGCGCAATTCCCCGTCGATAAAACCCGGGGCCACCGCGCGTAGGGCGCGGATTCATCGCGCCGAATAGTTGCCTCCGGGTTGATGGCGCGCTGAAGCCGCGCCCTGCACCTGCAATCGAGCCTGGCCCTCATGACATTCCTCATGACATTCGTTGTGCGAAGCATCGTCAATTGGCGGTCATGCCGGTGGCCGCGAGCAGACCCGACGGCTACACGCTGCTCATCGCGGATAACGCCTACATCGTCAATCCGTTTCTGATGTCCAAGCTGCCGTACGACAGCCTGCGCGACTTCGTTCCCGTTGCGCTGCTCTCATCATCGAGCACGACGCTCGCCGTCGTCCACCCGTCATTGCCGGTGAAGACAGTGAAGGAGCTGATTGCGCTGGCCCGAGCGCGCCCTGGAGAACTCAACTACGCCTCAGGCGGCAACGGCACCATCCCGCACCTGATGGGGGAGCTGCTGAAATCCGTCGCGAAGATCAACCTCGTTCACATTCCGTACAAGAGCACGGCGCTTGCGATATACGCCGTGGCAAGTGGTGAGGTCACCATTGCGTTCGGCGGCATCTTTGCCGTCAAAGGGCTCGCCGAATCCGGGCGGCTGCGGGCGCTTGCCATTGCCAGCGCCGCGCGCAATCCGTTGATGCCTGCGGTGCCCACGTTTGCGGAAACCGGCTGGCCCGCGGTCGACGCGACCGGATACCGTGGACTGCTTGCACCCGCGGGGACTCCCCGCGAGATCATTGCGCGGCTCAATGCCGACGCAAATAAAGCGTTGCAACTTCCCGCCGTGCGCGCACGCCTTTCAGAACTGGGCTACGACGTACTGGGCGGCACGCCCGAAGATTACGGCCGTGTTATCCGCGCCGAAATGGACAAGTGGGGAAAGATCATCCGCGACGCCGGCATCAAAGTGCAATAGATAATTCGAGCGTGGTCCTGGTGACAATGATCGTCGATGCGATGCCATATCGTAGGGTGGATGGAGCGCAGCGGGAATCCACCAAACACTGCCGCCGATGATGCCGCTCGCGCTTGTTCATCAGCACAACCAGCGGCCCGTTGTCAACGAGAACTCTTTGCCCTGCCACGCAGCTTCGCTTTCAGGTATTTGCTGTGGTGTTCGACAAGGTCAACCGGACCTCCAAAACATCCAACCAGCTTACGTGCGGATGCCGCTTCAAAAAACGAACCGACAGGTCGCATGTCGCGGCTGCCGCGTTTACGACGGGCCAGCGGAGAAGCGGAGCCAGGAAAACTAGCCATTGCACGATCCTCGAATCATTGAGTGAACATTTTTATATAGTACGGAAATAAGGGGGAATCGGGACCGTAATGAAAGTCGCAGTTGTTAGCGGCGTACTTGTTTCAGGCTCCTACTGTGGCTTTTCTTGGACGCCCCCCAAGTTTGCCATTTTCCGCGGCGGCCTTTGCCTTCGCGGCTGACGTGACGCTGCCGCCCAATTTGCCGATCTCGGCCATCCATTTACGCGTACCGAGAACGCCTTGGAGAAGGCTTGGTACATAGAGGTCGACGTCGAGTCGCGGCCAATGAAGCCCGAGGCCCCGAGCCTCAATCTGGATTTCCGCGAGGTCTTTGGGACTGCCATTTTCCAGGCCTTGAGCAAGCTTCACCGGAAAGCGAATTTCGACCCCGGAACTCAACTCAACGAGAATCATGCCGGCACGATATCGAGCGGCAACCGCAACGGGACCGTGTTTGATAATGTCAGCGCCCTTCGCACGAGCACGCTTCAGACGAGACTTGCTACCATGCATGATCATGGGCGGGCCGATAGTCGTTCGGATTCGTGAAAGTATATTACGAACTTTCCCCTCACCCTGGCCCTCTCCCCGCAAGCGGGGAGAGGGAACACTCTCTGTCTCTGTCCTAGCAAGAGACCGGCAATAACTCAGCGCTCATGGCGCGAGGCGTTGTCAATTGGCGCTCATGCCGGTGGCCGCGACCACCTTCGCCCATTTCTCCACTTCGCTCTTCACGAACGCAGCGAATTCGTCCGGGCCGAGTGGTGAAGGCTCTGCGCCGGCGGCCTGAAGCGCCCCGCTCACTTCCGGCGTGCGCACGATGCGGACGAGCTCGCTGCCGAGTTTCTCTACCACGGCGCGCGGCGTGCCCGCGGGAGCAAACATCCCCAGCCAGTTGAGCATCTCGTAGCCGGGCAGCCCGGTTTCTGCGATGGCCGGCAGCTCCGGCAGCAGCGCGGAGCGTCGGCCTCCGGTGACCGCCAGGCCGCGCAGCCTCCCGCTCCTCGTGTGCGGCGAAACCGACGCCGCCGTCCCGAACGTGACCGGAACTTCTCCGGAGACCACGGCGATCATCGCCGGACCGCCGCCCTTGTAGGGAACATGCACGAACCTGACGCGCGCGAGGTGCTCGAACAGCGCCGCGGCGAGATGGGTCGACGTGCCTGCACCCGCGGAAGCGTACATGATCTGCCCCGGTCTCGAGCGGGCCAGCGCGATCAGCTCCTTTACCGAACGCACCGGCAGCGACGGGTGCACCGCGAGGATGCTCGGCGCATCCGTCAACCGCGCAACCGGCTGGAAATCGCGCAACACGTTGTAAGGCAGCTTGGGATAGAGGCTCTGATTGACCGCGTGCGTGCCGGCGCTTCCGACGGTGAGCGTATAACCATCCGGGGCCGCACGCGCCACCAATTCGGTACCGACGATGCCGCCGGCGCCGGCCCGATTTTCGACGACCACCTGCTGGCCAAGCGCGGCGCTCAGCGGGCCGGACACGAGCCGCGCCGTCAGATCGACGAATCCGCCGGGCGAGAATCCGGCGATCACCCGCACGGGCTTGACCGGATAGGTCTCCGCTGCCGCAGTGTAACCACTGAGTGCGCAGGCTGCCGCGGCGGCGAGCAGCACCCATGTTCTGTTTCGGATTGTTTTCAGCATAGGTAAAAATCTCCGTAGGTCAATATTCATGCGCCTCCCTACCCAATCAGCGCTTGTTGCGTTCCTCGATTTCCCGGCGTATGCGCTCAATTTCCATGCGTTTGGCTTCTGGCGTACCCCATTTTGGCTTTTCCGCCAGCTTACGTTGAAGAGGTGCGGCCTGATCTTCCCGCCAGCGTTCGAGAGCAGCGCGCGCTTCGTCATCACGCTTTTTCCGTTCGCGGGCCAAAGTCTCCTGCCGTGCGACCGCACGTTCGGCGGCGAGCGGAATCGTGCGCTCAGGCAGTCCTGCCATGGCCAGGTACTCGGCGATGCGGTCCCAGACGCTTTCCCATCCATCGTCTCTCGAAAACTCGTTGATCAGCGGCAAATTGAGTGCCGCATAGATCGGCGTCCACAGTTCCTCATCGCCTTGCCGGCGACGCACCGAGAGTTTCGGATTGAACTGATACCAGCCTTGGGCGACGCGCATGAACAGCGCCCGATTGTAGGCGTAGTCGCGTTCGACCTCGTTGCGCGAGAGCACGCCGGAAAGATGCTGGCGCTTGTTGCGTTCGGGGCGCACCACGTTGGCGGGAAGGTGCTGCCACGCGTCCAGAATTGCCCGCGTCTCGAAAGCGCCGTAGGAGCGGCGCTGCCTGTGGGTGAAGCGCGACTTGAACAGCGTCCAAAGGGTCTGGAACAGAAAGTATTCGGACAGATGCCGGTCTATGCGTACCAGTCTGTCGCCGGTATTGACGTCGATGCTCGCCGGGGCGAGCAATTCGTAGAGTGCGGCAAAAGGACCGCGGGCGAACTCCCGGTCGCGGAAGGCTTCGCGCAGGGCCCAGTGCAAGGCATTGCCGCCGTAATGGTCGACCGCTTCCCGATCGGCGCCGCGCTCCAGCAGCGCTTCCACCAACGGCACGTTGCCCGCTGCCGCTGCCGCCATCAGCGGCGTCTGGTTCATCGGAAGGCGGTGCTCGATGCCATGTTGGTCGCACTGCCGCAAAATGTCTTTAAAGTGGTGGGCGAAATAGGGAATATAGGTCTTGCGCGCTAGCGTGGCGCGTAGCTGCTTGAAGTTTCTCGCCGCGTCGAACTTCGCCTCCTCAACGAGCCACTCCGCCAGCACCGGCTCGTCATAGCAGGTGGCGCAATCATAGAGTTGCTGCTTCATCTTGCTGCCCGGCGCCTGTTCGCGAAACACTTTGAGCAGAAGTTCACTGACCTTCGCCTCTCCGAACACCGGCCAGGGCACGGGCGTCTGCCTGAGGATGGTGCGCCGGATTGCTTCCGCCTGCTCCTGTTTCCCCTGGAGTTCGAGCTTGCGCGCTTCCTTCTGCCAGTCTTCCAGGGTCGACTGTTTCGCCTCTACCTTGACTTCGCCGATCGCCATGTCGAGCAGGCCAAAGAGCGGATGTCCGGTGTCCGATTCGATCACGTACAGGTTCTTGATGGCGCGCGTCAACGCGACGTAAAGGGCGTTGACGAAGAACTTGTAGATCTCCAGCGACTTGTCGCTCTTGTCCTTCGCGCGCCGGTAATTCAGCGTGTCGACGGCGAGATCGGCCTTGGCAACGCCTTCGACAATGTCGGCGAACTCGGTCCGGTGATCCGAGACAAAACGGTAGAGCACGATGTTCTCGTATTCCAGCCCCTTGGCCTCATGAATGGAGAACAGCAGAGGCGTGGCGAAATGCTTTTTCGCCTCGGCCTTGTCCTCGTCGCGCATTACCAGGACGGCGAACTGGGTGGACTGGCGAATTTTCTGGTCGAGTTCGCGCTTCGTGGCGTCCTTGTCCGGCATGAGCGCCACCTGCCCGTTTTCACCGCCGACCGCCTGCACGAGAAAATTACTCTCCCGGTCGATGGAACCGAAGCGCTGCTGCTTGATTTTCAGCAGTTGGTTGGCGACGCGCGTTGCTTCCAGCCCGTTGCGAAAATTGGCGGTGAGCACCCGCAGTTCCTGCCGTTCGGCCAGCTTCGGATCGCGCCAGAACAGGCTCTTCACCTGTCCCCACGAGAAAAAGTTGGGATGAACGATCTGGTTCGAATCACCGCAGAGCAGGAAATGACCGGGATTCTTGAGAGTCTTCAGTACCAACGCAAGCTGGACGGTCGTAATGTCCTGCACTTCGTCGATCACGACAAAGTCGTAACGCGGCGCGGCCAGCGCCTGCCACTCCTGCGCGACGAGGTTCAGATCGTAGAGTTTGGTTTCGCGAAGCCAGGCCCGATATTTCTCGAAGAGGTCGTAGAGCTGATCGCGCGCGTTTTCGGGAAAAATGGACTGGCGTACGCCGAGCGTCCGGTAGTCATCCCGCGACAGAACACCGCCGGCGCCGGCTGCAATCACGCCGCGAATCTCCTCGAAGACCTGGTGACCGTCGAACTCCTTGAAAGCCTGCCGCATCCGCGCAAACCAGCCGGCAAAATCACGCCAGCTTGCTTCCCGTCCCGCAGGTACGCGGATGGATTCGACGAACTCGCGGTAGGAAAGGAACACGGCCTCCTGCCCGCCGTGTTCAAAGCCGTTGGCGTAGTAGAGATCCCGGGCGTTTTGCGCGAGGTAGGCGGAGTGCGTGACGTAGAGCACCTCGCCTTCCGCGTGCTTGAGCTTCTCCAGCGTCAGCGCCGTCTTGCCGCTGCCGGCGCTGCCGACTACGATCAAAGGTGGCGGCAGGCGGTAGACAGCTTCCTGCGTGTCGTCGAAGGAAAGCGGTTTGTCGAGCAGGTGAATCGCGGTGCGCTCCGGGTGCAGGTAGCGCACCGGCTGTGCCTCCTTGACGGCGTCGGCCGCATCGACGTCTGCAATCTTCGCTTCATCGATAGCCGCGCCACGCAGGAAGCGGGACTTGTCGTAATCGTGATTGGCGATCACTTCCAGCATCAGCGCGCAGACATCGTCGCCGTGGCGGACCAGGGAAAACAGCAGCCGGTCGGCGCCTCCGAGCTTTGCCCGGTAGAACTTGCCGTGACTGAGATTGGCAAGTTTCTTGACCTGTGCGGCGTGGAAGTCGTGGCGGGCGATCGCGTCAGCAACCTTGCGATAGCTGGCGCTGACGCGGGAAGTGTCGAGGCCGACGTATTCGAGGATTTTCATCGAAGCTCGATTTTACCCGCATCGCCGACAATCGCGCCAACTTCGCGACCGCCAGGCCGCTCGCTGATAAAGGATCATCGTATGCGACAATATGACTCCGCGTCAGGCCATCATGGCAAATGGATCGCGGTAGCTGAGTGACTTGGAAATTCGCCGAGCGCACGTCACGAGACCGATCTACATGCCGAAACCGCCCCTGAGTAACGCACGTCTATCCCCCGCTGCAGTCAGGGCGCGCGCGCTGATCGGTGAGTTCACGCGTCTCAAAGGTCAGGTCGGCGCGACTGGCGATGCCGCCCGCAAGAAGTTGATACTGCTGTCCCGTCTGCGGGAGGTCCCGATGATCCGGGCTGACGTGCTTGCTGCGTATCACGACCTGTTGATGTTCCTGCGCGCCTACCCTGATGGCGCGGCTATCCTCGCGGAAGCCGAGCGTCAACTGCGCGCGTTCGCGGCGCGCATCGAGGCGCACAAGGCGGCGCGCCGTGGCACCGTCGCCTCAGCTTTCACTGACAGCGGCATCGTCGGCACGCCCGTCAGCAACGTCTTCACCTATCGCTTCGTCGGCACGATCGCGCGCCTCTACCCCGGCCGTCTCGAAATCGACTGGAATGCATACCGGAAAAGCGACACGGCAAACGTGCTGGCGGTGTTTTCACCCACGGTCTCGTGGCACGAGATCGACGCGATAGACAACGACGACGACTTCGACCCGCAGGCATGGCTGCGCTTGGGCAGGGACCCGGAGCACGCGAACGCGCTTGACGCGCTGCTCGGGCTGCTCGCCACGTCCGGGTTTTCGTGGCTGCTGCAGGAAATCCTCTACGAAAGCGCCGAGATCCCGGTACTGTGGACGCTGTCGGACTTCGAGGCTTCGCGCACGGGCCGCCGAGTGCCGTTCGAGCGCATTTTCTTCCAGCGTGGCCCGGCGGTGGGCCGCACTTCCGACTTGCGCGCCGACCTTGCCCGCCCCGCCGCCCCTCTGCGCTTGCTCCCGCCGGCTCAGGGACGCGATTACGTCCGCGCGATCGTCGAAGTCCTGGGATCGCGCTGCCGCGAACTGTACCCGCTGATCGGTGCGAGCCCGGAGGAAGTCTATCTCCACGAGCCCGGTCGGGGTGTCCAGGCCGTCATCTACGGAAGCCGCTTCGAAATTCGCCTGCCGCTCGAGGCGAGCCATGGCTACATGCTGGTCAAGAACGGCGTTCCGATCGGCTACGGCTTTGGAGCAATGCTTTTCGAGCGCTGCGAGTTGGCGATCAACATCTTCCCGGAATATCGCTCCGGAGAATCATCTTTCGTCATTGAGCGGCTGCTGCATTTGTTCGTCGCGCATTTCGGCGCGCGGGTACTGGTGATCCGACCCTTCCAGATCGGCGACGACAACGAGGAAGCGCTCGAGTCCGGCGCGTTCTGGTTCTACCACAAGCTCGGTTTCCGGCCGGTGCTGCCGCGAGTCCGCGCGCTCGCCGAAGAGGAGCAGGCGCGCATCGCCGCCGACCGCTCCTACCGGTCGCCTTTGAAGACGTTGAAGAAGCTCGCCAAATGCGACATGTTCTTTCACCTCGACGCGGAAAAAATGGACGGCTACCGCGAGCTGTCGGTTGCGCACGTTGGCTACGCCGTCACCGAGTTCATTGCGCGCGAGTTCGACGGTAATCGGAGGATGGCCGAGCGGGCGTCAGTGCGGCGCGTCGCCCCGGCGCTTGAAATAGCGGACTGGAAACGCTGGTCTGCGGCCGAGATCGCCTCATTCCACCGGATGGCGCCACTACTCGCCTGCCTCTCCGGCGTCGCGCGCTGGAGTTTGCGCGACCGCAGGCAGCTCGCGCGTATCGTGCGGGCGAAAGGCTCCCGCCGCGAGCGCGACTACGCGCTCCTCGCCTCGCGGCACCGGCGTTTCCGCGACGCGGTAGAGCAATTGGCGAACAACACCACGCTTCCCACGCGTGCGCGCGGCGTTCGGCAAGTCATTTCAGGTTAATGATTTCCACGTATTGGCTTTGTCGAGGGCTAACGGGCGGTAGCGCGCAGCCCGGCAGGCACCAGCCAGCGCTCGGCGCTGCCGAATCCCGTTTCAATAATGATGGCGAGCAGCGCCGCAGGCACCGCACCGGCGAGCAGCAAAGTATTGTCGTTGATGGCAAGGCCCGCGACAATGCGCTCGCCGTAGCCACCGGCGCCGATGAAGGCTGCGATGGTCGCCGTACCGACATTGATTACCGCCGAGGTTTTGATTCCCGCCAGAATGGTGCGCGACGCAAGCGGCACCTCGATCAGTCTCAGGATAGCGCCGTGCTGCAGGCCCAATGCCGAAGCAGCCTGAATCATCCCGGCCTTGATCTCCGCAAGACCGGCTGCGGTATTGCGCACGATGGGCAGCAGTCCGTACAAAAACAGCGCGGCCAGCGCCGGCACTGTTCCGATCTGGTTGAGCAATGCAATCAGGAATGCGAGCAGCGCCAGCGACGGGATCGTCTGCAGCACGCTGACCACCGGGAAAATCACTCGGCGCGCAGCCCCCGAGCGCGCAGCCCAGATGCCGAGCGGTATGCCGGCAGCACAGCTTGCGGCGAGCGACACGAACACCAGCGTCAGA
>Ga0326597_10005159_pt1 | contig 18191 bp, 16 predicted proteins | sample RVTome_12_FD_203789 | JGI IMG/M metagenome (GOLD analysis project Ga0326597, IMG submission 203789) | Soil microbial communities from uranium-contaminated site in the Upper Colorado River Basin, Wyoming, United States - RVT100D185 | ecosystem: Environmental > Terrestrial > Soil > Contaminated >... | reverse complement strand
GACCTGCCTTGGCCCCGCGACGAGCTGGCCCGGCTAGGCGAGGCTCCCGTTGAAATGCGGGTCACCCTGTCGTACTTCATCGAGCCGAGTCCAAGTCGACGTGGATTCAGGCGCCGATACCGCTACGCCTCCCATCAGCTGCGCTTCGATCTGCGGGAGCCCGATGAGGGCAACGACGAGTTCCGTAAGCGGCTCAACAAGAAGGCTCTTGCCGAGGACGAGGAACGCCCGACCCGCGGCTCCGCTGATGATGGCTGGTACGTCGGCAACGAGGAGCGAAACCGAGGATCCCTCCATTGCGACATCTGGAGAGGCACAGCGGCCGATCTAGCTGGCCGCGGGTTCGTCGCCGTCTATCCGGTCACCGGTTGGTGGAAGGAGTTGCAGGCTCGGGACCAAAGCGAGATGGGTGCGCGCTACTCCTTGATGATTTCGATTGAGACACCTGTGGAGGAAGTGGACATCTGGACGCCTGTGGCAATCGAAGCTGAGGTACCCATCGTTACGATCGAGACCTGACCGCGCTCCGCATCAGGCGAGACGCCATCGAGCCGTAACTGTCGGTCGGCCGCGTGACCGAGCGTTCGCGACCTCTGCGCGGAAGCCCGCAATTGGTTTCCCCCGACACCTACTTCAAGGCGGTTCTCAGAAGGGGCGCTCCTCTTGGTTCGCGTTCTGTCCAGTTAGGCCCACTGTGCCTTTGGCTCTTCGGCTGGCGCCTCATCGCGATGTCGGCCGGGTCCCTGCCCGGCCGACCGTGGGCCCTCCGGTAGTCGCCCGGTTCGCGATGTGTCCAGTTAGGCCCACGCTGTTCATGGCTCTTCGGCTGACGCCTCATCGTGGTGTCCCCCGGGTCCCTGCGCCGCCGACCGTGTCGCGTCTGGATGGGGGACATCGAGTTCGCTCGAGTCGCCAATCTCAGGAGCACAATGGAAACGAGGCGGTGGTCGCAACGAGACGCCCCGGCCAAGGCGCGTCGGAGCCGCAGGCCCCATGGCCTAACTGGGGTTGTTCTCGGCGTCGAACAGTCGGGCGTACTCCGGGTTGTCGAACTTGAAGAAGAGTTTGCTGATCCAGACCGACGCCAAGCCCCTCGGCACCCCGTGGTCCCCGGAGGCGGCGTCGGCCTTGGCCTTCAGGTCGAGGCCCAGGGCTCTTCCCGAGAACCTGATCTTCGGCTCCTCGCCCGCGGCGCGAGAGGGTTGCGCCGGTGGTGGACCGAGCTCCCTCATCTTGTGGCCCCTCTTCCGGCCCCGGCTCACGGCCAAGGCGATCGTCCCCACCACCATCCCGGCGGACAGCCCCCCGAGAACTCCCAACATGGGGTCGGCATCGCCAGCCTCAGCGATGATCGCCCCGGGAACCGCCAGAGCTCCGGCGGGGATGAACACATAGAGAAGCCTCACCAACCGCGGCATCGGCGGGAGAGAACGCAACTGGTCCTCGTACTCTTTGACCTTCTCGCCCCAGGCGACGTGGGCGTCGTGCCTGGCCGCGTGGTCTCGGCAATAGGGGATGCCGGGGATCGTGACCGTCTTGTTCCACGAAACCTTCCCCTGCATGCCGGCACCCGCAGACACCACCAGAACCCCTTCGAACCGCCATTCGACCCTGCGGTGCTGCGCCGGCGCGTCGAGACAGCAGATACACCGAGCCGGGAAGCGCGGCGTGGCATCGCCGCGGATCTTGACGCTCTCGCTCACAAGCCGAGACTCACCCGATAGACCCACCGATCTTACAGCTCGGTCCTCCGCAAGACCCGCCCAAGCCGCCGACATGACTCAAACCGTGCTGACGACCTCCCCTGGCGTGCATGGTCTCCACATAGGCGATGGCCCCGGAACCGGGCGTACTCTTCCCCGGGTGGTTGCCGGGACCGCAGAAGCACCGGCCCGGAGGCGATTCCCCGGATTCGAGATCGCAACCGACGTCAGCGCCCCGGTGGCTGGGTGCGGTGTTCACGGCCGAAGGTAAGGGGAAGGTGCCCATGCTCCACCTCGTGGGTCAGACGCCGGTGGAGCAGCCCGACCAGCCCTACGAATACTGAAACGCTCAGTCGGAGGGTCGCCGCCGCTCCAGCTCGGAGCGCAGCGCCTCCTCCGAATAGCCGATGAGGTGCTCGTCCCACGGTCGCTCGAGGGGAAGGGGGAGGTCGCGCGCGAGCAGCTCGACGACGTCGTCACGCAGCGTTCGAGCCCATGCCCGCCCGGCGGCGGTGGCGCGCAGGCTCAGCGTCGAGTCGGTGTTCACCAGGTAGACATGGGCCTCGGACCTCGGGTTGTCTCGGGATCCCCGCTCGCCGTAGACGAGGAGCACCGACGGTGCCCCGACGTCCTGGATCCCCCCGGTGGCGATGAACTCGCCGTCGTAGGCCCAGCCACCATCCCGCGCGGGGTCGACGTTGGTCACCACCTTTGCCCAGTTCTTGAGGCGGGCGTCCCCCAGCAGGGGGACATCGACCGCCACGGTCACCACCGGCTCCATCCGGCCAGCCTATTGGCTGGGACCGTCGCGGCGTAGGGCCTGGGCGCCTCAGCCGCCGGTGAGCACCGCCAATGCCTCGTCGACATCCATCCCGGGCAGGATCTCCGCCAGGTAGAGCATCTCGATGACGAACTCGTCGATCACCGAATACGCCTGCGTCTCGGTCCATCCCTGATAGAAGGTGCTGTCCTCGTATGAGTAGGAGTCGTTCATCAGCCCCAGCGACTGGGTGACCTCCTCCCGGATGATGTGGTTGCGCTCCGCCTGGGTCAGACCGGTAGTGGAGATGAGAACCCGGCTGCTGGTGATCGCCCCCTCGGGACTCCAATACACCCAGAAGAACCCCATGTTCACCGGAACATAGTTGGGCTCGATCTCGGAAAACTCGGCCTCGGGGGCGAACCAGAGGTCGACGTTCGCATAGACCTCGACGATCTCGATCCTGATCGGCCCGATGAGGGCGTTGAGGTCGGCGATGACGGCGTCGAGCGCCTCGAGGTCCGCGGCGTCGGGATCGCCATTGACAGAGATCCTGACGTCCTGGGTCCATTTCCTGATCTCAGGGGATCCGCCCCCGAACTCGGGGCCGAACGCCACCTCGACGAAGTAGTCGAGCGCGTCCTGGGGGTACACCCGGGGGCCGCGGGTGGTGGTGTCGACCACAGTGGTCGTGGTGGCCACCGCACTCGACGTGGTGGTGGAGGCCACGGTGGTCGTGGTGGGGGTGGTCGGGGTGACGACTGCGCCGCCGTCGTCCCCACAGGCAGCGACGAACAGTGCGGCGGCGAGGAAGGCGGTGAACCGTGATCTCCGAGTCGTCATCAGCCGATGCTACGCCGCGGCCCCGCTGTGCCCCGCCGCGCTGCCTGCCACCTGCTTAGGGCACCGCGATCTCCGTGGCGGCGAGCAGGTTGCCCTCGATGAAGACCTCCACCCGCACCGTCGTGCCACTGAAGAAACCGGTGTTGGCGAAGACGGCGACACCGTCGGGCACCGCCAGCGGCCAGGGCTCGGCGAGGCGGGAGAGCGCCGGGACCTCGAAACCGTTCACGTATGTCCGGTAGAGCCACCGCTGTCCCGCCTCGACACCCTGGTAGGTGAACTCGGCCTCGATCCGGGTTCCGCCGTCGGCAGCGACGAGGACCAGCGAGGGGATGACGGCCGCGATCGGCGGGGGGGTCGGGCTGTCGAAGAACCGCCGACCCACCGAGATCTCGTGGTTGATCCGGATGAGGCTCTCGCGATATTCCACCGCCCGAGCGGCGAACGACGGCCGGTACTGCTCGGCGAGATCGAGCGCCGTCATGTAGCGGGTCATCACCGTCTCCCGCAGCCACGACGGAAGGTCGACCAACTTCTCGCGGATCGTCCCCAGCTGCTCGAGGTACGACGCCTCGTCGTCGCCGATGGCGAGGAGGAACCCCAGGTTCAGCGCCAGGATCGGGTCATCGGGAACCAGCTCCAATGCACGCCGCGTCGCGGTGATCGAGCCCTCGAAATCCCCGGTCCAGAAGCGGACCGCGCCGAGATTCCCCCACCCGATGCCATTCTGGTCATCGAACTCGAGAACGGTCAGGAAGTCGTCCTCGGCGCCCGCCGAGCCCTGGGGGCCACCGGGGGCGACGAGATCGAGCTGGAACCGGGCGATGCCTCGGCCGAAGTACGCATCCCGGTATCGCGGGTCGAGGTCAATGGCGTCGGTGAACCGTTGCTCGGCGACCAGGAACTCGGCGGTGTCCTGGCCCCACAGGTTGATGATCAGTCCGTCGACATAGGCCTCGACCGCCTCCTCCGACACCTCCGGCAGATCGGAGGCGAGGACCGAAACTCCCCACAGGGAGGCGAGAAGAGCGAGGCCGGCGCCCGAGAACGCCAGCGTGCGCCGGGCATCGGCGCTGAGGTTCGAGGTCAGGCCGAGGAGGAACAGCGCGGCCGCGAGAATCGTGATGATTGCGACGTACCGGGCGGAATTGGAGATCCAGGCGGCGGCAACGGTTTCGTGAGCCTTCTGCACTTCGGTGGCCACGTACACCGGGCGGCGCTGTTCCTCGAGGAACCGCGCCCACTCGATGAACCCATCGGATCGCTCGTACTGGCTTCCGATCACCCCGCTGAACGTCGACGATTGGGTGACGGCCGAGGAGTAGGCGGCGCTGAGGTCGGCGGCGAAGTCGAACCCACCCGCACCGGACTGGCCGAGGGAATTGGAGAAGAAGGCCAGGTCGTTGGCGAATCCGAAGATCGAGATCTCGTGGGCGATCTCCCGCTCCTTGATGGCCAGTTGGGAGAGCACCTCGACCGCTGCCGCCTCGGCCCGGCGAGTGGCAGTAGCCACGCGGTTGTCGGCCTGGGTCCGCAGGTAGGCGAACCCAGCGGTCACCAGGCTCACGATCATGATGAGAACCGCAACCAGGGCCGGCAGCCGATCGGGGGCCGAACCCGGTGCCGGCCGAATCACGTCATCTCCAGGACGACCAAGGCCACCGTTGCCAGGCAGAGCACGCCGACCCCACCGGCGAAGTAGAGCCGGCGCGTCGCCGCATTCCGTCCCACCCGCGCCAGAGTCAGGAATAGCGCGGCCGCGACGAAGAGCGCCGTCGCCAGCACGATCCGCTCCTGCGTGCTGCGCAGCCGATCGGCGGCGGCGAACTCGGGCTCGGGATCGAGGTCGTATTGGCTGGTGGCGAGCGACCATTCGATGTCGTACTTGGCGGTGAGGTCGAGCGCTCCATCGGCCTGCACCGCGTCGGGGTCGACGAAGATCGCGTTGGCAACCGCGTCGTGGCCGGCAGCCTCGGCGAGCAAGCGAGCCGCATCCTCGGCCGATGCCGCCGACGACTCCAACCGGAGCTGGTTGGCGAGGGCGCGGTGCGTCGACTGTTTCATGTAGTTGAACTCGATGTCGGCGAGCGCCCCCCGGATCACCGCCTCGCGCTGAGCGCCGCCACGGGCGTCGCCAATCGCCTTGCGCTCCGCATCGGCGGCTTCGCCACCCGACTCGGTGGCGCGCCATGCACCCACCGCGCCGAGGAAGGTGGTGAGTGCGATCAGGCTCGCCACGAGCGTCTTGTGGCGGGAGGTCTCGGATCCCGCAACGGGGGCGGTGGCGTCGGGCATGTGGCCCGGGACGGTACCGGTTCCCCGGCCGAAGCGCCGGGCCTCCCCATGGCTCTCAGATAGTTGCGCTCCGCAAGCATCTAGTTAGCATCGCTCCGGCATGCCCACCACCCGATCCGACATCGAGCGCCTCGAACGCGCCCTCTCCGACCTGTGGCGGAAGGGCACGGTGGCCCGCCTCCATGCATCGCTGACGGCGGCAGCCGGCGTCGAGATCGACCGACCCGGCTATCTGGTGCTTCGCCAAATCGGATCGGCGGGACCGATCCGCGTGACCGACCTCGCGGCGCGGTTCGCGGTGGAGCAGTCGACGATCAGCCGGCACGCCCGGAGGCTGACCCAGCGGCGGTGGGTGCGGCGGCTTGCCGACCCTGCCGACGGCCGGGTGGCACTGCTCGAGCCCACCACCGAAGGCAAGGCGGTCATCGACCGCATCGAGACCCGCCGCCGGCAGATCCTCTCGGGCGTCCTCGACGCGTGGCCTGCCGCCGACCGCGACGCCTTTGCCGACCTCATGGAACGGTTCACCACGAATCTCGCCGACTTCCTCGACGCGGACGCCTGAGCCGGATCGCCGCCCCGTGGATCACTCCCCTTCGCGGCACGCGCCGATGACCCATCGGCAGATCCTGGTGGTGTTCAGCGGGCTGATGCTCGGGCTGTTCCTGGCAGCGCTCGATCAGACCATCGTCTCCACCGCCCTCCCCACCATCGTGGGGGAGCTCGGGGGCCTCGAGCATCTTTCCTGGGTGGTCACGGCGTATTTGCTCACCTCGACGGCCAGCGCCCCGCTCTACGGCAAAGTATCCGACCTGTTCGGCCGCAAGATCGTGTTCCAGTTCTCGATCGTCGTGTTCCTGATCGGGTCGATCCTTTCGGGGGTATCCCAAACCCTCACCCAGTTGATCGGTGCCCGCGCCATCCAGGGGCTGGGCGCCGGCGGCCTGATCGTGATGACCCTCACGATCATCGGCGACATCCTCTCGCCCCGCGAGCGGGGCCGGTACCAGGGCTACATCGGATCGGTGTTCGCCCTGTCCAGCATCGCCGGACCGCTGATCGGCGGGCTGTTCGTCGACCACCTCTCCTGGCGCTGGGTCTTCTACGTGAACCTGCCGATCGGGCTGGCCGCGCTGGTGGTCACCTCGATCGTGCTCGACATCCCCTTCCACCGCGAGCGGCGGCCCGTCGACTACGCGGGGGCGGCGTTGCTCGTCGCCGGGGTGACATCGTTGCTGCTGGTGACCGTCTGGGGCGGCACCGAGTACCCGTGGTCGTCGCCGACCATCCTCGGCCTCGCCGCCACCGGCCTGGCATGCCTGGTGTTGTTCCTGCTCCAGGAGCGTCGCGCCGCAGAGCCCCTCCTGCCGCTGCGGCTCTTCCGCAACCGGACGTTCACCATCACCTCGGCGGCCGGGTTCATCGTCGGCCTGGGCCTGTTCGGCGGCATCGTCTTCCTGCCGCTGTTTCTCCAGGTGGTGATCGGGGCCAGCGCCACCAACTCGGGGCTCCTCCTGCTCCCGCTCATGGCGGGGGTGATCACCACGTCGATCGGGTCCGGCCGGATCATCACTCGGACGGGCCGCTACAAGCGATACCCGGTGATCGGGACGGCGACCATGGCGGTGGGTCTCTTCCTGCTCTCGACGATGAGCCCCTCCACACCCCTCCCGCTGGCCTCGGTCTACATGCTGATGCTCGGATCGGGCATCGGGCTCGTGCTCCAGGTGCTCGTGGTTGCCGTGCAGAACGCGGTGGAGGGCCGCGACCTCGGCGTGGCCACCTCGCTCAATACCTTCTTCCGATCACTCGGGGGGTCGTTCGGCACCGCGCTGTTCGGGGCAATCCTCACCAGCCGCCTCGCTCACCACCTCACCGTCCTGCTCCCCGGCGGGATCGATGGGCAGCCGGTGACCGGGATCGCCGCCAGCCCCGCGGTGGTCGCTCAATTGCCCCCCGAGATCCAGGGACCGGTGATCGAGGCCTTTTCGCGCAGCATCACCACCGTGTTCGCCGCGGCGATCCCGTTTGCCGTGGTCGCATTCATCCTGGCGGTGGCCCTCCCCGAGAAGCCGCTGCGCGACACCGCCCATGTCGGCAGCAAGGCCCCGCAGCCGGCCGTCGGGCTTGCGGGCGACTGAGGCCGGCCGGCGACCCGGCGTGAACCCGGGCACGGTTTACGCTGCCCGGAATGGATCATCTGCCGCCCGATCGCCGCCGCGAGTTGGAGCGGTTTCTCGAGCCGGAGCGCATCGGGGTGCTCCGGGCCCTTCCGGCGATGATCGCGGCGGCCGTGGCCGCGGCGACGATCGTCGGGCTGGTCCTGCTCCGGCCGACCGGGGCGGATCGGCCCGACCTCGCCGAGGTCGGCATCCCCCGGCTGGTGTACGACGCCGCGGTGGTCTCCGTCCAGGAGCGGCCCTGCTTCGGCACCGAGCCCGCCGACGGAATCCCCTGCGTCCTCGTCACCTTCCGGCTGACCGCGGGCCCCGACACCGGCCGCGTCGTCGACCTCGAGTTCGTCGTCTCCGAGACCAGCCCGACGTTCGATACCGGAGACGATGTGGTGCTCTCCTACCAGGCCGACGCCGAGCCGGGCTTCGAGTACTCCTACTTTGATCGACAGCGCCGGCCGGTGCTGATGTGGATCGCCGGGCTCTTCGTGATCGTGGTCATCGCCCTCGCCCGAATCCGCGGCGTCGCCGCGCTCCTCGGCCTCGGGGCGAGCGTTGTCGTGATCCTCACCTTCGTGGTACCGGCGATCATCGACGGGCGCGACCCGGTCCTCGTCGCCATCGTGGGCGCATCGGCGATCGCGTACCTCGCCCTGTACACCGCCCACGGGTTCAGCCGGATGACGACAGTGGCACTCCTCGGCACCCTCACCGCCCTCGCCCTCACCGCCCTGCTGGCGTGGGTGACGATCTCGGCGGCGCGCTTCACCGGATTCGCCTCTGATGTCTCCTTCATCCTCACCCTCGCCGGCACAATCAACATCCACGGATTGTTGCTCGCCGGGGTCGTGCTCGGCAGCCTCGGGGCCATCGACGACGTGACGGTGACCCAGGCATCGACGGTGTGGGAGCTGCGTGCCGCCGATCCCGAGATGCCGGTGCGGAAGCTCTTCCGATCGGGGATGCGAGTGGGCCGCGATCACGTCGCCAGCACTGTGAACACCCTCCTCCTCGCCTACGCCGGGGCGTCGATGCCCCTCCTCCTCTTCTTCGTGCTCGCCGGCCAGTCGTTGGGCACATCGATGAACGCCGAAATCGTGGCGGTCGAGGTGGTCCGCACCCTGGTGGGCAGCATCGGCCTGGTGGCGGCGGTTCCCCTCACCACGTGGCTCGCCGCCTGGATGGCCGACGGCTCGTCGCGCGACCAGGCAACGCCCGCCTGACCCTGGACTCCACCCGCCAGGTACCCTGCCGACGGTGTCCGACCCCTCCCCGATGACGGTTCCCGCCGTGCGCGCCCCGGGCCGCCGCCGTCTGATTCTCGGACTGGTGGCGGCGGCACTCATCGCGGTCGCCTTCGTGGCGCTCTTCCCGGCGCTTGCGGACTACAGCGACATTTGGGACGACATCAGGTCGATCGCCCCGGTGACCCTCGGGGTGTTGACCCTGCTCGCCATCGGTCACCAGTTGATCAACCCGCTCATGACCATGGCGGTGATCCCCGACCTGACCTACCGGCACGCCCTGGTCGCCCGGCTGGCATCGACCGCCGCGGCGAACACCATCCCCGGTGGTGGGGCCATCGGTGTCGGGATCACCTACGTGATGCTCGGCCGCTGGGGCCATCCCGGCCCCCAGATCGGCGCCGCCGTGGCGCTCACCGGAGTCTGGAACAACCTCGTCAAACTCCTGCTACCCGTCGTCGCCCTTGCCGGCGCGCTGATCACGGGCCTGAGCATGCCCGACCTGGTCGATGCCACGCTGATCGGGGCGTCGGCAATGCTCGTCGTCATGATGGTGGCCATCGCGGTGGCCCGATCCGGTCTCCGCCATCGCGTCCTCGGCCCGGTCGAGCGACTGGTCGCCCGAGTGCGCCGGGCGTTCCGCAAGGGCGCCCCCCCGCCAGAGGGTTCCCCAGTGACCGAATTCTTCGCCGCGGTGGGCACTGCCCTGGGTACCCGATGGCGGCACATGCTCCTCGCCACCCTGGCGGCCCACGTTTCGCTGTACCTCGTCCTGCTCGCGTGCCTGCGCGCCATCGGCGGCGACTCCACCGGGGTCGCCTGGCCCGAGGTCCTCGCCGGCTTTTCCATCATCCGGTTGGTCTCGGCGATCCCGGTGACTCCCGGCGGGCTCGGGGTTGCCGAATTGGGGCTGACCGGGATCATCGCCGCCGGGATGGACGAACCCGGCGTGGAAATGGTGGCGGCAGCGGTGCTGCTGTTTCGCCTGTTCACCTATCTTGTGCCGACGATTCTGGGAGGCGTGGTGGCCATCGGCTGGCAACGTTCGAAGAACAAGTCCAAGGGGGCGGCGCGTTGGGGGCTCGACGACGTGCCCCCGGAGCACCTCGAGGATGCCGTCTGCTTCCGGTGCCGGGTCCCCGGGGTCGAGCGGTGGGACCTCGACCCCTTTGCTCTGGTGGACTGCCCGAGCTGCGGGCAGGCATTCATGAGCCCCCGGCTCAACGAGGCCGGGCGAACCGCGCTCTACGGCAATGCCAAGTACTTCGACGACGGGGTGTATCGGAGCAAGGGAGCCGAGTCGATGCAGCGCCGGTGGTCCGCGGGGCGGCTCGACCTGATCCAGAGGCATCTCGACGACCGGCCGGCGCCGCGGGTTTTCGAAGTGGGTTGCGCCTACGGGATGTTTCTCGAGGCGGCCCGGGATCGCGGGTTCGAGCTCGGCGGCCTCGAGTATTCGGCAATCGCCGCCCGGACCGCGACCGAGCGCCTCGGGGTGCCCATCCACGTCGGCGAGGTGATGTCGCTCGCGCCGAGCGGCGACTGGGATGCCGTCGCCTTCTGGGACGTGATCGAGCACGTCCCCGACCCCGGCGCCTTCCTGCATGCGGTTGCCGGTTTGACCCGGCCCGGCGGCGTGATCGCCTTCTCGTGCCCCAACTTCGACTCGTGGCCCGCCCGGCTCCTTCGTACGCGATGGTGGACGCTCAAGCCGCACAAGCACATATGGCACTACCGAAAGCACGACCTGCGAACGATGCTCGGTGAGGCCGGGATGCAGCCGATCACCATGATCCGCAGCCCCCTCCGCCGGGCGAACTGGGTTCGCGTCGACAGCCTGGTGGCGGTGGCGCGCAAGCCCGGCTGAAGGGTTACCCGTTGCCCGTTGCCCGTTGCCCGTACCCGCGACGCCCGACCGATGGGAACAAATGCCCTGAGTCGCGAGTCTTATCAGCGTGACCGAACCTGCGAGCGAACGCACCCCTGACCGACCCGTCAGCCGCCCGCTGCGCCGTGCCGGGGTGGCGATCTCCGGGGGAGCCACGGTGCTCCTCGGGCTGGCGCTGATCCCGCTTCCCGGACCGGGAACGCTGGTAGTCCTCGGCGGCCTGGCGGTGCTTCGCAAGGAATTCCCCGTCGCCGGCAAGGCCGCCGACGGCATCAAGAGCGTGGCCCGCAAGGCCATGTCGAGGGCCACGAAGCCCGGTTAGCCAGGGGGATGGTGGCCCGACGCGGGCCCGGTCCTTCCCACCCGATACCCCTCCACGGCCGCCACCACCCCGGTGGCACCGCACAGTCCGGCAGTGGCGAACACCGCAAGCCCCCCGAACTTCCCCGAGCCGACGAGCACCGCGCCGATCGCCGGCCCCGCCGACCTCCCCAGCGCCATCAGCGACTGGGCATCGCCAACCCGCTCCTCGGGCACCAGCGACCACTCGGCCACCCGGCCGAGCACCCGCGGCACCGCCATCCAGAAGGCGAAACCCCAGCCGAACATCCCCGCGTAGAACGCCGCTCGGCCGGGGAATACCACGATCGATCCTGCCGAGATGGCAACGAGAGCAAGCCAGGGCCATGCGTACCGCGGGCGCCACGGGAGTCGTGCTCCGATGAGACCCGCCAGCGCGTTGACGCTGAAGCCGAGCGAGAGCGCCACCGCGCTCAGGCCCACCTCGAGGTCGGCGAAGGCACCGAGGAACACGAACAGTGCCGACCCCGCCATGGTCAGCAGGCCGAGACCTCCCAGCAGCACCCGGTTCGACCGGGACGGGCTCATCGACCGACGATCCCGCATCGGTTGGGCGGCGAACTGCACGGGCACCAGGGCAGGCAGGATCATCGACGCCGCCAACACCAGGTAGAGGGCACGGTCTCCCCCAGCCGACCCGATCCATCCGAGGAGCGGCGCACCGATGAAGACGGCGAGCGGTCCCACGGCGGCAATGTCATGCATCGAGCGGGTGGACTTCATCGCATCGGCCCAGGCGAGCCAGGTGAGCAGCCCGGCCGCCATCCCGGCGCCGAATCGCAGACCCAGCAGCAGCGGGAACGACCCCACGACGGCGCTGGTCGCATCGAAGGCGACGCCCGCCATTGCCGCGGCGACGAGGACGGCGCGAGAGGCAGTGAGCCGTCGTCCCGCCAGGAACACCGACGCCGCGAAGCCAAGCACTTGCGTCGACGAGATCAGCCCGGCAGTGCCAAGGCTCACCTCGAGGCGGTCGGCGACCTCGGGGATGAGGAACGGCGTCGCCCCGAAGAGGAAGGAGACCGCCGCTGCCGACACGATGAGCGCCACGGGCGCCCCACGGCGAACGGCGAGAAAGGTACGAATCGGGGCGAACACGCGGCTCCCGATGGTATCGGGGCCTCGCTGCGCTCGGCCCGCAATGCGCAACACGCGATGCGCGGAGGTCCCTGAGCGCCCGAGGGTCAATCGCTCTCGGGAGCATCGCGCCAGCGCCGCGCGGTGGGTTCCGCGCGGCGCTTGCCGCTTGCCGCTTGCCGCTTTCTCAGAAGTCGATCTCGTGGAGCACTTCGAGGCCGTCGATGGCGTTGGCCTGTAGGCCTCTCCACGAGAGGGTCCACAGGGTGTCGCCGATCACCAGGGACCGGAGGATCTGGGGATCCTGGTCCTCGTAGTTCGGCCAGCAGATCTCGACGTGATCGGCGCCTTCGAGATCGGCGTCCGACACGTCGATCCCCCAGTCTCGGGCGATGGCGGCCGCCTCGTCGGCCGGGACCGGCTCGCACACGTATCCGGTGTAACCGCCGTCCTCACCTTCGTCGCAGATCTGGAAGACGATGCCGGCTTCCTTGGACGAGTCGAGGACCTCGCACTCGGTCTCCGGGCCATCGCCCTCCTCACGGTGATGGGTGATCCGGCCGTACTCGCGTAGTCCGTCGTCGGTCTTCAGGACGACCGCCCCGAAGAACCCGGTCTGCCAGGACTGGATCGGCAGCACCACCATGTCGGCCGGAGCCCAGTACAGGAACGCCAGGTGCTCCCACTCGACATCGGTGTAGGCGTCGGCGAGGCTCCACGACGAAACCTCGCGAGGATCGTCGGGGTTGGAGACATCGAACAGCGTCGCCTTGGCACCGGTGGTGCGGCCCTGGCTGTCGGCATCCTGGCCCACTCCGAGGAGCATGCCATCACCCAGCGGGTGGAGATACGCCGAGTAGCCGGGGATCTTCAGCTCGCCACTCACCCGGGGCGCCGTCGGGTCGCTGAGGTTGACCACATAGAGCGGGTCGACCTGGCGGAAGGTGACCACGTAAGCCGCCTCACCGATGAAGCGGACCGAGTAGATGCGCTCACCCTTGCCCATGTCGCCGACCGAACCGATCTCGACGAGCCCGCCATCACGCTCGGCGAGCACGACGATCCTGGACTCCGAGTCCTCCTCGAACGACCAGGGGGCACCCTCGGTCACCGCGACCCGCAGGTTGCCCTCGTGCTCGTCCATCGAGAACTGATTGAGGAGGTGGCCGGCGATCGAGCCGCTGGCGCGGTACTCGGCGGGCGTGTCCCCCGTGATGTCGAATTTGTGAATCGCGGTCTCGTAGCGCTCGGAGAACTCACGGAATTCCGGGCTGTCGGTGGGCTCCTCGGGGATCCACACATTGGTGGCGACGTACAGGCTCGAGGTCGAGGCGTACACCGTCTCCCCCTTGGCGATCACCCCGGTGCCGTTGCCCGCGGTGAGGGCTCCGTCGAGGTCGACCGTCGTCACCGAGAGGGTGTCGAATCCGGCGAACTCGGCAGGGCGATGCATCCGGTCGCAGTCGACGAGGAGGCCGGCGTCGATCTCGTCGCCATCTCCGTCATACAACGTGAATGAGGGCACCCAGGTCTCGAGCGTCGACTGCTCGATGATCCGGCGATTGGCTTCGAGGGCGATGTCCTCGGCTGCCTCGTTCGACGGATAGACGAACGGGAGATCAGAGGGATAGGAGGACACCACGAAGCGGACCGTGCCGTCGATGGAGCGGGCGCTCAGGTAGCTGCCGTCCACCCGCAGGGTGCGCACGATCTCCATGTCCTCGGGATCCGAGAGGTCGATCTCCTGGATCACGCTGACCAGCAGGCCGTACGGCGGAGAGATCCGCGCCGCGTCCTCGGCGAAGAGCGGTATCGCATAGATGTCGCCCTGGGAGAACACGAAGGCCCGATCGCCGTCGACAAAGAACCGATGGTTCCACCCACTCTCCAACTGGAGCTCGCCGAGGAGGACCGGCTCGTCCCCGGACACATCGACGTAGCGCAGCTTGCCGTCGACGATCGAAAGGATGCGAGCGCCGTCGGTCTTGACGATGTCGGGCTCGTCGACACCGACCACCTGGGTGTTGGTGCCCGAGAAGCCGCCATCGGTGCCTCCGACCACCGGGCCGCCGGCGGCGACCGTGGTCCCCGCGCTATCGCCCTCAGCGACCCCGCCGCGAGCGACGTCGTCGAAGAAGTAGAAGGGCCGACCCCCATCGAGGCCGTAGGGACCGACACGTTCGAGGGCCTCGGCCTTGAAGTGGGCGAGCACCGCGTCGCATGCATCGAATGGGGTCAGTGCCGCGGAGAATCTGATGGCCGTCGGGTCGAACCCGTCACCGAGTAACCGGATCGGGGTGGTCGAGGCCGTGGTCCCATTGCTGGTACAGGCGGCTGCCGCCATCACCAGTACCGCGGCGAGGGCGATGGTCCTGCGCATGTCTGTGGGTCCTCCGTAGTGGGTTCGCCCGTTGTGACGGTACCGGCGGGCATGACGGTTCCCGGTAGCGTGCGGCGTCATGGCACGAATTCTCCTCACCAATGACGACGGCACCGCCGCTCCGGGGCTGGCGGCGTTCGCCAGGGCGCTCGCCAGGGTCGGCGAGGTCGCGGTCGTGGTACCCGACCGAGAGCGGTCGTGGGTGAGCAAGGCGATTACCCGCTTCGAGCCGGTCACGGTGATCGAAGCCGATGTGAACGGGGTGACGGTGCACGCCTGCAGTGGCTTCCCCGCGGACTGCGTCCAACTCGGCGTCCATGTGCTGTTCGACCGTCCCGACATCGTGGTCTCCGGGATCAACATCGGGTACAACCACGGCTCGGCGTACTTGCAGTCGAGTGGCACCGTAGGCGCGGCGCTCGAGGCGGGGATCGCCGGGGTGCCGGCACTCGTCTTCTCGACCGGATCTCACGTCGTGCCGTGGCGCGAGTGGAAGCAACAGGTGCTCAAGCCCGAGGCGATGCCGATGTGGGAGCGCCTGGCCACGGTTGCCGCCGGGATGGTCGCCGCGGCGCTGCCGGTGGCCCAGAGAGGGGACGTGGTCAACATCGGGCTTCCCGACGACTCCACCGACGCCACCCCGCGGATGCTGACCCGGGTGGCGGCCTCTGGCTACGACCGGCTGTTCGCCGAGGAGCGCCCCGGGGTCTACGTCCATGCGTACGGCGGACTGATCCACGACCCGGCTGCGATCGAGGGAACGGACGTCGGAGCGGCCGCCGACGGGGTCATCTCGTTGACCCCGGTCCGCGGCGCCGGGGATGTCGATATCAACCCCGACCTGATCCGGATCCTGACGCGGGCCTAAGTCAGCCTGCCAGATGACTGTCCACTCCCGGAGGGGAGGGTTTCCTCACCCGGAGGGGGAGGTGGATGCCGAGCGGAGCGAAGGCAGACGGAGGGGGCGCTCAGACCAGACCGCGTTCTTGGATCATCACGGCCGAACTAGGCCGTTCCGCGGGCGTCCCTGACCCGCTTGCCCGATCGCAGTGCCCCGAAGTCGGTGGGCAGACCCCCTGCCTCGGCCTGGAACACCTGGATCGGGTCGGCGAAGCCGGCGAAGCGGTATCGACCCATCGAGCGGAACCCGACGCCGGTATCTCGGCCGACGGCGTGGCGGCACGCCGCGCTCAACAGAATCTGTCCGCCGTGCGCCGCGGCCGCCACCCGGGCGGCGGTGTGCACCGTGAGTCCGACGTAACCCCCGTCGGTGAGTGTCACCTCGCCGCTGTGGAGCCCGATCCGCATCCGGACCGCGACCCCACCCGGCCAGGTCGCTTCAAGGATGGCCCGCTGCAACTCCACGGCTCCGCCGATGGCGCCGACCGGATCCTCGAAGGCGGCGAACGCCTCGTCGGCGCGGAGGTCCACCGGGTACCCGCCCGACCGCACCACCACTCGCCGGATCATCCTGCGGAGTCTCTGCAGGAGTCGCCCATAGTCGTCGCCGATGTCGTGGAGCAGCCTGGTCGACCCCTCCACATCGGCGAACATCAACGTGAGAAATCCACTGGGTAGCTCTCCAATCGCGATCCGCACCCGCTCGGTCTCCAGTTGGCTGGCGACGAACCCCACCGGGACGATCCCGTGCCTCTTTGCCGCCTGGAGAAGCCGTCGCCGGGCCCGATCGCGCTCCCCCTCGGTCTCGAACTTCACCTGATCGAACCGGGCCAGGGCGTTGCGCACGTGGGCCTCGTCGTAAAGGGGAAGCCGGCGCTTCCCTTTCGAGTCCACGTAGGCGAACGCGGAGTCGGGAAGCCGGCTTCGCTCACCGTCGGTCAGCCGGGCCATGCTCCACCCTACGCCCCGCCGAGAGTCCGCAGATACGCGATGACGTCGCTCAACTCGGAATCGGTCAGCGGCGGCACCCCTCCTCTCGCCGGCATGGCGACCCCCGTGGTATTGAGTGGGTCGTCTGATGACCTTCCGATCAGGAGGAAGTCGAACAACTGCTGGTCGGTGAGCCCGCCGACGAACTCAGAGGTGGTCAGCGGCTTCCCGAGCCCGACGATGCCCTCACCGCCCGGCCCATGGCAAACGCTGCACCGGTTGCTGAACATGGTTTCGCCGGCCGCGGGGTCGCCGGTGGCAACCGTCGGCGCGGTCGTGGACCCGGCATCGGCGCCGGCAAAGGGTCGGGTGACGACGACGAATCCGATCAGGACCCCGAGGGCGACGAACGTCGTGAGGGAATAGGGGAGGTTCGGACCTCGAAATAGCCCCCCCGCCCCGGAGGTCGGGGTCGTCCCGGCCGGCGAAACCCCAGTCATGTGAGCACAGCATGGCATGTGGCGATGCCAAACCGACCGGACCACCCCCGCACCGGGCCATCGCCGTTTCTTGGGACCGAGCAGCTCGACCCCGCGTCGGTCGGACGATCCTCATAACCGTCAGCGACAGATCTCGAGCAGCAGCGGATAGGGGTTCTGGAGGTTCTCGAGGTCGATGTCACCAGACCCGGGCATCCAGCCGAAATGAAGATGCGGCGTATCGGCGTTCCCCGACTGGCCGAGCAACCCGATCACATCGCCGGCCGCGACGCGGGTGCCGGTCCAGATCCACTTCGCCCAGTAGTCCAGGTGGGCGTAGTAGTAGACGTCCCCGGTGGCATCCGCCCGGAAGTAGATCTGGCGCCCTCCGGCATAGTGCCAGTTGGCTTGCACGACGACACCATCCTCGATCGCCACCACGGGGGTCCGCAGCGGGGCGTAGAGGTCGTTCCCCTTGTGGGTGCGCTCGCCGGGACGGTCCCCGCCCCAATCGTCGGTGAAGAAGGCCCCACCGCCGACCGGGCACACCCGCACCGGGGCGGCGTCGGCGACGAGCGCCCGGAGCCGGTCGAGGGCCTCACGCAACGCGAGCAGTTGCACGCCCGCCTCTTCACCGATCCAGGTGGAGACGCCGTCCGCACCCGCCGCGGCGACGGCGACCGAAACCCCGAGCGCCGAAGTGCCCGCCGGCAGATCGTTGACGATCGACCTCACCGCCTCGGGGACTCGCGAGTCCATGAAGCGGATGGCGGCGGCCCGGATCGACCCGATGAAGAGGTCGACGCCGGCGACCAGCGCATCCTGTCGCGCCACTCCGTCCGCGCCGCCGAACGGTGCCGGATGGGTCAGCTCGTCGATGTAATCCTCGACCAGGTCGGTGAGTTCCCGCAGCGACCGCGGGGGGGCCGGGGCGTATGGTTCGTCGGCCGTCGCTACCGAGGGCAGGACGACCAACGCCGCGATGAGGGCTGTGAGGAGCCGACGCATTGAACCGCGGAGAGGCTACCCCGCTCCGCCGGCCTGAGCACCGGGCGTTGGCCCTCGGTACCCTGGGGGCGGCTTCGAGGAGGGGGCGAGCGATGGTGACGGCGGTCCGAGATCCCAGAGCCCGGTTGGTGCTCATCCTCCTTCTCGGGG
>Ga0326597_10005158_pt1 | contig 18196 bp, 22 predicted proteins | sample RVTome_12_FD_203789 | JGI IMG/M metagenome (GOLD analysis project Ga0326597, IMG submission 203789) | Soil microbial communities from uranium-contaminated site in the Upper Colorado River Basin, Wyoming, United States - RVT100D185 | ecosystem: Environmental > Terrestrial > Soil > Contaminated >... | reverse complement strand
GTCGGGATGGCCGTTCGCGGCACAAGCAGCGACTTCGCTATACTTGCCCTCACGTGCACCGCCCGGCTGTCCCAGGGCGCTGCAACGATGGGTAGAGGAGTTCTTAAACTATGGCCAAGATTGCATTCATCGGCGGCACCGGTCCCGAAGGTCTGGGCCTCGCGATGCGGTTCGCCAAGTCCGGGAACGCCGTCTTCATTGGCTCCCGCTCGGAAGAACGGGCCGAGGAAGCCGTCCAGAAGCTGCACGCCGCCGTCCCGGCTGGCGACATTTACGGCGGCTTCAACCACGAAGGCGCCGAGAAGGCCGACTTCATCTTCATCACGGTTCCCGCCTCCGGCCACGCCGAGATCCTGACGGAACTGGCCGAGGTTATCGACGACAAGATCGTCGTCGACGCCGTCGTCCCGATGTCGTTCGAGGACAAGGAAGGCCCTGTCCCCAGTCCACCCGAAGCCGGCTCTTCCGCCGAGGAAGCCCGCACTCTGCTCCCGAAAGCAAAGGTCGTGAGCGCGTTCCACCACCTTGATGCCAAAGCGCTGCAGAACGTCGACAAGCCCATGCAGGGCGATGTCATCGTGTGCAGCGACCACAAGACAGCGAAGAAGAAGGTGATGCAGCTCGTCGAGGAGATCGAGTACGTCCGCGCCATGGACGGCGGCGGGCTTCAAAACTCCCGCATCACCGAGGCGATGACGGTCTTGCTGATCCACATCAACAAGATCTACAAATCGCACAGCGGCGTCCGGATCACCGGAATCTAGAGCGCGCCGACCGACGCCGGACGATGGCACTCACGATCATCCCCCTCGCCGGCATCCCCGAAGTCCGTCCGGGCGATGACGTCGCGCGGATGATCGTCGATGCGGCCAACGCCGGGTCGGGCATCGAGGCCGGCGACGTCATCGTCGTGACCCAGAAGATCGTCTCGAAGGCCGAGGGCCGCGTGCTGTCGCTCGACACCGTCACCCCGTCGCCCGAAGCCGAGAAGCTGGCGGCGGAGACCGAGAAAGACCCCCGCCTTGTCGAACTCATCCTCCGCGAAAGCCGCGGCGTCGTCCGCCAGCGTGGCCCCGTCCTCATCACCGAGACGCAGCACGGCTTCATCTGCGCGAACGCCGGCATCGACGCCTCCAACGTTGGCCCTGAAGGCATCGTCTGTCTTCTACCGGAAGACCCTGACGCCTCCGCGCGCAACATCCGGGATGCTATCCGCACCGCAACCGGCGCCGACGTAGCGGTTATCATCAGCGATACCTTCGGCCGTCCCTGGCGCGAGGGCCACACCAACGTCGCGATCGGTGTCGCCGGCATGCTCCCGTTCGTCGACTACGTAGGCCAGACGGACTCTCACGGCTACGAACTCCGCGTCACGACAATCTGCGCAGCCGACGAACTCGCCGCCGCCGCCGAGTTAGTCCAGAACAAACTCGACGCCGTCCCAGTAGCGATCGTGCGCGGATACCCCTACGTGCGCGGCGAGGGCGCGGCCCGGGAAATCGTGCGCGACCGGGAGAAAGACCTCTTCCGCTAGGCGGTATACTGGGCGTATGCGAGAGCGCACCAAGCACCGGGTGAAGCGGATGTCGGTTGACGAAAGCCTGCGGGACTTCGAAAAGAAGTATGGCATGTCGACCGCGGACTTCTATGCCCGCTTCAAGGCAGGGGAGTTCCCGGATGATGGTAGCGAAGAGTTTTTCGACCACATGACGTGGGCCGGCCTACACGAATCGCTCCGGTCGGAAGAACCTCAGCGAACAACTCGCTAATCGCGTGCGGCCGCATGATGCGCTCTTTGCGGCCGTTGAACTGATAGAGTCGCGCTCCTCACGAATTACCAGCATTGACCAACGATGGGATGCTGTCCGCCGGGTCGGGTCAGTCCGCGTCACGGCGCTGTTCGATCGGGGCCACGCTTTGAAGTGCTCGCTCGTCATGCTTGAGGGCCCTGGTGGGATCGAGGTGGTCAAGTATGCTTTCCATTTTTTCAATGCATCCGGGCGTACCGTCTTTCGCTACGATAACAGCCCCAATCATCCGGAGATCACTACTCGTCCGCATCACAAACATGTGGGTCCAGATGAAGTTGTCGTCGCGGCCGACCCTCTGACCATCGAAGAGGTCTTAAACGAGATCCGCGCTCATCTCGCCACTGGCTAGCTCCTACCAGCTGCTCGGCAGATCTTTCGCCGCCTTCTCCTCTTCGACGAACTGATACGTTCCGTCGTCGAGCCGGATGATCGGCTTCCCCACGTCCGTGATCTGCCCGCGCTGGTCCAGCTCCGAGCGCAGGATCGCCAGCTCTTCCTCGGTCGGTGTTTCCAGCGTCTCGATCTCCTTCGCCATCTTCGGCTCAAACGACATCTCCGCCAGCACCTGCTCGACCGTCACGAACGGCGAAACTCCGGCGAGTCGCATGTAGCGGTCCTCGTAGTCGAACACAGCCCACGGCGTCACCACCTTGTACGGTGCCGTGCTGCGCGGAAGCCCGGCGCGCTCGCGGGCACCCTCGGTTCCGTCGAGCCAGCCGGGCGACGAAATGAAGTCGACGCGGGGTACGAACTTGCGCTTCTGCTGGTCCGTCATCAGGATCGTCTGCCAGCACATCGCCGCGATCGAGTCGGCGCCGCCGGGCCCGCCGAAGCGCCGGTGCTCGCCGTTGTAGTCCCCGAGCGCTGTCGAGTTGATGTTGCCATAAGGGTCGACCTGCAGCGTGTTCAAAATCCCGACGTCCATCAGCCCGGTCTGAGCCTGGAACCCAACGCTGTTCATCGTCCCCCACTGCAGCGCTCGATAAGACGCCCGCGAGCTGACCATTGTCATCAGCGGATCCAGCGGCAACATCGGCTCCGGGTTCACCACCCCGTCCTCCGTGACATAAACCGCGTTCGGCGCGAACAGCTTCTTCGCCAGCAGAATCGCCGCCATCGGCGACCCCCCACCGGCCACCCAGTAAGTCCGCGCATCCTCCACCATCCTTGCGACGAGGCAGATCTGGTGCTCCCGTTCGTTGAAGTATGTGGCTGGTGTACCCATTTAAACCACGTACCCTTCCTTAATCGTCGCCCGCGACGATATCTCCCGCATCCGCTGGTACCCCACAAGCTTGTCCATGAACTCCGTGTGGTTGGCGACGCCGTACACGTACTTGTCCAGGTACTGCGGGATGAAGCCGCGCATCGTCGCGCCCACCACCTCGATCACGTGCCCCATGTCGCTCGCGTAGCGGCCCTGGCACTCGCCGGGGTACGCCCCGAACGGAAGGTGCACCACCGCGTCGACAACATGGTAGGGGATCGTCGTGCGGCCCGGGTCGCGCTTGATCTCCTCCGTGTCGATGATCTCCTCGGTCGAGAGGATCACCTTCTTCGAAGCCAGCGCCGACTCGACGTGCGAGATGCCGGTGCCGAAGATGCGCGCATTGCCGTAAACGTCCGACTGGTGCACGTGGATCAGCGCGACGTCCGGGTTGAGCGCCGGCACCAGCACGATAGGCTGGCCGGTGTACGGGTCCTCGATCAGCTTCGCGCCGCTGTACTCGAACCCGTCCGTGCCGCCGAACGAGCGCACGGGGATGAACGGCAACCCCATCGCGCCGGCCATGATGCGGTTCGTCATCACGACGTTCGAGTACTCGTAAGCCTTCACCTTGCCGGAGCGGATCGCTTCCTCCACGACAGGCCCGAAGAGAAAGAACCCGACATCCAGCTTCGACACGCACCCCGCGCCGACGAGCAGCGCCGCCGCCACCCACGTGAACTTCGCGCCCAGCCAGAGGTCCTTCTTCTGCTGCCGGACCACCTCGCGAATAAGCGCCGAGGGCCCGCGCTGCAGGTAGTTGCACTCATACACCAGGTAGTCCCCGTCGGCGACGAACTTCGCGATCGCCTCCTTCTCGGACATGACCTTCGGGACCATCGCCCGGTTTTTGTGGTCGCGCACATACTCGCGGAACCCGTCCGGGTCGACCTTGAGATAGTCGCCGTGCCCTTCAGCGATGATGTTGAGTTGTGAGGTCATAGGTGTCTCCTCAAGCGAAGTGCGACTCTGCCACGTCAGCCTGTACAACGCAGTTTACCTGCGCAAAACACGCGGGTTCCTGACCGTCTGGCTGAAACGGTCGCCCCAATCCTACCCTCAGAATGGCCGAGGATGCACGCGCTTCACCTGTTCGGCGGCACTCCGCGCAGGCGGAGAAATGCTCGCGGATCGCGATCGACTCAACCGGCAGCATTCGCCACCCTTGGCGCGCATCCTTGAAGTCCGCCCGCAGCCCATCAGCCAAGCGGTACACATGAACGTCGGTGGCGTGGATGGAGGCAAGGGATCGCTTTCCCGTCTGGGTCGGGAAAGCGGGGTTGCCCCGGTTCGAGAGGTATTTCAGGTTACCAAATGCCTCGGTGACGGATGCAAAAGCCGATCCAAAGAGCATTTCATGTTGCTGCGCATGGCTCAAACGTCTGCGACGGTCGACCGTCGCGGGCCGCCACCGCGCGTCCTCCTTGTGCGGTGGAGTCCATCGGTTGGAGTAGCGCCATTGAACGCGGATTACGTCGCCCGCCGTTAGGCCCCCCAGCGAGGCGAGGAGTTCGACCGTCGGCGGCGGCTCATGAAGCCGAACGGATTTTCTTCCGCTGATGCCGGCCACGCACACGCGATCGTCACGCATGCGGGTCACATCGGTTATAAGCATCTCGGGGAGGCGAAATCCGAAGAACTCCAGCAATCCCATGGTTAGTCGTCGAACCGCTGGATCAACTCGCAGAGGAGCGACCGGTGACAGTTCACCGGTTCCTTGCAGACGCACATGATCGTGACGATTTGGCTTCGTGCGAGTTTGGCTAATCGGTGTATCTCTGCACGTTGGGTCTCGCCCGCCATCTCCTTCCGGTAACGGTCGCTGAAATCGTCCCAGGTAACACGCCCGTCTCGAAACCCGTGCAAGAGCTCGCGAGAGGGGCTGAGTAAGCGCAGATACTCATCGATCACCGCGCGCGCGATTCCTCGTGGCCAGTACCGCGTGGCGAGAATCCGCACGCCGTCGCTCTCCTCCCGCTTCTCGTACACACTCTTTCCGCGGACCAGGCAAGGCTTGCTGCGCCATTCAGCGACCGGCTCCCTTGCGCGTGCCCTCATCACGCTAACCGCCGTTCAATCTCCCGTAGGTGCTCCCACGGGTGCTCAAGCAGCCGCCGGAACCCGCGCCTCGCCGTCCACAGCTTCTCGCCGCGCTGCACCTGCCCCTTGCGGACCTCAGGCGTGATCGCGTCAAGGTGCGAGTCCAGCAACCGCCACAAGGCGGCGATGGCGTCCGCCAGCTCGTCCGCGTCCGCCGCCTCAACCGCCGCCAGCGTCTCCTTCGTCCCCTCCGGCTTGCCGATGCCGGAGGCCCGCATGTACTCCGGCTCCGGCATCACCGCGTGCTTCGCAATGTCGATCAACGCACGGCCCTTCCCCGGCTTGGCGGTCAGGAGCTTTGCGGAAAGCGACCGCACCAACGCCACCAGCTCCTCGCCGAGCCACTGGAAGCGCCGGCGGTACGTCCGCTCGTCCTCCGGGGTCAGTGCCTCGAAGTCTGGCGCGAACCCGGGCGCCGGGTCGCCGTAGCCGATCCACGAGCCTTCCATCACATGCTGGACGATGCGGACCGTGAACTCCGCGTCCGGGTTCACCTTCTCGCCGTGCCTGGCGAGGAATCGCAGGTAATGCCGGATCTCGTTCGGCGTCGCTTCGAGCGCTGCCTCGGTCGTCTGACCGTTCGCAACGCAGCCCAGCAGGTCCAGCACGTGCACCATCGTCGTCTTCATCCGTGGCCCGGACTCAACGTAGAGGGCGTACTCGGTCACAACCGGATTTCACCATCGATCACGGTGACGGCCTGCCCGCCGATCTCTGTTCGAACTCCGTCGGTTCGCACATGGACCGAGCCGTCACGGCCGAGTTCGCGTCCCTGGTTGCTTGTGTAAGCGCGGCCGGTCCGCTCGAGCAGGCCAGTGTGCGCAAGGTACGTCGGCAGGCTGGCGTTGGCGCTGCCGGTCACCGGATCCTCTGGGACGTTGATCGCCGGACAGAAGCAGCGGATGTGAACCTCCGGCTGCGTCCCGGTCAGCGCGAAGCACGCCAGCCCGGTGACGCCGAAGTCATTCGACAGGCGCGCGACAGCACTCATGTCCGGCTTGAGTTTCGTGACGGTCTCCGAGTCCGGCATCTGCACGAAGAGCCAGGTCGGGCCGTTGTGGACTGACGCCGGTGGTGGGCTGGTTACGATCGGCGCGCCAAGGGCCGCCGAGAGCGCCTCGACAGAGGTGCCAAACTCATGCATCAGCTTCGCTTCCGGCGACTCCACGAAGATCAGCCGCTCCGGGCCATCGCCCTCGACGTGTAGCCGCAGCAACCCCGCACCGCACTCCTGGACGAATTCGTGCTTGGCGACGATGCCCGCCTCCAGCGCCGCGTGTGCCGATCCGACCGTTGGATGCCCCGCGAATGGCAGCTCGCCCGCCGGGTGGAAGATGCGAAGCAGGTAGTCCGCGCCCGGCTGGGTTGGCTTGCAGAGGAACGTCGTCTCCGAAAGGTTCGTCCACGCCGCGAGTCGCACCATTTCGGCGTCGCTCATCCCGTCCGCGCCGAACACCACGGCGACGGGATTCCCCAGTTGCGGAATTGAGGTGAAGACGTCGACTTGCTTGAAGGGGTGGGTCGCCATGGTAGCGCCCATGATTGCCGTCCACGGCTCAGGCTGTCAAGGAGTGGATGGCGCGACGTCAACCATGGGGCGCGGCGACGCGGAATCCGGCATCGTGGGCGCGAGCCAGCACGTCACGGATGAACTCCGTCTTGGCCGCAGCGTAGGCCTCGACGTCGTCGAGCTCGGCGGCGAGTCGGCGCTTCAGGGCTTCGTACTCGGCCGCCGCGTCGGCGTTCGCGCGCAGGAAGTCCCGCAGCGCCAGGTGGTTAACGAACTGCTCGTGACTCTGCTCGTACATGTGGATCTGGTGCGTCCGCCCGACGCCGTTCGGGGCCTGGCCCGGTCCCGGATTCGAAGTCGGCTTGCGGAAGAAGATGCGGCCGGGGATGCCGAACTCCCCCATGCACACCCATCCGCGCTCCACCAGCGGCGTGATGCAGTGCAGTGCGTCCTCGAACGTCCGTAAGGCAACCCCGATATCGATGATCGGCTTCGCGCCTAGGCCGGGCACCGACGTGCTGCCGACGTGCTCGATCGCGACCGCAAGATCGCCGATCGCCGCATCCAGCAGCGCGCGCTCCTCTGCGAAGAGCTCAGGCCAGCGCGGATCGTACGGCGCGATGACGATATGGGCCATGACAGTGGAAATGATCGGAGTGGCCGCGTGCGATGTCAATTGGTTGGGCGCAGGGCCGTTAGCCCCAGTAAGCCTCCCAGATGTCGGTGCCCCAGAACATCGCCACCACCGCCCCCAGCGCCAGGAACGGGCCGTGCGGGATGTAGTCCTTGCGACCCTTGATTCGCGTCGCGATGAGGAAGATCGAAGCCGCCGCCGCCGCGATCGTGCCGATAAAGATTCCCACGAAGATCGACGGCAGTCCGACCACGAACCCGATGAGCACAATCATCTTCACGTCGCCCATCCCGAACGCGCCGGCCCCGAACGGCAGGGAAATGATGAGCAACGTGGCGGCGATCAAGATCGCGATTAGACCACCTGCCAGAACATCGACGAACGAGCTGTCCGGCCAACCCCACGAAAGCGCGACAGCCAGCATCGTCGCCGGGTAGACGATGCGGTTCGGCAACAGCCTCCGGTCGAGGTCGGTCAGCGTGAGGGTCAGGAACAGTGTGGCGAAGACGCCGCCGAGCAGCCCCGCCCCGAACTCATCGAACACGAGCTGCGATGCTACGAAAAGTGCTGCGCCTCCGACAGGCAGGACCACTACCCGCAGCGGCAGCGGCTCGCGGCAGTCCGGGCAACGCCCGAGGTTCAGCGCGTAGCCAACGATCGGCAGCGCAAACGCTGGCCGGAAACCTGCCTTGCACTTCGGGCAACGGTACAGAGGCCCGTCGATGCTCTCCTCCCGGTAGAAGCGGGTAAACAGCAGATCGAGCGCGTGGCCGAAGGCCAATCCGAGGGCGGCGGCGAGAAGAATTTCCATCGTTCGGGTAGGTAGACGCCGGAAAAGGTATCAGCGTAACCGTAACGCCAGATTACTGGATACGTCTTTCCTTTTTGAAGCGAGTGGGCGCCTACTGCGGCGTCCCCGCTTCGCATTGCCATGAGTGTAACAACTTCAGCGAAGCGCTTGACCGTCTTCCCGGCGATCCCCGCTGAGACGGCGCACGCCCTGCTCCGCTGGCTTCCGCTGGCCCTGATCTGCACGCTCCCGGTCGTCTTCTACGCGCCGTTCTTCACCGAGCCGTTCTTCCGTGACGAGGGCTCTTACGCCGCCGTCGCCCAGTGGATGCTCGATGGCCACGTTCCTTACGAAAACGCCTTCGACAACAAACCCCCGATGGTCTACGCCTACTACGCCGTGAGCTTCCTGCTCTTCGGCGAGAACGTCGTCGCGCCGCGGCTCTTGGTGGCCCTCCTCATATCCGGTGCGACCGCCCTCATGTACGTGGAAGGGCGCATGCTCTACTCGCACCGTGGTGGCCTCGTGGCCGCCTTCTTCTTCGCCATGTCCTTCGGCGTCGGCTCGGTGCAGACCAGCGCCAACACCGAATTCTTCATGATCCCGGCCGCCACGGCCTCGCTCGTCGCCTTCACGGCCGCGCGCCGGAACCAGCAACCGGGTTGGTACGCGGCCGCCGGCCTCTTCAGCGGCGTCGCGATGGCAACGAAGCCGATCTCGCTCTTCATCTTCGTTCTCTATGCCTTGGTTCTCGTCGCCGATCGCGTCCACGGCACGGCCGATCAGCGACGGGGCCTGGCGCGCAACCTTGCCCTTCTTGCTGGTGGTCTCGCGATCACCGGCGCCGCGGTGGTCGTGCCGTTCGCCCTGACCGGCGCCTTGCCTGACCTTTATGAGGCCACCATCGTCTACGCCCTCGTCTACGTCGGCGACATCCCGCTGTCCGACAAGATCGACGCGGTTCGCGAGGCGGCAAGGCACTTCCTGTTCGTCACCGGCCCGTGGAACCTATTCGCCCTCCTCGGTGCCTTCTACATCGTCCGGCGCGGTGCTGACGGATGGGGCCCGCTCATCGTCGGCTTCTTCTTCGCCAACCTCATCGGTATTGCCGTCGCCGGGCGCTTCTACGCGCATTACTTCATCGCGATGCTGCCGGCGATGTCGCTGCTCGCCCCCCTCGGCGCCAGGGTCGCCCGGGATGTCCTGTCCTCAAATGTCGCCAAGGTCATCGTGGCCGGCTTCCTCCCGTTTCTCTTGGTTATCCCCCTGCTGAACAGTGTCGCCGTCTATGGTCACACCTCCGTCGAGGACCGGCACGAAGCCAAGTACTACGGCGACGCCCGGGCCCCATGGGAGAACCGCGGGCCGGAGTTCGGCGAGTGGCTGAAAGCCCGCACCGAACCCGGCGACGGCCTCTGGAACTTTGGCTTTCAAAGCGAGATCTACTTCTACTCCGACCTGCGCTCGCCGACCCGATTCTTCATGGATCGGCCGTTCTGGAACAGCGATGAATACATGAACCAGGCGCTGACAGAGCTGGAGGCAGACAAGCCTCTGTACGTCCTCGACAGCGCAACCTATGAGAACTGGACCGGCATCAAGATATATCGCATTGAAGTCCGGCAGTGGATCGAAGCGAACTACGACTACCTCGGGCGCTTCTATTACGCCGACGTTTTCCGGTTGAAGGGAGCCTCTTCATGACCACCGATTCCACTGCGCTCCAGCAGCGCCGGGCGCTCACCTTCCAGGACTGGCTCACCGTCCTCCGGCTCGCCGGTGTCATCGTGGTGCGAGTGCTGCTCGTTGCCGCTGCAGTCGTCATCCTGGCAAAGGTCCGAAGCGGCAACGGCCTTCCGCTTCAGGTAGTGTTCACCTTCGCCGCCCTCGGTTGCATATATTTCGGCCTGGGTAGCGGCTTTCGGGTCTGGGCGATGTATATCGTTGGCTTCATCGCCTTCGCTCAACTGCGTTCTTACACGGACAATCTCGGCACTCCGGTCCAGTACTCGTACGTGATCACCGTGGAGAAGGCGCTCTTCTTCGGCACGCTCCCCAACAACTGGCTGCAGGATGCCTTCTACTCGTTTCGCCGCCTTGGAGTCCTCGAGGCGTACACCATGTTCGTGTACCTCAGCTACTTCTTCACACCGCACATACTGGCCTTCACCCTCTGGAGGCTCGACTTCCCCGCGTTCAAGCGCTACGCCATCGCGTTCATCATCACCCTCTACGTTGGCCTCATCGCAAGCGGCATCGCTCCGACCGCTCCCCCATGGCTTGCTTCTCAGGAAGGCATGATCCCGCAGGTGTTCCAGATCATCCCGGACATCTCAGGAGAGGTCGCGCCCGGCGCCTACGGACAGGCCTACGAAGTCGCCGGCGCCAACCCCGTTGCGGCGATGCCCTCCCTGCACGCAGCAATCCCCTTCGTCATGATGTTCGCCCTCTGGAAGTACCCGCTCGTTCGTCCGCTGGGCGTCATCTACGCGCTCTCTATGGCCTTCGCCATCGTCTACCTCGGTGAGCACTACGCAGTGGACGGCCTGGCTGGCCTCTCGACGGCCGCATTCGGCTGGTGGGCCGGTGGAGCAGCCCTCCGCTGGTGGGATGCAAGGAGCCCGAGACCGGCGCCCGCAGAGGCACGTCATCCAGAAGAATCTCCCTCCCCCGGCGTCGCGTTGGAGGGAGAAGCACAGGCATCCTGAGCGGTCTATCGCCGCTCTGGGCCGTCGTAGGGCTGGTAACCGGCCGGTGAACGCTGTTTCCCGTTCTGTTACCGAAATGCCGCTTCGCTTGAGCGACCGCGGCACACCCGGTGACGGGCCGGTGAAAATCGATCCGCGAATACCTGTTGACTGTAACAGTGCTGAGTGGGCGTTCATCTTAGCTATCGGAAAACGTGTCCGGACGACACTTCAGAAGGAGGTGGTGATCCTCAACCGAACGGAAGAGAAACAACTGAAGAAAGGACGAGGATCACTCGTCCGGACGTAACAAACGGACAACTAACAACATCAAGCAAGTCAAGCACAGGAAAGGAGGAGACAATGTTCTCCACGATTAACGAAGCGATCACGAAGCTCTACCTGCGCATGAGGGACGAGACCGGTCAGGCCCTGGCCGAGTACGGTCTTATCGTCGCCCTTATCGCGGTAGTCTGCATCGCCATCCTGACGACCCTGGGCCTTGCCGTCAGCGGCAAACTCGGCGAGATCTCGACGGCGCTCGGCGGCAGCTAACCGATCGCAACGCGAACAGGCTTTTGGGCGGGCCGCCAAACGGTGGCCCGCCCATTGGCCTAGAGCGGGGCAACAAATTGGAGGGTACCGGCAGGACCACCGGTAGTAAGGAACAGAGACCGTGTTTGGAAAACTGATCCGAAACAAGAAGAAGGAAGGCGAGCGGGGGCAGAGCATGGTGGAGTTCGCTCTCATCGTGCCGATTTTCCTCCTCCTCACCTTCGCCATCGTCGACTTTGGCATGGGTTTCCACGCCTGGATTACCGTGACCAACGCGGCGCGTGAAGGCGCCCGCCTCGGCGCAGTTGGCGCTGATTCCGCCACGATCGAAGCCAGGGTCCGGGACACGGCCGGCGCCTTGGATGACGCCGACTTGACCGTCGTCGTTGGCAACGCGCAGGGCAACACCGGCGAGGCCGTCAGTGTACAGGTCAACTACCAGTACCACCTGATCACCCCGCTCTCCAGCATCCTTGGCACCCTCAGCGGCGACACCCTCGGCCCCGATATAGACTTCGAGGCCACATCCCAGATGCGCCTCGAATAGACGGGCAGCGTAAGGAAACGAAAAAACGTAGGGTCTGCACCGGCTTTCCGGGCGGGCCCTATCCTGCTTTTCCGGCCCCATCGCGCCCCAAGTAAGGAACCTCGCAGCCCCAGCACGCCGGAACCGGTGTAATTGATGTAACGATATCCCGCGCGCGGCGTCATTTATTTGTGAATCCAACGGGTTAGAGAACTAATTTTGCATAGGGGGAAACCCATGATCAAAAACATTGCCATTGGCGGATCCAACAAAGCCCTGCTCCTCCTCGCCCTCCTTATGGGCCTGGTGTGCGCCGTCCTCGTTGGCGTCTACCTCAGCGGACTCGACAGCAACGAAAGCGGCGGGGGCGCTATCGGAGCATCCGTACCCGTTGTCGTCGCAGCAGCCGACATCCCAGCCCAGACCAGCATTACCGCCGAAATGGTAACCGTCAGGGAAGTACCCGCCGATCTCGTCCTCGCCGGCTCCTTCGCCGAAGTGGCCCCGGTCCTCGGCAAGAAGACCCAGGTACAGATCGTGGCCGGCCAGCAGATCCTGCCGACGAACGCCATCGACGCGAACGCCGCGCAGGAGGTGTTCGGGCCCGACGCTCCCATATCCCTCCTGATCCCAGAAGGCAAACGGGCCTTCGCCATCTACGTCAGTAGCGTTGCCAGCGTTGGTGGCCTTGCCCGCGCCGGTGACCACATCGACCTGCTGTCGACGCAGGAAGTAACGGGCTCCGACGGTGACAACGCCGCCGTCAACGCCTGTGTCGTCCTGCAGGATGTTCAGGTACTGGCGATCGGCGCAACCCTCCTTCAGACAGGGAACGACGCGAGCGCGATCTCCGGAGTAAACCCCAACCCGGACGCCAACACTATGACCCTGGCAGTAACGCCTGAGCAGGTAATCCAGCTCGCGGCAATCCAGAGGTCGGTCAGCGACTCCAGTGTCGGCAGCCAGATGTGGGTTAGCCTGCGTCCCTATGGCGACAGCAGCGTTGCCGCCGTTCCCGCCTGCAGCACCGCCACTCCGGCTTAAGAAAACCAATTCAAGTTAGGGAAACAACATGACGCGCAATCCTCGAGTCGCAGTAATCGACCAAGACCTCAACAGCCGGGCTGACGTCCAGAAGCTGCTCGCTGTCTCCGGGTTCTCCATCGTCGGAGAGGCTGGGTACGGCATCGAAGCAGTCTCCCTGGCCAAGCAGTCCGACCCGGACGTGGTGGTCATCGCAATCGAGGAGCCGACGATCCGCGCACTCCAGACCGTGGAAGCGCTATCGGACTTGCTCCCCCATGCGGCCCTCATCGGGTATTCGACCGTCCGCGATTCGCAGGCCATGCGGAAGGCCATGCTGGCGGGCGTGAACGACTACATCCTGGCACCGGTCAAGGAAGAGGAGCTCATCAACTCCATCTACACTGTCCTCGCCCAGGAGGAGCGCCGGCGCGCGCGCATTACAGGAGAAGCTGAAGAACCGGTGGCCGCCGGCTCCGTCATCACGGTGTTCGGCGCCAAGGGCGGCATCGGCAAGACCACAATCGCCACTAACCTCGCCACCGCCATCGTCCAGAAGACCAACCAGTCAGTGGTCCTCGTAGACCTCGACACCCGCTTCGGCGACGTCGGTATCCTCATGGACATCCCCGTCGAGCGCAGCATCGCCGACATGGCGATCCCCGAAGAAGAGATCACCCGTGAGCTGGTACAGGAATGCCTGTACCAGCACAACAGCGGGGTCTACATCCTTCCGGCGCCCATCCGGCCGACCGATTGGCGAAACGTCCACGCTGGCCACATCGAAAGAGTCGTCCAGCTGCTCACGCAGACATACGACTACGTGATCCTTGATACCCCCGGCACCTTCAACGACATCGTAGCGAGAGCCCTGGAGTTAGCCTCCATGGTCGTACTCGTCGCCACAGTCGACATGGCCAGCCTCAAGGACACGCTGCTCGCGATCGACATGCTTCGCTCGTGGAACTTCCCGCAGGAGAAGATCAAGCTCGTCATTAACGCCACTAACGAGGCGAGCAACGTCCAGCCGCAGGAAGTGAAGCGTATGCTCGGCCGCGATGTCTTCTGGTCGATCCCTTACGACCGCAACATCAGCACGGCGACACAGCTGGGCATGCCGGTTGTCGTTGCCAAGCCGCAGTCCAAGGCATCGGAGAGCATCATCGAGATGGCGTTCGCCCTCAGCGGTGTCCGCGCCGCCAAGACCCCGAAGTCAAAGGAACCACAGAAGGGCGGCATCTTTAGCCGCATCCTCGGCAACGTCGAACAAGCAGAAGTAACGGTGGAGTAGACATATGACGAGCTGGCAACCAGGCAGATTCAACGGACCCAACCGACCCGGCGCCGCCGGCGGTCTCACCGCGACAGCTACCGCTCCGCGGACGACTCCGGGTCGCTACAACGAGGACATGGAGCAGCTGATCTTCCGCATGCACCAGATGCTCATCGAGGAGCTGGACGCGGACCAGATCGCCGCCATGCCCGCCGAGGAACGCCGCCGCGTCGTCGAACAGTCAGCGGAGACGCTCCTCAAGCGAGAACTGCCGACAGTCGGTGGTATCACCCGCGATCAGATCGTCGCCCGCGTCGTCGACGAGGTCGTCGGCCTTGGCCCGATCGACGCCCTGCTGCGCGACCCATCCATTTCGGAAGTCATGGTCAACGCGCCGGACGAAGTCTTCTTCGAGCGCGAAGGTATCCTCTACCTCTCCGACGTCCGCTTCCGCGACCAGATGCACATCATGCGCGTCATCGAGCGCATCATCGCGCCGATCGGCCGCCGCGTCGACGAAGCGTCGGCGATGGTGGACGCCCGCCTTCCCGATGGTTCGCGTGTGAACGTTATCGTGCCACCGATCTCCCCCAAGAGCCCGACGATCACGATCAGGAAGTTCCGCGCTGACAAGATGACGATGGACGACCTCGTGAAGGCCGGCACGGCCACCGCCGAGATGGTCGAGTTCATGAAGGCCTGCGTCAAATTAAAACTCAACATCCTCATCTCCGGTGGTACTGGTACCGGTAAGACGACCTTCCTCAACGCACTCTCCCTCTACATCCCGGAGAGTGAACGGATCGTCACCATCGAGGACCCAATCGAAATCAAGCTCCAGCAGCCGCACGTCGTCTCCCTCGAGGCCCGGCCTTCCAACATTGACGGCAAGGGAGAAGTCTCCCAGCGCGACCTGCTCCGAAACTCCCTGCGTATGCGCCCCGACCGCATCATCATCGGCGAGGTCCGCGGTTCGGAAGCGTTCGACATGCTGAACGCCATGAACACCGGTCACGAAGGTTCGCTTTCAACCGTCCACGCAAACACCCCGCGAGACGCGCTCGCCCGTGTCGAGAACATGGTTCTCATGGCCAGCCTCGAACTGCCGGACAAGGCGATCCGCGAGCAGATGGCATCCGCGCTCGACCTGCTCATCCAGCTCCACCGTGGCTCGGACGGTGTCCGCCGCGTCGTGGCAATCACCGAGTGCACCGGCATGGAGGGCAGCGTCGTGACTCTCCAGGACCTCTTCCGTTTCGAGCAGACAAGCATCGACAACGAAGGCAAGATTCACGGCGCCATGAAGCCGACTGGCATCCGGCCCACCTTCGCCGAGCGCTTTGCGCGCGAAGGTATCGTCCTGCCAGACGGCATCTTCGTGAACGAGAGGAAATAACCGATGGACCCTATGGTTATCCTCATCTCGGTCACGGGCGGCGTCTTCATCGTCTTCCTGATGCTGGCCGTCTTCGGCCGGCGCGGCGACAGCTCGACCGTCTCTGGCCTGACCCAGCGTCTGGAGGCGTTCAAGAACGACCCAACCGGAGGCTCGTCTGCGGTGGCCGGCGGCGGCGCGACCGACGAAGAGGTTTCGCACTTCAAGCAGCGCTCCTACAGCGGCCTGCCAATCCTTTCCGGCATCTTCAAGAACATGAAGGGGTCGGAAGAGGTGGCAATCCACCTGGAGCGCGCGGGCATTCCTTTGCGCGTGGCTGAATACTACATGATGCGCTGGGGCGTAGCGATCCTCTTCTTCTTCGCTCCCTTCGTCTTCGGCGTCTCGCTCTTCAACATTGGCATCGCGATCCTGCTCGCCGTTATCGGCTACATGCTGCCCGCGCAGTGGGTCAACAACAAGAAGAAGAAGCGCACAGTCCAGATCAACTCGCAGCTCGTCGACCTGCTGGGCATGGCCTCGAACTCCCTCAAGTCCGGTTACGGCCTGATGCAGAGCTTCGAGTTCGCCAGCAAGCAGCTCCCGGACCCGCTGGGATTCGAAATTCGCCGGATGCTTCGCGAGGGCACCCTGGGCATGAGCGCCGAGCAAGCACTCATGTCGCTCGGTCAGCGCATCGACAGCCGTGACATGGACATGGTGATCACCGCGATCAACATCCAGCGCGCCGTCGGCGGCAACCTGGCCGAGATCCTCGACAACGTCGCCAATACGATGCGCGAACGCGAGCGCATCCGCGGCGAGATCGCCACCCTCACCTCGCAGCAAAAGCTGACTGGTATCGTCATCGGTCTGCTGCCGGTCTTCATGTTCGCGATCTTCATGGTCATGAACCCCGGCTACATGAGCCTCCTGTTCACCACGATGGCGGGTCGCGCCATCCTGGGTGTCTCCATCGTCATGGAGGCGCTCGGCTACTTCACAATCAAGCGCATCATTGCGATCGAGGTCTAGGAGCCAGAGATGTTGATACCACTAATCATGCTTTCGCTCTTCGGATTCGTCGGTTTCGGGGCGGCCGCTGTACTCGCGCGCTCTCGCGCCTCCGTCATGGAAACTCGCATCCAGGACTTCCGCAACCGGACATCCTCTCGAGAGGACACATCGAACGACCTCGACGCGGCCTTCGCCGACCGCGTCCTCAAGCCGGGTGTTGAGAACGTCGCCCGAATGTTCAGTCGCGTCCTGCCCCAGTCGGTACTGTCCGATACACAGCACATGCTACTGATGGCCGGCAACCCGATGCGCTTCAACACCTTCCTCATGTTCTGGGCGATGTGCGTTCTCTTCTGCGGTGCCATGGCGCTGCTGATCTTCGTGTCTCTCCCCGGTGGGATGATCCAGAAAGTGATCACCGGAGGCCTGTTCGCGATCATGGGTTATAGCTTGCCGCGAATGTGGCTGAAGGCGCGCGTCAAGGCCAAGCAGAAGGCGGTACTCAAGTCGCTGCCCGACAGCCTCGACCTGATCACCACCTGCGTAGAGGCCGGCCTCGGTCTCGACGCGGCCCTTCAGCGCGTCGCCGAAAAGGGCGAAGGCCCGCTCGCCACCGAGCTCCAGCGCATGCTACGCGACGTGGCAATGGGCAAGCTGCGCCGAGAGGCCATGCAGGAACTGAGCGATCGTGTCGGCGTCGACGAACTCACCAACTTCATCAACTCGATCATCCAGGCGGAACAGCTTGGTGTGGGAATCGCACAGGTGCTGCGAGTGCAGTCGGAACAACTGCGCACTCAGCGCCGGCAGCGCGCGGAACGGCAGGCGCACGAAGCGCCGATCAAGATGCTGTTCCCGCTGGTGCTGTTCGTCTTCCCGGCCTTCCTCTCGGTGATTCTTGGTCCCGCGGTCATTCAGGTCGCGCGGTCCTTCTAAGGCGGTATCGAATGGCATTGGGTAAGAAGATTCGCGAGCTAAGGGAACAACTGGGAATGAGCCAGGCGCAGCTCTCTACGCACGGCGGTCTGAGCCAGGGCTACCTCTCACAGCTCGAAAACGACGAAGTCCAGAACCCGAGCGCGGCCGTGATGTTCCGCCTGGCCCAGGCGCTGCACGTTGACCCGCGCCAGCTGATGCAGGCTGCCGGCTACGATCAGTTGCCCGGCGCCGCGGATGAAGAATACGAAGTCACCGTCGACCCGGAACTGTTGCGCTTTCTGGCCCGTTTCCCACGCGAACAGCAGACCCACCTCCTGAAGCTTCTGGAAGGCCTCGATCGCCGCCAGGCGGACCAACCCGCGCCATCTGCGCCGAAACCGGCCCTGCCCCGGCGCGCCCGTTCGCGCGTGGTAACGGGATAGGAAGGCCGTTCGTGGCTCGTGTTGTAAACGAAAGCAAAGGGGGCGCCGTTGTCGCCGATCGCGTCGGCGTGGCAACGAGCTTCTGGAGCCGCTTCAAAGGCCTGATGCTCCGCGGTGAGCTACCCGAGGGCGAGGGCCTCTTGATTCAGCCCAGCGGTTCGATTCACACCGCGTTCATGCGATTCCCGATCGACGTCGTGTTCCTTAGCAAACAACGTGAGGTCGTGAAGGTCGTGCACGCGATCAAGCCCTGGCGGACGGCGCTCA
>Ga0326597_10005157_pt1 | contig 18198 bp, 14 predicted proteins | sample RVTome_12_FD_203789 | JGI IMG/M metagenome (GOLD analysis project Ga0326597, IMG submission 203789) | Soil microbial communities from uranium-contaminated site in the Upper Colorado River Basin, Wyoming, United States - RVT100D185 | ecosystem: Environmental > Terrestrial > Soil > Contaminated >... | reverse complement strand
CCGCGTTTTAATTGAAAGTGAGGTGTGAATGGCCTTTCAAGTCGGGGATAAAGTCGTCTATCCCAATCATGGGATTGGAGTTGTCGAGGACATTCTTGCTGATGCGTTGGCAGCGTCCGACGCCCGTCAGTTTTACAAGCTGCGTATCCTTGCGAATTCTACCGTGGTGAAAGTGCCGGTTCAGAACGTCGACGGAGTCGGCCTTCGCCGAGTGATCACCGAGAAGGACGTCGATCGGATTTTCGACCTTCTGGAGAATCGAAAGATCGAGCATCACTCGAACTGGAAGGGAAGGTACAAGGACAATTCCGACAAGATGCGCAGCGGCTCCATCTACGATGTCGCCGGCGTGCTCAAAGACCTTTCGTACCTGAGCAAGAAGAAGAGCCTGTCCTTTCGCGAGAAGCGGATGCTCGACCGCGCCCGCTTTCTGATCGTGAGCGAGGTCGCCGAGGTGGCCGAGGAGCCCCAGGATCTCGTCGAGCAGAAGATCGACATCGCTCTGTCGCGGGGCATGGAGGTCAAGAAGAAGGGGCGCACCAGCCTCAAGGCGCTTCTGAAGAAGACGACGCTCGCGGCGATGGCCGAGAACGGGAAGAGCGAGGGAGTCGCGCGCAAACCCCGGATTCGAGCCACGACCAAGCTGGCCCCGGGTCGAGGTCGCAAGCCGATCTCGATTTCGATCAATCGCTACTGCTGTTAGGTTCGTTCTCGATCCGAGCCCTTCCGGCCCCGGCCGGAAGGGCTTTTCTTTCGTGCGCCGTCATCTGGAGTGCAATAATGCCGCGGGGCCCCATCCCCGCGGCCTCGGCCTTCTCGGCGCGCAAGCGCGCCGGGCTCGCTCCGCTCGCGCAGGGTGCGGGCCGAGTTTTTCAGCACCCTGTTAGTCCGGTCTTCATGATCACGAGCGTTCTCCTCGCCATCGTGCTCCCGTTCTACACCTTCGCCGCCGGGCTCGTCGGCATTCCCTACGCGCTCCTCATGAAGGACGCGCGCTTCCTCTTCTGGCTCGGCCGCCTCGGTGTCCGCATCGGCTTCACCCTCGCGCGCATCCGGATCGTCACCCATGGCCTCGAAAAAATCTCCTCCGACTCGCACTTCATCTACATGATGAACCACAACTCGAACCTGGACGCTCCCGCGGTTTTCATGAAGCTCCCAGGACCGGTGCGGGTGCTCGGGAAGAAGGAGCTCTTCCGGCTCCCGGTGCTGGCGACGGCGATGAGGATGGGTGGCTTCGTCCCCGTCGACCGGTCGAACCGCGAGAGGGCGATCGAAAGCGCGCGGAGCGCCGCCCGGATCGCCGCATCCGGCTCCTCGTTCCTTATCGCGCCCGAGGGGACAAGAAGCCGCACCGGAGATCTCCTCCCGTTCAAGAAGGGCGGGTTCCACATCGCGATCGACTCCCAGGTGCCCGTTCTTCCGATCACCGTCGTCGGCGCCTTCGAGCTCATGCCTCCCGGGAGCTATGCCATCCGCTCGGGTACCATCGAAATCTTCTTCCACGATCCCATCGAGACCAAAGGGCTCCAGAATCGGGATCGGTTCGAGCTCATCGCCCGGGTCCGCGCGCCGATGGAGGAAGTCCTGACGCGGCACCGTGCGTCGATTGTTCTATAATCGAATCCGAATCTCCGTCCCGGGGTTTCACTATGTCCCTTTCGAAAAATATCCCCCTCGAAGGGAAGCTCGACGGCTGGGTAGGCGGCTTCGACGTTCCCGAGCTGGTGTTCGCGATCTCGGGAGCGGGGAAGACGGGACGGCTCGAGGTCTCGACCGCGGACGTGGACCGAACGGTATTCTTCGACGACGGGCGCATCGTCTTCGCTTCGTCCTCCTCGCCCGACGACCGGCTTGGCGCCTACCTGCTCTTCAGGAACGAGCTCGGGCTTTCCGACTTGAGGCGGCTCAGTCCCGGCGTTCGGCCGGGTCTGCGCCTGGGGTCGCTTCTCGTGAAAGAGGGGATTTTGCCCGCCGCCGCTCTCCCCGACGCCGTCCTCGGGCAGATGCGGGAGATCGTCCTCGATCTCTTCCGGTGTCCCCGCGCGGCCTATCGCTTCCTGGAAGGGGCGCCGGCGGTGAAGGAGACGATCACGCTCGAGAGTCCGCCGGCTCAGTGGATACTGGATGGGATCGAAGGCGTCGCGAGCTGGCTCCGCGTGGCTCGGGGCGTCGGCCCTCTCGACGTTTGCTTCGAGAGCGTCGACGGCCACGAAGAGAGCCTCCGGATCCTCGATCTGGACACGGGAAGCCTGGAGCTCCTCGCGATGCTCCGGCACCGGAGGTCGCTGGAAGAGATCTGCGCCACTTCAGAGCTTCCCGACATCGCGATCTGCCGCAGGCTCTGGGCCTTTCGCCTTCTAGGTTGGGTCCGCACGGATCCGCTGGCCGCCGACTCGTCGGACGAGCCGTCACTCGACTCCGACATCGAGGCCCTGGGAATGATCTTGAAGGACGAGTCCCGTCGCCGCTGAAAAAAAGCGCGCTTGCTAAACGCATAGCTGGCGTCGTCGAGGCCACCGGGGTTCATTGACACCGAGAGGGCCCGCCTGTTAGCATGTTGAGACCGGCGAAAACTCGGGTTTCTGTGTTGAAAGAACCTCTCACCGATGGGCGCAGCGCGGTGGTGGCGGGGCCTGCCATCGATTCGCTCCACAACCTCTACACCTACCGCGAGCATCTGGACGAGCTGAAATCGCGGCTCTCCGCCGATGGGTTCCTGGCGCTTCTTCTCATCGACGTTTCCGACATCAACCAGGTCGAGCGCGACCACGGAAGCCTCATCTACGATCGGCTCCTGGACATGGTTCGGGAGGTGGTGTCGGAGCTCCAGGGAAAACAGCTCCGGAGCGGCGACATCATTGCCCTCAACGAGACGGTGGGCGACGTCTTCCTGGTGTTCCTCGCCCCGCGCAAGGAAGAAGAGCACCTTCTCGCCGAGGACATCGAAAAGATCGGAGAGCGCGTCGAGGCCTATCTCGTGCCCCGCATCTCCCAGACCGCGTTCACGTTCTTGAGGAAGCGCTCGGACGTCTACGTGGGCACGTCCCTCGTGCTCCATAACCCCCTGGTGCGGCCGGAGCGGCTGGTGATGCGCGCCATCCAGGAGGCGCACCAGGACGCGCAGCTCAATAACCACCGGCGCCATCTACGGAACAAGAAACAGCTCCAGCGGATCATCCTCAAGGAACAGATCACCATCCTGTTCCAGCCCATATACGACATGGAGACGCTCAGGCCCCATGGCTTCGAGGCTCTCTGCCGGGGACCGAAGAACACCGAGTTCTTCAGCCCGCTCGCGCTCTTCGACACCGCCGAGAAGTCGGACCTGGCGTTCGAGCTCGACCATCTCTGCCGGAGAAAGGCTCTGCAGGGCGCGGGCGGGAGCGGGAGCCGCGGAAGCGGCCTTCCGCGGGAGTTCAAACTCTTCATCAACACCCTGCCGTTCTCGATGCGTGACCCCGACTTCCAGGGAAATGAACTGATCCGGTTGCTGGGGAAGGACCTGGCGCCGGACCAGATCGTCTTCGAGGTCACCGAGCGCCGGGCCATCGAGAACTACCACCTGTTCCGCGACGCGATGAAGTATTTCCAGCACCTGCGGTGCCTCTTCGCCATCGACGACATGGGCGCGGGTTACTCCGGGCTCGACAAGATCGTGGAGCTCCAGCCCAACTACGTGAAGCTCGACATGAGCATGGTCCGCGACATCCACACCAGCTTCGTGAAGAAGGAGATGGTGCAGACCTTCAAGGCGATGGCCGACAAGATCGACGCCAAGCTCGTCGCCGAAGGGATCGAAAAGCGCGAGGAGTTCGAGGTGGTGCGGGAGATCGGCGTCAACTACATCCAGGGGAACTACCTGGGCCGACCGCTGCAGGGCTTCCAGACCGCGCCCTTCGCGTTCTAGTCAGCTCTCAGTTCATCTCGAGCTTGATGTAGCGGAGCGTGCCGTCGCGTTCGACCTGGATCACCACCGGATCCCCGGGACGGTAGCGGGCGATCGCCGCCTTCAGCTCCGCGAGACTCGAAACGTCGAGCCGGTTCACGGAGTAGATGACGTCTCCGGGCTTGAGCCCCTCGCCATCCAGGGGCGTCGCCTCGACCGCCCGCGCGGCCACGATGACCCCCGAGGCCCGCCTCAAGCCCGAGAAGTACGGCGCCATGTCGCGATCGAGATCGATCCCGAGGATTCCGAGCTGGGGCACGAGGTTCCGATCGGGGTGCACCATTCCCGCGAAGCGATTCGGATGGTCTTTCCGCCCCACGACCTCGACGTCGAACTGGAGCCGCTCGGCGCCCCTTCGGGCTTCGATGCGCACTCGATCGGAGACGCTCCGCTGATAGAGGTTCACCGCGAGCTGGCGCGCGTTCTCCATGATCTTTCCGTCGAGCGAGACCACGATATCCCCGGGCTCGAGGCCCGCCGAAGCCGCCGGGCCTCCCGGCGTCACGTCCGCGAGAATCGCGCCCCAGTCCTGCGGAAGGTCGAGACCTCGGGCCATGAGGGGCGAAATGGTCTGGGCGGTTACCCCGATCTCGCCGCGATGGACGCGGCCCGTCTTGCGGATCTGCTCGAACACGGTACGCACGATGTTCGAGGGCGCGGCGAAGGAAAGACCTTCGCTTCCCCCCGACTGGCTGAAGATGAGGGTGTTGATCCCGACCACGTTCCCGACGGCGTCCACGAGAGGGCCGCCGCTGTTGCCGGGATTGATGGAGGCGTCGGTCTGGATGTAGATCATCGGATCGTCCGGTCGGAGCTGTCGCGCGCTCGCGCTCACCACACCCATGGTGACGGAGTTGTCGAGACCGAGCGGGCTTCCGAAGGCGAAGACGATTTCTCCCGGCCGGAGGGCTTCGGAATCGCCGAGCTCGAGGTGGGGGAGACCCGTCGCCTCCATCTTCAATACCGCGAGGTCGGTCTCGAGGTCCACGCCTACGATCTGCGCTCCTGCGGTGTCGCCCCGCGTTCCCAGAATCGAGCTTCCCTCGCCCCGGCGCGGCAGGAGCAGGCGAATCCGCCGGGCGCCCGCGATCACGTGGGCGTTGGTGACGATGTAGCCGTCCTCGGTCAGGATCACCCCCGAGCCGCGGCTGCGGCTCTCGGCGATGAGCTCGCGCGAGCTTCCGATCCCCTGCCCCACGCTGTAGCCGGTGGCGAAGATCGAAACCACCGCGGGATTGATGCGTTCCGCGAGCGCCTCGAACGATTCGCTGATCGCGGTGAGGCTCGGTTTCGTCGCCTGGACGGACGAGCCCTCGAGCGCGAGGAAGAGGAGGAGATAAAGCGCGGCCATCACGACCTCGAGCGAGTCACCGCCACCAGGTTCACGTCGTCGGGCAGCGGCGCTTCCTTCCCGAAGGCGATCGCCCGCTTCATCGTCTCCCGGATCACCGCCTCGCCGTCGTGCCCCGCAAGGCTGGCGAGGACGCTCCGAAGCTCCTGGTCCTCGAAGAGCGCGCCCTCGCCGTTGTCGATGGATCCGATCCCGTCCGAGCCCACGAAGAGAACGTCGCCCGAGCCCGCCACGATGGTGCGCGACTCGAAGGGAATCACGTCGCTCTCGAATAGACCGAGAGGCGGACCCGAGAGCACGATCTCGTCGAGCCGGCCCGCCGTTCGCAGCACGAAGGGGTAGGGGAGTCCGGCGTTCGCGAACCCAATCTCCTCGCTCCCCGCCCGAATGGCGAAGGCGGCGGCCGCGGCGTACATTCCCGTCGGAAGAACGGCGTGGAGCCTCCGGTTCATGTCCTCGAGGAGCGCGACCGGCTCGTCGTTGAGAGTCGCGGCTTCGCGAAACACTCCCTTCAGCAGCATGGTGCTGAGCGCCGCCTGAACTCCGTGGCCGATGACATCCGAGACCAGGAGCACCACCCCGTCCTCCGTCGGCGCCAGGTCGAAGAAGTCGCCGCCGATTTCGGCGCTGGGCTGGTAGAGGTTCGCGAAACGATAACCTTCGAGCTCGGGGAAGCCCTCGGGCAGCATGCTCTTCTGAACCCGGGCCGCCATCTCCAGCTCCCTCTCGAGGGCCTGGTGCCGGCTAGCGAGCGAGTCGAGCTCCTTGACCTTCTCCGAGAGCCTCCTTCGAAGGCTCTTCTCTTTGAGGCCGTTGCGCACGATGCTCAGGAGGGCCTCGTTGTCCCAGGGTTTTTCCAGATAGTGATAGAGACCGACGTCGTTGATGGCCTTGATGGCGTTCTCCTTGTCGGCGTAGCCCGTCAGCAGGACCCGGATGGTCTCCGGCTGGAGCTTCTTGACCTCCTTCAGGAACTCGATGCCGTTCATCTGGGGCATGAGGAAGTCCGAAATCACCAGGTCGACGCGGGTGCGGGAAAGATCCTCGAGGGCTTTCCTCGGGTCGCCGGCCTCGAGAACCTGATAGCTCGTCTGGAGCGTGAACAAGCCGCGCAGGGACGAGAGCACCATCTCCTCGTCGTCGACGATGAGGATCGAGGCCGCTCTCTCGCTCATGCGAAGGCTTTGAGGATATCGCGCTGCAGGCTCATGAGCTCGTCGTGGGCGCGGTTCACCTCGGCGATCTTGTCCTCGAGCCGCTTCAGCAGGATGCGCTTCTCGAGACCGTTCCGGATGATGAGCTTGAGGTCGTCGTTCTCCCAGGGTTTTTCGATGTACTGGTAAAGGCCGACGTCGTTGATGGCCTTGATGGCGTTCTCCTTGTCGGCGTAACCGGTGAGGAGGATGCGCGTCGCCTCGGGCTGGATCTCCTTCACTCTGGCGAGAAAGCTGATGCCGTCGATCTCCGGCATGAGGTAGTCCGAGACCACCACGTCCACCCGGTTCGACTTGATGAAGTCCAGGGCCTCCGCGGGAGAGGTGAAGCCCCGCACTTCGTAGTCGGTCTCGAGCGTGAGGAAGCTCTTGATACTGGTGACGACCATGTCCTCGTCGTCCACGAGCAGGATGACCGGAGTATCGGATCTCGCCATGAGAGTAAAGCCTTTCTGCCTCGCGCCGGCAGCGTGATTTTACTGCAGAAGCGAGATCACGCTGTGGCTGGGCTCACCAGCCGCCGGAAACGCCGCACCAGCCCTTTCAGAATACTCTGGCCGAGCTCGGGATAATCCATCAACACGTCGTCGAAATCCTGCCGCTCGACCCGAAGGAGCAGGGTCTCGGTCGCGGCGTAGGTTCCGAAGACCCGCGGCCCGCCTTCGATGAGGTCCCAGGCACCGAGGGCGGAGCGTTCCCCGATTCGGCTCATCTCCTTCCCGTCGCTCGTCAAGACGAGTTCTCCGCGGATCACCACGTACAGCCCATCGGCGAGCTGTCCCTCCTCGAAGACCAAAGCGCCTTCGGGGTAGAGAACTTCCTCGGCGATGGCGGCGAGGACCGCGAGGTCTTCCGTCCTCGACTCGGAGAGAAGATCCACGTTCTGCAGGAGCAGCACTTTTTCGACGAGGGTATAGGGCACGGCTTTTCGACGGCAGGGGTCATGGTAACCCCGATCCGAGGTTTCGGATCGGGGTCAACGCACCCGGTTGCGGGAGCGAATGGTCGCCCGTAACATCGCCCGCGTTCCCCGGCCGGCCTGCCGGCCTGCCTCGAACGAGAGAAGCGCGCGATGAATCGTTCCATCCACGCCCGCTACGAAAAGCGTCTGCCGGTCGCCCTCTCGGCCCTCTCGACGCTCTCGCTGGTTCTCTCTTGTGCCCCGGAAGTCGAGGAGCGGCCCGACCTATACATCGCCGGAGGGGACCTTCGCGAGATCCTGGAGCGAGGAACTCTGAGAGTTCTCGTTCCCACGCTCCCCGAGGACGACCTCCAGCGCGCGGGGGCTCCCGACGTGGAGGACCGCGAGATGGCGCTCGCCTTCGCCGCGAGGCTCGGCCTCGGATGCGAGTTTCTCTCCGTCGACAGCCGGAGCGAGATTCTGGAGCGTCTCGAACGGGGCTACGGCGACGTGGTGACGGCGCAGCTGACCGTGACCCCCGAAAGAGACGAGAGGCTCCGGTTCACCCGACCCACTTCGGTCGTCGACGAGTGGCTCGTGGGCCGAAGGGGCAAGCCCGATCTTCCTCGGAACGTCGAGGCGCTCGCGGGAATGGAGATCCACGTTCGCCGGAGCTCGTCCTTCGCCGAGACCTTGCGGGATCTCTCGCGTGCCCGCGGGATTGGAATCCGGATGGTCTTCGTCGACGAAGCGCTCGACACCGAGACCATCGCCTACGAAGTCAGCCGGGGAGAGCGTCCGCTCACCGTGGTCGACAGCAACCTCCTGGCTTCGATCGAGACGTATAACCCCGACCTCGAGCCCCTCTTGGTTCTCGCCCGGGGGCGCGAGCTCGCCTGGGTGGTGAGAAACGAAGCCCAGGAGCTCGCGGCCGCGCTCGACGCTTTCATCATCGAGCGGCAGCTCACGGATCACCGCGACGACGATCGCACCACGGGGGATCTCGACTCCATCCGGGCGAGAGGGTCTCTCCGGGTCATCACCCTGAACAATCCCGTACACTATTTTCTCTACCGCGGCCGGCAGATGGGGTTCGACTACGAGATCGCTGGCCTCGCGGCGAGGAAGCTCGGAGTGCGCCTCGAGCTCGTAGTTCCTCCGTCGCGCGATCTCGTCTTCGACTGGCTCCTGGAGGGCCGGGGCGACATCATCGCCGCGACTCTCACCGCAACTCCCGAGCGCCGCGGGATCCTCGCCTTCAGCCGACCGTATCTCTTCGTCGAAGAGCTCGTGGTGCGAAAAGCGCGAGCGGGCGAGAGGCTGGCGAGCGTCCACGAGCTTCGAGGGCGCTCCATCCATGCGTGGAAGTCGAGCAGCCACTATCGGACGCTTCAGAGGTGGAGGCCGGCGGTGGGACCCTTCACCATCGAGCCGATTCCGGAGGACATGGAGTACGAGGAGATTCTCGATCGAGTCGCGAGCGGCGAGTACCCGCTCGCGGTCGTGGACAGCCTCGTTCTCGAGGCCGAGCTTCCTCATCGCGACGACGTGGAGGCGGCTTTCTCTCTCTCGGCCGGACAGCGGCAGCCGATCGCCTTTGCCCTCCGGCCTGGAAATCCGAGGCTTCAGGAGTTCCTCGACGGTTTCGTGTCCGAGATCGTGGGAAGCCTCGAGCTCAACGACGCTCGAGACCGGTATTTCCGCAAGAGCCGCGGCCTCGATCGGGCGAGAGCGAGGAGCACCGCGGGAGGCGGTCGCCTGTCGCCCTACGACGAGATTCTCAAGAAGCACTCGAAGCGCTATGGGCTCGACTGGCGGCTCATGGCGGCGCAAGCCTACCAGGAGAGCCTCTTCGACCCCGACGCCGAGAGCTGGGCCGGCGCCAGGGGGGTCTTCCAGCTCCTGCCCTCGACCGGTCTCGAGCTCGGCTTCGAAGACCTCAGCGACCCCGACTCCGGAATCCACGCGGGCGTCCGCTACATGCACCAGATCCTCGAGCGGCTCGAGCCGCGGGTTGCTCTGAAACATCGACTTCGCTTCGCGCTCGCCGCCTACAACGCTGGCTTCGGGCATCTTCAGGATGCCCGTCGGCTCGCGGCGGAGCAGGGTCTCGACCCCGACAAGTGGTTCGGGCATACCGAGAAAGCGATGTTATTGCTGGGCCAGCCTCGCTACTACCAGCGCGCACGCCACGGCTACGTCCGCGGGAGCGAGACCGTTCGCTACGTCTCCGAGATTCAGAATCGCTACGATCACTACGTCACCCTGGTGCCGTTCTGAGCCAGGATCGCGGCGCGCGCCGCGGCCTCGCGGACGATGGCTCCTGGGTGCACCCTCAGGCTCTCTATCGTCGGCAGGAGTGCTTTGAGCCCGAGCTCTCCGGCGACGGTCACGGCGCAGGCGGCAACCCAATAATCCCGGGATGCCGAAAGACTCTTCAGAGCCTCCTCGAAAGGAACCGTCGCGAGGTCGCCTCCGGCCTTCGCCCTTTGGGCTTCGGCCAGGCTCGCCGTAGCTGGGCGGAGGCGGCCGGCCCTCAGCCTATGGGCCTCGAGCCGGGTGGTTCGCTCGATGACCGGGAAAAGCGAGATCCGGTGCTTGCGGGCAAGGAGGTTCGCGAGGTACTCGAGAGCGGCGGCCTTGACCGAAGGTGGGCCGGCGACGATCCGATTCCAGAGGCTCGCTATCTCCTCCTGGCGATAGGTGAGACCCAGGAGGCGGAAGATCCGTTCACGGGTGTACTCGATACGCTCGTCCAGCACCTGGACCAGGAGGCGATGACTTTCGGCGACGACCCGCGGCCTCGAAATCGACATTTCGAGCGGCGCGAGCTCGAGGAGGAAATCGCGCTCGTAGATTAGAAGACGGTCCGCCTCGCTGCGGGGAAAACGTAGAGAGCGACCCCGCGCCCGCAGTCGCGCAAGGCTCTTCACCGCCTGATAGTGCAAGCGCGGATCTTCGTCCGGCAGGCTCTCGAACAGGGCCTCGACCGACCGCTGGTCTTCGATCTCGGCGATCGCCCTCGGAATGGCGCGCCTCGCGGCCGGGTGGATTCCGGGGTCCCGAAGGTGCTCCTGAAGCTTCGGAACGACCTCGGGTCCGAAGCGGGCGATGGAGTGCCGGATTTGAGCTCGCAGCGGCCGCCTCGAGAGCCCACGAACCAGCTTCGAGAACACATCCTCCAGGGGGAATCGAAAGGCGCTGAGCGCCGCAGCCCGCGCGACCTCGATGTCGGGATCCTCGAAGAGCTTCAGGAGAAGGCTCTCCGCCTCCGAGTCCGGCGGGAGGAAGCCGAGGGCTTTCGCCGCGAGCCTCCGTTCCGCGGGCGATGGGCTCGCGCAGTATCGCGCCACCACGCTCGTAAGCGCCGCATCCGGAAGGATCTGCTTTCCCTCGAGGCAATCGAGAACAGCCGCGAGCCTCCGTACGTCTCCCTTCTGCACCAGCCGCTCGAACGCCTCTCTCGCCTTCTCGGGCTCGAGGCGAAGCCACAGTGCAAGGGCCTCGGCGCCGGCCACCGGGTCCTCGTCCGTAACCCGCTTCTCGATGTCCGGGATCGGGACAGGTGCGGGGTCGACCTGGAGCACTCGCAGAGCCGCGGCGCGCACCTGGGGGCTCTCGTGGGACGCGAGCCTCGAGACCTCTTGCAGGATTTCGGGATCGTCGACGCCCTGGACCAGCTCCAGAGCGTAGGCGATCTCACGGGGGTCGCTCCCGTTGAGGACCTGGCGGAACACCTCGCGGCTCGCGGGGTCGCGCAGAACGGAATCGAGATTGCTGATGTCCCGTTTCGCCAGCGACGCCCTCAAGGTCTCCACGTACTCGCGCCGCAACGAAAGCACCAGAAGGATCCACGGAACGACGAGCGCCAGGACGGCGTAGCCGAGCTCGCTTACGGTGAACGAAGCGACCGACGTGGCCAGAAGGATCAGGAGCCCGCCGAGGCCCCGGCTCACTCGTTCCACGAAGAGATCGATCCAGATCTTGAGCCGGTTCTTGACGGAAAGTGCCAGCGGAAGGTAAAGCACCTCGAGGCTCGCGCGATTCATCGAGTTGCTCAGTCCGTCGTCCGCGGTTTTCAGGAGCGCCGCGGTGACAAGGGACGGATGGAGCACGAAGGAGAAAGAAGACGTCATGAGCGCGAGGGGAAGAGCCAGGAGACCGGCACCCACCCCCAGGCGGCTCAAGACCCGCCCCGCGAGCGCGAGCTGCAGCACGAACGCGAGGACGTTGATGGCGGCGAAGAACGCTCCGAAGAACCGCGTGAGCGCGTCCTCGGTGGTGATGGATTTCTCGACCACCGAGTTGAACTGATAGTCCACGAGGGTCGACACCAGGCTCGTCAAGAGCACGAGCGCCGCCAGCATCGTCAGGTAGCGGGAGCGTGCGAGGAGGCGATATGGGCTCTCGTCCAAGGGCGAGGTCCGGCTTCTTTCCTGGCGCCGAAGGTCCGCGCGCCGTTCGCTCATCCGTTCGCGCTCTCGGCTCGCGGTGACCCGCGCGAGAAGAGCTATCGAAAGAAGGAGGGCTCCCGCGGCCAGCATCATCCCCGTGGTGCCCACCACCGGAACCAGGAGCGACGTCGCCCCTCCACCGACGATCGAGCCCGAGAGACCACCCGCCATGACCACGGGGAAGAGCCGCCGGCCCTCGTGGGCGTAGAAGACGTAGTTGGCCAGGAGCCAGAAGAGCGAGGGCAGAAGGGCTATGACGAGGCTCACCCAGACGTAGAAAACGAATCCGGTCCAGGCCAACCCCGAAACTGCGGCGAGCCAGAAGACAACGAGGTTGAGGGCGAAAAAACAGGAGAGGCCGATGACGAGTCGCGGCAGGTTCGCGCGGGGCCCGAAGCGGGCGAAGGCGGCGGCGACGAAGCCGAGGACGATGGCGACGAGGATGTACACGTATGGGAGGTGCTTCGAGCCGAACTGGCTCAGGAAGAGAGCGCTTCTCACCGGCTTCAAGACGTAGTTCGTCGCGATGATGAGCGCAAGGAGCGCGAACATCCTCAGAACGCGCGGTCCTTCCCCCGGGCGAACGTCCACGATTCGGGAAAGGAGCATGCGTAAGAGTTGACGATTTCGCCTGGCCGTTTCCAGTCCTCGCTCGTTGTATTATGGGCGCCCGTGCAGGCGTCGATGAGATTCTTACGCTCGTTCGTGGGCTCCTGGACCGTGGTCGCGTTCGTCCTCGCTCCCCGACTCGAGGCGCAGGAGGCCGAGGCCGAGACCCGGGAGGAGGAGCTTCTCAGAAAGCGGAGGGAAAAGGCGCAGAGCCTTTCTCCTTACGAAATCACGAAAGCCGAGGCCCGCGTCAAGGGCATCGAAGACGCGCGCTTCCCGCAAAAGATCTTCCAGAAGGGGTGGCGAGGGCTCCGGCCGGTCATCGGAGGCATGCCCTCGGGCTCGGGCACGGTGCTGGGCGGGGGATACATCCGCGGCCTCGAGAACGAGTACTTTCAGTTCCAGGCGAACGGGCGCTGGTCCACCAAGGGCTACACCATGGCGGACGCGGAGTTCGTCATTCCTCCACCGCAGCACGGACGAAGGATCGAGTTCAAGCTGCGGGGAGAGTACCGCGACCTCACCTCGCTCCGGTATTACGGTTTGGGCAACGACTCGAGCGTCGAGGACCAGTCGACGTACCTCCTGAACGACCAAAGCGTGACCGCTTACTTCTGGCTCAACCCCCGTGGCCTGTTGTCCCTCGGAGCGATGGGAGGCTTCGTCCGCACGCTGACCGACTCCGGCGACGCCGACCGCTCGATCGAGGAAGTGTTCGATCCCGCCGAAGTTCCGGGCTTCCAGGATCCGCGTACCGAGTACGGCTTCACCGGCGGCTGGGTCGAGTTCGACATTCGCGACAAATGGGAGGAGCCGCCGGTCGGGATCGTGGCCCGAGTGACGAGCGCGCGCTACGAGGACACCGGGATCAGCCTCCACGACTTCACCCGCATCATCGGAGACCTGAAAGGCTACGTTCCCCTCGGCCGCCGAAACCGGGTCTTAGCGCTTCGTCTCCGCACGTCTCATTCGCTCCCGGATGACGGGAAAGAAGTCCCCTTCTATTTGATGGAGACCCTGGGTGGGGCGAAGGACATCCGGGGCTTCCGCGAGTACCGATTCCGCGACACCCGGAACCTCCTGGTGAGCGCCGAGTATCGTTGGGAGGTCTGGAACTACACGGACTTCAGCTTCTTCTTCGACGCCGGCAAGGTGTTCCAGGATGCCTCGGACTTCAACTTCAAGAATATGCACACCGGCTACGGATTCGGGGTGAGAGTCCACGCCCCCCCCAATTTCGTGCTCCGGTTCGATCTGGCGAACAGCACCGAGGGCCTCCGCTTCCACGTGAGCGGCGGCCCGTCTTTTTGAGAGGCGCGCGATGAACGTCGAGTCGATGCTCCTGCTTCTGATCGCGATGCCGCCCGACGCGAGAAAGTTCTATCCCGACGATCCGGTCCTCGTCGATGGCGCTCTCCTGGACGTGCCCGAAAAGCCGGCCGAGCTCGAGCTGTCCGATCTCTACGATCGATTCAGCAACGTCTTCAAGGACATGGGGATGTCCCCCCTCGGGACCGAGGCCCAGAGCGTGAACACCCTCGACGAGGCGGTCGACGGCGACTGGTTCGTGAACCGCCACGGCTCGAAGCGGATGAGCCTCTCGGAGCTCGTGAGGGGGCCGAACCGGCCGAACCAGGATGAGCCCCCCAATCCAGACGAGAGGTGGACGGTATTCCGCAGCAAGAGCCAGGGGGTCACTCCGGGGTTCGAGATCAAGGACGAGTCGGGAGACCGCTACGTGATCAAGCTCGATCCGATGGAGGTGCCGGAGTTGGCCTCGGCGGCGGAGGTGATCGCGACGAAGATCTTCTACGCCCTCGGATACCACGTGCCCGAAAACTACGTCGTCCGCGTCCATCCCGACCGCTTTGAAATCGAGCCCGGGACCCAGGTAGAGGATGCTTTTGGAGACAAGTCGGCGCTGACGCCCTTCCGCTTCCGCCGGAGCATCCGCCGCATCCCGCGGCTTCCCGACGGAAGAATGCGGGTGACGGCGAGCGAGTACGTCCCGGGCATTCCCATCGGCCACCGCCGGTATTTCGAGACCCGGAGCGACGACCCCAACGACGTCATTCCCCACGAGGACCGGCGGGAGCAGCGTGGGCTGCGTCTCTTCGCCGCCTGGCTCAACCACGACGATACCCGGGCTCAGAACACCATGGACAGCTGGGTCGAGGAGAATGGAAAGCACCACGTGCGGCACTATCTCCTCGACTTCGGGTCGACGTTCGGGAGCGGCTCCGTCGACATGCAGCTCGCCCACCTGAGTTTCCACTACTGGCTGGACGTCCCCGTGGTAAAGAAGAACCTCCTCGGGTTCGGCTTCCATGTCCCCGAGTACCGCAAGGCGGACTGGCCGGAGTTTCCCGAGTACGAGCCGGTGGGACGTTGGGAGTCCGAGCTCTTCGACCCGGTGAAGTGGAGAAACGACTACCCCAACCCCGCGTTCCTGCGGATGACCGGTCGAGACGCGTTCTGGGCGGCGAAGATCCTGATGAAGTTCACCCGCGAAGAGCTCGCGGCCATCGTCGAGACGGGTGAGTACAGCGATCCCGAGGACGCGCGCTACTTCCTCGACGTCCTTGTCGAGCGGCAGCTCAAGTGCGGGCGGTTGGGGATCAACGCCGTGAATCCCCTTGACGAGTTCCGCGTCGAGGCGGGTGAGCTTTCGTTCGTGAACCTCTCGGAGAGGTACGGCTTCGTCGAGGCCGCGACCAGCTACGAGATCCAGTGGTTCTCGTTCGACAACGAGACAGGCGCCCGGCGCGAGCTCTCCCGGACGACCATCCAGCAGGAGACGCGCTCGAGCCTTCCGACGGCGCCGAGCGCCGAATCGTTCCTCCTCGCCGAGATTCGCACGAAAAACCCTGAGAACCCACACTGGGGAACGTCGGTCGGGGTATACCTTCGCCCCGGCCCCGCCGGGTACGAAATCGTCGGCATCGAGCGCGAGAGCTCCGAGAAGTCCACGTTTCCCATGAACTGAACGTTCGTGACGATCTTCTCCGCCGCGGTTCTCCTGTTTCTGGTGCTCGACCCCTTCGGGAACATCCCGTTCTTCGTCACCGCTCTCCAGAACGTGCCCCGCGAGAGGCACAAGCGGGTCATCGTGAGGGAGCTGGTCATCGCACTCTTCGTCCTCGTGGTTTTTCTTTTTGCCGGGGAGCACATCCTGAAAGCGCTCCAGATCTCGGAGCCGGCCCTCCGGGCGGCAGGGGGAACGGTTTTGTTCCTCATCGCCATCCGGATGGTGTTTCCGAGGCCGGGGGCCTCGGTCGGCGAGGAATTGAGCGGAGAGCCCTTCATCGTGCCCCTCGCCATTCCCTACGTCGCCGGACCTTCGGCTCTCGCGTCGGTCCTCCTCATCATGAACCAGGAGCCGGAGCGCTGGCCGGAGTGGCTCGCGGCCGTGGTCCTCGCCTGGCTCCTCTGCGGTCTCATCATCCTGGCGTCGAGCGTCCTCGCCAGGAGCCTGGGAAAACGGGTGCTCATCGCCATCGAGCGGCTCATGGGAATGCTTCTCGTGGCGCTCGCCATCCAGATGCTCATGACCGGCATCCGCCAGTTCATAAAATCCTAGAACGCAAAGGCGCCAGGAAACGCAAGGGCGCAAAGGGAAAAGACCGAGTCTTTCCTCTTGGCGTCCTGGCGATGCTTTGCGCCTTTGCGTTCATTCCCCTCCCCGATGTACATTCGGGGTCCGTCGCGTCTTCGCTCGGTGCCAACCTAAGGAGAACTTCACTCGATGGAAGAAAAGGGCGTATTCCCGAGTCAGCACGGCCTCGACCAGCACGGAATCATCAACGCCACCGCCTGGTGGAACTTGTCGACGGGCGCTCTCTACGAGCAGGCTATCCAGCGCCGCGAGGGCTTCGTGGCCCACAAGGGGCCGCTGGTGGTGCACACCGGGGAGTACACCGGACGCTCTCCCAACGACAAGTACATCGTTCGCGAGCCTTCGAGCGAGAAAGACATCTGGTGGGATGCGGCGAAGCCATTCGAGCCCGATCACTACACGAGGCTGAAAGCAAGGCTGACGGCCTTCCTCCAGGGAAGAGACGTCTTCGTCCAGGACTGCTACGTCGGGGCCCACCCCGAGTACCGGGTCCCCATCCGCGTCATCAACACCCGCGCCTGGCACAGCCTCTTCGCCCGCAACATGTTCATTCGCGAGCACGACCCGGAGAAGCTCAAGAATCACGTGCCCCAGTTCACGGTCATCGACGCTCCCAGTTTCCACGCGATCCCGGAGGAAGACGGGACCCGGAGCGAGGTCTTCATCGTGCTCAACTTCGCCCGCCGGGAAGTGATCATCGGCGGCACCGACTACGCGGGAGAGATCAAGAAGTCCATCTTCTCGGTGATGACCTACCTGCTCCCGCCGAAGGGCGTTTTGCCGATGCACTGCTCGGCGAACTACGGGGCGGATGAGCATGACCTCGCCATTTTCTTCGGCCTTTCGGGGACCGGGAAGACGACGCTTTCCGCCGATCCCGAGCGCATCCTCATCGGCGACGACGAGCACGGCTGGGGTGACAAGGGGGTCTTCAATTTCGAAGGCGGCTGCTACGCCAAGGTCATCCGGCTCTCCAAGGAAGGCGAGCCCGAGATCTACGAGACTACCCGCACCTTCGGAACCGTTTTGGAGAACGTGGTCATCGATCCCATGACCCGCAGGCTCGATCTCGACAGCGACACCTTCACCGAGAACACCCGCGCCTGCTACCCCATCACCCACATTCCCAACGTGGCGAGAGAGGGAGTCGGAGGTCAGCCGAAGAACATTCTGATGCTCACCGCCGACGCCTTCGGAGTCCTTCCTCCGATCGCGAAGCTCACTCCCCAGCAGGCGATGTATCACTTCCTCTCGGGTTATACGGCGAAAGTCGCGGGAACCGAGCGCGGGGTGACCGAGCCGAAGGCGACGTTCAGCGCCTGTTTCGGCGCGCCGTTCATGACCCGGAAGCCCTCGGTCTACGCGGAGCTCCTGGGGGAGAGAATCGCGAAGCACAAGGTGAACGTGTGGCTCGTGAACACCGGCTGGACCGGCGGCCCCTACGGCGCCGGCCAGAGGATGAAGCTCGCGCATACCCGCGCCATGGTGACGGCCGCTCTCGACGGCTCGCTTTCGAGGGTCGAGACCCAGGAGCATCCGGTCTTCGGGATCCACGTGCCCCGGTCCTGCCCGGGTGTCCCGAGCGAGGTCCTGGATCCGCGCGGAACCTGGCCCAGCGCCGAGGCCTACGACGCCCAGGCGCGGAAGCTCGCGGGTATGTTCGATCAGAACTTCGAGAAGTTCTCGAAAGACGTCGCCGAGGACGTTCGCGCCGCCGCGCCCACCACGGCCTGACAGGGGTGCTGAAAAATCATCCTGCACCCTGCTGCCGAGCGGCATCCCTTCGGATGCGCCGCGAGATCGGCGCCCGCCGTCCGCAGCGAGCCTGCGAGCGGAGGACAGGGCGCGAACGAGGAGTGAGCGCCCACTCATTGAAGCGCCGGACAGGCCGAGTCGCGGGGGTGGGGCCCCGCGACACTAGAACGAGATGAAAAAGCTGGTCCTCCTCCGCCACGGCGAGAGCGTCTGGAACAAGGAGAACCGCTTCACCGGCTGGACCGACGTCGACCTCACCGAGCAGGGGAGAGCCGAAGCCGCCGAAGCCGGAAGAACGCTGAAGAGGGAGGGCTACGTCTTCGACCTCGCGCACACGTCGGTCCTCAAG
>Ga0326597_10005155_pt1 | contig 18202 bp, 19 predicted proteins | sample RVTome_12_FD_203789 | JGI IMG/M metagenome (GOLD analysis project Ga0326597, IMG submission 203789) | Soil microbial communities from uranium-contaminated site in the Upper Colorado River Basin, Wyoming, United States - RVT100D185 | ecosystem: Environmental > Terrestrial > Soil > Contaminated >... | reverse complement strand
GGAACCCGCGCTCGACGTGCAGCGGCTCCCACGGATTCGCGTCTTCGTACTCCGCGATGCAGTAGGTGTATTTGCCCGGATGACTGGTCTGCGAGGCGTCCACGTCCGGGCCCGCGCCGCCGACGTTGACCAGCACCAGTCGCAGCGCCCGGCCGATCGTCGCATTGGCCCGCCAACCGGGACCGAACAGCCCCCTGCCGCAGTTGATCCGCAGCCGCTTGACGATCGGGCCGTTGACGATGATGAGGGGCGCCCCGGCGTGAGTCGTCGTCTGCCGGTGCGAGAGTCCGTACGCCGGCTCGGACACGGCCTGAAGCGCGGCAACGACCACCGGCAGATACTCGGGCAGGCAGCCCGCCATGACCGCATTGATGGCGATCTGGCGCATCGTCGCGCGGCCCATCCTGGGAGGCACCACGCTCACCAGCTCATCGGCATCGTGGCCGGGCATGCCGGCCAGCATCCTGCGCACCCGGGCCTCCGTCGGCGGCACGATCGGCAGGCCGTCGGTCCATCCGCGCGAGTAAAAATAATCGTTGATGCGGTCGTAGGACTCGTCCGAGTCGGCGATCGGCAGCGTTTCGGGTTTCATGTATCGATCAACGTGGCATGACGGCGGCCGGCAGCGGATAACGCTTTCCCTCGAATTCCCGCGACAATACATCAACGGGGGTGGTCAGGACACGCACGCACTCCGCCGCGATCTCCGCCCCCCTGCTGCGAACGACATTCTCGTCCCGGTCTCCGACCGGATGGGGCACGACGACGATGGGCAGGCTCATGTGTCCCGCGCCTTCACCGGTGACCTGTGCGAGCGGCGCAAACGCCGTGCTGATGACCGTGACCGTGGGTATTCCCAGATTTTCGAGCTCGACCGCGTCACGCGCGGTCCAGGGGGTCGAGGACCCTCAGTGGCCGACGCCGTTGATCACGGCATCGCACTCCGCAGCCATCTCCTTCGCAAACGGCGAAGGGATTCCGAGGTAGGACTTGCGCCAAAAGCGGACGGACGCCACGCCGTGGTCGCGCTCGAGGACATCGGCCACGCCGCGCAGGACCAGGTCCGCGAACTCCTTGCAGTTATCGAGGATCCCGATGCGCGCGCCGCGCACGCTCGCAAGTCGGTGCGCGAGACGGGCCGGCACGGTCGCCGGTTCCCCGGTCGGGATAAAGATACTCACGCCGCCGATCGTTTCCTGGTTCGCCATGAGGCTCGTCTCCGTCGTCCGGTAACGCTTGGATGTTACCAACCCAAGTTATAACCAACCACTAACTTGTTGTTATTATCCATATCCAGCAGTTATACTTACCTCCGCCACACGGGGGCTTGCGATTGAAACTCCACCAGCTCCGCTACGTCGCCGAGATCGCGCGCCAGGGCCTGAGCTTCTCGGCCGCCGCCCAGGCGCTGCACACCTCCCAGCCCGGCATCAGCAAGCAGATCCAGTTGCTGGAATCGGAATTGGGCGTGGACCTCTTCGTGCGCAGCGGCAATCGCATCGCCGAGATGACCGAGCCGGGACGGCGGATCGCCGAGATCGCCGCGGCGATCCTGCGGGAAACGGAAAGCATCAAGAGCGCTGCGAGGGAATTCACCGCGGGAGGCGCCGGGCGGCTCGACATCGCCGCTACCTTCACGCTCGCCCGATACGTGCTGCCGGGACTCTTCTCCCGCTTCGCGGCGCGCTATCCCGACGTCGGGCTCAATCTGCTGCAGGGAAGCTCGGACCAGGTCTGCAGGATGGCCGAATCGGGAGAAGCCGACATCGCTCTTACCGCGCGCCCGGCCCGCGAGTTCCCGGACCTTCTCCTGATCGATTACTGCGAGTTGCCGCGCGTGCTCATCGTTCCCCGCGGGCACCCGCTCGCAAGAACGAAGCGGGTTACGTTGAAAGCCATCGCGTCAAATCCGTTGATCACGCTGGATATCGGATCACAGGGGCAAGCGAGGATGCACGAAGTGCTTCGGGCGAGCGGCCTCGGGATTCGCAATGCGCTTTCTCTCGGGAACGTGGACGTGGTCAAGGCGTTCGTCGAGGCGGGCCTGGGGATCGCCATCGTGCCGCAGCTGGCGTTCGATCCCGCACGCGACAGGAGACTGCGAGCGCTCGACGTCGGCCATCTGTTCGAGCCGCATCGCGGCTGCCTCGCGATACGGCGAAACCACTACTTGCCCGGTTTCGCCTATGACTTCATCGAAACGCTGGCGCCGGGACTGGACCGTAAGCGGATACAGGAAGCCCTCAGGGCGTCAGCGGCAGGGTCGTGACGACGCGGAAGCGGAATCGCCCCAGTGCCCGCGAACGGGCGGCTCGCGGCTCGTGACTGGGCCTAACGCCGGTGACCAGTGACCGGTTTCCCTTTCCCCTTTCCCCTTTCCCCTTTCCCCTTTCCTTTTTGCCTTGTGCCTTATGCCTTCAGTTCCCACCCCAGCCACTCGCAAATAGCCTTCCCCATGATCCATTCCTTGTCGGAAGCGGAGAGCCAGGAAATCTCGTCGGTGAAGTAGGTGACGGACTGCTTGTAGCTGCACGGCAGGCGCGAGAGGTCGGTGCCCCAGAACATGCGCTTGGGGCCGAACGCGTCGTAGACGCGGCGGATGTAGGGAACGAGATCCCGGAATGGATAGGGCTCGGTCGAGTAGTGCGGCAGGCAGCTCACCTTGACGGCGACGTTGGGGCGCTTCGCGAGCGCGAGCAGGTGATCCAGGCCCTTGAACGCCTCCTCGCCCTTGCCGGTCGTGAGGCCGAGATGGTCGATGGTGAGCTTGAGCCCCGGATGGCGCTCGGCCACCTTGTCGAACAGGTGCATGTCAGTATGCACCGCCAGCGACATGATCGGCACGCCGTATTTCTCCGCCACGGGCCACAACCAGTCCACGTGGCCGTCGGTCAGCCAGAACCGCAGCGTGGGCCGGTGCATGGTGAATCGCAGGCCCAGCATGCCCTTCTGCTTGCGCCAGTCCGCGATGAGGCCGCGCGACTCCGGGAGCGTCGGATCGAGCCGCCCCATCACGGCGAAGCGATCGGGGTACTTTTGCGCCGCCGCGAGACACACGTCGTTGCGGTCGCCCTCCCACGACGGCGGCACCAGCACGCAGCCCTTCACGCCCGCACCGTCCATTTCGCGCAACAGCGCCTCCGCGGTAATGGGCGTCTCCCGGTGCGGCTTGTGCCGCGCCGGCCACGGCCGCTCGGGGGTGTTGGCGGCCCAGATGTGTACTTGCGAATCAACAATCATCATTTTTTCACCTGCCTCCGGTATTCAATACGCGCCGCACAAATCATGAAAAATGCGTGAATGGTGATTGGTGAATAGTGAATGGACCCAACCCCGCCGCAAACCGCCGGTGTTCCGCGTCCAATCACTAATCACTATTCACTAATCACGCCTTTCAGACCTTCCAGCCCAGCCACTCGCACACCCCCCTGCCCATGACGTACTCGAGGTCCTCGCCCTTCAGCCACGGCAGCGCCTCGGTGAAGAGCGTGACGCCCTGGCGGTAGGTGCACGGCAGGCGCGAGAGATCGGTGCCCCAGAACATGCGCTTCGGGCCGAAAGCATCGTAGACCTGGCGGATGTGGGGGTGGAGGTTCCGGAACGGGTATTTTTCCGTGGTGAAGAATGGGAAGCAGCTCACCTTGGTCGCGACGTTGGGGAATTTCGCGAGCGCGAGCAGCTTGTCGAACGCCTTGAACGCTTCCGCGTCCTTGCCGTCCACGAGGCCGGAGTGGTCCATCGTGAGCTTCAGCCGCGGATAGGCGGCCGCGATGCGCTCGACGTGGTCGAGATGGCGATGCGGCACGAGCATATAGACCGGCACGCCGGCCGCCTCCGCCTCGCCCCACAGCCAGTCGGCCTTGCCCTCAGTGAGCAGCTCCAGCAGCGGCGAGCGGTGGAACACGAAGCGCACACCGAGCATGCCGGGCTGCTGGCGCCACGTCGCCATCTTGCCGCGCGACTCCGGCAACTCCGGGTTGACGCGCCCCATGATCGCGAAGCGGTCCGGGTGCGCCTGCGCGGCGGCCAGTGCGAGGTCGTTCCGCTCGCCCTCCCACGACGGCGGCACGATGACGACGCGGTTCACGCCCGCGCGGTCCATCTCCCCGAGCAGCTCTTCTTTCGTCCACGGCGTGTCGCGCTGCGGTTTCACCGCCTGCCGCGCCGGCCACGGCCGCTCGGGGGTGTTGGCGCCCCAGATGTGCACCTGGGAATCCACGATCAGCATCAGCGGTCCTCTCGGTTCCTTGAGCGCAACGCTTCGACAATTGAGAAGGCGTTAGTGGTTAGTGGTTAGTGGTTAGTGGAAAATCGTGAAAGCGGTTTTGCGATTTCGTCCAATCACTATTCACTACTCACGACTCACGCATCTCAGGCAGGCCGGGGCATGGCCCGCCGCTCGATCAGCGCCATCCACCCGCGGATGATGCGGTAGAGCACCCAGAGGCCGGTGACGATCACGATCACCCAGGCGATGGGAATGCCAATCACGGTGAGGAACAGGAGCCCCGCGACCAGGATCCACAGCACCGCGTACCAGAACGTGCGCAGCTGCCAGCCGAAGTGCGAGTCGAGCCAGGTGCCGCGCGCGTCGCCGCGCTTCACGTAATTGATGATGATCGCGAGGATGGACGGCCAGCCGGTCAGAAACGCGGTCACGATGAAAACCGGGCCGAGCGCGCCCATCAGCGCGCTGAAGCCGTGCAGGCCGTAGAGCACGTGGGTGAGCGTCACCAGCCCTTCCGAGGGCGCTGCCGTGACGCCTTGGGGTTCGGGCAATTCCATGGCCCGATAATAGCAAAAGCGTGAACGGTGAACGGTGAGTGGTGAATCGAATCAAGATGTGGACTCCGCCGACGGCGGAATCCGTTCACTATTCACGATTCACGATTCACGCATTGACGGGCAGAATCGAGGCACTCCCCAACCCGGCAGGCGATTGACATGGCGTCAAAGCGGCGCGCACTGGTGATCGGCGGCTCCATCGGCGGCCTGTTCGCCGCCCACTGGCTGCGCGCGATCGGCTGGGACGTGGACGTCTTCGAGCGCGTCGAGGACGATCTCGCCAGCCGCGGCGCCGGCATCGGCACGCACGAAGAACTGCTCAACGTGATCCGCCGGCTCGGCCTCGCCTTCGACGAGACCGTCGGCGTGCCGGTGCAGACCCGCTTGTGCCTCGACCGCGCCGGCCGCGTCACGCACCGGATCGACGCGCCGCAGCTCCAGAGCAGCTGGGCGCGGATCTACCGCCTGCTCAAGGACGCCTTTCCGCGGGATCATTACCGCTTCGGGGTGAGCCTGGAGCATGTCGAGCCGCGCGAGGGCCCGGTCACCGCGATCTTCACCGACGGGTCGCGCGAGACGGGAGACCTTCTCGTCGGCGCCGACGGCGTGCGCTCCACGGTCCGCGAGCGCCTGTTTCCCGAGGCCCAGCCGCGCTACGCCGGCTATGTCGCATGGCGTGGCCTGCTGGACGAGCAGGCCTACCCGACCGAGCTGCACCGCGAGTTCTTCGACAAGTACCTGATGTGCCTGCCCGAAGGCGAGATGATGCTCACCTACCCCGTGCCGGGGCGCGACAACGACACCCGGCCGGGCCGCCGCGCCTACAACCACATCTGGTACCGCCCGACCGACGCTCATGAAGCGCTGCCGCGGCTGTGCACCGACGCCAGCGGCCGCTGCCACGGCGTCTCGATCCCGCCGCCGCTCATACGGTCGGAGGTCATCGCGAGAATCAAGTCCGACGCGCGCGCGCTGCTCGCCCCGCAGATCGCCGGCGTCGTCGAGCGCACGATGCAGCCCTTCTTCCAGGCAATCTTCGATCTCGAGACGCCGTCGATGGCGCTCGGGCGCGTGGCGCTGCTGGGCGACGCCGCTTTCGTCGCGCGCCCGCACGTCGGCGCGGGCGTGACCAAGGCCGCCCTCGACGCCGAGTGCCTGGCGCGCGAGATCCAGGCAGCTGGCGGCGATCTCGACGCGGCGCTCGCCGCCTACGACCGCGAGCGGCGCCTGTTCGGCTCCCGCATCGTCGCCCGCGCGCGGCGGCTCGGCGCCTATATCGAAGCGCAGCTCAAGCCGCCCGCCGAGCGCACGGAGGCCGAGCGGCAACCGCCGCCGGAGTACCTCATGCGCGAGGTGGGAACCATCTCCCTCGACCTGCGGAGCCTCACTGCCTGATGGCAGGAGACACGTGACTCGTGACTGGTGACTCGGAAGAAGCTACCCCGCTATCGTGGGTTGGCCATGCAACGTAGAATTAGAGCAAAGGAGGAATCATGAAAAATATCATTGGATCGCTTTTCGCCGCCTTGCTGTTTTCCGTCACGGGCGCCTGGGCACAGGCTTATCCGTCCAAGCCCGTCCGGGTAATCGTGCCGTTTGCGCAAAGGGGGCGCACCGGCTCTCGGCGAGGGGGCTGGTATTGGGGCGGAGACGGGGCGCGGACGCCGGGATTGTGGCACTGCATTCTCCGGCGAATCGCCATCGCGCTGGCCGCGACAACTTGTCTCGTACCAGGAGCGTTGTTCGCTCAATCTTATCCATCGAAGCCGGTACGAGTCGTTGTCCCGTTTGCGCCAGGCGGCGGGGTGGATTTCATCGCGCGGCTGGTGATAGGAAAGCTCGCCGGCCCGCTGGGACAGGGGATCGTGATCGAGAACCGGGGGGGCGCCGGCAGCGCGATCGGCACCGAGGTCGTGCAACGCTCGGCGCCCGACGGCTACACGCTGCTCCAGACGTCGCCCAGCTTCGTCATCAACGCTGCCCTGCGGCCGGGACGCTACGATCCGGTCAGCGACTTCACGCCCATCGCGCTGATCGGCAAGGGGCCGTTCGTGGCGGTGGCGCACCCGTCGCTCCCCGCGAAGAACGCGAAGGAGCTGATTGCGCTCGCGCGCAAGCGCCCCGGCGAGATCGCGTTCGGCACGAGCGGCAACGGAACCATCGTGCATCTCTCCACCGAGCTCTTTCTCCACATGGCGAAGGTGAAGATGACGCACGTGCCCTACAAGGGCGGCGGCCCGGCGCTGGTGGACGTCATCGCGGGACAGGTGCAGCTCGTGTTCTCCCCGCCGCAGACCGGCCTGCCACACGTGAAGGCGGGGCGGGTGCGGGCGATCGGCATGACGAGCCTGCGCCGCATTCCCACGGAGCCCGGCATTCCCGCGCTCGCCGAGGCCGTGCCCGGCTACGAAGCCACCAACTGGCACGCATTGATCGGGCCCAAGGGCCTGCCGCCCGCGGTGGTGGAGCGGCTCAGCGGCGAGGTGCTCAAGATCGTCGCCCAGAAGGACATGCAGGAGCGGCTGCACAGGAGCGGTGTGTTCCCCGAGGACGGTGGCTCGCCCAACGCGCTCGCGGCGCTGATCAAGAAGGACTACGAGCTCTGGAAGGGGGTGATCGTGCAGGCGAAAGTGAAAGGCGGCTGAACCCAAAGGCAGAAGTCAGAAGGATGAAGGCAGAAGTAACGACGTTCTTTACACGCGCGCAATTCTGACTTCTGACTTCCGCCTTCTGAATTGCCGGCAGCGGCGGCTCGACCGGCGTCAGGGCGAAATTTCCTCCACGATCCGAAGCGTGCCGTCGAACTGCCAGACGCGGCGGATCTCGATCACGTCGTAGAGCCTCGCGAGGGCCGGCGGAAAGCGGCTGTACGGCGCGTAGAACTCGGCGATGCGCCGCACGGCGTTGTCGAGCTCGCGCAGCCCGCTCGAATGATGGATGTGGACGCTTTCCAGGCTGCCGTCGCTGCGTATCGCTACGGTGACGACCGGGTCCTCGGGCGCGCGCAGCGCGGCCGAGCGCCGGAAATTGAACGGGCCGTTGCGCTCGATCTTCATGCGCCAGCTCTCGGCGTACATCCGGACGACGACGTCCCGGTCCACGCCAAGCGCCGATAGCCGGCGTCCGCCGCCGGGGGGCGGGGGCGGCGGGCTCGGCGGCGGCGGCACGACGCCCGGCGATCTCGCTTGCTCGATCGCCCTCGCCCGCAGGTCGAGCCCCGAGAGCGCGCCCGGCGCGGGCGGCGCGTCGGACGGCTTTCCGCGGCCCGAGCCTTCGGCCGCCTGCTCCGCGGCAAGGCGGGCGCGCTCGGCCGCTGCGGCTTCCGCGCGCTCCCGCTCCGCCTGCGCCGCGGCTTCCTCGGCCTGCCGCTGCGCTTCGAGTGCCTTCCGGCGCGCCTCGGCCAGCGCCTTTGCCTCCTCTTCCGCCCGCTTCCGCGCTTCCGCTTCGAGCGTAATGCGCCGGGCTTCCTCTTCCTTCTGCCGTTCGATCTCCATCCGGCGCCTCGCGGCTTCCTCCTCCAGCCGTTGCGCCTCCGCAATGCGTTCCGCCTCCCGCTGCCTCTCCAGCGCGAGGGCGCGCTCCCGTTCTTCGGCCTCCCGCCGCGCCGCTTCCGCGGCGCGCTCGGCTTCGAGCGACTTTTCCTGCACCAGAGCAGCCGCTTCCGCCTGCTCCCTCGCTTTCCGCTCTTCTTCGAGCGCGAGCGCGCTTTGCAGCGCCTCCTCCTCGGCTCGCTTCCGCGCTTCAGCCTCGGCCCGCTTTCTCGCTTCCTCCTTGTGCCGCGCTTCCTCGGCTAATTGCGCCGCCTCGACATTCGCCACGTCCTCCTCGCCTTCCGCCATCTCGCTCTCCACCGATGCGATCGGCTCCTCGAACGGCAGCGACCCGAACGTTTCAACGGGCGGCGGCACCGGAGCAGGCGGCACGGGAGCGGGCACGCGGAACGTGTCCGGACGCGGCTCCTCCAGCGCCAGGACCGGCGGCTTCGGCTTGGTCGCCGGAACCGGCTTGCGCGGCGTTGCCCTGGCCGGGCGTTTCGTATCGCGATCCGGCGCGGCGCGCTTCGGCGCGGGTGCGACGGCCGTAAACGTCGCGTCGCTGCGCGGCGCTCGCGCGCGCGGTGGGGGCTCGTGCAGCGCTGGAGCCGGCGCGGCGGCGGGCGGCGGCACGAGGCGCACCGTGAGATCGGGCGCCCGCGCGCGCCGCTCGGCCCACGGCACCGCCAGTCCCGGCAACCCGAGCCCCGGTTCGCCCACGTCCAGCGAAAGAATCAGGGCGTGAATCAGCAGCGAGACCGCCAGCGCGACCAGGTCGCGCTGGCAATAACGATCGCGCCGCGCGCGTCTCCGTTGCGCGGGATCCGGGCTGTCGATTGCGGGAAAGGAATTCACGCGAGGATTCTATGAATGTTTCGAGCCGCAGAGCGCAAATAATGCCGCTGGAATTTATCTGCAAAAGTATCGCACGCGCGCGACTCACGGATGTTGCCGTATCCCGACGCTTTCGGGCCGCGAAGCGGATCGAGGGCCGATGCAGCCGGCTGCCTTTCGGATACCGGAATCGGGTCGCCGGGAAGCTCGGCAGACGAAAGCCGCCTCACTTTGGCGCCGCGTTCCGCCGCCGGAATTTCCGGGGCGTTTGATTTGAATCAAGACCGGCGGCCGGACGGTCGGGCAACATGGTCTCTGCCAACTTGTTTTTTGGAGACAGGCGGAGATGAAAACAGCGGACGTTGTGGCGATCGCCCATCACCTTTTCGAAACACAGGGGACCAAGGCCATCGCGGAGGCCGCGCACAAGGCCGCGGCTTTCGAGAAAGCCGGCGACAAGGCGCAGGCGAACGGCTGGCGGCGCGTGGAGGGCGTGCTGCTCGAGATGCGCGGCCCGGCTGAAAGCTAGACCGTCGCCACCGGCGTGACGGGCGACCCCGCCGCGCCGGGCAGCCGCAGCGGCGGCGCGGTGAGCAGGAAGCGCGAGCGCCGGTTCTGGCGCAACCATTCGGCGAGCTCGGTGAAGTACCATAGCTCGCCCAGGTGGATCCCCAGCTTGAAGAGGCAATGCTCGTGGAGCGGCAGCGCCGGGCCGCGGTGCGGCAGGCGCGGGTCCGCGCCGAGAGTCGAGGAGCGCTCCACGGCGAGGTTGTCGCAGGCGATTGCGGCGATGCCGGTGTCGGCAATCCATTCCAGCAGCCGCTTGTCGTAACCATCCATCACGGCGCAAGCCTGCCGGATCGAGTCGTCGAGCTTTCCGTTCGCCTCGCGTATGAGCTGGCCCAGCCCGGTGTGGATGCAGAGGATGTCGCCCGCCTCCACCTGGACGCCGTCGGCCTTCATGATCGCTTCCAGGCGCTCGAAATCGACCTCCACGCGCCCATCGCCGAGGTGGTGCCGCAGATCGATCATCACGCCGCGGCCCTGCACCCCGGTCTCGGCCATGTTCTGGATGCCGAGGTTGACCGCGCCGAGTTCGCCCTGCGCTGCGCGTCCCCGCGCGTCAACGATGGAATAGCCGTTGTAAAACACCTTCTCCGGCGCCCCGTCCCCGTCCGCGTCGAACATCGAGCCCTTATGCGGGAAGCCGTCCCAGTGGGTCGAGTACTGGGTGTAGAGCATCACCGCCTCGTCCGAGCCGACGTCGGAGAAGCGCGGGTCAATCTGCGCGAAGGCGAGGTTGAAGTAATGGAGACCGCCCCGCTTGACGGGATGGAATACGGGCATGAAGCGGCTCGCGTTGAGCACGTTCCCGCCCGGCCGGTCGAGCGGATGGCTCAGGCAGAACGCGTGGCCCGCCCGGACCTCCTTCACCGCGGAAAGCCGGCGCGCCTCGGTCAGCAGGTTCATCCGCCCCCGCTGGTCGTCGTCGCCGAACTCGCCCCAGTTCGAGCCTTCGGGCCGCTTCTTCCAACGCCTTGCCATCACGATCTCCCCTCTCTCATTGAGCCATTACTGCGTGACATGACGATTCGTGACGTGTTGGGGCGTGACGAGATGAATCGCGACATGAAAATGCGTCGCCGGGACTGGGTTCAACTACGCCGCGCCACGTCACGCAGGACCCTGTCACGCAGAATCACGTCACGAGGTACCACGTCACGCCTCGCCCGGTTTTCAGGGGCTAGCGTCCCCTGAAAACGGGCTTGCGCTTTTCCATGAACGCCTTCTGCCCTTCCTTGTAATCCTCGCTCGCGAAGCAGCCCTCCACCATCTTGTTGCAGAGGGCGAGGTCGCGATCGGCCGGGTCCTTGCGCAGTTCGATCAGCGAGCGCTTGACTGCGGCGATGGTGAGCGGGGCATTGCCCGCGATGGTGGCGGCCGTGTCGAGCACGTATTTTTCCAGCTCGGCGGCGGGCAGGACGCGGTTGACGAGCCCCATCGCGAGCGCCTCCTCGGCGGTGAACTGCCGGCCGGTGTAGAAGATCTCCGCCGTGAATTGGGGCCCGACGAGCTCCGAGAGCCGCCGGATGCCTCCGAAACGGTAGCCGACGCTCAACTTGGCGGCAGGCACGCCGAAGCGCGAGTCGTCCGACGCAAAGCGCAGGTCGCAGGCGACCGCGATGCCCGCGCCCCCGCCCATGCAGTAGCCGCGGATCATGGCGATCACCGGCTTGGGGCATTCCCGGATCGCCTTGTTGCAGCGCTCCGAGATCTCGTCGGACATCCTGACCTGCTCGGGCGTGCCCCGCCGTTCCTTGAACGAAGAGATGTCCGCACCGGAGATGAACGCCTTGTCGCCCTCGCCCCGCAGGATCACCACCCGGATCGCCGGATCCTTCGCGTAGTCTTCCATCGCCACCGCGGTCGCCTGGTACATCTCCAGCGACATGGCGTTGCGCTTTTGGGGGTTGTTGAAGATGACCCAGCCGATGGCGCCGTCCTTGCGCGCGATCAGTTTCTCGGTGGTGGCTGCGATGTCCATGCTTTTCTCCTTGAACGGCGTGGGTGGTGGGAGGTGGGAGGAGAAAGCAGATTCGGGTTGCCCCTCATCCCTCCGCCCTCATCCCTCATCCCTGAATTTGGGAACCTCCCCTCCTGTCCGAGGAGGGGTGTCACCGCAGGTGACGGGGTGGCAGGAGGATCTTCATCCTTCATCCTTCATCCTTCTGCCTTCGAGGCCGCCTTCATCCTTGCGGTGAATGCCGCTAGGTTAAACGAAAATCCGCCGCGGCGCGTTCTTCCAGATAGTGGAAGCCGGATTCGTTGCGCGCGGGGGAAACATGGAGATGGCCGCGTTGTCTTCACGGGGTGCTCCGCTGATTCGCGAGACCCTACAGGCAACCCATGCGCACGGATTGTTCCGCCGGACGGGCCGCGCATCTATCGCGCGCCATCGTGGCGCTTGCGCTGGTCGGGTTCTCCGGTTGTGCTTCCGTGTCACCGAAGACCGACAGCGCCACCGATGGCGCGAAGCAGCAAATGGCCGGAGACCCCGGCGCGATCGCCGCGCGATTCGCGCTCGGGCTGGTGGGCATCCCGTACCGCTACGGCGGCAACACGCCGAAGGGCTTCGATTGCAGCGGACTGGTGCAATACACCTATGCCCTCGCCGGCATTCAGCTCCCGCGGTCCGTGGACGAGCAGCTGGCCAGGACACGCGCCATTTCCAGGACGCGAATCCGTCCCGGTGACCTGCTGGTGTTCCACCTGAACAGCAAGCCCAATTCCCACATCGGGCTCTACATCGGCAACGGCAGCTTCGTGCACGCGCCGTCCACCGGCAAGCTCGTCTCGACCGCGAGCCTCTCCAATCCGTACTGGCGCCGGCGCCTCGCCGGCGCGCGGCGCCTGCACTTCGACTAGAAGTCATCCCAAAAACACAAAACCGGAGCAACCGCAGATAAACGCAGATGAACCCGGATGCGCCCCCGCAATGCGCGATACCAGCCACCGATATACGCAGATGAACACGAATAAGGCTGTTCGAGGAAATTTTGATTTTTCTATCTGTGTCTATCTATGTTCATCTGTGGCTGAATCGGATCGCCTTTTGAAATCGGCGTGTATCTGCGTTCATCTGCGGTTTCCTTTTTTGGAATAGGTTCTAGCGCCCGCGCGAGCGCTCCAGCGCCGACCGCGCCCCGGCTTCGTCGCCGCGCGCGGCACGCGCCTCGGCGATGAGGCGCCAGTTCTCGGCGCGGAGCGCGCTGTCGCCGGCGGCCCACGAATTGGATCGCGCGGCGATGCTCTCGGCCTGCTGGTACTCGCCCTGCTTCAGCCGCACCCGCGCGAGCTCATGCCACAGGCGCGGATTCCGCGGCTCGATGCGGAGCGCCCGCTCGAGGGAAGCCGCTGCCTTGGCGTAGCGGCCCGCCCCGGCATCGGCGCGGGCGCTTTCCATCAAACCGGCTATCGCGACACTGGGCGCGCCGGGCACGCTGCCGGTTGCCGGAGCAGGCGTGGGCGTGGGGGTGGGGGTGGGCGCCGGCACGGGCGACACGGCGGCGCAACCGGCAAGGAGCGCCACAAGGATGACGGCGTACTTCATCGGCCGAACATCCGCTCGAACCAGGACCGCACGCGCGATGGAAAGTCACTCGTGCACGGCGACCGGCCCGCCGGCGCCGACCCCTGGGCGAACGGCAGCTCCCGCGCGCCGGCGCAGCTGCTGTCGGCCCGCAATCCGCTTTGCAGGTCGATCCACACGTGCTCGATGGTATCCGGCTTGGGCAGCGCCAGCGGCTCCGGATCGAGCGCGGCCATCATCTCGCCCCAGATCGGGAGCGCGGCGGCGGCGCCCGAGAGGCGCGCGGCGCGGTTGTCGTCGTATCCGACCCACACCACCGCCAGCCGGTCGCCGGTGTATCCGGCGAACCAGCTGTCGCGCTGCTCGTCGGTCGTGCCGGTCTTGCCCGCAATCGCAAGCTCCGGCGGCAGCCAGTTCGCGAGCGACCGCGCCGTGCCCTCGCGCACGACGTCCTGCATCGCCGCGGTCAGCAGGTAGACGGGCTCCGGCGCGAACGCCTGCTCCACCGCGATCGGATAGCGCTTGAGCGGCCGCTCATCCTGAGTGAGCACCTCCCGGATCGCGCGCAGCGGCATGCGGAATCCGCCGCTCGCGATCGTCTGGTACATCTGCGCCACCTCGAACGGGCTCAGCTCCGCCGAGCCGAGCAGCGTAGAGGCGTAGGGCCGCAGCTCGCGCTGCACGCCCAGCCTGCGCACGCTCGCCAGCACGCGATCGATCCCGAGCTCGGTGCCGAGCCGCGCCGTCGCAACGTTGTAGGACTGGGCGAGCGCCACGCGCAGCGGCACCGACCCGTGGAACTGCTTGTCGTAATTCGCCGGCCGCCAGTCCTGCGCCCCGCGGCTCTTCCAGACGAACGGGCTGTCATCGAGCGGCGTGAGCAGCGTGTAGCGCGAGGGCTCGCCCAGGGCGGTGAGATAGATGGCCGGCTTCAGCACCGATCCCACGGGGCGGGCCGAGCCCAGCGCGCGGTTGTAGCCGCGCATCCGCGCGTCGCGCCCGCCGACCAGCGCCTGCACCTCTCCGTTCTGCGTGTCGGTCACCACGACGGCGCCTTCGAGGCCGGAATCGCCGAAGCGCCGCTCCCGGTCGTACTGCGCGAGCCGCCGGGTGAGCGCGCGCTCCGCCGCGGCCTGCGCGCGCGGATCGAGCGTCGTGAATATCCGCAGGCCTTCCTCGCGCAGGACCTCCTCCGGGTAATCCCGGCGCAGCTGCCGGTATACCAGATCGAGGAACGCGGGATGGGGCGAAGTGCCGAGCGCAGGCTTCGGGTTGACGACGAGCGCGGCCGCGCGCGCGGCCGCGTATTGCCCCGCGCCGAGATGTTCCTGGCTCCTCATCTCGCGCAGGACGACGTTTCGCCGCTCGAGCGCGCGTTGCGGCTGGCGATGCGGGTCGTAGTACGACGGGCCCTTCGCCATCCCGACGAGCAGGGCGGCTTCCGGAACGGTGAGCTGCTGCACCGGCTTGCCGAAATAGAACTGCGCGGCGAGCCCGACGCCGTGGATCGCGCGGTCGCGATCCTGGCCGAGGTAGATTTCGTTCAGGTAGGTCTCCAGGATCTCGGCCTTGCTGTAATGCAGCTCGAGCAGCAGCGCCATGATTACCTCGGTCGCCTTGCGCCGCAGCGTGCGCTCCCGCGTCAGGAAGAAGTTCTTCACGAGCTGTTGCGTGAGCGTGCTGCCGCCCTGCACCTTGCCCGACAGAAGGCTCCACGCCGCCCTGGCAAGCCCGATCGGGTCGACGCCGATGTGCGAGTAGAACCGGCGATCCTCGATCGCGATCAGCGCCCGCACGAGATGCGGCGGCACGTCCTCGAGCCGGACCTGCATCCGGTCCTCGTTCTTGCCGGGGTAGATGCCGCCGATCGGCAGCGGATCGAGGCGGGCGAGCGGGATGTCGCGGTTGCCGGCGTCGTGCAGCGACGCAACCCGGCCGCCGTCGAACGCGACCCGGATGCGCTGCGCCGGCTGCGGGCCGTCCCAGAACACGAATGGCCGCAATGCGATCTCGATCTCGTTGCGGCCGCGCACGAACCAGCCCGGCTCGTCCTCTCGCGCCGTCTCGCGGTAGCCCAGCTGGCGCAGCTCCTGCTCGACGGCGGCCCGCGGGATGCGCAGCCCGGCGTGCAGCTCCAGCGGCCGCGCATAGACGCGCGCCGGCAGCGCAAAGCGGCGCTGCCCGAACTCGTCGCGCACGCGATGGTCGAGATAAAGCGTGACCCCGGCCAAGAGCAACGCGACCGAGAGCAGCGCGAACCGGAGGTATCGAACGGAGGAGGCGCCCATCCGTTACCAAAGACCGCCGGTTCCGCCCTTAGTTCGGCGCCGGGGCCGGCGATCGCGGTTGCAGGGTGGATCGATCCGTGTAACCGGAGTAAACAGGGGCAGATATTGATTGCCACTGGCATCCGGCCATCGAATTATCGAGGCTGACCCTATTTTCCGAGGGCGACTCCGGTCCCCGATTCCGTTGTCCTGTTTGCGCGCCCGCTCATGCGATAATGGCCAACGCCAATTCCACGCGGGTCCGCGAAAAAACCGGATTTTGTGAATTCCATGCCGCCCAACGATAGCGCGAACGCCGCCTCGAGCGACGTTGAGCTTCCCAAGCCAGTGCCAATACAGCAGTGGGCGCTGGGGGTGGCGTTACTGGGCGCGCTCGGCTATCTCGCTTACCTGGCCTTCAGAGCCTATCTCACGCCCGATATGCTGATCGGGCTTGCCAATACCTTATTGATTTGCCACTAGCGCGGCTGGGGCCGCGGCGCCGCTTCCTTCTGGCGCCTACAGGACCTGCGGGCCTGAGATGTTGTCCGCTAAAACCCTTAGAGGTAACAAAATGAATTCCCCTCTTCCCCGCCCGCGGGGGAGAGGGTCAGGGTGAGGGGGCAGCGGGACATCATTTTGTTACGCGCTCTTGGTGGGCCAAGCTGATCCCGAGGTTTCAGCGTTAAATGCTACTGAGGAGCACCGCGAGAGGAACGGGCGCAACGGCGAGCGCCACCGTCAGGGCATAACCGCGGACGGTGAACAACCGGCTGTATCCGGCCAGAAAACTGATCCCGCCGCCCCCTCCTACCACGGTGTTGCCGGGGGTGTTAAGCACGGCGGCTACCGCCAAAAAGCGATACCTCAGAAGTAAAGGCAGCCATCGGGCAGGTGCCTGCTGCAAAAGGAAATCCAACCGTTGTCGCGTATCCAGTGGCTCCAGCTTTATCAGCAAGCCGCGCAGCCGGGAAAATCCAGCTATCTCCAAGAACTGCAGCACGTTGTCTTGCGGAACAAGCCGCCCCAACAGGAACGCGAGAACGAGGGCGACGACGGTGGATAAATAGACGAGCGGCACGATGGCCGCGCCGAACATCACCATTAACGACAATCCGATCTCGATGCCCGGCACAAAGGGAAGCGCCATCAGACAGATATAGACGATCATCGTCAACATGAGAGTGCGATGAAGCAGTGGTTCGGTACCGGGCCGCAGATCGATGTCCAGCTGATCCATGATCCATTCACCGGCGTGATGCGCCGCGAGAAGCAGGAGCACAAAGAGCCCGAAGTTGACGAAAAGCCCCATCCGGGTTTGATTCCAGGGGCGAACGTTCATGACCGGTGCGCGGGATATTCGGCGCGGCTCATTTCCTGCGGACGCCTTTAAAGGGAACTTCCCTGCGAATAGTCCAGTACCACCGTTCCTTCGTCCAGACGTAGCTTCCCTGAATCTTGTCCCCGTCAATGGTGCCTTTCCACAGCATGGTGCCGTGGTGAGGACTTACTGCTTCCGCCAGGAAATGCGTGACATGGCCCTCCCGGCGAATCCAGTAGGGCGCCGGAACGAATCCTTGCTTCAGGCAATTCTCCGAAACAAAATTGCCTTCATCAAACACCAGGACATCCTCGCCTCGCACCGCACCGCTTTTCTTGTAACTCTCGGTGCGATACGCGCTGCCATCGAGAGCCAAAGCGGGGGCACGTTTCACGGGTTCCGCCGGCTGCGACACAGCCTCGGCACGACTAATGCCAGCATCAAAGAACATCAGCGCGGAAAGCAGCAGCATTCGCGCAAGGCTTATGCCTTTCCATCCGAATAACGGGGGCGGAGTCATTTTTGTGAAGCGAAATCTCGGATTAGGAAACTGACTCCGACCCCACTTTCCGTACTATCACGGGTCCGAGATATCTCGCGAACTGGGACATCACTTTCCTGGCCTTCTTCGTAGTCATATTCGCCGTCGGTCGGTCTAAGGCAAATTGGTTGAATTATTAGGTGACAAATTCAATCAGTTTTTGATTGGCACCCAACCCCGCTACGTCGTGCCTTCGGCACGATAACTACGTTTGCCAAAATACGTTACGCCAGCCGGAAGGCGGCGTCCACCCGGGAACCCACAGGCAGAAGTCAGAAGGATGAAGGCGGAATATTTTGTTCCCGTGATCCCCGCCGGTAGGGGCGTTACTCTGTCAGTGTAGGCCGCCACCAGGCGCGCTAGCTTCTCTTACTGTTCTCGCTAACGTGCATCAGCGGAACAGGGCGGGCGGTGGGGGCGGTCAAGCGGGCCCTTTCCAAGCTCCTGGAGAGCTACGCGCCAGCCGCGCCCGGGTGGCGGAATGGCCAGCGACTAACCGAAGGCAGAAGGCAGAATGACAGCGCCAGGCAAGCGGCTGCTCGGCCGCGCCCGGGTGGCGGAATGGCCGGTGACTGATCCGATGCTCCCGGAACTGGTACTGATTCAAGGCAACACGACGACCAAGTCCTATGCCTGGATGCGCCCGGGAGTATCGGGAAGGCGCCGGCCGTTCCGACAGGACCCGGCAGGCGGCGCTGCGCAAGTCAGAAGGCAGAAGGCAGAAGGCAGAAGGCAGAAGGCAGAAGGCAGAATAATTGGGCTGACCGCCTTCCGTCGTGAGATATCATCGGTTCTCGATTTCGATGTGTCGCAATAAGCGACTTTTTTTGC
>Ga0326597_10005154_pt1 | contig 18208 bp, 13 predicted proteins | sample RVTome_12_FD_203789 | JGI IMG/M metagenome (GOLD analysis project Ga0326597, IMG submission 203789) | Soil microbial communities from uranium-contaminated site in the Upper Colorado River Basin, Wyoming, United States - RVT100D185 | ecosystem: Environmental > Terrestrial > Soil > Contaminated >... | reverse complement strand
GGCGCGGTCGCCACGACGGGCCCGTACGACGTCGTCACCAGGCCGATGCAGGCGCCTGGCTCTGAGGCGCCGGCGGGTCCGGAGGCTGGCGACGACAGGACGAGTTCCGCGGCAGCCGTCCCGATCCGACTGCCACCCGCCTGAATCGGATGAACGGCGACCAGCCTCAGGCCCGAGGGCCCAGGCGCGACGAAGACGACGGCCTCACTCATCAGCCGGTCGGCTGTCAGGTCCTCGGCGGGGCCGTCGCTCCACGCCAGCACGCGGAAACTCGTTCCTCCCGTCGCCGCGTACACGGTGGCGGACGTTCCCGGAAGGCCGGCGGGAGTTCCGAGCGCGAGCAGGCGTTCGAAGAGTGCCGGCATGGCTTCGGGCGACGCGATCGCGGCGGATACCAGCGCGCTCTCGACGGCGACCCCGCGCGCGAGCGATTCGACGCGGAGGGTCTGGTTCCCGAACCGCCGGCGCACCTCGCGCTCGAGCCGCTCCACGGTGGCCGGATCGCTCGGGCCGAAGCGAAGAAACTCCCAGGCCACGCCGAGCACCCCGATGGCGACGGCGGCGCCGAGCGAGGCGGCGGCGAGCCGCTTGACGGTCGGGGTCACGGCGCAGGCTGCCAGAGGCTCAGGCGTCGGGCGGCACTCGTGTCCGTGGTGACCGTGAAGATCGCCGCCTTCAAACCGGGGACCACGCCCGCCGCCTCGAGGCGGGTGGCGCCGCCGACCTCCCCGGCGAGCCGCGCGGTCCGGGCGCCGTTCTCGGCCGTGAGCAGCACAAGCACGCCGTCGGCCTGAGCGATCAGGAGTCGATTCCCTACGAGCCACGCCCCGGTCGGGCGCCCGGTCAGCTCCTGTCGCCAGCGGCGGGTACCGGAGACCCGGTCGATGGCCTGCACGGTGTTGTCGAAAAGCGCGACGTAGGCGTGACGGTCGTCGATCCTCGGTGGTCCGGCCGTCAGCGCGTACAGGTTGAATGGCCATTCGAGCTGGCCGGTGCGCGCCAGGCGGCAGGAGAGCGTGCCGTCGGCCGCGGTGACGTAGATGCGGTTGGCATGCGCCGCGAGCCCCAGCGGTTCCGACGGCGTCGCGACGCTCCAGGCCGTGCGTCCGGTCGCGCGATCCAGCGCGATGAGGCGGTCGTCGGCGAGCGCCAGGATGACCTGTTCGTTCGTGATCAGCGGCGGCAGGCGCGGCGGCGCACCGAGGCCAATGGGTCCGCGCCGCCAGCCCGCGTCATCGACCACGAACAGGTCGGCGCCGACTGAAACTGCGAGGAGTCCCGCGCCCCAGCCGGCTCGGAGGGGACCGTCGGGCAACTTCTGCTGCCAGCGCGTCACGCCGTCCCGGCCGATGGCTTCAATGGTGCCAGGCGAGAGCACGTACAGCTCCTCGCCGGCCGCGACGAGGTCAATCTGGCCGGCGGTGCTGCGGGTCCACAACGGACGGCCATCGTCGGCCGCAAGCGCCTCGAGGGTTGTCGATGCGCTGAGTAGGAAGATGGTGGAGGCACCGGCTTCGACCGCAACTGGGCCCGACGCATCAAGGTCGCGCTGCCAGAGCGGGGCGGCCGGCTTCGGGGCGGCGCCGCCGGCAGGCGCTTGCGAACGCGGCGTCGCGGCAAGCAGGAAGGTCAGCCCGACAGCGAGACCCCAGCACGTCGTGGTCGTCGCGCGCACCACCCCTTATAATAGCCACAATCCCGAGAGGTCGCGGCCTCGCGCTTTCCTTCGAAACGGCACAGTGGCACACCAAACGATCGTCGTTCTCGATTTCGGCTCGCAGTACACGCAGCTCATCGCGCGACGGCTGCGCGAGATGTCCGTCTACTCGGAAATCCTGCCGCCGGCGACACCGGCGGCCGAGATCGCGCGCCGCAAGCCGGCCGGAGTGATTCTCTCCGGCGGGCCGAAGAGCGTCTCGGAACCCGGTGCGCCGCAGGTGGACCGCGCGGTGCTCGCGCTCGGCACCCCGACGCTGGGCATTTGCTACGGCATGCACTTGCTGACGCACACGCTCGGCGGAAAAGTCGGCAGCGCGCCGCATCGCGAGTTCGGCAACGCCGTCGTCGCGCTGAGCGAGCGGGGCCGGCTGTTCGAAGGGCTGCCGGCCTCGCTGAAGGTGTGGGCCAGCCACGGCGATTTCGTGGCGGCGGCGCCCCCCGGCTTCGAGGTCGTGGCGACGTCCGCCAACGCGCCGGTCGCGGCGATGGAGGATCGCAGCCGGGACCTCTACGGCCTGCTGTTCCATCCCGAGGTCGCTCACACCGAGCACGGCGCGGACATCCTGCACCGGTTCGCCTTCGATGTCTGCGGCTGCACCGGCGACTGGACGATGGCCTCGTTCGTGGACGAGAGCATCGGGCGGATCCGCGCGACGGTCGGCGACGGGCGGGTGGTGTGCGGGCTGTCAGGCGGCGTGGACTCGACGGTGGCGGCCGTCCTGCTGCACCGGGCCCTCGGCGACCGGCTCACCTGCATCTTCGTGGACAACGGCCTCCTGCGGCTCGACGAAGCCGCGCAGGTGCGGGCCCGCTTCGAGCGGCTGGGCCTGTCGCTGGAATTCGTGGACGCGACGGACCTGTTCCTCGAGCGGCTGGCCGGCGTCACCGATCCCGAACGCAAGCGCAAGATCATCGGGGCGACGTTCATCGACGTCTTCGAGAAGCGCGCCACCGAGATCGGCCAGTTCGACTTCCTGGCGCAGGGCACGCTCTACCCCGACGTCATCGAAAGCGTGTCGGTCGTCGGCCCGTCGGCCGCGATCAAGAGCCACCACAACGTGGGCGGGCTGCCCGAGCGGATGCGCTTCACGCTGGTCGAGCCGCTCCGCGAGCTGTTCAAAGATGAAGTGCGCACGCTGGGCTCGACCCTGGGCCTCGACGACGAGTTCGTCTGGCGCCAGCCCTTTCCCGGTCCTGGGCTGGCCGTTCGGCTGCTGGGCCCCATCACGCGCGAGAGCCTCGACGTGCTCCGCCGTGCTGACGCGATCGTCGCCGACGAGGTGCGCCGCGCGGGCTGGTATCGCCGCCTCTGGCAGTCGTTTGCGGTGCTGCTCCCGATTCACAGCGTTGGCGTCATGGGCGACGGGCGGACGTACGAACAGACCGTCGTCGTCCGCGCGGTCGAGAGCCGGGACGGGATGACGGCCGACTGGGCGCGCCTGCCGCCCGAGCTGCTCGAGGCGATTTCGTCCCGGATCGTCAACGAAGTCCGCGGGATCAACCGGGTGGTGTACGACGTGAGCTCGAAGCCGCCGGCGACGATCGAGTGGGAATAGGACTTGCGCCGGACGGCGCGGGGAGTGACGCTTAAGGGTGCCCGAGTTCGTCCATCTTCACCTCCACACGGAGTTCTCGCTGCTCGACGGCGCGTGCCGGATTGGCGAGCTGCTCGACCGCGTGGCCGCGCTGGGCATGCCTGCGGTGGCTGTCACCGAGCACGGTAACCTCTTCTCGGCCGTCGCGTTCCACGACGAGGCCCGCAAGCGCGAGCTCAAGCCGATTCTCGGCTGTGAGGTCTACGTCGCCCCGGGCGACCGCCGGGATCGATCGGGGCAGCCCGGAGAGACCGCGAACCACCTGGTCCTCCTCGCCGAGACGAACGAGGGCTTCTCCAACCTCATCAAGCTCGTCTCGGCCGGCTACACCGACGGCTTCTACTACAAACCGCGCATCGACAAGGATCTGCTCGCCTCGCACGCCGGCGGGTTGATTGGCCTCAGCAGCTGCCTGAAAGGCGAGGTCGCCGCCGGGCTGCGTACCGAGCAGGTCGAGCGGGCGCGAACCGCGGCGGCCACCTATCGCGACATCCTGGGCCCGGGGAACTTCTTTCTGGAGATGCAGTACCAGGGCATTCCCGACCAACTCGACGTCAACCGGGGCCTCGTCCCGATGGCGCGCGAGCTCGGGCTGCCGCTCGTGTGCACGAACGACGTGCACTACCTGCGCCAGTCCGACCAGCGTCCCCACGACATCCTGCTCTGTATCGGCACCGGCAAGAACGTCAGCGACGAGAAACGGCTGCGGTATCACGGCGACCAGTTCTTCCTGAAGACGGCCGACGAGATGGCGCGCGTCTTCGGCGACCACCCCGACGCGATCGCGAACACGATGCGCATCGCCGAGCGCTGCGACGTGACGCTGCCGAAGGGCGAGGCGCACCTGCCGGACTTCAGCGTGCCGGCCGGCTACACGGTCGACACCTACTTCGAGGAAACGGTCCGGGCCGGATTCGCCGATCGGCTGACGCGCCTCCGGCTGCTCGAGTCGCGGGGCGAGCTCCGCCGGCCGCTGGCCGACTACGAGGTGCGGCTCGCCTACGAGATCGACATGATTCGTCGGATGAAGTACTCGGGCTACTTCCTCATCGTCTGGGACTTCATTCGCTACGCGCGTGAGCGGCACATTCCGGTGGGCCCGGGTCGGGGCTCGGCATCGGGCAGTCTCGTGGCCTACTCGTTGCGAATCACGGACGTGGACCCGCTCCATTTCGATCTGTATTTCGAGCGCTTCCTCAATCCGGAGCGCGTGACGCTGCCCGACATCGACATCGACTTCTGCGAGCGGCGACGCGGCGAAGTCATCAGCTACGTGACCGAGAAATACGGGCGCGACAACGTCGCCCAGATCATCACGTTCGGCACGATGAAAGCCCGCGCCGCCGTCCGCGACGTCGGGCGCGTGATGGAAATGCCCGTCTCCGAGGTGGACCGGGTCGCCAAGCTGATCCCGAACCAGCTCGAGATGACGCTCGACCGGGCGCTCGACGAGTCGCCGCCGCTGGCCGACCTCGAGTCGCGCGACCCGCGTGTGGCGGAGCTCCTCGCCACGGCCAAGCGCCTCGAGGGCATGACGCGCCACGCGTCGGTGCACGCCGCGGGCGTCGTCATCGCGCCGAGGCCTCTCACCGAGTTCGTGCCGCTCTACCGCAGCCAGAAGGACCAGGGCGAAATCACCACGCAATGGGCGATGAAAGAGATTGAGCGGATCGGGCTCCTGAAGATGGACTTTCTCGGCCTGAGCACGCTCACGCTCCTCGACGACGCCGTCAAGCACATCGCGGAGACGACCGGCGAGGTGGTCGAGCTCGACCGGCTGCCGACCGACGACCCCAGGACGTACCAGTTGTTTCAGAACGGCCAGACGCATGGCGTGTTTCAGTTCGAGAGCTCGGGCATGCGGGACACGCTGCGGAAGGCCAAGCCGCAGTGCCTGGAGGATCTGATTGCCCTCAACGCGCTCTACCGCCCCGGGCCGCTCCGCGGCGGGGTCGTCGACGACTACATCGCGCGCAAGCATGGTCGCGTGCAGGTGACCTACGAACTGCCGCAGATGGAGCCGGTCGTCAGGGAGACGTACGGCGTCATCGCGTACCAGGAACAAGTCATGCGCCTGGCGAGCGAGTTGGCCGGCTTCTCGCTCGGCCAGGCCGACGAGCTTCGGCGTGCGATGGGCAAGAAGGACGCCGCGAAGATGCAGGCGCAGCGCGACAACTTCGTTGACGGCTGTACCGCCCGGGGCATCTCGCGGAAGAAGGCCACGAAGATTTTCGACTTGATGGAGTATTTTGCCGGCTACGGGTTCCCGAAGGCGCACGCGACGACCTACGCGCTGCTCGCGTACCAGACCGCGTACCTCAAGGCCAACTACCCGCAGCACTTCATGGCCTCGCTCCTGACAATCGAGTCGCAGAACTCCGACAAGGTCGCGCTCTACCTCGACGAATGCCGCGAGCTCGGCGTGCCCGTGCTGCCGCCCGACGTCAACGCCAGCGAGGCGCGGTTCGTCGTCGAGCCCGACGGCGTCCGGTTCGGGCTCGGCGCCGTCAAGGGCGTCGGGCTGCTGGCCGTGCAGTCCATCGTGGAGGCGCGAGCGACGCTCGGCGGGATCGACTCGCTCTTCAAGCTGGCCGAACACCTGGACCTGCGCCTGGTGAACAAGAAGGTGCTCGAGTGTCTCGCCAAGGCTGGCGCGTTCGATGCGCTCTGTCCCGAGGGCTGCGTGGCCTATCTGGCCTGGCGGCCGCGGCTGCTCGCCAGCCTCGACCGGATTCTCGATCACGGCGGCCGCCATCAGCGGGACCGCGACCAGGGCCAGACGCAGCTCTTCGGCGACGACGGCGCCGACGGCTCGCTCGCCGACGCCGGGGCGCTCCCGATGGTACCCGCCTGGTCGGAAACGGAGGCCCTCGCGGGCGAAAAGGAAGCGCTCGGCCTCTACATGAGCGGGCATCCGCTGTCGCGCTACGCCGACGTGCTGAAAGCCGTGGGCGCGCGGCGGCTTGCGGACCTCACCGAGTCGGCCGCCGGGTGCCTCACGGGCGGCGTCGCCACCGGCATCCGGCAACTCAAGACGAAGCGTGGCGACCGGATGGCGGTGTTCTCGCTGGAGGACGAAGCGGCCAAGGTGGAAGCGGTCGTCTTTCCGGAGGCATTCGCCAAATACGGCCAGCTCGTCGTCGAAGATGCCATGCTGCTCGTGCGCGGCGACCTCGAGCGGGACGACGAGACGAGCCGGTTGAAGGTCGCCGAGATGACGCCGCTCGACGTCGTGCGCGACCGGGCCGTGCGGGAGGTTGAGATTCGCCTCGACGCCGGCGCTGCGCGCGAGATGGTCCGCCAGCTCGAAAGCGTGCTCGAGCGGCACGCCGGCGATCGGCGTGTGTCGTTCGTCGTGGAGGTCACGGGCGGCCGGCCCATGCGCGTGCGCGCCGGCACGGCGCGGCGCATCCGGCCGAGCGAGCATTTCGTGCGAGAAGTCGAGTCGCTGTGCGGGCCCGGATCGGTCCGCCTCATGCCGGCGAGCGTGCCCGCGCGGAACGGGAACGGGAACGGGAACGGAAAGGGGAGCGATGGCAGCCGACACGATGGAGTTTGAGGAACCGGTCGCGGTCCTGCTCAAGGAGATCGAGGCGCTGCGGATGATGCCGCAGACCCCCGGCCGCGAGGCCACCATCGCGCAGCTCGAGTCGCGCGTCGAGGAGCTGCGCTCCGAGATCTTCGCATCGCTCAAGCCCTGGCAGTGCGTCCAGGTGGCGCGGCACGCCAACCGACCGTGCACGCTCGACTACGTCGAGCGGCTCGTCACGTCGTTTGTCGAGCTGCACGGCGATCGGCGCTTCGCCGACGACAAGGCGATCGTCGCGGGCCTGGGCTATTTCCAGGGCGCGCCGGTCGCGATCGTCGGCCATCAGAAGGGCCGCGACACGAAGCAGAAGATCATCCGGAATTTCGGCTACGCCCGTCCCGAGGGCTACCGCAAGGCGCTGCGGGTCATGGAGCTGGCGCAGAAGTTCGGCCGGCCCATCCTCGCCTTCGTGGACACGCCAGCGGCCTACCCGGGCGTCGAGTCGGAGGAGCGCGGCGTCGCCGAGGCCATCGCTTTCAATCTGCGCGAGATGGCGCTGCTCGAAGTTCCCATCGTCGTCACGGTGTGCGGGGAGGGCGGCAGCGGCGGCGCGCTCGGCATCGCCATCGGCGACCGGGTCTTGATGCAGGAGTTCGCCGTCTACAGCGTGATTCCACCCGAGGGCTGCGCGGCGATTCTCTGGCGCGACGCCAGCCGGAAGGTCGAGGCGGCCGAAGCGCTCAAGATTACGGCGCCCGACCTGCTCAACTTCGGGCTGATCGACGAGATCGTCCGGGAGCCGACCGGAGGGGCGCACCAGGACTACGACCTCGCGGCGGACCTGGTCGCGGCGGCGATCGCAAGGCATCTTGCGGAACTCGGCCGGATGACGGTGGCCGACCGGCTCGAGGCGCGCTATCAGAAGTTCCGGAACATGGGCCGGCTGGGTCTGGCCTTCACGGACGAGATCTCCGGCGAGGACCGGCCCTCGGTGAGCTGATGGACCGACGCATCTGGGAGGACGTGCCCGCCGATGACGCCCAGGTGCAGCAGACGGCCGTGGCGCTCGGCGTCCCGCCGGTCATCGCCCGCCTGCTGTGCCAGCGGGGGTTGGCCGATCCGGCCGAGGCCGCCCGGTTCCTGACGCCGTCGCTCGACCACCTGCACGACCCCTTCGCGCTGGCCGACATGCGGGTCGCCGTGGATCGCCTGCTGGCCGCCGTGGCCCGCCGGGAGCGCATCGTGATCCACGGGGACTACGACGTGGACGGCATCACGTCCACCGTCATCCTGCAGCGGGCGCTGGAGCTGCTGGGGGCCAGCGTGGAGCACTTCGTGCCCGACCGGTTCACCGACGGCTACGGCCTGCAGGCCGCGACGATTGAGCGGCTGCACGCGGACGGCGCGCGCGTCATCGTGTCCGTCGACTGCGGGATCCGCGCCGCTGAGGCCGCCCGCCGCGCCCGGGAGCTGGGCCTCGATCTGATCATCACCGACCACCACGAGCCGGAAGACGTTCTGCCGGCGGCCACGGCGGTCGTCAACCCGAAGCGACGGGACTGCGACTACCCCGACAAGGGGCTCGCCGGCGTCGGCGTGGCGCTCAAGCTCGTGCAGGCGCTCACGATGGCCGCCGGGCGGGGGAGCGAGTGGCTGCCGCATTTCGTCAAGGTGGCGGCGATCGGGACGCTGGCCGACGTGGTGCCGCTCGTGGGGGAGAACCGCGTCATTGCCAGCTGCGGGCTTGCGCTTCTCAGCGGCGGGCGGCACGGCGCGGGCCTCGAGGCGCTGCTCGGTGCGAGCGGCCTGGCCGGCAAGACGATAGACAGCTTCGAGGTCAGCTTCATGCTGGCGCCGCGGCTGAACGCCGCCGGTCGAATGAGCTCCGCGCAGCTGGCCCTCGACCTGCTCCTGCTGCGCGGACGCGACGAGCCGGTGCGCGCGCGGGCCCGTGAGCTGGCCGGCCGGCTCGAGGTGGAGAACACGCGGCGGCGCGAGGAGGAGGCCGCCATTGTCGCCGAAGCCCGCCGGGTCATCGACAAGGACCCGGATGTCGGCGCGCACAATCTGCTCGTCGTTGCCGGCGAGGGCTGGCATCGCGGCGTGATCGGCATCGTGGCGTCGAAGCTCGTCGAGAGCTACGGCAAGCCGGCGATTGTCGTGTCCACGGCCGACGGCGTCGGGCACGGATCGGGGCGGAGCATTCCCGGGTTCAACCTGCTCGAGGCGCTCGAGAGCTGCGCCGACCTCTTCCTGCGGTTCGGCGGGCACAAGCAGGCGGCAGGGCTCACGATGGCGGCCGACAGGGTGGTCGAGTTGCGCCGCCGGCTTGGCGCATGGGCAAACGAACGGCTGAGCCCCGAGGACCTGGTGCCACGGCTGCGCATCGACGCGCCGCTCGGCCTCCGGGAGATCTCGGGCGACGTCATCGAGGGCCTGATTCGGCTCGGGCCGTTCGGCGCCTCGAATCCACGGCCGGTCTTCCGGGCCTCTCCGGTCAGCCTGGCCGAGCCGCCGCGGAAGCTGAAGGAGCGGCACCTGGCGCTGCGGGTGAAGCAGGACGGACGGGCGTTTCGGGCCGTCGCGTGGCGGGCGGCGGACCGTGAGGCGTATCTCACCGCCAACCCGTCCGGGCTCGAACTCGCCTATTCCCTCCATCAGAACGAGTTTCGTGGTGAGAAGATCACGGAGATGACCGTCGCCGACCTTCGCCTGGCGTCTGAGGCCGCGCGATGAGCTGGCGGCGGCCGGTCCGGATCGGCATCGCCGTGATCGGCGTCGGCGTCGCGGTGGCGCTCGTCGCGCTTCGCCGCGACCGCGTCGTGCCGCCCCCGATCGAACACGACATGCCGACCGATCCGTCCGCCGTGTCCGAGAGCGCGGGCGGCCGGGTGGAGCACCACCACGGCGGTCAGCTCGAGTTCACGATCGAGCACGCGGGCCAGCGCACCTACGCGGAAGGGCGCACGGAGTTCCAGCAGGCCTACGTGCGGTTCAACCGGACCGGTCGCGAGCTTCGGGCGGATCGGCTCGAGACGCACGGGGAGTTCGCCAGCGCCGCAGGCCCGCTGCGGCTGGAGCTGTCCGGTCACGTCCAGCTGATTCAGGGCGACGCAATGCGCGTGGAGGCCGACGCGGCGACGTACGACGACCAGAGCGGCACGCTTGACATTCCGGGACGTGTGGCCTTTCAGAAGGGCAGCCTGGCCGGCAGCGGAACGGGCGCCTCCTACGAGGAAAGCGCCGACATCTTTCGCGTGCTGGCCGACGCGCGCGCGCGCGTGGCGGACGCAGCAGACAGCGCGGGAACGTTGGACCTGTCGGCGACGCGGATGAGCCTGGCGCGCGACGAGAACTACCTGCAGCTCGACGGCGATGCACGCATCGTCCGCCCGGCTGAAACGCTGTCAGGCAGCAGCGCGACGCTTGGGTTCGTCGGCGACGCGAGCGCCGTGCGGTTCCTCGAGCTGCGCGGAAACGCACAGGTCGATCCGGCGGCCGGCTCGACGATGCCGGCCATGAGGGCCAGCGACATCACGCTGGCGTTCGAGCCGACGTCGCGGACGCTGGAGCACGCGACGCTGACCGGTGGTGCGTCCGTTCGCCTGCGGGAGACGACCGGTGACCGATCCGTCGAAGCCTCGTGGATCGATCTGTACCTGGCGCAGGACGGCCGGACGCTGACGCGTCTCGACGGACGGGACCGCGTGGTGGTCACGCTGCCGGCGCGGGGCGACACGCCTGCCCGCGAGATTCGGGCGGCGAGCCTGATCGCGCGGGGAACGGCGGCGGCCGGGCTCCAGTCGGCGGTCTTCGAAAAGGACGCGTCGTTCGTCGAGCACCGGCCGGCGGCCCGCGGACGCCCGGCCGGACGCCGGTCGGGCCGTGCGGAGGTCCTCGACTTGGCGCTCGGCGGCAGCCTCGACGCCATCAGCGAGGCCGTCTTTCGGGGCGGGGCCGGGTTCGATGCCGGCGAGAGCCGAGCGGAGGCCGACGTCGCCCGCTACGGGGCCGGCGCGGGCCGGCTGCGCCTCGAAGCCGGGCCGTCCGGAGGCGGATCGCGTCGCCCGCGGGCCTGGCGCGCGGACGAGTCGCTCACCGTCGAGGCGCGGACGATCGAGCTGTCGCTCGACTCCGAGGACCTCACGGCTGAGGGTAGCGTCACGACGGTCTCGCGCGACACCGGCACCGGCGACCGGTCGTCGGCGCTCTTCGAGCCGGACAAGCCCGTGTACGGGTCCGGCGCCAGTTTCGCGTACGAGTCGGGCTCGGCGACGGCCACCTATCGCGGCAGCGCGAGCGAGCCGGCGTGGGTCGCCCAAGGCGACAACCGCGTGGCGGCGGGCGAGATTCGCGTCGAAGAGCGGACGAACAACCTGCGCGCCCGAATCGCGGTGGAGAGCGGCTTTCTCGAGGCCTCGGCCGAAGCCGGGGCCGAGCGGCGCTTGTCCGAGGTCTTCGCCGACGCGCTCGTGTACGATGACGCGACCCGGAAGGCGACCTATGAAGGCAAGGTCACGTTCCGGAACAGCGGAGGCGAGACGACGGCCGATCGGCTGGAGCTCGAGCTCTCGCCGTCGCGCGCGGTGGTGGCCTTCGACGCGACCGGTTCGCCGGTGTTCGCCTCGCTCGTTGGCGGGCAGGAGGCCAGAGGAGATCGCTTGACCTACGACGGGAAGACGAGAGCGTACACCCTGCTCGGCGCCCCGGCGCGCGCGAAGTCCCCGAACGAGTCGGGGACCGAGTGCATGCTGTCGATCGGCCCCCGCATCGTCTTCGTGCCCGGCGGCCGGGCGTCCGGGCAGTCGTCGGGCGGAGCCCCGACCGAGACCCGGCAGATCAGTTGCGCGGTTTCCATTCGGTGATGTCCACGCTGAGGGCCGAGGGCCTCACCAAGTCCTACGGCGGCCGGACTGTCGTGCGCGCCATTGACTTGGACGTGTCCGGCGGCGAGGTCGTGGGCCTGCTCGGCCCGAACGGCGCCGGCAAGACGACGACCTTCGGCATGGTGGTCGGCCTGGTCGCGCCCGACGGCGGCGTCGTGCGGCTCGACGACGAGGATCTCACCGACGACCCGATGTACGTGCGGGCGCGGAAGGGCATCGGGTACCTGCCGCAGGAGCCGTCGGTCTTCCGGGGACTGACGGTCGAGCAGAACGTGCTCGCCATCCTCGAGACGCTCCCGATCGGCGCGGACGAGCGGCGGGCGCGGCTGGGCCAGCTCCTCGCGGAGCTGGGGCTGACGAAGCTGGCGTCGATGAAGGCGTACGCGCTGTCGGGCGGCGAGCGCCGGCGCGTCGAGATCACACGCGCGCTTGTCAACAGCCCGAAGTTCATGCTGCTCGACGAGCCGTTCGCCGGGATCGACCCGATCGCCGTGACCGACATCCAGAAGATCGTGGTGCACTTGAAGGATCGCGGCATCGGCGTGCTGGTGACCGATCACAACGTCCGCGAGACGCTGCGCATCACCGACCGCGCGTACATCGTGCACGACGGGGCGGTTTTCCGGAGCGGCACACCCGCGGAGCTGGCCGCCGACGAGGACGTCAAGCGGATTTACCTGGGGAGCGAATTCCGCCTGGACTAGAATTGGACGGTCGGACGTGGCGTAACGATGGCGATTCACCAGAAACTGCACGCGCGGCTCGTTCAGAAGCTGATTCTGACGCCGTCACTGCAGCAGGCGATCAAGCTGCTGCCGATGTCGACGCTCGAGCTGGCGGAGCTGCTCAACCAGGAGATGGTGGAGAACCCCATGCTCGAGGAGGTTCCCGCCGAAGATCCGCCGGCGTCGGAGGTTGCGGCCGAGGCCGACAAGCCGGCCGACGCGGAGAAGGCCGCCGAGGAGCGCGCCGACAACTGGGACGACGCCGACTACGAGTACTTCTTCGGGGAGTACCTCGACGAAGGCTACCGGCCGCGGCAGCCGATGGAAGTCAAGGAACTGCCGCCCATCGAGAACACGCTGTCGAGCCGGAGCTCGCTGGCCGACCACCTGGCCTGGCAGCTCAACCTTCAGACGATCGATCCCGCCCTGCAGGAGGTCGGCGCCGCCATCATCGGCAACATCGACGAAGACGGCTATTTCGTCGCCTCGGTCAACGAGATCGCGGCGCTCGGCGGCTGGGAGCCCCACATCGTCGAGCGCGCGCTCGCGCACGTGCAGTCGTTCGACCCGATCGGCGTGGCCGCACGCGACCTGCAGGAGTGCCTCCTGCTGCAGATCCGGCACCTCGGGCTCGCGGGCACGCCCGTCGAGCTGCTGATCGAGAATCACCTCAAGCAGCTCCAGAACCACAAGATTCCGGATCTCGCGCGTCAGACGGGGCTCGAGCCCGAAGAGGTCAAGGCCCACATCGAGCTCATCCGGCATCTCGACCCGAAGCCGGGCGCGCGCTACAGCCCGGCCGAGTCGCAGTACGTCATCCCCGACGTCTACGTCGTCAAGACCGACGATGGATATCGCGCGATGCTCAACGAAGACGGGCTGCCGCAGCTGCGCATCAGCCCCGTCTACCGGCGCCTGCTCGACAAGGGCGGGCAGGCGTCCGCCGAGACGCGCGCCTACGTCAAGGACAAGTTCCGATCGGCACTCTGGCTGCTCAAGTCCGTCGACCAGCGGCAGAAGACCATCCTCAAGGTCGCGACGAGCATCGTCAATTTCCAGAAGGCGTTCCTCGACGCCGGCGTCGAGCACCTGCGGCCGCTCGTGCTCCGCGACGTCGCCACCGATATCGGCATGCACGAGTCCACCGTGTCCCGCGTCGTCAACAACAAGTACATGCACACGCCGCAGGGCGTGTACGAGATGAAGTTCTTCTTCCACAGCGGCATCAGCAGCGCGTACGGCGAGAACGTGTCGTCGGTCACGATCAAGCAGCGCATCCGGAAGATCATCGAGGCCGAAGACCAGCGGCGGCCGCTCAGCGATTCCAAGATCATGAACATCCTCCAGAGGGAAGGACTGGCGCTGGCCCGACGGACCATCGCCAAGTACAGGGAGGAGCTCAAGATCCCCACGTCCAACCAGCGGAAGGTTCTGTACTGAGGGGCCCACTGGGATGAAACTCGTCGTCACCGGCCGTCATCTGACGGTGTCTCCCGCCGCTCACGAACGGATCACGCGACAGCTTCGGCGCCTCGAGCGCCTGCTCGGCGACAGCGCGGTGTCGGCCCAGTGCATCATCGGCCGCGAGGGGACGGACTACTCGGCCGAGCTGACGCTCCACGCCCGGGGCGACAACCTGCTCCACGCGACCGGCCGCCACACGCGGCTCGAGACGGCCGTCGCCGGCGCGGCGAAGAAGGTCGGCCAGCAGGCCCGGAAGGTGAAGGACCGCTGGAAGTCGCGCCGGAAAGGCGGCCGGGCGTTGCCGGGGCTGGTGCCGGCGAGGTCCGATGAGCTCGCGCGCCCGCCGGCGCCGTCGGGCCCCCGCCTCGTCCGATCGCGCGTGAGCGCCAAGCCCCTGACCGTGGACGATGCCGTCCTCGCGCTCGAGAGCAGCCGGGACGGCGTGGTGGTCTTCCGGCAGGCCGACGGCGGCTCGGTGGCGATTGTCTTCCGCCGGCCGGACGGCAGAGTCGGCCTGGTTGACACCGGGGCCTGACATGGCCGGCGGGGTGACCGTCGGGACCTTGCTCGGGACGCCGGGCGCGCCGACCGGCCTCGAGGTGGATCTGCTCGCGGGAGCCGCCGGCCTCGATCGGCTCATTACGCTGCCGTACATCCAGAAGACCGGCCTGGCGCTCGCCGGGTTCGACGAGTATCTGCGGACGGGGCGCGTGCTGATCCTCGGGGAGAGCGAGGTCCGGTTCCTCGAGCGCATGGACGCCGCAGCCCGCCGGCAGAATCTGCGGCGGCTCTTCGCGCGCGACTTCCCCTGCGTGCTGATCACCATGGGGCTCGACGGCCCGGCCGAGCTTGCCGACGAGGCCGAGCGCGCCGACGTGCCGCTGCTGCGGACCGCGCTCGCGACGCCGGCGGCCATCGCCAGGCTCACGAACCTGCTCGAGGATCGGCTCGCTCCCCGGGAAATCCGCCACGGGGTCCTGCTCGACATCCTCGGGCTCGGCGTGCTGCTGTCGGGGGAGAGCGGGATCGGCAAGAGTGAGTGCGCGCTCGACCTGGTCGGGCGCGGCCACCGCCTGGTCGCCGACGACACGGTCGAGATCCGGTGCCGCGGCCAGTCCATTCTCATTGGCACGTGCCCCGATCTCACGCGGCACCACGTCGAGGTGCGCGGGCTCGGCCTCATCAACGTGACGGACCTGTTCGGCGTCTCCGCCACGCGCTCGTCGAAGCGCGTCGAGCTCGTCGTCCACCTCGAACGGTGGGAGCGCGGCCGCGAGTACGACCGACTGGGCCTCGACTCGACGACCGTGGAGATCCTCGGCGTGGCGGTCCCGCTCGTGACCATGCCGGTGGCACCCGGGCGGAACCTGGCCATGCTCGTCGAAGTCGCCGCGCGGACCCAGTTGCTGCGGTCGCGCGGCCGGCATGCCGCCCGCCTCCTGGCCGAGCGGCTCGAGCGGCGGCTGGAAGCGCTCGCCGATCGCGACGACGACGCGCCGGAGCCCGAGGACCTGTGACGAATCAGCGCGCCGCGCGGGCGGGCCGCCCCGTCTACGACCGCCATCCGCCGTTCGTGGTCGTCACGGGGTTGTCGGGCGCGGGCAAGTCGCACGCGGTGCGGGCCCTCGAAGACCTGGGCTACTTCTGCGTGGACAACCTCCCCGTGGCGCTGGTGCCGCCGTTTGCCGACCTGATGCTCGGCGGCCGGGGCGTCTCGCGGCGCGCGGCTGCCGTCATCGACGTGCGGGAGGCCCGCGAGCTGCCGCGCTTCCCCCCGATCTACCGGCGGCTGAAGCGGCGCTTTGCGGGGCGCATCCGGCTGGTGTTCCTCGAGGCGTCCGACGCCGCCATCCAGCGGCGGTTCAGCGAGACCCGGCGGCCGCATCCGCTCGCCGCCCGGCGCTCGGTCGCCGAGGGCATTCGCGAAGAGCGCCGCCTGCTCGAACCCATGCGCCGGCTGGCCGACCAGGTCTTCGACACGAGCGCGCTCACCGTGCACGACCTGCGCCGGAAGATTCTGGAGGCGACCGCCGGCAGAGGCCAGCCGTCGCCGCTCGTCGTCAACGTGATTAGCTTCGGGTTCCGGGCCGGCATCCCACCCGATGCGGATCTGCTCTTCGACGTCCGCTTCCTGCCGAACCCCCACTTCGTGGCTGCGCTGCGGCCGAAGACCGGCCGGCACCGCGGAGTGGCCGCCTACGTCCTGAAGTCACCCGCGGCAGTGAGGTTCCTGGACCTGACGACGAACCTGCTGGCGTTCCTGCTGCCGCAGTACGTCGCGGAGGGCAAGACCTACCTGACCGTCGGCGTCGGCTGCACGGGCGGCCGGCATCGCTCGGTCGCGATCGCCGAGGCGCTCGCGCGCCGGCTACGGGACGTCGAGGACGTGCAGATTCGCGTGCGGCACCGGGACGTGCAGTCGGCGTGAGGAGGAATGATGGCGCAGAATCCGGCCGTGGGCGTGGTGGTGGTGACGCATGGCCAGCTGGCCACCGAGCTGCTCAACGCCGCCGAGATGATCGTCGGCGATCTGCCGGCGTTCACGGCGGTCTCCATCGGCTGGCACGACGACGTCGCGGTCGCGCGCGAGGCGATTGGCGCGGCCATCGCGAAGGTCGATCGCGGCCGCGGGGTCCTGCTCCTCACCGACATGTTCGGTGGCACGCCGTCCAACCTGGGCATGGCGTTCCTCGCGGCCGACAGGGTCGAGGTCGTGACGGGGGTCAACCTGCCGATGTTGATTCAGCTCGCGAAGGCCCAGGATGTCCCGGATCTGCTGGTCCTGGCGCGCGGCCTTGGCGATCACGGCCGCGCGGCGATTCGCGTCGCGTCGGACCTGCTGCGGGCCGATGCGGTGCCGCCGGAAGGATGACGCGCGCGTGGTCGCTCGCGAGGTTGCCGTCGTGAACACGCTCGGGCTGCACGCCCGCGCCGCCGCGCGGTTCGTGCGGCTGGCGGGGCGGTTCGCCTGCCAGATCCGCGTCACGCGCGGCCCTCGCACGGTGGACGGCAAGAGCATCCTCGGGCTGCTGCTGCTCTCGGCGGCGCGGGGCAGCCGGGTTACGATCGCGGCCGAGGGCGGCGACGAGGCTGCGGCGCTCGACGCGCTGAGCTCGCTCGTCGACCGGGGATTCGAGGACGCATGACCCGGCTCCGCGGACGCGGCGCGTCGCCGGGCATCGCCGTCGGGCGCGCCGTCGTGCTCGTGCGCGACGCGCGGCACGTCCGCTACCGGCTCGCGGCCAGCGGCGTCGACCGCGAGCGCCAGCGGCTGCGCGCGGCCCGCGAGCGCGCCCGCGTGCAGCTCGAGGAGATCTCGCAGCGCGTCTCCCGGACGGTCGGGTCTGCGCAGGCCGCGATCTTCGCCGCGCAGATCCTCATGCTCGACGACCCGCTGCTGGCCAAGCGCGCGGACGAGCTGATTCGTACCGAGCGCATCAACGCTGACTGGGCGCTCGATCGCGCGCTCAAGGAGGTCGAAGAGGTGTTCGCCGCCGACGGCGCCGGCTGGCTCGAGGAGGGCGCAGGCGATCTGGCCGACGTCGTGGGACGCGTGCAGCGCAACCTGCGCAAGGGCCCGGACGTCCTGTCGGACGCCCTCCTCGAGCTCGAGCCGCCGCTCGTCCTCGTGGCCGACGAGCTGCCCCCGTCGGTCGCCGCGCAAATCGACTGGACGCGCGTCTGCGGCCTCGCCTCCGACCTGGGCAGCCCGACCCACCACGGCGTCATCCTCGTGCGCTCGCTCGGCATCCCGGCGGTCGTCGGCCTCCGCGCCGCCACGCAAGTGCTGAGCCCGGGACAGATCGTCGCCATCGACGGCACGTCCGGTGAGATGGTCGTCGACCCGACCGACGACGCGCTCGAGCGCTGGCGGCAGCGCGCCGAGATCGCGGCCGCGGGCCTGCGCGCGCTCGACGAGCTGCGCGACGAGCCCGCGCGGACGGCCGACGGCATCCGGATCCGGCTCGAAGCCAACCTGGAAATCGCGGAAGAGGTCCTGCGTGTGAAGGACGCCGGCGCCGAGGGAATCGGCCTCTACCGATCCGAGTTCCTGCTCGACGCGACCGACCCGGCCGCGACGACCGAGGATGCCCAGTGCGCCACCTATCGGGCCCTGCTCGAGGCCATGGCGCCGCTGCCGGTGACGATCCGCACGTTCGACGCCGGCGAGGAGCGTCGGGCCGGCCCGGCGCGGGCGGCGGGGCACCGCGAGCGGTTCGGCCTGCGCGGGATCCGCGGCGCGTTGCACGCCGACGAGCGCTTCCGCACGCAGGTGCGGGCGCTGCTGCG
>Ga0326597_10005153_pt1 | contig 18215 bp, 14 predicted proteins | sample RVTome_12_FD_203789 | JGI IMG/M metagenome (GOLD analysis project Ga0326597, IMG submission 203789) | Soil microbial communities from uranium-contaminated site in the Upper Colorado River Basin, Wyoming, United States - RVT100D185 | ecosystem: Environmental > Terrestrial > Soil > Contaminated >... | reverse complement strand
GTGCCAGTAGCTGCCGGTAGTCGAGTGAATCTCTTGGCTGATCGCGTGCGAGTCGTCGAGAAAGTTATGCAACAGCCACAATCCGGAGATACAACAGGAGGCCATGTCGTGATCGACGACGGCTTGCTCGCCGAAAACAGCTGATTCGTCGAGAGCCTGTAGCTGATTCTCGACGGATCGATTTGGTTCTCCAGGTCCCAGTTCACACGCGTCAACCGAGGCGATCAGTGTCGCGCAAGTCGAACCAAACGCCCCTGGATCGAAAGAAACCGTCATTCAACTTCCTTTCCGAGCGATCACTCTAGAAGTGCTTTTGTCAAACCTTCATTTTAGGGTGGCGCGCTCAGAGCGGTAGGCGATGGGCGTGGTGGCGTGACGTGCGACTCCACGCGTTTCGTGCCTCAGAGCGTGCCACACCCACCATCGACCCAACCCTAATCTTGACTCTTGACAGAGCAGAGTCTACCGTCTTTCCCGCCTGATTGTTACACTGTGGAGCTGGAACTGGGAGGGCTGCGAAATCGTATCCCCACTTCACTTAACGACATTGCCTTTGGACCTGACTTGATGAATAGCGATTCACCGGCGACTCCTTCCGACGCACAGCCTCCCTCCGACTCTCAAGAAAGCCAAACCGACTCGCACTCCGCCGAGCACGCGATAACCGAGTCGACGGCGTCCGAATCGACTGCGCCGGTTGAGGCGGTGGAAGCCGTATCGGCACCGCCTGCTGAGGCTGCGACTTCGATATCGGCGAAACCGAATGGTGCGGCAGCTCCCAATCCGAGTCGGCCAAGGATTCATGTCGGGTCACGTCGAGGCAATGCGGCTGGGCCAGTCAAATCGAGCAAACCACTCGTCGCTCGCAAGGATCAGCCGATCGCTGAAGAGGCCGCGCAAGCCGCCGTCGCCGCGGCAGACAGCTTTTCGAGGCCAATTCCCGAGTCGTTGCCGATCGAGGTTGTTGCGCCAATTCCTGCGAACGTGCCCAAGCCTTCACGACGCGATCCGTTAACGGCAGAGATGGAAGCAGAACTGTTGGAAGCAATGTCAGCCGTTTCGCTCGACAACGTCATCGACGGCGCTGCCGCCGAGCAAGCCAGCAAGGTGCTTGAGCTTGAAACGCGGCTGCAAGCACCCGTGATGCGAGTCGAAGGTGACAATGTCTTCTTCGGCCTGACGGGTCGTAACGAAGGCTTCACTTCGGTTCGCAATTTCAAAGAGCCGCCAGCGGTCGGCACACACCTCGACGTTGTACTTAAGAAATACAACGCGGAGGATGGCTTGTATGAAGTCGCCGTACCTGGCGCTGCGATGGCCGTTGGCGATTGGTCCGACTTGACCGAAGGTGCCGTCATTGAAGCTCGCGTATCAGCGGTGAACACGGGCGGCCTCGAATGTATGGTGAATAATATCCGCGGCTTCATGCCGGCCAGCCAAGTGGCGATGTTTCGGGTGGAGGATTTCTCGGAGTACCTGGGCCAGAAGCTGCAATGCGTTGTCATGGAGATCAACGAACGCAAACGAAATCTCGTCCTCAGTCACCGCGCACTACTCGAACGAGAACGCGAGGAGTCTCGCCGCAAGATCCTCGAGGAGCTATCGGCGGGCGACATCCGCGAGGGTGTCGTCAGCAACGTCAAGGACTTTGGTTGTTTCGTCGATCTCGGCGGCGTTGACGGCATGATTCACATCAGCCAACTGAGCTGGGAACGCGTCAAACACCCTAGCGATGTTGTGCAAGTTGGGCAGAAGGTTCGCGTGAAAGTCGAGAAGGTCAACGCACAAACCGGCAAGATCAGCCTCTCGTATCGCGATCTTCTCGACCATCCTTGGGACGACATCGAGAAGAAGGTGCCGGTCGGAACGGTCCTGAAAGGTGCCGTCACGCGGATTGCCAAATTCGGTGCGTTCGTGCGGGTCGCTCCCGGCGTGGAAGGATTGATTCACATTTCCGAGATGGCTCACCAGCGGATTCGAGCCGTCGGCGATGTCGTCAAAGAGGGGGAAGACGTCGAGGTGAAGATCCTCTCGATCGATAAAGAGGCTCAACGCATTGCCCTCTCGCTGAAGGCTACGCTGCCGGAGCCGGAAGTAACGAAGGCAGAGGAAGTCGAAGAGGCTCCCGGCGAGCTGGTCGTCGCCAAACGCAAGGGTCCGCTGAAAGGCGGCTTTGATCGTCCCGCCGGTGGCGAAGGGGTCGGCTTGAACTGGTAATTGCTCAGACCAGATATCCTGACATACCCCCCGGCTGTTTTGTCCGATTCACTCCCCGAAAGGCCGTTGGGGCTCAGTGGCGTCCGATTGATTCTTCTCCAGGCCGTTGGCGCCGTTGGCCTGGGCTGCCAGAAGGCGAAACGCAACAAGAACCGATGCACCGTCACGGGCATTTTCATCGGACCCGCCTTACGCCGACTTCTCTAACGAACTCACCTGGTTCAACTTGTTGTAGAGTGTCTTGAGACTGACGCCCAGCTCGTCGGCAACCGCCGGCTTGTTTCCGTCGTGGCGATCGAGCGCTTCGTGGATGGCCAGCATCTCAAGATCGCGCAGCGTCATCGGGCCGAGCGCGGTGGTGCGGGCGCAGCGCGATCCGAATCGCCGCGGCAGGTGTTCGGAAGTGATCGGCAGACCGTCGCACACGATCGTAGCGTGTTCGATGACGTTGGCCAGTTCGCGAACGTTTCCCGGCCACGAGTGCGACGTCAGTGCTTCAATCGCGTCGGGCGAAAACAGATTGTCTCCCGTCTTTGCGTTGGGACGGAATCGACAATAAAGATGTTTCGCGAGTTCCGGAATGTCGCTCACTCGTTGCCGCAACGGCGGCAGACTGATTTCAAAGGTGTTAATCCGATACATCAAGTCTTCGCGGAATTCGCCCTCTTCGGCCATTTGTTCGAGATCGCGGTGCGTCGCACAAACGACGCGTACATCCACCTTCATCGAGTCGTTATCGCCGACGCGGCGAATCTCGCCAGATTCCAGAACTCGCAGCAATTTGGCTTGCATCGACTTGGGCAATTCGCCGATTTCGTCCAGGAACAACGTGCCGCCATGAGCGACTTCGAACAGGCCGACGCGATGCTCGTCCGCTCCCGTGAAAGCTCCCTTGCGATGCCCGAACAGTTCGCTTTCGATCAACGATTCGGGGAGCGCTCCACAATTGATCGCCACGAACGACTTTGCGGCGCGGGGACTCTGCTCGTGGACCGCGCGTGCCACCAGCTCTTTGCCTGATCCCGTTTCGCCAAGAATCAGCACCGTCGAACCTGTCGGTGCGACCTTGCCGATCAAATCGCGGACTTGTTGCATCGCGCGCCCGCTACCAATCAAGCTGCGATCGCCCTCCACTTGATGCAACTGATGCTGTAACGCCACGCACTTCTTCGTGAGTTCGCGTTTCTCGGAAATTCGTTCGAGCAGCGTTTCGACTTCAATCAACCTGCAAGGTTTCGTCAGATAATCAAACGCTCCCCCCCGGAGCGCGGCCACCGCGGTGTTGAATGATGACTTGCCCGTCAGAACAACGGCTTCCGTATCGGGTGACAGTTCTTTCGCTCGCGCGATGACCTCGATGCCGCTCATGCCTGGCATGTCGATGTCAACGAGGATGCAGTCGTAAGTGTTCTTCTCTAATGCCGCGGCGGCCGTCAGGCCGTCCGGACAGACCGTCACTGCGTGCCCCATCCGAGGCAACTCGTTCTTCATCAACTCTTGCAACGACTCTTCATCGTCCGCGAAGAGAACTTTCAACTGGCTACGCGACTTGATATCGTCTTTGATGTTGGCTTTCATGTTTGGTTCCGACCAGAGGGAGAAGGACGCTGAATTGCGAACCCGTGCCGGGACCATCGCTTGTGGCTTCAATCTTGCCTCCGTGATCGATGACGATCCGGTAGCTGATCGACAACCCCAAGCCAGTCCCTTGGCCATCGCGGCGTCGTGTGAAAAAAGGTTCAAAGAGGTGTTCGAGTACTTCGCTGTTCATGCCACACCCATCGTCACGGACGATCAATCTCGCCTGACCACGATGCAGTCCCAGCTCGACGGTCACGGTGCCATCTTCTTCGAGGCTGTCGAGTGCGTTCGTAATCAGATTCAGCAAGACCTGCTTGATCTCTTGCGAGTTCACGCAGGCGACAACGCGTTCGCTGCATCTGAATTCGATGTGTTTGTTCCGATAGCTGCCAACATGCTTGACCATCTCGATGACATCGTCGGTCAACTCACGCAAATCCGTATCGTGATGATCGACATCACCGATACGTGAAAAGTTGAGCAGACTCTCGGTGATTCCCTTGCAACGAAACGCCTCGTCCTGGATACGACGGAGGTAGTTCTTGAGAACCGTGACTTCTTGGTTGTGCTCTTCATCGGGCTTCAAATCGTCAGAGTAGATGATGTCGTGGACACGCGACTCGAGTGCCTCCGCGGACCAAGCAATGATCGCCAGCGGATTATTGATCTCATGCGCGACTCCGGCGGCGAGAAAGCCGACGCTCGCCAGCTGTTCGCTGCGAACGACCTCCCTGGTGCGTTGCTTCACTTGCTGATCGAGGTCGTCACGAATCTCACAAAAGCGAGTCGTCATGTCGTTCAGCGCCGTGGCCAATTCAGCCATCTCGTCGTGCGAGTTCAATTGAATGCGATGCTCGAACTCGCCTGACGCGACGATCCTCGAGCCCATAATCAACACGCGCAGCGGCCGGAAGACCCAGACGTAGAACAGCCGCACCAAGAGCCCAAGCATGCCGATCGACAAGATGCTGGTTGCCCAAGTCAGCCCGAGAAGTGCGTGGTACTCACCGCGAGCGTTTCCCTTCAGCTGTAACATTCGGTCCTGCAGATGCTCCGGCAACGTACCCGCCAGTTTATACAGGCCGTCTAACTCGTCCCGCAGATTGTCGCCTCGAAAGTTCTCGAGAACCCAATCATCAGCCTCACTCAGTTGCTCGATCCGCTCCAATGTCCGCTGGATGCTCGTCACCGTATCCCACTCTTCTCGATTGTCTCGAATCCCCGTGCCGTTCGGTTCGATCTGTTCCAGCTGTTCGCGGTACTTTTGTAGTGCTCGTTTTACGCCCGCAAGATCTAACTCAAATTCACCGTGAAGCATTGCATTAGGAACTCGCGAGTCACCCACGTCTTGCGCCGGACGATACCGGCTGAACGTAATGCGAAGCTTGGCAACACTCCGAGTTAGTTCATCGGCGAGCGGCAATTCGGCCGCGCGGAGACTGACCGTGCGGACAAGCCCTCGGTACGAGTTCACTCCCAGCAGGCCGCTGACCGAGAGGGCGCAGACAATCAGAAACAACAGCGAAACGCCGATGAGCAGTTTGTAACGAATTGAGCATCTTGCAAACATCGGCGACCTCCATGTCGCTCTAAGAAATGCCTGGCATCATTGAATCGACAGCCGAGACATCCCTGGGAGAAAAGCGGGCGAAGTGTACCAATACGATCTCCCTGAGGACAAGGCACAAATGGTTAAAGCACCAAATCGCAAACCCCAAATCCCGATTCTCTGGGCGCAGCCACCACATGCGGCCGATTTCAATGGCAGCAACCACCTGCTAGCAACCACACGGTTCAACCGCTCGCCCACCCGATCACTGGCGAAGCATTCGCCGCGTCATCCAATAGCCCACAGCCATCAATACGACATTGGCGATCCAAACAGAATACGGCGGCAAGTCGCCTGATTTCGATAAATCGACGCCGTAGGCAAGTAAGGGATAATAGACAATCAAGATGGGCAGGAAACAGGCAATGAAGCTGGACCAAACATCCGCGCTACGCATGCGAACGGCCAGCGGCGCGCCGACTAGCACAAAGGCGAAACAACTAAAACCATTGGCCCAGCGCCGCCACGGTTCGGTATGCAATCGCGCAAGCCTCGCCTGACAACCTGCGATCGCGGCGTGTTGCTGGCTCCAACGGTCGTCATTCAATTCCGCGAAGTCTCCGGTCATCAACTGATAGGCCGAGTCGGCTGCCAAATTTCGTTCCAGATCTTCAAGAGAGGCACGCTGACTGGTGATTTCGCCTGGAATACGCCGCAGCGCGGTGTCCGCGGGTCGAATCGACCCACCAGCTTCGCCAGACGCAGCCGACAAGGGAACTTCGATCAACTCTGTACCTGGGAAATCCATTCGAATGTTGTCACCGCGCTCGATCTCACCATTGGTCATCGAGACCAGCAGCACATCACGCTCTGCATCGGTGTCAATCTCTGCAAACTCGGCGGTCAGCCGGATCGGAGGACCGTCATCATCTTCGTAAACGGTCAGTGTTGGACGTACCAGAACGTGACCTTGCACGTCTTTCACATTAATGGACAGCCCCTCCCGGCTGTACGAACGGCTCGATCGCAGCATCCCGTAAGCGATTTGTTCGGCGGACTCCAATGCAACACGCCTCAAACCGATTCGTCCCCATGTCGCAACGTCGTTCAGCCAGACGGCTCCAAGGCTGATCAAGAACGAAAACAGCAGCGCGGGCCACAGCAACGCCATCGGGGAAATACCGAGTGACTTGACGGCGATGACTTCATTCATCGCCGACATGCGGCCGTAGATGCTGCAAGCCGCGAACAAAATTGTTCCCGGGACGACATAAGCCAATGCCACCGGCAGGGCATAGGGAAGCAGCTTGATCACCGCGGTCGGCCCGAGACCTTGGCGTATCGCCTCTTGCCCGACGACGACCAGCAGCATTCCAACCGTCATGCACATCGACATGACGAGCGAAAGCTTCATGAACTCAAGTAGGATGTAACGAGTGATCCGACGCATCAACGATCCCTGTTCGTGCCGCGGATAATGGTGGGATATCGGCGATTTTATGCAAGCCGCGTGCCGACATTTGATGTGATCGCCAACACCGACGCAAAGTCTTCGTGCATCAAGGTCTTGCAACACGTGAGGGCCGAGGCCTAATGCGACGACACTGTAACAATTACACAGGCGGCTTGAAACGACATTTTTCGAGTGACTTGCCCTACAGCTCGATCGCCGAATCGCTAGCATCCTTATTCATCGCTTCACGGACATGCTCCATCAGCATCGAGACGGCTCGCGCCGACTCTCGAATCGCGTCCTCAGGACGAGCGTTCAATCGCGCCTCGGCGGCACTTTGGTAATGCGAATCGTACTCCGCCCAGTCGATCTCGTATTTGGCGGCGCCAGGAGCGCGACGGAGTTCGTCGGTAATCTTCGCGAGGGTACCCGCGAATTCGGTCGCATCGGGACAGTCCGCCGACGTGTAGGGGCCTTTGCCGAGCTTGCGCCCCGTCCCCAGCTCAATGCCTTTTGCTTCAGTTCTCTTTCGAATCACGATTGCCACGAGAGCAACGACGAGGCCGGCCGCCAGCGCAGCCAACGACGCTGGCATATTCCCGATGACCGAGAGCAGTAATGCCGCGAGGAAGAAAACCGCGATCACAACGAGGAACATTAGTTCCGATTTGGGATCGTGTTTCACCTTGCCAATCTTGATCGGAACGGCATCGGCTCCCGCAGTCGCCAACTCGCCGCCCGTGACCTGCGCCACGATGATGGTGATGTTATCTGGTCCGCCTCGAAGATTCGCCAGATCAACCAGCATCCGCCCGGCCTCGTCGGGGGACAAGTGTCGCAGAATTGCAGCGATTTCTTCATCGGTCACGCGGGCCATTAACCCGTCGCTGCAGAGCAGGAATGTATCGCCTAGTTCAACTCGGTACGGCCCTTCGATATCAACCTGCACGTGAGCGTTTGGACCAAGCGAGCGCGTGATGACATTCTTTGGAACGGAGTTTGCCAACTCGACATCGCCATTGGCCGCGTCTCGCAACTCCCAAACCAAACTGTGGTCTCGCGTGAGTTGCCTCAGCTTCTTGCCTCGCACGCAATAGACGCGGCTGTCGCCGATGTGTCCGATCAACGCTCCTTGCGGGAGCAGCGCCATGGCGCTGGCCGTCGTTCCCATCGCCCGAAAGTCGTTGTTGGCTTGCCCGCGTCGATAGACTTCGCTGTTCGTCTCGACAATTGCTTTTTGCATCGCTTCGGGTGGAGACATATCCCGATACTTGCGGTATAGATGGGGGACACTATCGACCGCGATTTTGCTCGCTAGCTCGCCGGCGGCGTGGGCTCCCATCCCGTCGGCCACCATGAAGAAATGCCCCCGAGCCTGCCATTCCTCCCGATCGCTCGCCAGAACGACTGTATGTGAATCCTGGTTGTTCGCGCGCCGCATGCCGACATCGGTCAGCGCGATGTGTGCGAGATGATCCTGCCAATTGGACTCTCGATCCGCCATGTGGCGTCCGGCTCCGGTCTAGAAAACCATGCGGTTAGGGAACTTAGGGCAAACTGCCTCGCCGATACAAGCAACGCTGCCATTCTAACCTGAGAGCCGATACCGATGATAGGCGCGAAGGACATTCGACTGGTCAGACTCTTTGAGATCCCAGACTTATACAGATAATCGGCCTGGATTTGGACCCAGGCACCCCGTATACTTCCGTCGCTCATCTTGCCGGTCGCCCATCGTGAAAGCTACAAGCACCATTCGGCTGCTTTTGATCGTGTTTGCCTTCTGCTTGACGCAGAACGGCTGTGTGCGCCGGCGGATGACGATTCGCACCAATCCGCCGGGCGCCGTGGCGTTTGTGGACGACCAGCGGATTGGTGTGACTCCCGTCTCGACGCCTTTTACGTACTACGCGACGCGGAAGATCCAGCTGTTCAAGGACGGCTTTGAACCGCTGACCGTGAAGCAACGGTTCTCCGTTCCCTGGTACGAGTATCCACCGCTCGACTTCATCGTCGAGAACCTTTGGTCTCGCGAGATCCGTGATGAGCGGGTCGTCGACTTCGAGATGGTGCCGCAGCAGATCGTTCCCAACGACGAATTGTTAGGCCGAGCCGAAATGCTGCGCGGCAACGCGCAGGCCGGACATGTCACACCGCTCTGGACTCCGCGCCCCGACCAACCATTTCCGGCAACACAGTTGCAATCGCCGATTAATCAACTGCCGCCACCGACCTCCACGCGGTAGTGCTTTGTCACAGCTTAGAGCCTCTCCCAAAACCGGGACTGGCTCCCTTGGTTTCAGGTGCCTGTCCCGCTTTTGGGAGAGGCAGTTAGATTTAGCATTGTGTGGCTGGGGTCGAATCTTCGAGCCCCCAGCAGTACGCCGATTCCGAGGGCCCCCTGACGTTTGGCTGTGACGAAGCACGATCTATCTCCGCGGCGCGAATGGTATTCCGGTGTCTGGCCACTTGCGGCCAATCCCCGGTGGCTTCGGGTCGAACACTCGCTTCAGCTGTCCGCCTGGATCGGTCGCCAGCTTGTCTGAGACGATTCGGAAATCCCGCAATATCGGGTCGATACGACGAGTGGCGTCTTTCAGATTGCTAACCGACTCTCGAAAGTCGTCGTACATCTCGCGGTCGTTGATGAGTTTTCCCAGAGTCCCCTCAGAACTGTTGATCGCTTGGCTGAAGACGACCAACTGTGACGAGATCTCTTCCAAATTCTGCACGCTGCGCCCAAGATCGTTCATCAGTTGCTCGCCCTTCTGGCCCAGCGGACCAGTGAACTCCGCCAAGTTGTCAAGGTTCTGTTCAGCCTTTTGTCCGACTCGGTCAAATCTTGCCATCGCGTCGCGCGCCTGCGCCAGCGTCTGCTGAACGTCATTGAACATCTTTGGAAGATCCTTCAAGGATTGCTTGAGGCCTTCCTTGATTTCAGGATCACCCACGACGTCATCGAGCGTCGTCATTGTCTTCTGAAACGAATCCAACGCTAACTCTGACTTGGTGAGCAGGCGTTGCAGCTGTTGGTCGTCGCCGCCAAGCGTTTGACTCAGTCTGCGAGCCGCGGTCGAGACATCGGTCGCAGCCCCGCCCATCGCACCGAGGGCTGTCCTAATATCGCTTTCGAGGTTCGTCAGGACTTGCAGCGGATCGGTCGCGACTACTCCGGTCATATAGTCGCCATCCTGAACCACCTTTGCTGTTGGCGACCTCTCGCTGGGCGGTACAAATTCGACAACGGCATCTCCCAACAACGAGGCGGTCTTAATTCGACAAATCTCGTCTTCGCGCAAAGTTCGGTGGGCATCGATTCGCGCGGTCAATACGACGCCATTGTCTTTGAGTTCCACGTTGCTGACCCTTCCGATCAATACGCCGTTTTTTCGAACTGGCGTATCCACCGTTACGTTGGGAGCGCTCTGGAAACTCAAGAACACGCTATAGCGCCTTTGAAACACGCCCTTGCCGCCTCCAAAGATGCCGATCAGCCCGATCGCCAAAACGGCCGCCGCCAACACGACAACTCCGACTCGGAATGCAATCAGTTTCTCATTCATCACGATTGCGGCTCCCGGTCACTGGAAGCTTGGTGCATCTCGGCCAGCCGCTCGCCCGCCTCGCCACGGACGAACTGCAAGACACGACGGTCACCACACGCCTTCAGTTCGTCCGGCGTTCCATCAAAGATCAACTGCGGCTCATCCGGCTCCAAGCGGTTGACGGGATAGATCATGACCACGCGGTCGGCGACCTTGTGTGCCGTTCGCATGTCGTGCGTGACAATGATGCTGGTCACGTCGTGTTGATTCCGCGTTCGTAACATCAACTCGTTGATCACGTCGCTCATGATCGGATCGAGGCCGGTCGTTGGCTCGTCGTACAACATCAACTCTGGATTCATGATCAGCGCGCGAGCCAAGGCGACCCGCTTCCGCATCCCGCCCGAAAGCTCGGCCGGTTTTTTCGAAATCACGGAATTCGGCAGTCCGACTTCGGCCAGTCGCGCCAACACTAGTTCGCGGATTCGTGAGGGCGATTCGGACTTATGCTGGCGCAGGGGAAATGCAACATTCTGACCAACCGTCAAACTGTCGAATAAGGCTGCGTTTTGGAAGACATAGCCAAACCGGACCCGCTGACGAGTCAACTCGCGATCGCTCAGTTCGGCGAGGTTGTAGCCGCAAAATCGGACAACGCCGCTCGTCGGCCGCACGAGACCAATGACCGTCTTCAACAAGACGGTCTTCCCGCAACCGCTTTCGCCAATGATCGCCAACGATTGGCCTCGGGGAACCGACAGCGCAACACCACGCAACACGTTCTGCGAGCCGAACGTCACGCGCATATCTTGCACCTCGACGATCGGCGGTTGCTCGGGTGTTGCTGTGGACAAGTCATTCATGGTGTTTGAATCGAGGTTCTAAATCAGGCTGAGACCTTCCGGCCAGAATGTGTCGTAAACGGCGTTGATCATCACGCCAAGAAAAAGGTCGATCATCAGGATCAAGACAAACGAATAGACAAACGCCGCCGTCGCCGCTCGTCCAACTCCCTCGGCTCCGGGCGTGCAATTGAAGCCGCGATAGCAACTGATCATCGCAATGGCCGCGCCAAAGAAGAAGCTCTTGAAGATCCCGCTCAGCAAGTCGAAAACCCCAACGAAATGCTCGGAGTTGTGCCAGTAATGGTGCTTGTCGATTCCCAGGACTTCGACAGTGAAGAAGTAGCCGCCAACCACTCCCATGAAGTCAGCCATGATGGTCAGCGTTGGGATTAGAACCAGACAAGCCAAGAAACGCGGAACAACCAGATAGTGAATGGGGTTCGCCCCCATACTGCTTAGCGCGTCAATCTGCTCTGTCACTCGCATCGTTCCCAACTCAGCAGCCATGGCGCTGCCGACGCGCCCGGCCAGCATCGTTGCGGCGAGTACGGGGCCGAGTTCGCGCACGAGCGACATGTTGATGACAGCGCCCAGTCGCGTTTCGAGCCCAAGCTGCCGGAATTGTCCATAGCTCTGTACGGCTAAAACCATGCCGATGAACGTACCCGTCAACGCAACCACCGGAAGGCTCATCACACCCACCTGATAGAAGTTAGGTAGTAAGGTTTCGCGCCGCGGCATTCTCGTCAGCAACCACGAAATCGTGCGCATACAAAAGAGCCCGAGATCGCCGACCGAGACAATTCCGTCAATCACGACGGTACCCCAGTCAGTGACAAGGTCTTGCGCGCTCGCGGCCAAACCGCGCCGAGGCGAGCGTTCCATCGGGTCAGCCGTTCCCGTCGACACTTGGCCGCTCCCAAAAAACAATGATCGAACGAGTTCATGACAACGGCGGTGCTAGCGTGCGCAATGGTCCTCGCACGGCAGGTATGCCGCTTCGCTTCTAATTTCGTCGCGTTAACCCAGCCACTTGAGTTAAACTCTACCGCCTGCACTGGGTTTGCAGGCTGGACTGGGTTTGCGGGCGATGCCATGCATCATGCTTCACACGCTCGCACGCTCGGCGCAGGTCTCCCGACCTCGCCGTCCCGCTGACCGAAATCTGCCGGTACGCGCTAGCGTCCGGTTTCCGCGGGGAAACTGCGGGCTAGCGCCCAGCGGCTGGTGGGCACAGCCCGCCCTGCACAAAAAGCCCGCAAGCAATGCCTGCGGGCTTTCGTTTCGAATCAACGTTTACGGGAACTGCTAACTACTTTTTCTCACCGGGGGCTTTCGAGTCGCTAACACCCGCCGCAACGGGTTCTGCCTTCGGCGGAGCAGGCTGTCGATTCTCAGGACGGAAGTCCAAGCGAATCACCTTGTCCTCGTCGTTTCGAATGCCATCGACGACGATCGTATCCATCCCTTGGAAGGTGCCGCGCAGCAGTTCTTCCGAGAGCGGATCTTCGATTCGGTTTTCGATCGCACGACGCAGCGGACGAGCACCGTAGTCCAGATCCGTTCCCTTCTTGATCAGGAATTCTTTGGCGGCATCGGTCAGTTCTAGATGCAAGCCGCGATCTGCCAAGCGTTCGCGAACCTTGCCCAATTCGAGATCGATGACCTCTTTCAGGTCCTCCTTTGTCAGGTGCCGGAAGATGATGACATCGTCCAGACGATTCAGAAACTCAGGTCGGAAGACCTTTTGGATCTGATCGTTGACGCGAGTCTTCATGCTGTCGTAGGAAGCATCGTCTTCGGACTTCTGGAAGCCAAACGCCGACTCGTTCTTGATCGCATCGGCACCCGCATTCGTGGTCATGATCAAGATCACATTGCGGAAGTCGATGTTGCGGCCGAAGCTATCGGTCAACCGGCCTTCTTCCATGACCTGCAATAACATGTTGAAACAGTCTGGATGCGCCTTCTCTATCTCATCCAGCAACACGACCGCATACGGTCGGCGACGAATCTTCTCGGTCAACTGACCGCCTTCTTCATAGCCGACGTATCCAGGCGGGGCACCCACCAAGCGGCTGACATTGTGCTTCTCCATGTACTCGCTCATGTCGATCTGAATCAACGCCTCGGAATCACCGAACATAAACTCAGCGAGTGCTTTTGCGAGCAATGTCTTACCGACACCGGTCGGACCAGCAAACACGAAACAGCCGGTCGGACGCTTCGGATCCTTCAACCCGCTACGACTTCGGCGAACCGCTTTGGAGATCGCAGTGATCGCCTCGGCTTGGCTGATGACACGTTTGTGAAGTTCCTCTTCCATCTGCATCAGACGCATGCTGTCTTCCGTCGACAAACGAGTCAGCGGAATGCCGGTCATCTTCGAGACGACTTCGGCAATCACTTCCTCGTCGACAACACCATCGGTCTCGCGCGACTTCTCACGCCACTCGCGAGTGATCTGCTCTTTCTTCTTGCGAAGCTTGTCCGCCTGATCGCGCAGCGAAGCGGCTTTCTCGAAGTCCTGGTTCGCGACAGCCTCTTCTTTCTCTTTGTTTAAACGTTCGACGTCTTCGTCGATTTCCTTCAAATCCGGCGGACGAGTCATGGCCCGTAACCGCACTCGAGCCCCCGATTCGTCGATGACGTCAATCGCCTTGTCGGGCAAGCATCGAGCGGTAATGTATCGCTCGGACATCTCGACCGCCGCGACAACGGCATCGTCCGTAATCTGAACACGGTGATGCTCTTCGTACCGCTCCCGCAATCCTTTCAGGATCTCGATCGTCTCTTCCTTGTTTGTCGGCTCGACGATGATTTCTTGGAAGCGGCGGGCAAGTGCGTTGTCTTTCTCGATGTACTTACGATACTCGTCGAGCGTCGTCGCACCGATGCATTGGATTTCCCCGCGAGCCAAAGCCGGCTTCAAGACGTTGGCCGCGTCGATCGCACCCTCGGCACCGCCAGCACCGACGAGCGTATGCAACTCGTCAATGAACAAGATCGTGTTCTTCGCACGACGCACCTCGTTCATGACCGCTTTAATGCGTTCCTCGAACTGGCCGCGATACTTCGTGCCGGCGACCATCATGGCAAGGTCCAACACAACGATCCGCTTATCGGCCAACAACTCGGGCACATTGCCTTCGATCACGCGTTGAGCGAAACCTTCGACGATGGCCGTTTTACCGACGCCTGCCTCGCCGAGGAGGACGGGGTTGTTCTTGGTCCGGCGGCAAAGAACTTGGATCGCCCGTTCGATCTCACGTTCGCGTCCGATGACCGGATCCAGCTTATTCTGCCTCGCCAGCTCACTCAGATCACGACCGAAGCTGTCCAACGCAGGAGTCTTTGACTTGCCGCCCTTCGACGAGCCGGCTCCCGCTTCCGCACCGACGGCTTCACGACCACCGCGTTCGCCGCCTTCACCTTCGAGCCCGTGCCCCAACAGGTTCAAGACTTCTTCGCGGACTTCCTCAAGCTTCAATCCCAAGTTCATCAGCACCTGAGCGGCGACGCCCTCTTGCTCTCGCAACAGACCAAGCAGGATATGCTCGGTGCCGACATAGTTGTGATTCAAGTTGCGAGCCTCTTCCATCGAATACTCGATGACCTTCTTGGCGCGAGGCGTCTGCGGCAGCTTGCCCATCGTGACCATTTCTGGACCGCTTTGAACGAGCTTCTCGACTTCAAGCCGGATCTTTCGCAAGTCAACGTCCAAATTCTTCAATACGTTGGCAGCGACTCCGCTACCCTCTTTAACCAGCCCGAGCAAAACGTGCTCGGTACCGATGTATTCGTGATTGAAGCGCTGCGCCTCTTGGTTCGCAAGCTGCATCACCTTCCGGGCGCGATCAGTGAATCTTTCGTACATCACTTCGTCCTCTCGTTACGTTTTGGGGCACTGGGTCATTTGAGGCACTGGGTTGTCGAGTTCCTCAGTAGCCGCGTCCGTACCAGCGTCTGTTCCTGTGTTCTCTCCGCTCGTGTTCGAAGCGGCCTGCCGCTTCAACGTCCCGCGTTCCTGAGCGATTTCCCAACGCCACTTATGAGCCTCGTCCAGCCGGTCCAATCGGTCCAACTGCTTTCCAGCCTCGTCATAGCGTCTGGTTCGCCGATATAAGGTGGCCAACATCAAAAGTACGTCAACGTCTCGGCTACAGTGTCGAAGCAATTGCCGCAGCAAAGTTTCCGCCTCGAACCAGTGGCCCCTTAAGTATTCGGCTTGAGCTTGGATAAACAAGCCCCGGTCGTCCACTCGCGGCGGTTCTCGCAAATGTGGTAGTGATCGGTACGCTTGGAAGACCGACGCCAACCAAACTGTCCCAAGAATAAACCACCCGATCAAATTAAACGCTGGTGGAAGAAGCTCCGGCCAAACGAAGCTGGACACCAAAGCGAGATTGAGCGCCGCGCCAAATGCAACTGCGGTTGCGAGTGCAACCCAATCCCCGCGTATCCAAAGACGCGGCAATCCGGGCCACAGACAAATAATATATGGCGAGCTGTGCATCCAACCTTCGCTCCGGCGTCCCTTCCGAGTCACCAATCCTTTAGCAAACACGGCGAAAGTCGCCTCGGAATTGTAACCCGCGTTTTTGAGGGGAGCAAGGCAAGTAAATACGTCATTTGGAGTTAGGACGACACACGCGCTCGTTCTCCGCTACCTTCGGCAAGACCGGCAGGCATGGTACAACGTACAGAACCTTGCACAGTTACCTAGCCAAGCGAATATCGAATATCGAACAAGGAATGTTGAAAGAACGAATCTCTCGACTGCTTCTGACTTCGGAATTCGATATTCCTTGTTCGGAATTCATTATTCCTTCCGTGACAGCAGTTTGCAGCTAAGCGCATAGACACGAGTCGTATGAAGTGACAACAAACTCAGACGCTAACGCCGCGTTTCGCATCATCGATGCCAACACAAACCGCTCTCTGGAAGGGCTCCGGGTTATCGAGGACTTCGCCCGCTTCGGCCTAAATGACAAACACCTCGCTACGCAATATAAGGGGTTGCGGCATGATTTGGTGTCGATGCTAGCACCGTTGCCACAGCAAGCACTGACGGCGGCGCGCCACACTCCCGGAGATGTCGGTACGCAAATCGAAGCTTCCGACGAGTACGCTCGCGACAGTCCTGTCAGCGTTGCCATCGCAAGTCAGAAGCGGGTCGAGCAGGCTTTGCGTTGCCTCGAAGAATATGCCAAGACGGTCGTCCCCGAAGTCGCTTCGTCCGTCGAACAACTTCGCTATCGTGTCTATACACTGGGAAAGGCAATTATTGTGACGGCAGCGAGCCGAGCCTATCTCGAGAAGAAACGACTATGTGTCTTGGTGGACGGAGGTCACTCGTTGGCGGGAATCGGGCAGCTCGCCCAAGAATTGACCGAAGCGGGCGTTGGCATCCTGCAGCTTCGCGATAAACAGCTTTGCGATCGAGAGCTAGTCAGACGCGGACACGTGCTGCGAGAGATCACACTTGGGAGCGACACCTTATTCATCGTGAACGATCGCCCCGACATCGCGGCGATCGTCGGAGCCGACGGCGTGCATGTTGGACAAGACGAACTGTCCGTCACCGATGCGCGAGCGGTCTTGGGACCGCATCGATTGGTCGGCGTCTCGACACACTCGATCGAACAAGCTCGACAGGCGGTCCTCGATGGGGCGGACTATATCGGATGCGGCCCGACGTTTCCGTCACGGACAAAGGAGTTTAACGAGTTTCCTGGGCTCTTGTTCCTGCAAGCGGTCGCCAACGAGATCAGCCTGCCGGCATTTGCGATTGGAGGCATCACGCTGGAGAATCTGCCTCAAATCTTCGACGCCGGTTTCCAGCGAATCGCCGTAAGCAGCTGCGTCACCTTGGCCGAAGAGCCTCGTGCCGCGGTGGCGCGATTAAAAACCGCGTTCGAGTCCGCTGCTTTCATGACTTCAGCAAAGCCTTAATCGCTTCTTCCATTTCCGCTTCGACGCCTGGCCGATAACCCTGCCACAGCGCCCGAATGATGCCGTCTCGATCGAGCAAGACGGTGGTTGGGTAACTGAATCCAGAAAGTTGTGCGGCCTTCACCACACTCAGCCTCGCGCCGGTATCTGGATCGCTATAAACATTCAGATCGGCGTCGAGCTTCGCAAGATAGGACTGCGTCTCGGCCTGCAGTTGCTCGGCGTCAACTTCCGCGCCGCCGGGCCCGCACGAGACGGGAACAAAGCGGAATCGTTCGTGGCCCTTGAGTCGATCGTTCATTTCAATGAGATGCGGAAACTCCATCAGGCATGGCCCGCACCAAGTTCCCCAGAAGTTGATCAGCACGACGTCACCACGCACACTCTCCAAGGTCACCGGAGCCGTGTCGCCGAGCAATGGCGCAAGTTGAAAGCTCCCCATGGCTTGCCCTACACCAGGATGGGTCTCTCCTTGTCCAAATTGCTTCGCTGGCTGTAGCGCCCACACTAGCAGAATTGCAAACAAACCAACAATCAGAATCACGACCGGGTTCGTCGACAAATTGCGAGATGCCGTCGATCCGTCGGTTGGCGTATCATTGCTGAAGGCAGGTTGTGACATGATGATTCAAACGATCGAGATCAAATGAACAGATTGAGAGAATACATCGCGGGCCGCTTGCAGATCATAGCAGGCAACGCGCCGGTCACGATCGTGGCTATTCTAACCTGCCGAGTAGCGAAGACTGAAGACGGCTTGGCAAACAACGCACGACCGGTTGACGACGTCGAGCAATACGCCGAACTGGAATTGGTCGTTCCCGAGCCGGAAGTCCCGGCCGCGCGAGATCGCCTCGCCTCTCTCGCGCGTCATCTTGGACTTCAGTTCAACGAGCGCCGCGGCTACCTTGAACTTTTATTGGGCGAACGACTGAGAAACAGGCCGCCCGCTCGCGCTCAATGTCGTAGATTTTCTTCGGGGCAACCGAAACTTGGCTATTTCGCCGGTGTTTGGTCACTCGTACAAGCCAACTAGCATTTTAATAAACAGCAGGAGACGAGACGAATGA
>Ga0326597_10005152_pt1 | contig 18217 bp, 14 predicted proteins | sample RVTome_12_FD_203789 | JGI IMG/M metagenome (GOLD analysis project Ga0326597, IMG submission 203789) | Soil microbial communities from uranium-contaminated site in the Upper Colorado River Basin, Wyoming, United States - RVT100D185 | ecosystem: Environmental > Terrestrial > Soil > Contaminated >... | reverse complement strand
TGGTTCTGGATCTTGAAAATAGTATGGATCTGGTGGTGCCCGGCATCCGCAAGGATATTCTCGATCGGTTCGTCAAGGAAAATAAGGGCTACATGGCTTATCCGCTCTCGCCCATGTATAAGAGTTTGAAGAACCTCGACCAACCGGTGATGGTGGCAGCGGGTATCGGCGTGATTATCACCAACAAGAATCTTCCTGATGATTTTGTTTACAACGTAACCAAGGCGATCTACAAGAACCGCGAAAAACTCTACGACGTAAACAAAATGTATACCTATCTGAAGGATCCGAAAAACCTGACCCTGGGAATCGATGAATCACTGTTTCACCCGGGCGCACTAAAGTTCATCAAGGAAGCCCAGGGTCGTTAGACCCTGTCACGGTCAGCGTAAGAAACAGACGCAGGACGCGACCGCATCCGGCCCGCTGGACGGATGCGGCGCTCGTTTGATTCCTTCAAGCGCCGGCAGCCGGTCCTGCGGCTGGCCGAAAAGCTATTTCAACGCAAAGAAAGTCAGAACCTTAATGCAGGAACGAAGATCACCAATCGGGTGAGTATCGTTTTTCGATATTTTCCTTTACGTTCCACCTCTCCCCCGACCCCTCTCCGCCCGGCGGAGAGGGGAGCAGATGGTTCCTCTCTCCCATGATGGGAGAGAGGCTAGGAGAGAGGGTTGGCGTTCTTAGCGTCTTTGCGTTTGATCGCCGTTTTTTGGCATGGGAGAGGATCATGCAGCAACCCGCTTCGGGAAGCACGGCCTGGGGAAAAGTATCCCGATATTTGACGCCGGTATCCTTGATGACGATGGTGGCGTTTGCCATGGCCGTGTATCACCTCTACAAGGCCTATTTCGGTATTTACGAGATCTGGCGCCACCGCGGGGTTCACGTGATTTTCCTGCTGCTCCTGGCGTTCCTGCAGACAGGGTTGTGCGTGCGGGACCGGTCAAAGCTGAAGAAATCATGGGATCTGCTGCTCATTCTTCTCACCGCGGGGATCGGAGCGTACATCGTTTCCGACTACCAGGAGATTGCGCTGCGGGCAGGGATACCGGATCTGCTCGACCAGATCGCTTGCGTGGTGCTGGCGCTATTGGTGATTATATCGGTCCAGCGCACGCTGGGGTGGCCCATGACCGTGGTGACCGTCCTGTTTGCATCCTGGGTGTTATTCGGCCAATACCTGCCGCTGAGGATGGCCCCTAGCGGCTACAGCTTTGGCCGGTTGGTGGATATCTTTTTCAATTCAACCGACGGTATTTTTGGCCTCCCCACGGGTGTTTCAGCCGTTTACGTCGCCATCTTTGTTTATTTCGGTACATTTCTGCTGAAAAGTGGCGCGGCGGACTACTTCAAGGATCTTTCGTTCGCTCTGGCTGGTTCCCGCGTTGGGGGGCCCGCCAAGGTGGCCGTTCTGGCAAGCGCCCTTGTCGGCACCATGATGGGCAACGGCATCGCCAACATCGTCACCACCGGATCGTTCACGATTCCCATGATGAAAAAACTGGGATATCGGCCTCATTTTGCCGGAGCGGTCGAGGCCGTGGCTTCCATGGGCGGGCAGCTAATGCCGCCCATCATGGCGTCCGTGGTGTTTCTCATTGCCGAGTACACGGGAGAGCCGCTTTACAAGCTGATGATCTGGGCCCTGATTCCGGCGGTTCTGTATTTTCTTTGCGTGTTTTGGGGGGTTCATTTCGAGGCGCTTAAGCGTGAGCTCAAAACCATCCCTAAAGAAGAACTTCCGGACTTCAAGACCGTCCTTTTCAAGGGGCCCTGGTATCTGATGCTGCCGCTCCCGACGCTTGTCGTTCTGCTTTTTGTCGGCTATAGCCCTTTCTATGCCGCTTTTCTTGCGATCATTGCCATCCTGATATGCGCCTCCCTGCACCCCAAGAGCCGAATGGGCCCCAGAAAAATTGCGGAGGCAATGGTCGAAGGATCGCTGGCGTGCGTCGTGATGGGGCTTGCCTGCGTCGCAGCCAGCATTATCGTGGCTTCCATCGAAGTCACCGGGCTGGGCTTGAGTTTTTCCAGTCTGATGATTGCGCTTGCCGGTGGAAACCTGCTGCTGCTGCTGTTCCTGGCCATGGTGGCGTCCCTGGTGCTGGGTATGGGCATGACAACGGTGGCAGCGTATATCATCGTAGCGACCCTGACCATTCCCGCTCTGGTTCAGATGGGCGTCAACGAGATCGCCGCCCACATGTTCTGCTTCTATTTTGCGATCCTTTCCGGCATTACGCCGCCGGTCGCCATCGGCGCATTTGTGGCGGCCGGAATCGCGAAAGCGAACGAACTGAAGACCGCCGTGACGGCGGTGAAACTGGGTCTGGTCGGCCTGGTGGTGCCGTATCTTTTTGTTTTCGATAATTCGTTGCTGTTGATGGGCTCGTTCTGGGAGATTTTGCCAAGGCTTATTTTGGCCGTCATCGGTGTCTACGCGCTCTCTTCCAGTCTCAATGGTTATTTGTTCAGCCGGCTGCCGCTCATCGGACGTGCGGTCCTGTTTGCAAGCGCTGCCGCGCTGTTATGGCCCAAGCTTTGGGCAGTCAATTTCCTGGGGTTGGTTGTTTTTGGCGCATGTTATGCCGGTTTCAGCATTGTTAGCCGGCGAGCCGTGCAAGAACCCCGCGAAGGAGTATGAAATAATCCGGTGAATAGTCATGATCCGCTATATCAAGGAAGACGAAGTCCAACAAATACTGACGATGCCGCTCGCGGTAAGCCTCGTTGAGGCAGCGCTCAAGGCGCGCGCCGAGGGCGGCGCCGTGGACGTGCCGCGCGTGCGCACCCGCACCCCGGCGGGCACTTTGCACGTCATGCAGGCCGCAGCGCCCGCATTGCAGCTGATCGGCTACAAGGCTTACTACGCCGCGACGGGCAAAGGCACGCGCTATTTCGTGCACCTGTTCGACTCGGACAGCGGCAAGCCGACGGCCATCATCGAAGCGAGCCACCTCGGCATGGTGCGCACCGGTGCTGCAAGCGGTGTTGCAACCCGCTATCTCGCGCGCGAAGATGCCGCGGTCGTCGCCATGATAGGCGCCGGCAAGCAGGCGGTGGGCCAGCTCGAGGCCGTGTGCGAAGTGCGCAAGATACGCGAGGTCAGGGTGTACAGCCGCAGCGCGGAGCGCGCCGGCGCGTTCTGCGCGGAGCTGAGCGGGAAGCTCGGCGTGGCCATGCACCCGGTAGGCAGCGGTGCCGAGGCCGTGCGCGGCGCCGATATCGTGAACGTCATCACCAAAGCCGCGGCCCCGGTGCTCGCCGGCGCGTGGCTAGCACCCGGCCAACACGTGAACGCCGCCGGCTCCAACTCGCTCGCCCGCCGCGAACTCGATGCGGCGGCGGTGCAGCGCTGCACGCGGATCGTGGTCGATGCGCGCGCGACTACGCGCAACGAGTGCGGCGACCTGCTGCCGCTGGTGGAAAACGGCGTGCTCGACTGGGACGCGCTGCCTGAACTCGGCGAAGTGATCATCGGGCGCGTGCCGGGGCGCAGCGCGCGCGACGAGATCACGCTCTATGAATCGCACGGTATGGCGATTCAGGACCTCTATGTCGGCGCCAGAGTGCTTGCGCTCGCGCGCGAGCGCGGCATTGGCGTCGATCTGCCAATTGGAGACTATTGACGGCTACTTGATATTGCTGCGTCAAGAAATACCGGAATACCTGCGAGGGTCTGACCGAGCATTCCCGCGGACGCGCTAGCTGGATTCCTGCTAGCGCAGCAATGACGGAAATCGAATTAGCGGCTCAGGACACTCGAGGTGCCTTACAAAAAAAGCTCGGCGCGCTTGACCAGATCTTCCAGTCCCGGTTCGTTCGGATTGCGCGGCTTGCCGGGGTGGATGATCGCCACCTGGCAACTCTCCGCCGCTTCGACGAGCTGGCGGTAAGTGCCGGCGTCCGGGTTCACGATGTGCGCCTGCTTGTTCTCGTCATAGGCGAACATCTTGTTGTTGATCTGCGTGCACTCATTGCACGTCGTGCACCGCGCGGTCTCGATATAGGCGTCGTCGGATGAAGGCGCCGGCTCCGGTTCGGCAGGCGCGGCGGCGGCAGACTCCGCCGCTGGCGTTGCGGCCTTGACCGCCGCCGGCGCAGGCTGCGGCGCGGGACCCGCAGCGGATTTCTGCTCCTGCTCTTCCCATGCTTTGCGCGCACTCGCAAGCAGGCGCTCCGCGTGCGAGTTATGAATGCCGCCCAGCTCCTGCAGGCTGTGCCACGCGTCGCGACAGCGCAGGGCCGCCCGGATCAGCTTGTCGTCGACGATGACTTTCTGCAGCAGGTTCTCGCGGTCCACCATCAGGATGCAGGGGAGCTTTTCCGGCATGCCCTTAGCTTCATGACTCAGGCACTCGCCGACCGGAATCATGCTGCCGTTCCATTTCGCCCGCGGCACTCGCGCAAAATGCCTGGCAAAGCGGCGGTCGCACGCGACGAAATCGATCAGCGTGAAGCAGACGTTGGCCTCGATGCGCTGGTGATTTTCGTCCTCGTACGCGAAGCGCTGCGCTGGCCAGTCGAGATCGGCCTGGGAATTCGCCTCAAGGTAGAAGCGCGCCGCCCAGTTCGCGCCCGCGGCCGGGTCGTAGGTAAAGGCCGGAAACGCGCGCGACTCCATCGCCGCCGCCGCGATCAGGTAAGGCGGAAGATCGCGCGCTTTGCCGCCCGCGCCCGAGAACACGCTGAACAGCGCCGGCCCCGCACAGGCGAGCCCCTTGAGTATGCGCTCGCGAAACTGGAAGAGGTGCGAGCCGCTAGCCTGCAGCACGTAGACCTCGTTAAGGCCGATCGCCATGTTGGCAAGCTGCCTGCTGCGCAGGCCGAATGTGCGGTGCGCATCTCCGCCGATCCCCGCCTCTTCGAGGATGTCATCGGTTTGCACCAGCACCTTCATCGGCAGGCCCGCGGATAGAATCTCCATCAGGGTATCGTTTTCGGCGCCCTGCAGTCGCCCGGCGCTGACGCACACAAGGTAGTCCGGGAACCGCGCCATCTCCTGCGCATCGAGGCCGTCTGCGCCAAACTCCGCGAACAGCGTATCGTGCCGGGCTTCGTTGTATTGCGCGTCGATCTCGAGTTCGGCGATCGCGATCGCCTTGGCCAGTTCGATGGCCTTGGGCAGGCGCTCGCGATACGCGGCGAGAGCACTGGCGCAGTCGTCGAACAGGAAAGAGTATGGCTGCACGCCGGACGCTGCTGCGTCCGTGCCGTGTGGCGCACGGAAAAACCGCTGCGACTTGAGCACCGCGAGCAGTCGTTCGATCCGCCGGTGCCGGCCCACCGGCAGCGCGGTGACGGAGGAGGATTTGCCGAGCATGCGCGACATGGCCTCGAAGTCGAACACTTCCGCATGTGCCGTTCCGACCGCGGCCTTCAGGCTGGCCGCGGTGCGTCCGGCCTTTGAGTACGCGAAGTCGACCCGCAGGATGTCCGAGAGTTTCAGGATCAGCTTGCCGATGTCGTCGCAGACGCGGCGCGCCTTGGCTTCCTGCACCGCCGCCCAGGTGTGACTGAGCAGCCGCACCGGCGCCGCCTTGCCGCAGTCGACCACTTCGCCATCGACCTTGAGTGCAGCGCGCGCGCGCTTCAAGCTGTCCTTGAGCAAGTCATCCCCGTGCGCCGCGAACTGGCTCGCAGCCTTGTTCCACAATGCCGAGAGCGAGCCGCTTGCACCTGCAGCAACCGCGGAGCGGATTTTTTGCTCGAGCCGCAGCGCGTGCTGGGTCAGGCGATCGCCATCGTCGCCCTGGCCGATCTCGTGCACCACGCCGTCGACGATGCCCGAGAGGGACTGCACGCACGTGCGGTCCGCGGGAGTGTTGCTCACCAGCACGAGCGGAAAATCGTAACGCAGCTGTGCGAGATCGCGGTATCCGGCGAGCAGCGCCGGACGAAGCTCAAACTCATCAACCGCTTCGAGCCACGCACCGGGCCTTCTGCCGGTCAGATGAAATGCAACGTATTCCTGAAGTCCCGCTTCCATATCAGTGTCCGATTCCTGTGCCGGTGCGTCACGCCGCCGGCTGCATAGTCGAGTCCGCGTCCTGCGGCCACACCGTAAACTTATCGAGTTCCGCGTTGAGCCCCTGGTGGATCAGCTCGGTCGTGCGCAGCTGCCCGGCGCACCGCACCTCCTCGTAGCAGGGAACTTCCGGGTTGTGATAGAGAATGCCCACCGGGATCGGGTCGATGCTCGACGCGATTTCGCGCGCACGGTTGATATCCGACGGATCGTGCGTCTGCTGGTTCTTGTAGACCTTCGCCAACGCCGGACTGAGCGGAAGCCCGCGTTCATGGTTGACGAGCAGGATGCGGTTCGGATCGTGCATCCACGGCTCGAACATGGTGGGCAGCCATTCCGGACAGCGCTGGACGATGCGTACGAACGAGAAGCCCTTGTGATGAAAGGCCGCCGAGATGATCTGGTAGAGCGCCTCCGGGATCCAGTCGACCGCCTGCGCGACGAAGGAGACGTTCTGCACGCCGAGCGTGACGGAGAGCGGATTGAGCGCCTCTAAATAGGAGCCGCGCGGCGTGGTGTTGCTCCGGGTTCCGATCGGAGTCGTCGGCGAGGCCTGCATCTTGGTCAGCCCGTAGATCTGGTTGTCGTGCAGCAGCACCGTCATGTTCATGTTGTAGCGGATCGCATGGATCCAGTGCGCGGCGCCGATGCTGCAGCAGTCGCCGTCGCCGGTGTTGACGAACACGTTCAGGTCCGGCCGCGCCATTTTGACGCCTTCGGCGACCGGCAGCGCGCGCCCGTGGATGCCGTGAAAACCGTAGGTCTTCATGTAATGCGGAAAGCGGCTCGAGCAGCCGATCCCGGACACGAACATGGTCTTCTCTGGGCGCAGGCCTTCGTCGCGGCACAGCCGCTGCACGGCGGTCAGTATCGCGTTGTCGCCGCAGCCCGTGCACCAGCGCGGCACGCCGCTCTGGTAGTCCTCGAGCTCGTGGTGCTCCTCGTACATCCGGAGCAGGCATTCGGTGGCGGCCATGTTCATAATTTTTTCGCCTTTCCTGGCTTTTTCTTCAGCTTGTCACGGATCACGCGACAGATGGTGGAGGGCTTGATGGGCTGGCCGCGCACTTCGCTCCAGCAGTCGACGTCAACCAGGTAGCGCGAGCGCAGCAACAACGCCAGCGCCGAATAGCGACGGTTATTTTCGTCGATGATTTCTTCCTCTGGACTATCGCACCAGTTGCTCTCGATGGTCATCACCTGCTTGAAGCGCTGCATCGCGTCCTTGATCCCGGGCGGCAGCGGCTGCAGGAATTGCAGATGCATGGACGACACTTTGGCACCGTCCGCGCGCACGGTCTCGACCGCTTCCTCGATCGCCCCCTTGGTGCTGCCCCAGCCGATCAGAAGCAGGTCGCCTGACTTGTCGCCGAAAACCGGCGGCGCCTTGAGCGTTTTCTGCAAAGCCGCCAGCTTCAGGCTGCGGGCACGGAGGCTTTCCTCGTTGATTTCCGGATCATAGGCGACGTGGCTCTGGCGGTCGTGCGCCAGTCCGGTCAGCGTATGCATGCCGTTGGGCTGGCCCGGGATGAAGCGGCGCGCAAGCCCGGTCTTCGCATCCCAATCGTAGGGCTGCGCGCCGGCGGGAATAGCGCTCTGGTCGATCGGCGGCGCTACCCACGCTGCGCTGAACTGCGGCCGCGGAAATGGCTGCTGCGACGAGCCCAGATTGGCGTCCGTCAGCACGACCACCACCATATTGAAAGTTTCGGCGATCTTGCGCGCGGTGATGACCGAGTAGAAGCAGTCTTCAATCGTGCTCGCCGCCATCACGACCTTGGGTGCATCGCCATGGCTGCCGAAGATCGCCGTCAGCAAGTCGCCCTGTTCCGCTTTCGTCGGCTGACCGGTGCTCGGACCGCCGCGCTGGACATTCACGACGACCAGCGGGATTTCGCCCATCACCGCGAGCCCGATCGCCTCCTGCTTGAGCGAATAACCCGGTCCCGAGGTGATCGTTACGGCGCATTTTCCGGCGTACGACGCGCCGATCGCAAACGAACACGCCGCGATCTCATCCTCCGCCTGGTGTACGACCCCGCCCACCTTCTCGAAGATCTCGGCAAGATAGTGCGATGCCGAGGTTGCCGGCGTAATCGGATACATCGCGCAGATTTCCATTCCCGACGCGACGACACCGAGTGCCAACGCCGTGTTGCCGTTGACCACGATCTGCGGCTGCGTCGAACGCACCCCCGGGATGCTGAACTTGAAGTCGAGGTTGGCTTCCGCCCACTGGTGCCCCGCCTCCAGCAGCACCACGTTCGACTTGACGATGTCCTCGGCCTTCTTGCCGAACGTGATCGCGATCTGCTCGCGCGCGAGTTGCAAGTCCAGGCTGTAGATGCTGCACAGCATGCCCAGCGCGAACATATTCTTGCCGCGCCGGGCGTCATTGACCAGCTTCAGGCACTCGCGCTCCATCGGAATTTCGTAGACGCGGTAGCCCGCCTTCACGAGTTCATCGTGGGTCTCGCCGTAAGCGGCTGAGATACTTGCGTCCCGATCGTCGCGCCACATGCTCTCGAGCAGGATGATGCAATCGGACCTGAGTTCGCCGGCGCGCACCCGGCCGAGCAGCACCTGCTCGTTGAACGCGACAACCAGGCATGTTTCGTCGCCGCCGTTGCTGACGGGGCCCGCTCCGATGCGGATGCGGTTGCCGCTCGCGCCGGCCACGCTGCGCGCCGGCGGCCGGATTTCGGCGGGGATGATCTCAACGGTCCAGATGCCGTTGCCCATCTTCGCCGCGATCGAGCCGAGCGACTGGCCGCAGCGCTGCGCGCCTTCGCCGGAATCGCTGATCACCTCGACGATGTGCTCCTTCAGCACCGTGACCGCTTTGGTGGAAGCCGGTGCACTTGCCTGCCGGCGCGCCGGCTTCACCGGCTCTTTGAGGGAAGTGTCGTTCATAGTTTTGCCGTCGCCGCGACGCGCACCCGCGCGAAGTTGCGCTCCCTGAGGTCGATTCCAAACAGTTTGTTGGTGCTGTCCCTGCCTTCGGCCGCATAAGGGAAGTCGATATCGCGGATGCCGAGGTAGGCCTTCATGCTGCGTGCGGCTTTGCGGCCCGCGCCCATCGCCTCGATCACGGTGGCGGCACCAGTGACGATGTCGCCGCCGGCGAAAACGCCGGCCACGGAAGTGGCGAGACTTTCGTCAGCCTCGATGTAGCCGCGCTTGTTGAGCTTCAGCTTAGAGGTCTGGCCCATGATCGGGTTCGCGTTGGTGCCGATGGCGAACACGACGAGGTCGCATTCGAAATCATGCTCGCTGCCCGCCACGGGCACGGGGCGCCGGCGGCCCGAATCGTCCGGCTCGCCGAGTTCCATGCGGATGCAGCGCATGCCGCGCACGCCGCCCTTGCCGTCGTCGAGGACCGCCACCGGGTTGGTGAGCCAATGGAACTCGACGCCCTCTTCCTCGGCGTGGTGAACTTCCTCGGCCCGCGCCGGACACTCGGTGCGCGAGCGGCGGTAGATACAGTAAACTTTTTCGGCGCCGAGCCTCAGGCAAACGCGCATCGCATCCATGGCCGTGTTGCCCGCACCGATCACCGCCACCCGCTGGCCGAGCGGCAGCGGCGTATCGTAATTCGGAAACTCCTTCGCGCGCATCAGGTTGCAGCGCGTCAGCAGCTCGTTGGCCGACAAGACTCCGTTCAGTGAATCGCCCGGAATGCCCAGCATCGACGGGTAGCCGGCGCCGGTGCCGACGAACACTGCGTGAAAGCCCATCTCGTCGATCATCTGCTCGATGGTAAAGAGCCGCCCGACCAGCGTATTGCATTCGAATTTGACGCCGAGCTTGCGCAGGTTGTTGACCTCGGCGTCGATCACTTCGTTGGGCAGGCGAAAATCCGGAATCCCGTAGCGCAGCACGCCGCCCGCTTGATGAAACGCTTCAAAAACCGTGACGTCGCACCCGGCCTTCGCCATGTCGGCGGCGCACGCCACGCCGGCCGGCCCGGAGCCGACGATGCCGATCCTGAACTCGTTGGGTTCGATGTAAGGAATGGTAACCCAACCCTCCGCGATCGCCTTGTCGCCGACCCAGCGCTCGAGGCGTCCGATCGCGACCGGTTCCAGCGTGTCGCCCACCGTGCACACCCCCTCGCACTGCGTCTCCTGCGGGCACACTCTGCCGCAGATTGCCGGCAGCAGGTTGGTGTCGGTGAGAACGTCGTAGGCGCCGCGATAATCCTTTTCGGTGAGCTTCTGGATAAAGCCGGGGATATCGATGCCGACCGGACAGCCGTCAACGCACGGTTGTTCCGGACACAGCAGACAGCGTTCGGCCTCGTTCAGCGCATCTTCGACGCGAAACCCGCACGCGACTTCCGCGAAGTTGTTGACCCGCTCACGCGGCTCCTGCTCGCGCATCGGGGTGCGCTGCTGCGGAATAGTGCGTATCGTTTTCTTCTTCGCCATCGTAATTCCCTAGCCTCCTCGCACGTCGTCAAACGGATCGGGCAGCGCCAGTGGATCGCCGCCCGCGGCCAGCACTTCAGGCGCTACCTCGGCCATCATGAACGCGGGCGCGACATGAACCTGGTCGCGCATGCGGCAGCTCGCCGACCAGCGTTCGAGCGCAGCTTTTTCTTCCTGGGTAAAACGCTTCAAGCGCATCATCAGATCATCGAAATCGACCTTGTGGCCGTCGAAGTCGGGACCATCGACGCACGCGAACTTCACCTGATCGCCGAGCTTCACGCGGCAGCCGCCGCACATGCCGGTGCCATCCACCATGAGCGGATTCAAGCTGACGATGGTCTTGATGTTGTGGGGCCGCGTCGCCTCGGCGCAACCTTTCATCATGATCGGCGGGCCGATCGCGACGAACTCATCGATATCGGGGTGTTCCTGGATTGCCTGCTTGATGCCCTCGGTGATCATGCCCTTGATCCCCGCCGACCCATCGTCCGTGCAGACGATGAATTCGTCGCAGTACGATTTGAACTTTTCTTCCCAGAAAATCAGCTTCTTGGTGCGGAATCCGACGATGCCGATCACGTAGGCGCCGGCCTCCTTGAAAGCGCGCGCGTGCGGAAAAATCGGCGCCACGCCCAAGCCGCCGCCGACGCATGCCACCTTCTTAACCTTGTCGAAATGGCTGGGGATGCCCATGGGGCCGGTAATCGCGTAAAGCGTGGTGCCTACTTTGCACGCCCGCTGCATCTCCCGGGTCGTTTTCCCGACCGCCTGTATGACCAGCGTGATCGTGCCCTTTTTGCGGTCGAAATCCGCAATGGTCAGCGGAATGCGCTCGCCGAGCTCGTGCAGCATGACGATGACGAACTGGCCCGCCCGCGCGGCCTTGGCCATCAGGGGGTGGTAGCACTCCAGCAGATAGGTGACGTCCGAGAAATCCTCGCGCGCGACAATCTCGAACCTGGACATCTGATTTGCATTCACATCGATCCTCCATTACGTGTCGGGCAGCATCTGGCGGCCCGTCGTCTGCTGCGGCCCCGGCGCCCTTTCTGAGCAACAAAAATCAGTTCATAGGCTTGAATGTAGTGTTTTCGACCAGCCTGTTTATTGATTTAGCGCAAGGATTCGTCGGTTTCGAAGCGCAGCGGCGCTTTTGGCCCTCGGATAGTCGCTCCTGGCCAACAACACTGCGCCGGCCGACGATCAAAGCCTTTTCGCTTTCCCGCAATGCCATCCCGCGACTCACTGAAAATACATTCCGCCGTTCACGAGGTAGCATTGGCCGGTGATGAAGCCCGCATCCTCGCTCGCAAGGTAGACCATCAGCGACACCACCTCCTGCGGCTTGCCCAGGCGGCGGATCGGCTGAGAGGCGCGCAAAGGTTTGGATTTCTGGAACGCATCGCGCTCGACGTCGATGGTGCCGGGCCCGATGCAGTTCGCGGTGATTTCGTGCTCGGCGAACTCGCGGGCCATGCCGCGCGTGAAACCGATGATCCCGAGCTTGGCCATGCCCTTCGTCACGCTGCCGCCGAGGAACGGCGCAATGCCGGAAAAATTGATGACGCGGCCCCAGCGCTGCTTGATCATCAGCGGCAGCACCGCGCGGCAGATATTGCGCGGACCGCCGAGATTGACGTCGAAGTTGCGCTCCCATGCCTCGTCCGACTCGTTGAGAAAAGCCCCCTCCGTGCCGCGGTACACCGCGTTGTTGAGCGCGACATGGACCGAGCCGAGTTCGTCCTTCACCTTTTTCACGAAGCCGAAGACGGCTGCGGCGTCGGCCACGTCGCAGCGCTCGGCGACCACTTTCACGCCCAGCGCGCGCGCCTGAGCCGCAACCTGCTGCAACTCGTTCATCTTGGCGCTGGTGCATAGCGCGAGGTTCGCGCCTTCGCGCGCAAAAGCAAACGCCGCGAGCCGGCCCATGTTGCGGCTGGCGCCGGTGATGAGAACAGTCCTGCCTTTGAGTCCGGTGTCCACGATTGCTTTCTCCTGAGGGCGCAGACCACTAACCCGATTAGCTTGGCTGAGTGGTCCCCTCGATGCTACCGGTTTTCATTCATCGTTACCCGGAAGCATGATCTGGGTCTGGGTAACGATCGCAACCGCACGCCCGTCCGGATTCTTGATCGTCGTCTGCCACACTGATGTGGTGCGGCCGATGTGCAGCGGGATCGAAACGGCGGAAAGCACCGGCCCCGTTCCAGCGGCGAAGAAATTGGTCTTCGATTCGATCGTTCCGCCGCGATACCCCAGCGGACGGTTGGTCACTGCTCCGACCGCGCCGAGCACATCGGCAAACCCCATGATGGCGCCGCCGTTGACCGTGCCGGTATGGTTAAGGTGCATCGGTTTGACGCGCATCTCGCCGATCACCTTCTTGCGGGTAAGCGAAACGATGCGTATGCCGAGTGCACGCGGCATACCGCCTATCATCACCAGGTTGACCGCGGCCGCGCGGGCCGCCTTGGCATTCTTCATGCGTTTATGGGTAAGCATTTTTCTGATCCGTGGCCGCCCGCGGCGCCCGTCGCTGGTATATTAAACCAACCTGCCGGGCGACCACCATGTCGAAATGCCTGTACACCAAGCGCCTGCACGATCCGGGCAATTGATTTCACGCTGCAAGGCGTGACAAAATGACCGCCGTACGCGGGGTTTTACGCGTATATCGAAAAACCAACGGGGGAACAATGAAAATCAGCAAGTTTATCGCGCTTGCGCTCGCGGCAGGTCTCAATGGCACATCGGCATCCGCAGCGGACGTCGCCCGCGATTATCCCAGCCGGCCGATCCGGCTGCTCGTGCCCAACGCGCCGGGCAGTTCCGTCGACACCCTGAGCCGCATCGTCACCACGAGACTCGGTGAAGTGCTCGGCGAGCAGATCGTGATAGACAACCGCGCCGGCGCCGGCGGCATCATCGGCATGGAAATCGCCAAGACCGCTACCCCGGACGGCTACACGCTGATCACCGCCACCACTGCGGCGTCGACCATCGCCAGGCTGATGGTGAAGAACCCGCCTTATCACCCGGTGAACGACTACGAGCCGGTCGCTCAGTTCGCGGTGACGCTCAACGTGCTCGTGATCAATCCCAAGCTGCCGATCAAGACCATGAGGGAGTTTATCGATTACGCCAAGAGCGGAAAGAGCCCGTTCAACATGGCGTCCGCCGGGGTCGGCTCCCAAAGCCACCTGTCGGGCGCGTATTTGCTGCAGGAAGCCCACATCGAGTCACTGCACGTTCCGTATAAGGGCGGCGGCGCATCGAGCGGCGCGGTAGTGTCGGGCGAGTCGCAGTGGTCGCTCATACCGTCCGCGGCGGCGATGAATCACGTGAGCGCGGGACGCCTGCGCGCGATCGCGCACACTTTGCCCAAGCCCACGCCGCTGCTCACCGTTCCGCCGATCGCCGACACCATTCCGGGGTTCGATTACAGCGGATGGATGGGCTTCCTCGTGCCAAAGGGCACGCCCAAGCCCATCATTGAAAAGCTGCGCGCGGCGGTAGCGAAAACGATGGAGGCACCCCAGGTGAAGAAAGGGATGGTCTTTCAGGCCACCGAAATCATCGTGCTGGGACCCGAGGAGTTCCGCAAGGTGTTACAGGAATCCATGGAGAAGAACGGCAAGCTGGTAAAAGCGCTCGGGCTGTCGGCCAACTGAGCGGCAACCATAGCGCGCGGCGGGGCGGTTTTCCCGCCCCGTTTTCTATTGGCCTCACCGGACGCGCGACACGCACCGGCGCTGTTACAAAGTCGCCAATTTTCCAAGGCAGCACTTCTTGTACTTCCGGCCGCTGCCGCACGGACAAAGGTCATTGCGCCCGGCTTGGCGCACGGCCTGCGCATCCTCGGACCGCATCATCAGCATGAAGCGGTCCATCGGTTCCCCGGACTGCCTGAACGATGCCATCCGCTGCAGATAGGGCCGGCTATGGGTGAAAAAATGTTTCAGCCCCGCACATAAATAGTTCAGGCCTGCTTCGCCGTCCGGGGTCCGCGTGAAACGGTCCTTGGGACATCCGCCGTTGCACAGCGCGAGGACTTCGCACTCGCGGCAGTAGCGGGGCAGCGCGTCGCGTTTGTTGCGCCCGAACTCCCGCTGCGCCGGGCTCTCCAGCATTTTCACCAGCGGCGTTTCGCGAATATTCCCGAGGCGATGCTCGCGGTTGACAAAATGGTCGCACGAATACAAATCCCCGTTATGTTCGACGACCACGACATCGCCGCAGGTTTCCCTGAACACACAGAGCGCATGCTCCATTCCGAGGAACGGCCGTGCCGCCTCATCGAAGTTCTGGATGCCGATCCGGCCGATATCGTGTCTGATCCACTCGTTGAATATCGTGCACAGGAAAGTCCCGTACGCTTCTGACGGAACGGTTTCCGCGCTGACTCCAACGTCTGCAGCGCGCATCACCAGCGGCAGGAATTGCAGGTATTCGACCCCGATGTCCTTGAAGAAACGGTAGACCGCCGTCGGCTGCCGGACGTTCTGATGATGAACGACGCACAGCACGTCGCATGAGACCCGGTGCTGCTGTAACAGCCGAAACGCCTGCTGCACCTGCTTGTGGGTCGTTTTTTGGCCCTTGGTTACGCGATAGTGGTCGTGGAGTTCCTTCGGCCCATCCATGCTCAGTCCGACGTAGAACTTTTCCGCCGCCAGGAACCGGCCCCACTCTTCGTCGAGCAGCGTGCCGTTGGTCTGAATGCCGTTGAGGATCTCGCGCCCCGCGGGCCGGTGCTTGCGCTGGAGCTCAACGATCCGCCGGAAGTAATCGATTCCCAGCACGGTCGGCTCGCCGCCATGCCACGAAAACAGGATAGCTTCGCGCGGGGCCGCTTCGATGTGCTGGACGATGTAGCTCTCCAGCACATCGTCGGCCATGCGAAACGCGCTGGCGTGCGGATAGAGATCTTTTTTTTCGAGGTAATAGCAGTAGCCGCAGTCCAGATTGCAGACCGCGCCTATCGGTTTCACCATGACCTGGAATTCGCGTGTAGCGGTAACCATTGTTGCCTGCCCCGTTCACGGTATATTAGACTAACTTGAAAGGAGATTCCGATGAAATTGGTGACTTTCGAAACGCGCGACGGCGCACGGCACATCGGCGCGATGCTGGCCGGCGAGCAGACGCTCGTCGATTTCACCGCGTCGGACCGCGCGCCGCACCTCGGTGACATGCTCGCGCTCATCGATGGCGGCGACGCGGCGCTCGCGCAGGCGCGGGAACTTGCCGCCCGGCCGCGCGTGGTGCGCAAACTTGCCGAAGTGAAGCTGCTCGCGCCGGTGCCCGAGCCACGCCAGATGCGGGACTTCCTGATCTTCGAGCAGCACATCCGGCAGGCTCGCGCGACGCGCAACCGGCTGGCTGCCGACGGCCAGCCGACCGATCCGGCGCGGATCAAGCTGCCGCAGGTTTGGTACGAGGAGCCGATTTATTACAAGTGCAACCGCTTCACGGTGGTGGGGACCGGCGCGGACGTCGTCATTCCCGGCTACACGCAGCAGTTCGACTACGAGCTCGAATTCGGTTTCTTCCTCGGCCGGCGCGGCAAAAACATCCGCCGCGAGGACGCGCGCGGCCACATCTTCGGCTACTGCATCTTCGATGATTTCAGCGCCCGCGACCAGCAGACGCGCGAGATGCAGGGCCTGCTCGGCCCCACCAAGGGCAAAGACTTCGACACCGGGAACGCGATGGGCCCGTGGCTCACGACCGCCGACGAGATGCCGGACCCCTACGCGCTTACCATGGTGGCGCGGGTAAACGGCAAGGAAGTCTCGCGCGGCAGGAGCGGCACGATGCACCACAAGTTCGAGGACATCCTCGTGCACGTGTCTAAGGACGAGACCGTCTACCCCGGCGAATTCTTCGGCTCGGGAACGGTCGGCAACGGCAGCGGGATGGAGTTCAACCGCTACCTCAAGGTCGGAGACGTAGTGGAGCTCGAGATCGACGGGCTGGGCGTGTTGCGCAACCGGGTCGTGGCGCCGCGCCCATAAGAACCGCCCGCAAGCGCGGGTAGCGGACTTACGCGCCGGCGCAATCGCGATCAGGCGCCGTAGCGCTTGATCACCGCCTGGTCGAATTTGAGGCCGAGGCCGGGCTTGTCCGGCACGGTGAGTTCGCCCTTCGTCGGCACCGGCACCTCTTCGAACAACTTGGCCGACCATGGCATGTACTCGACCGTGAGTCCGTGCGCAATGGCGGCGACCAGATGCACGTGGATTTCGGGCAGCAGGTGGCTCACCACCGGCAGGTTGAAAGCCTCGGCCATGCCGGCGATCTTGAGCCATTGCGTAATGCCGCCAGCGCGCACCAGGTCGATCATGACGATGTCGACCGAGCGCGCTTCCAGCATGTGACGGAACGGCGCCAAACCGTAGACGTATTCGCCGCCAGCGACGGGCGTGGCTAGCGCACCTGCGACTCGCGCCATGCCCGGGTAGTCGTCGTGGGCAACGACATCTTCCAGCCAGAACAAATGGTACTGCTCGATGCGCTTGCCGATTGATATCGCCTGGCGCACGTCCCAGCGCTGGTTGATGTCGCACATCAGGTCGATCGTCTCGCCGATTGCTTCGCGGATTACGCGGGCGCGTTCGACTTCACGCTCCGGCGAAGGTTCGCCCGGCAGCGCGAGCTGCATTTTCATCTGCCGGAAGCCCTTCTCGACGAGCCTTTGCCCGGCTCTCGCAACATGATCGAGGGAAAAATCACGCATCAGCGCGCCGCTTGCATAAGTCGGCACGCGCTCGCGGTTCCCACCCACGAGCTTCGAGAGTGGCTGGTTGAGCGCCTTGCCCTTGATGTCCCACAACGCGATATCGATGGCGGAAAGCGCGAGCGTGAAGATGCCGCCGGGACCGCAGTTGCCGGCGGTGCGCAGCTTGCTGACGATCGCCTCGTGCTTGAGCGGATCTTCGCCGATGGCGAGCGCGCCGAGCGCATCGACCGCGGCCCTGAGCGCGCCGGTCAGCGCGCCGCCGAAGAAAGTGACGCCTATGCCTTCGATGCCGTCGTCGGTTCCGACTTTCAGCGCGACGAAATCGCGCGTCGCCCCGGCGGAAACGGGTCCGCCGGCAAGCGGCTCGTCAGCGGGCAGCCGCACGATTTGCGTATGAACATGGGTAATTTTCATCGAGTTCTCACTGTGATTGAACGTTACGTGCGAAACACCCCTGGGCCGATTGATCGAACCGATCTCATGGCTTCGGGTTGAGACCAAGAGTTTAGTGCATTAAACTCCGCACGTGTAGCAGGCGTCGAGCCCCGGTGAGCGGAATTGAGGAAGGAAATCCCATGAAATTCGCTTTCGTCGTCCACAACGAACTGCTCACGGCGCGTGTGATGGAGCTTCTCAATGCGTCAGGAATCGACTACTACACGCGCTGGGAACAGGTGCAAGGCAAAGGCCACGGCACCGAACCGCACCTGGGCAAGGGCGGCGCCCCCGCCACGAACACCGTTCTGATGATTACGTTCCAGGAAGAGGCGCCGCTTGAAGCGTTGATTCGAAGCGTTACCGCGGCCAATGCCGGGATCAAGCGGCCCGACGACAGAATTCGGCTGTTCCAGTTGCCGCTCGAGCGCATCGTATAACGGCAGCCGGTGAGTGGCTAAATCTCCACCTGCGTTCCGAGTTCCGTGACGCGGTTGGACGGAATGCTGAAATCAGAGGAAAAAACCGTGTACGAAATGTCCGAGGAAGGTCGAATCGCGACGGAAACAGTGGCGC
>Ga0326597_10005151_pt1 | contig 18220 bp, 16 predicted proteins | sample RVTome_12_FD_203789 | JGI IMG/M metagenome (GOLD analysis project Ga0326597, IMG submission 203789) | Soil microbial communities from uranium-contaminated site in the Upper Colorado River Basin, Wyoming, United States - RVT100D185 | ecosystem: Environmental > Terrestrial > Soil > Contaminated >... | reverse complement strand
CAGCTTGGCGAATCCACCGGTCGAGCACACGAACCGCGGCGCGAAATGCGTCGTCTCGACGCCCAGGCTGGCGCGATTCTGCCCGTAAGTCGTGCCGTTCGCCGTGCCCAGAGAAATTTTGACCGGCGAATCGGCCTCGGCGCCGTTGGCCGGATCGGTGTACAGTTCGGCCAGCCACACACCCTCGCAGCCGACATCCCACCCATTGAGCATCTTCTGCGTCGCCGGCTTCGATCCATCGAGGAACGGCAACTCGACCGTCACATCCGCCTCGTCGTCCTCGGGATAGGTGTCGTTGCTGACACCACCGTAAAGATAGACCGTGTTGCTCGATCGACCGTAAAGCCGGTCGGTGGTGCGCGCCCACGACGTAATCGCGGCGCCCACGTCGTCGGTGATGTCATAATACGACCACGCGCTGATCTTCGATCCGGGGAAGAAACTGAAAACCCAAATACGCAGTCCCGACGCCAGCCAATAGCGGTCTTCCAACGGCTCGAGCACCGCCGTGGATGATTCAACGGTCGCCACCGTTTGCGATTTTACATAATCGATCACCAGCGGGTCGATCGGTGTACCGACATCGCTGACGAAGGCAATGTTCGACGAGTCCCGCGCCCTGATCGACCGCAGGCCCGAATCCGCGAGATAGAACACGTCGTTGTTGCCGTAGGCGAGCACCGATTTGCCGGCGCGCGTGCCGGTGTTCTTGAGCGTCTGAAGGAAGACGTTGCTGTCCTCGTCGGCGTCGATCGACCATATCTGAATGGAGTTCCGCGAAAAGACCGCGAGGCTGCCTTGGTACGCTTGCGTCGCGGTGAGCACCTGCGAGCCCTCGTCCTGCGACGCCATGTTGATGAAGTTGGCGCCGGGTACGTCGGCGTTGTCACGGTTCCACACCGTCGCGTCGTTGACGCCCGAAAAGAACAGCAGGCTCGAGACGACCGTGTGCAACTTGCTTTTGAAGGTCAACGCGGTCGTGCCGACCCGATCGGGGTTGCCGTCCACACCAAAGCGCTTGGTCTCGCCGTCCTTAACCAGCCGGATCCAAAAACGGTCGTCGGCCTCGAAGGTGCCGCCGATGGTAACGGTGCTGATCTGCGCCTGGCCTGACACCGCATCGATGCCGCCGCTCATATTGACGATGCTGCCAACCGTCACGTCGCCGGCCGCGATCGTCACGGCGACGACCTTGCCGTTCGGCGTGTCGCCCGAGCCGGTCGCACCGGAGATCGTCACAATCGAGCCCTCGGACGTGGCCGTGTAGTTCGGCGACGACGTGGTGCCGTTGATCTCAGTGGCGACGTTGGCCGCCGTGACGCTGTTCGATGTCGCCCAATCGACCGGATTGGCCGTGATCGTCAAACCGTCGACCAGCACCGCGTCGATATCGTTGGTGCCGGCGTTCGCCGTTCCGCCGGTGATCGTAAACGAGCCCGTCGCCAGCGTCTCGCTGATACCCGCCACCGCGCTCTGCGTCGAGCCGACCGCCGCCGTCTGATCGTCGGTTCCGCCGCCGTCCTCGGCCGATGTGGTGACGGTGAATGCCTCGCCGGACGGACCTGCTATCGAAATGACGTTTGTCGCACGTGTCGCGCTGTATTCGGCGTCGGCATCGACCAAATCTTTCAGATGATCGGCGACGCCGTCGTTGTCGGTCATGTCGGCGCGCACGACGCCATCGGTCCAATCCGTCACCAACGCGCCATCGTAGTAATGATAGGTGTAACCGTCCGCGAACTTGGCGATGGCGTATATCTCGCCGTCGAAACTCTCCGTCCACAGAATTTCCGTCATCGCCGTCGAGGTGTCGGGGTGCTGAAGCCGCTGATAGTTCACGCCACTAGCCGAGGTGCCGGTGACACCGCCCGACATATTGACGGCGTTACCAACCGTCACGTCGCCCGTCACGGTGCCGGCCACCACTAGAGTGTTGGCGCTGGCGCCGCTGCCCGCCACGGCAGTAATCGTGATGACCGCCCCGACCGCCGCCGCCGTGTAGTTCGGCTCGCTGGTCGCCGCCGTGATCGCCGCGGCCACCGCCGTTGCTGTCGTCGCGTCGTCGGTGTCGAACGCAACCGGCGTGCCGTCGAGCAAGTCGATGCTGTCGACCGTGATCGTCGCCACCGTGTTCGCGGCGCCATCGCTACCGCCCGTAATATCGATCGAACCGGTAGCCAAGGTCTCGGAAGTCTCGGCCGCCGAGCCGAAGGTGTAGAGCACGTCGTTGATGGCGTGCAGACCGAACGTGCCGGTCGGCAGGCGGTGCGTCGCGACGAACTTCTTGCGCCGCTCGATCTCGCCGGCTCGATTAAGATGCGCGTTGATGAGCGTCCACAACGTGCCGGGCTCACCCGAGAGCTGCGAGCCGCGCCGGTCGAGACCGCCCGAGAAATTCTCGATGAACGCGTACGCCATCAGCCGGATATCCGAATGACCGTCCCGTGCGTGCGGCTCGTGCGATGGTCGTCGCCACCGCCGTAGACCGTCATCGGCGAAGCGCCTTTGGAACGGCCCTTGAGCCGGGCGTAAAGCGACTGCGCCGCGGCGAGTTTCGCTCGCGCGTCCTCGGACTTCTGCCGCGCCAGAATCTCGGCGGCGGCGTAGAGCACGATCATGTTGTCGTCGAGATCGGCGGTGTCGCTGTTGCTCGTCAGCGCGCTGAGATCGCGGATGCCGCGGAACCAAAGTTTCGTCGCGCTCGACGGCAGCGGCCACACCTCGATCTGCGCCTTGGAGCCGGTCCACCGCACATCCCATCGCAGCACGGGATCGGAGCGTTCGTCGTCGGCCGGGTCGTACTGGTTGTACTCGCCGAAGCCGATACCGCGGCCAACCTCGATGAACGAGTCGTTGTACTCGCACTCGACCGCTTCGATGCGGTCGAAGTTGATCGTCCCGTAGGTCGCGTCAACCGGCACGTCGTAAAAACGCGAGCCGGCCGCCATCGTTTTGGATGCGACAATACGCAGATGCGGCCAGTCGTAGTCGTAATACAACTGCTCCTGCACGTGACGAAGGGTCTGCTTGAAGGCGTCCGCCTTGTCGACGGTGAGGTTGATCGCCGACGAGTGTCCGGCTTCCGCCTTCAGCTTCGTGACAAGATCGCCGAGCGTGGTTCCGCGGGCCATGACGGCGGCCCATTCATGCCATCAGCGCGTCGGGCTCGTCGATCGTCGCGATGTTCGCGGCAATGTCCTCGGCCGAGGGGACGAGCACCGAAGGATCCTCGTCGCTGTAGCCGCCGACCTTGGTCGGCAGCGCCTGGTGGCCGGGACCGAACACCTCGATCACCTTCCGCTCGCCATAGATTTCGGCGAGCCGGTCGCGCTCGACGGCGTGCTCCGCGCGCTTCTCGCCGGTGCGCTTGAGATTGACCACGGCATCGCCGCCGTGAATGGCCCGCAGCAGAATGACTTCCGGCGCCGTGACGGCGATCTTCTCGACTTCGTTCATCACCGAGCCGCCGAGGCGCACCTTGCACTTAAAGATATCCATGTCGCTTCGTCTCCGTTTTGCGAAGCGGGGCCGACGCCTTGCACGCCGGCCCCATCTTCAGGCTCCGCTCGTTTAGCCGACGAACTGCGCGATGCCTTTGTCGTCGGGATCGGGCAGCACGGTGAGCAGCATGTAGCCGTCGTCGCCGTCCGCCGCGTCGGCCGGATCGTAGGTGCCGCGCACGTCGCCGGTAGTCGCCGTCGCTTCGGTGTCCACCGCCGCCACGAAAGTGCCGGTCAGCCCGCGGTCGGCGTTGGAGGCCGTCACCAGTTCCATAACCTTCTGCGCCAGATCGCTGTCGTTCTGGTTCTGCGTGATGTTGTCGGCGCGCAGCAGGTTCACCTGTGTGACGAGACCCGCGAAAGCGTCGGCGGTGTCCATGTTCTGCATCGTAATGAGCAGACAGCCGCTGCCTTCGATGAACGTCGTGGTTGCCGACCCTTCGACCGAGATGGTGTCGGACGCCGAGCCGGTATTCGCCGCCGTCACCGCCGTGCCGGCCACGACCGCGCCGACCGTGCCGCAATTGGCCGAGGTAAGAGCTACGGCGCCGCCGGTGAGATTGGTAGTGCCGATCTCGACGTTCAGCGTTGACGCCTTGGCTCCGGTCGTAACATCGACCGCAACCGCGAAGTCCACCGCCAGGATCTTGAACTTGTATCCTGGCGTGTAGGTGGTCAGCACGTCCCCGTCGATCACTTCGGCAAGCTCGATCGGAAGGGAGATCGTGCTTACGCCGACACCCGCCGCCAAGGTCGCGGTGGTGGCGCCGGTTGTGTTGTCGGTGAAAGCCGCCCCGACGGTCGAGCCGTCCGCCAGCGTGTCGTTGTGCGTGCCGGAATCGCCGGTCGAATCGGTGAGCGTCACGATGTCAGTCGTGTCGTCCTCGTCCACACCGTCTTGGAATTCCTTCAGCACTTGACCGAGCTTGCCGACACGCACGGGCAGACCGAGCACGTCGCCGGTGCCCACGGTCAACGACGTAATGTTGGCCGACGTTTCGATATCCGTGACCGTCTTGAACGCCTTCTTGCCGGTCAGTGAAGTGCCGCTAGCGCTTGCCTCGACAACGGTCGCGCCGTATTCGTCGGTGCCGGTGACGGTAAGCACCGCCGTGCCAGTCCACGACGCCACGACGTTACGCGGAACGTCCGCTTCGCCAGCCAGCGCGGCGGCGGCAAGCGCGGCCGCTACGGTGGTGTCGACCGAGAACACACCGGCCGAGGTCAAATCCTGCGACTCGACATAACCGTTGGGGTCCGCGGTATCGGGCGAGCCCAGGCTGATGAGCGCGAGCTGCGCGGGGATGTGCCGCACACGCAACTTGTCGGCCGGGTCCACGACCGCGGCATTCTTGTTGCTGTCCGGCCCCGGCCGTGCGATCTGCAGGGTGAATGCGGATCCCGCGGGCCAAGTCGTGCTCGCCTTGTTGGTGAGCGTTACGTCGGACGCGTTGGCGTTGAACGTCAGGGTGAAGTCGGCAGGCGCGTTGTACTCGTTGCCGGCCATGATGAGCTTGTGGTGCGGCGGCGCCCAATCGTAATCGCCCTGCGACCGATCGGTTTTGTAGCCGACCGTCACGGTGCCGGAATCGGCCACCGCGGAAGCCAGCGTACCTTCGATGATGTCGAACATTGTAGTCGTCTCCTATGCGCTAAAACCGACCGATCAGACGATCGAATAGACGCCCGAGGTGTTCCGCTGACGGCACACGACACCGCCGGTCCAGGTGAGCGCCCGATAGAGTACGTACTTGTCCTCGGGACGCGCCGGCGAGTGCGTCTTCATGTCCTCGCCTTCCATGACCTTCGGGAAAATCTGCTTGCAGTCGATGATGAAGCAGTACTTTCCGAGCCCGAGATCGTCGAGGGTCGGGTCGTACTCGAACACCCGACCGCGCAGCGACGCGTCGGCCTGGCCGATGTCCATCTGCCCGCTCTTGGTCCATCCGGTTTGCGTGAAATCGCCCTTCGAGTAGATTTCCGCCTCGAGCGCGTCGAGGAAGTCCGAGCCGCACAGACGAATGTGCATCGGATTCCCGAACTTCCGAAGCAGCCGGTCTTCCGACTTCATCTTCTTGATGATCTCCATGTCGGAAGGCGTGGTCACGGAGATGCTGAGAGACGCGCGATTGCGCCACCAGGTGTTCACGCTCTGATCGATGCCGCCGACGATGGTCGCGCTGGTCGGGTCGTCGAGCAGGAACGAACGCAAGCCCGGAGCTTCCTTCGAGTCCTGCGTACCGTCACGCCAGTACATCTCGTTCAGCCCGCGGTCGAAGCCCTCGGCCATGTCCTCGATCTTGTCGTCGAACAGGTTGGCGAGTGCGGTCTTCTCACGCTCGGAATGCTGCGAGACGTTCTTGCCGGTGGCGCTGTCAGTGATGCTGATCCCGTCCTTCTTCAGCTCGGTGAAGGTGACTTGGATGCCGCCGTGGATTTCCTTCCACGGGTAGTGCGCCTCTTTGATGTTCGCCGGGTTGGCGTACGTCACCGTGTCGTCATGCGCGAAGCCCATGATGGCGGTGGTGTACGTGCCCTTGACGCGGACGGTGATGTTTTCCTTGCCGCCGGGGAAGGTCTTCTGCTTGGCGCGAAACGCCTTCAGCAACGGCTTGTTCTGAAGGGTCTGCGACCAGACCTTGCCGCGGTCCATGTGGTAGTCGAGCATCGCGTTGGCGATGTTCGAGAGTTCCTGCGCCGTGAAAGCCATGTCTCAAGTCCTCATGCGAATGACGGTTACGCTGCGGCTCCGAGCGCAAGGTTCACCACGTCGAGCGAACTCTTGGGACTCGGCGTTGCACTCGCTGAAGACCCGCCCGCGGGACTCGGCTGCACCGGCTTGCGATGCGGCGCCAGCTTCTTGAACTCGGCATCGATATCCTTCCGAATCTTCTCGGCGATCTCGACGGCCTGCTGCGATGTCGCAGGCGGCCCGAACTCAAGCACGTGCGCCCGAATATCCTTCTTCACGCGGTCGACCTTCAGCGTGTAATCAGGATCGGATGTGGACCACCGCTTATCCCACTCGCTGACCGCTGCGACGACATCCCGCTTGGTGGCTTCCGCCTTGCTCTCGCCTTGAATCTCCTCGGCCCGCTTTAGCGCTGCGTCGGCGGCGGCTGCCGCTCGCGCCTCGCGCGATTGCGTCCGAGAAAGCTCCAGGGCGGTCGCCTCGTCCACGTACCCTTGAGACACTTTCTGCTTCAGTTCCGGCGTGAGCGTGTGGCCCGTCGCCGCGCGAAGCCTTTCCAAGTATCCCTCGAGCACGGGGATGACCCGCTCAGGATCGTTCTTCATCGCCCGCATGACCGCGAAGCCTTCGTTCACCTCATCGGTATCGAGGCCGGCTTCGCGGACGTACGTCTGCAACTGATCGAAGGCTTCCGCGCGCGGCGTCAGCGTCTCGATCGACTGCTTCAGCGGTCGAAGCTCCTTGAGTTCCGCTTGGACCTTTTTCCAACGCGGATGCTCGTGGAACGGCGGCTTTTCTTCCTCGGCTTCCGCCTCGGCGTCGGTTTTCTTTTCACCGTCACCTTCGGCTTTGGCGTCGGACTTTCCGTCCTGACCATCGGAACCAGACGATTTTCCGTCGCGCTCTTGCTCGAGAGCCTTGTTGACAACATCGAGCAGCGATGGCGCGCTCTTAGCGTCTGCATCACCCGCAGCGGACGATTCCGCGGCTTTTGCGTCCCGGGGATCCGAGCCGGACGATTGCTCAGAAGGTTTAGCGTCCTGGTCGCTAGGAACTCCGGTGCCGGCCGCAGTCTCCTGCGACACGGCGCCCTCTTGTTCCTCGGCTGACGAGGCCGGGGGCATTTAGCGTCTCCATCTAAGGGCTGCCGACGATTCACATCGTTGGCTGTGTCGGTCTCAGGTATACGACAAACACCGACACGCGTCAACCGACCATTTGCCCACCCGTCAAATTCATCGGCATCGCCGCTTGCGGGCCGGGCTCGTCGCGCATCGGCTTCGGCGAATTGACTTCTCCACCGCGGCCGCCCTGCTGGCCGGGATCCGTGGCCGGGTCGCCCGTCGACGCCTGCGCCTGCCGGCCCATCATCGAATTGAGCGCGATGATCGACGGCAGCCCCTCGGCAACGGCCTCTTCGGCGTCGATGTCAAGCAGCTCAAGATAGTGCTTCGCCAGCGGCGTCGGATTGAGGCCAGGCAACTGCAGGATGAACGGCATCCCACGCTCGAGGTTGGCCAGCTCGGCGGCGCGGTTGGGACGACCCGACGAGCCGGCCTTCACCGACAAATAGACTTCCTTCACGATGTCGTCGCGCGAAAGCTGCGGCCACACCGCGCCGACGCCGACAATCTGTTCGATCGTCTGCGCGTCGATTTCGAGCAGCATGAGTTGGCTAGTGGATTTAGCCACCTCGCCCAGGAACTCGTCGAGATCGTCCACGTCGGACGAAACGGTAGACACCCGCGCGCCCTCGCCGATAGCGGCCTCGGTCGCCGACCCGCCCGACGACGTGGCGCCAAGCACGGCTTCCTGCGTGCCGACCACGCGCAGCACGTCCTCGAAAACCATGTTGGTCTCGTACATGTTCGGATCGATGCCGACCGGCTTGATCGGCTGGAATACGTCCTCGATCTTCTCGCCGACACCCAAGGAATTTAGCTCGATGATCGCGTTCGCCGGACGCGACGCGAGATTCTTCTTGTCCTCGTCCTCGAGCTTGCCCCGCGTCGCGGCGTACGCCGGCCGGTTGGCGTGCCGGTGCTCGCGCAAGCCCTGCCGCGACCGGTTCAGTTCGTCCTGCATGTGCCGCATGTTGAACACGTCAGACGGCGGATAGATTTCCTTCTCGTCCTCGATGTCGTTGAATACCAGCGTGAAAATGGTAAAGAAGCGCTCGATCAGCACGTCCGGCGCCGCCGGCGACTTCAGGAAGTCCGGGTATCCGTCCGCGATGGCGAAGCACGTACCTGTCGCCTTGTCCTGCACTTGCCAGACGCAGACCGGCCCACGCGACTGCTTGTCCCTGCCGTCCAATTCGGTGTCGATCGCGTAATCCCGCGGGTCGGCCTTGTACTCGGTGTACGACTGGCCTTTGATGTCGACGTTGTAGACTTCCTGAATTCGGCTCGGCTGCATCATGTATTCGCGCGCGATCCACCGCGCGCCGGCGAACGACGCGATGTTCGTGCAAGCCGGATCGACGACGATCTCGGTCGAGCGCGGAAAGCCGAACACCGGCCCCTCGCGCGCGATCACGTTTTCCTGCTCCTTGAGCGCGTCAACGGTCGCCTGCAGTTCGGCCACGCCAGGATCGTCCCGCACCAATTCGCCGTCGCTCATGTCCTGAATGAGCCGCTGCATGGTCGCCAGTTGATCGGTCGCGTCGGTGATCTGCGCCGATATCTCGGGTCGCTGCTCGAAAAGCCGCTGAAAGCCAAGCTCAAGAAAGCCGACGCCGCACACCTTCGTGCGCCGCACGAGCTGCTTCATCGACAACTTGAACGGCGGATCCTGCTCGTCGAGGTAATAGTTGAACGCGATCTCGAGCGTCTTCCCCATGCGCGTGAGCATCACACGCCGCTGGCGCGCCTGCTCCACCTCCATCACGACGGCGATCGCGTTTGGTTCCATCGGATTTGCCATAACCGTCTGCACAGCCATCTGGTAACTCTGCGGGTCGCCGTCCCACACCTTGAACTCGAGCCGCGGGCGCCGCTTGGCCACCGCCTTAGGGTTCTTGGCGTAGAGCGTCGCGACCGCCTGGTTGATGTGCCGCTGCGTAATGTTGGCCACGTAGTTGCCGGCGGCCACCCACTCGTCGGCCGCGCCCGAGCGCGCATAGCGCATATCCTTGCGCATCCGTTCGAACACGCCCCTATGAGTACCCTTCGCGTGCTTGATGCGCTTCGTCCACTGCGAGACGAGCGCAGCGCGGCCGGGCTCGACATCCGGCACCTCGCGCACGACACCTGATCCGGCATCGGCCGGATCGGCTTCGCCCATCGGGAACATTTCGCCTAGCATGACCTTACCTCACCAGCCGGCCGCCGCCTTCATGCGCGCCGTGCGCTTCTTCTCGACGTTGTGCTGCGCCTTGACCCATTCGAGCGAGCCGACGCGCACGACCTTTTTCCGCGGCATCTCAGGCGACGCGCCCAGTTCACGGTCAAGCCCGCGGCCGATCAAAGACAAGAACGACACGAAGTCGTCATGCTTGGCGCGCGGGAACTTCAGCAGCTCGGCACGGGCGCGCGTCCACCACGGCATCCATGCCGGGAAGTGGACCTTCCGCATCGCCATGCGGCCTTGGATCGACCGGGCGCGGGCGCGCAAATCCTTGATCGACTTCAACGGCTCGACGACGGTGTATTGCCGCTCTTCGATCTGCCGCTTGCGGCGGAACGGGCCGATCGCCTTCTCGATGTGCTCGGCCTCGGCGAACCACAGCAGCGGCTTGCGATACTTCATAATCGCCAGCATTTCGTCGAGCAGCACGTCGGTTTCGAAGCGATCCCACACCAATTCAGGCATGATCCAAAGATCGTCGTGCTCGTCGATACCGACCGCGCCCATGCAGGTTGCGTCGTTCGCTTCCTTCTCGGTCAGCGCGTGATCGCTTGCGGCATAGAAGCGCAGCCGATCGGCGCGCGGGTACTCGGACGGATCCTTATGCTCGACCAACCACGGTCGCTTAAAATACTCGCCGTCGTCAGGCGTCGGCCGCCCCTGGTACAGCGCCTCGAAGCCAAGCGGATCGAGCTTCTTCGCCGACGCCAGATGCTCGAGCGAAAACTGCTCGGGCCACAGCGCGGCCATTGGCTTCTCACCGAATACGGCGATCACGCGGTCGTTGCTGGGCACCACGAGATTGGCGCCGAGCGCCCGCGCCACCGGTCCGTCCGTGAGCACGGCCGGAATGTTCAGGAACGTCCATTTCTCCGCTTCATACTCGTCATGGTCGGGATGGTCCGGGTCGCAGCGCCGGCCGATCAGATCGTCCTCGATCCATCGCGTGTGAATGAGCACGATGGCGGTCGTGGTACGGGCGCGCGAATACATGACCTTGGCGAACCACTCGTGCAGCGAAGCCACTGTCGTTGGTGAGCCCGCTTCCTCGGCGTTCTTCAGCGGGTCGTCGATCACCTCGAGATCGGCCGGCATACCGGTGCCGGCGCCGCCGCGGCCGATGAAGTTCAACTGCCCGCCGCCCTCAAGCACCATCTCATCCTTGGCCTTCGAGCCCTTGCGCAGACGCGTACCGGGAAAGATCGACTGATAGGCGGGCGATGTGATGTACTCGCGCACCTCACCGCCGAACTTCGCGGCGAAGGTATCGGAATACGTGCCGAACATGAGACTGCGCTGCGGAAAATGACCCATGTAGAAGGCAGGAAACAGGCGTGAAGCCAGTTCGGATTTTCCATGCTGCGGTGGCATCGAGATCGCGAGCCGCAAAATCTCGCCACGCACGACACGCTCAAGCGCTTCGGCGATCAGGTAATGATGCCGCGCCGGCTTGTAGAGACTGCGATCCGGGTCGTCCACGTCCTCGGGATCCGGCTTCATCAGCTTGGCGAACGTGATGAGCGAATCGCGCGCCTCATCGATGCGCAGCGCACGCCGCGCCGCCTTCTCCAAGTGCATCAATTCAGCCGTCGAGGTGTTGGCGAAGTCCTTCATGCCGGCCCCTTGGCCTTCGGCGGCAGCTTGAGCGACGTGATGCGCGTGACGAAGTCGCGCGGAATGGCGATCTCGCCATCGCCCATGCCGTCCATGACGTGCGGCACCAACGTGACGTGCTTCGTCGATTCGACGATCAGCCAGCCGACAGAGAAGCCGCGCACCGGCCCGTGCGTCGCCATATCGATCAGCGGCCGCCAGCCACGACGCTCGCCGCCGCACGCGTCTTCCCACTCGACCAGGACGAGCTTCATTTCCCGCGTGCCTCGCGCCACACGATGAAGATGCGGAGAAGCAACAGCACGATACCGCCGACCGCCAAAACGGCGCCTGAGTAGAGCGTGACGTATTGCAGCCACAACGGCGCCGTGATGGCGGTGCCGCCGAGCGCGCCGTCGACCATGATCGTAGCGGTTTGGGTTTCGAGGTTCATGTCTCTCTCCCGGTCGCCGCGTCATTCAGCGTCTCCAGCGTCAGCCGCGGCTTGTCGTCGCCGAGTCCCGCGCTCACGTCGAGAGCGGCGTTGATCCTGGCAAGCGCGCGGTCAATGTCGGCCAGGTCCTCGGTCTTGCGGATGGCGTGCTGGCAGGCCGTCTCCGTGAACGTGCCGATGACGTTACCGCCGCGGTCGTAAATCGGGCTCTCATGGGCCGGGATATCGACGATCACCGAGGGAAAGGCGCTGACCTGCATAGTCCCATGCTTTTCAACCCATTCCTCGCGCCCGCCCTTGTACCAGTCGTAGATCTCGTCGTCGGGGCCGCAATGATTCTCGACGAACTCCCGGCTCTCCCGGTCATGGGAGTTGTGCAAAACGATCATCACACCACCTGCTGCCCTGTTACCGTGCCGGCGCCACCGGCACCACCATTCCCCCCACCGCTTCCGCCTCCTGTTCCACCGTTGCTCGCCGCGCCGCCGTTGGCGCGGATCGTGCCGTCGTTCGTGAGCGTTCCCTTGTAAAGGTAGATCACACGCCCGCCGCCTGAACCGCCGCCGCCACCCGCGCCGTGGCCTCCATTTCCGCCGGCGCCCCCCACTGCGCCATCTGCGGAAATGATGCCGCTTGCGCCGATAGTCAGATCACCACCGACGACAAGGATTAGAAGCCCGCCGGTCCCATTTGAGCCCGCCGCACCATTAGTCCCGGTCCCGGTTTTAGTCCCACCAGTGCCCCCGTTGTTGCCGGCACCGCCACCACCGCCCCCATGATTTCCGGTAGCCGCGTTGCTGCCGTTGCCTCCGGCCGCGCCGTTGGTTGAACCGGCGGTAGGGGCACCTGCGTCGTCGCCGCTGGCGTGGCCCCCGCCCCCGGTCCCGCCGCTGAACGCCGTTCCTGCCGCGCCAGCGGCTCCCGTATGCGGGCCACCGGCGGCCGCATTGGCACCGCCGCCGCCTCCTCCGCCGCCCATTTGATCGGTAGAGCCCGCCGTGCCGGTCGTCCCGTTCCCACCCTTTGCCGGGAAGGAGGTCTCCGCTCCCCCTGCCCCACCAGCGCCGCCGGCCTGCTGGCTGCGGAACTTGGTGTGCGTGCCGGGGCTAATGTCGTCGGTCGGCTGGTTCGATTCGTCGGGGAAATTGGCGTCCGCCGTGGTGCCATCGGACGAGCCCGGGTCGACCGAGCGCGAGATCGTCACGTCGACTCCCGCCGCCGCGCTGGCACCCCGGCTGTCCATCTTCAGCGTGCCGTCGATGGTGGCGTTGCCCGAGACGTAGATCAGCAGCGCCTTGCAGCGGTTGTCGGTCGTCAGCGAGTGCCCGGCCTGCAGGTTGAACGTCGTGTAGTGCTTGATGCCGACGCCGGTGTCCCCGGTCACCGCGATCGTGTCGGCGCCGGCCGACGTATAGGCGCCGTCCGAGCCGTCGCCGAAATAGTTGGCGAGGCCGGCAGCCCCGATGGCCATCAATATCTGCTGAATGGTCACGACAAGCCCGACCCGGAGATAACCCACTCGGTCGTCTCCACCTTGAGCGCGGTCGCGATGCCGTTGGCGGCGAGGGTGCGGCTGCCGGTGTTGCCGTCCGTGTCGGTCAGCGTGTCCAACGTGATCGCGATGGTGACAGTGTTGATCCGGTTGACGAAGGTGATGGCCGTCCCGATCGGGTAGGCGACATTGGCGTTCGAATCGATGGTGAAGGTGCGCGCGTTGTTGTCCGCTGCCGGGTGATAGATATGCTTGCCGGCGTCGCCGAGCACGGTCGTATAGGCCGCGCTTTGGCTGTTCTGCGCGACGGCCTGCACCGTCGCCAAGCTCTCCACAGCCGCGCTGCCGAGACCGAGCGTAGTCCGCGCATTCGACGCCGCCGCATCGTCGACCAAAGACCGGCCGAATGACGTGAAATCCGCAACGGCCGCGGTGCCAGACCCGGTGAAGTACGGCAACTTGTCGGCGGCGCTCGTCAGACCGGCCAACGCCGCCAATTCAGCGTCATACGCCTGAACGTCGGTGCCAATGACCAAACCGAGCGTCGTGCGCGCGTTGCTCGCCGCCGCGTCGTCGACCAAAGACCGGCCGAACGCGGTGAAATCGGCGAGCGCCCACGTTCCGGATCCGGTGGCGTACGGAACCTTGTCGGCGGCCGAGACCAGCGCCGCGATCGCCGTAAGATCGGTATCGAGCGGCTGCCCGAACAGCGGCAGCCACTTGTCCGCGGCGAGATCGGTCGCGAAGGTGCCAGACGTGTGCGCCTCGGCCGCGACGTAACTGCCGCCGTTCTCGCTGACGACATCGCCGACCACATACGCCGTCGCCGTCACCCACGCGCCCTCGGGAGACCATGAGCCGCCCATGAGCGCCAGCGACGCAGCATTAAATGCGTCGGGATGCACGCTCGCGTTGCCAAGGGTCTCGTCGTCGTTCTGAATGGCGTCGAGCGCGTCGATGATATTGTCGGTGACGGTCTTGACCTCGTCGAGTTCGGACTCGACGCTGCTCGCCTGCAGCGGCGTCGAAGGATTGTCCGTCTGAAAATCCTCGAAGTCGAAATTGCGCGTGTATTTGGTGACGGCCATGCGAGCGGTTCCATCAACGGGATGCCGGCGCCCTCTCGGCGCTGGGCGCGTGCGCGGCAGTGTAGCGTGTTTGCAGGTTGCGTTCTACTTCGTTCTACAGTAGCCTACACGCGCTCATCGTGATTCCCCTCCCTGAGCAAACTTGAGCCGGCGCCTTCGGGCGTCGGCTTTTTCTTTTCGCCTGTCGGCGCGCCCCGGCTACCTGAAAAACCGGTGACATCTGACTGGCCGCGTCCGGCTTGTACGAGCGCAGTGGGGTGTCAAGATTGGAACCCCGACAAACCCCGACAGACACTTTCAAATCCCGAAATTTTTGTGAGCGGGTGCCCGGGCCTTCGGCGAGGATCGGCGAGGGGACGGGCCGGGGGTCGGAAGCGCTCAATCGCGGGGTACACAGTCTGCGAGAGACAGTGGCTACGCCAGCAGTTCCGCGCCTGTGCGCTTGGTTTGCACGCCAGTTTGGCGCGCGTTGACGACCCTCGCGCGGCCGCTAAGCTCGGACTGAGCACGCTCGATGAGCGCAGCCAGCTCGCCTCTCGAGCGGCGATGCAGCGGCTTATCCACAGCGTCCGGTGCGTCTGAGGCCCGGGGCGGAATGACGCCGGCGCGATCTAGGATCGTCTTCGCCACGTCAACGCGCAGCCTGGTAGACTCGGATCGGTCGCGCAGCACGGCGAGCAGAAACGCTACGGCTTGAGGCGCTCCTTCGGTCGAAAGGCGAGCGACCGCGGCGGCTACGGCCGCATTCCGATCTTCCTCGCCGGCAGGCACACTGACCATTTGATTTGCCATAATACCGGCGTTTTACACGATCACCAAACGTCATGCAATGATATAACATAACATAAACGGAAATTTCCGTTTGACACAGAGATTTTTATAGGACTATGATTACCGACAAACACCGACACACCTAAAAGGGAATCACTATGACCGACCTTGATTTAAACGTCGACACTCCTGAGAAGGTCGCGACCATCTTACGCGCCGCGGCCGATCAGTACCGCGAATCCACGATCGAGCTGCAATCCGCCTGGCAGGACAAAAACGCAGGTCGCGTTTGGAGCCGCATAGCCACGCGGATCGAGCGCTGCGCTGCGGCCGTCGACGAGATCACGGCCGATTACTGAAGCAAACAAAAGGGGAATCGCTATGTCCGATGAAATAACCAAATTCGAAGACGTTATCGACTCACGCGACATCATCAATCGAATCACCGATCTGGAATCATACGTCGAATACGGCAACGCGACCGATGAAGAGAAAGGAGAACTAACCACACTCAAAGCGCGCGTCGATTCATACCTCAGTGAGAGACGCCATCTCATGCAAGAGCGCGACACACTCGAGGAAAATCCTTGGGCGCCGTGGGAAAGGGGTTGACGCCATGCACGCATACGTTTTTCAAGCCGCGCTTCTTTGCAAGCAATGCGGCGAATCCGTCAAGGAATATCTCGCCGCGCAAGGCAAGGCGCCGACGAATCCCGACGACGAATACACGTACGACTCCGATGAGTATCCGAAAGGTCCGTACGACGATGGTGGGGGCGAAGCGGATTGCCCACAACACTGCGATCAATGCCGTACCTTTCTGGGGAACCCCTTGACTGGTGACGGGGGAAACTACGTACGCGACGCAATTGCCGACAACAACGGCAATCCCGCCGTACTCGATGAATGGCGCGAATTCTATGACTACCTTCCATACCGCGGCGACGACGGCCTGCTTTACCTCTCGCCGTGAAAGGGATTCGCCATGCCAATCCTAATCCTGAAAACACTCAATCTCGCACTCGCGCTCGCCGTCTTCGCGCTTTGGCTTGCGCTCACATAGGGGCCGCCATCATGTACCGCATTTACTGCGACGGCCGTGAATTCGGAATCGACTATCCGACTCTGATCGACGCGCAACGCGTCAAGCGTGTTTATCAACGGCATTTTCCGAGGTGCCGATACTGCATTCGGAAAATACCGGATTCGGCTTAAGATCGACCGCCGGCTTTAGACAAGAGCCGCCCACAACCAAATGAATCCAGCAATGACACCGAAAAACAACAGATATCCGGCGCCGATCAAAAGCAAACCAATGAGTCGCGCCGCTCCGTCTGCCCCGAAAACCATAGCTATCGCAATCACAACTAAAGCCAAAGCGCCGATCGCAGCCATGACGATCCCCTTTTCGTCAACGTACAACGATCAGCATAACGCCAAAGAGCCTTGACCGCGACCACGAATTATGCCTTCAATCGGGACGGCGCTGAAAACGCCAGCCTAAGGCGGAAGCCGCCCCGACAGACTAGCGGCCTTTGTTACGTCCGCACCATGCCGGGAGTCGGCGAATACAAGACCCGAAAGGGAAATAAGCCGGCCGTTCCTTAGGCGGTTTTCAGCTCCCGGCGCCCGCGCCGTTCGCGGGCATGGCCTGAAAAGCCCTAAGGATATCCTCATGCAAAACCTCATCACCCTGCGCGACCTATGCCGGCTCGAGGATAACGAGCCGCGCATTCTTGACACTACCTTGGCCAAGCGCCTTGACTTCAAACGCCCGCGCAAGGTACGTGACCTTGTTGCCAGGAACGCCGAAGAACTAACGACTTACGGACCACTCCCTCGTCATGCGCCCCGCCGTGGGGCGCTTGCCTACTACCTCAACGAAGGCCAAGCCCTGCTAATCTGCGCCTTGGCCCGTACCTCTCAAGCCGCCACCGTCCGCCGTGCCCTGATCGACGTTTTCATGGCGTGGCGCCGCGGCCAACTCCCGGCTTCGGCCGATTCGCTCGCCGCGGATATATCCACCTTGGCCAAGATCGTTAACGCGCCTGTGTGGGCCGTCCATCGAAACATGCTCGCCCGCAACCACGTCACCGATCCGACCGCCATGACGGCCGAAGAAATCAAACGCTGCCAGCGTTGGATATACTTCGGCGGCGACTACCAGCGAGTGCCCGCCGTGATATGGCGCCGGCGCTGGCCGGATCCAACCCTGAATATGGAAATCGAACGGCTCGCGACATCATGGCAGAAGACCGCCACCTTCGTTTACTCCCGAATCGGGGCCGCCCGATGGCCCGCCACGGCCCAAGACGTTACCCGCGCCTACCACTGGCTCAGAACGTGGCACCTACTGCCCCTGATCGCCGCCTAGCCCCTCCTAGACCGCGTCTAAGCCCGCCGCATCAACCCGCGGCGGGCTTTTCTTTTTCTCAAGCCATGCGCGGCCGCGCTCGTTGATCCGATAAACGTATCGGCAATAAGCGACGCGCTCGGACGCCGACATGGGCGGAATCGGCCCGCCGCAACGACGCACACGATCCCAAACCCGTAACCCGTTCCATCCAGGGTTCTGCGCACGATCGATCAAGTTACGACGCCAGGCCGAGCTGAGTAGGGTGCTTAACCACTCACTCGAAGGCTTGCGAACGGCCGACTCGACAAGCCGCGGCTCGATCGCGCGCCACAGCACCACCATCGGCCACCATCGCCCGTCCGACATCGTCTCGAGCAGCACGACCGTTCCCGATTTCCGAATCGGGGTTGGCGCCGCTCCAAGATTTTCCGGATCCGGGTTCTCGCTGGTCCAAATATTATCGAACGGATTTTTAGCCATGAGTGCCTTCCATATCTAGGCCGCCCTAAAACCCGAACGGGGTGGCTAATACCACCCCCGTAGGGGGTGTCGGTTTTTGCAACCGGTTTTTGCCGGGTTTTAGCCGGGTTTTAGTGCCCGGTTTTAGGCCGGTTTTAGTCCCGGTTTTTGCGCCTCTCAATCTATATGTTGTGGTTGCTCGGTCCCGTTGCCGGACGACCGCTGTTGTCCGACGTGTCGGTGTTTGGCGGCGTTTTCAATCCTCGACAAGAATCGTCTCGATGCCGAGGTCTCCGCTCTGCTGCAGTTGTGCCCGCAATGCTCGGGCGCGTTTTTCCAGTCGCGCCATTCCTTGATCGAAAGATGAGTCCGGCAGCATCGCGAGAAAATACCCCGCGGTGGATCCAAGGGCCAAAGCAAGCGCTTCCGAATCGATGTGGCACTCATTGCCGCGGGTGTTCGCCTTG
>Ga0326597_10005150_pt1 | contig 18223 bp, 16 predicted proteins | sample RVTome_12_FD_203789 | JGI IMG/M metagenome (GOLD analysis project Ga0326597, IMG submission 203789) | Soil microbial communities from uranium-contaminated site in the Upper Colorado River Basin, Wyoming, United States - RVT100D185 | ecosystem: Environmental > Terrestrial > Soil > Contaminated >... | reverse complement strand
TGAATCAGCGATCCAGTATCTTCCTCGAGGTGAATGCGCGTGAGTGCCACTGCACAAAGCTCCCCTCCTGAGACAAGCGGATACTCGTACTGACTTATCTGATACCCTTTTGGAATATCGGGGTAAAAATAGTTCTTTCGGTCAAACTCGGTGAAGTCGGCAATCTTCCCGCCGAGCGCAACGCCAACTTTTAAAACATGTTTGACTGCTTCTTTGTTGATAACTGGAAGTGTCCCCGGATGCGCCATGCACACTGGACAAACATTTACGTTCGGACGCACCTCGTCCGAATCATTTTTTGAGTTGCAAAACATCTTCGTGTGCGTTTTGAGCTCCGCGTGTATCTCTAATCCTATTGTTGGTTTATATCCACTCATACATACGCCGCGGGCGACAATCTACAATCTACGCAATCAAAAAATAATGTCTTTGGCGAGATGCGCTACGTTACCTTACTCTAGCAGACACCCCACAGTTAGGATACGGGGCACTTTCATTACTGTCCCTGCAAGGAATACACATCTTACAATTGTAAGGAAACTGAAGGAAAGATGTAAAAGTCAAAATTCGCCTCTGCAGGGCATCGAACAAACGCAAATGTTCTCTTTTGTGTCACCACCACGCGCATATAGCATTGTCGAAAGCATTGCACGCAAAATTAAAGTTGCCGAGATATCACAATATCTCGGCAATATCTCGGCACCTCGCCTACCCGAGATTAATATTTTTAAGTGCTTGTGTGTATTTTATAAGCATATCGAGCACTTTCTCCGTTGGCCCGACAACTGACTCATCAAGAAGCGCACCATCTTTTGCAAAAACCTCGTCCACCTTCGCTATATACAGCGAAAGCGGTACAATGATCATTTTAAGTTCTGTCAAGACCGGTTTGAGATTTTCTACGACTCGAGCTCCTCCAAGCCGCCCATCCGATACGCCACAGAGTGCAGTGGGTATGCCTCGATATTCATCGTACAGTGAGTCCAGCAGCAATTTTAATTCTCCCGGATACCCGTGATTGTATTCGGGTGTCACGATGATGAGTCCGTCACTCCTTTCTATAACTTCTTTCCACCGCGCCCGCACATCTCCCGCACCGCTCTCGTCCCATGGAGGGACGGTTGCGCTGTACGCAAATTCTCGGACATCAACAAACTCTGACGTAACAATATCTTTTGCTTGTAGTTGATTATGTACAAACCTTGCAACATGCTCGCTCTTGCGCTCGCGGCGTGCCGTTCCCAGTAGAGTCGTTATGTGTACCGTATCCATATGGAAAGTGTAGCAGAGTGCAGATACGTCAAAAAGGGACTCACTGCACATCACGCGGCGCACCGCGGCGGTGCTGACGTACGAGTAGATAATACATCGTGGTATAGAGTACTATGCCGCCTAAGACAAAAACGACAAACCAAACATACTCCCCTTCCCATGCCGCAGTACTTCCATACGAAAAGAGTATTGCAAACGGCGTGATTCCAATTACCGTTGCGATAGTGTACCGCACAAGTGAGATGCGACTAATGACGCCGACCGCGTAACTAAGAATGTCAACAGGAATTGTCATCCGCAGAAGTATGAGCGTGACAAACTCGAGATGAGGCGGAATAGCGCTCTCGTAGTGCAGTAGTGTGTCTTCTTTAACAAAATGTAAGGCGAGCGGCCTGCCGTATGTACGCGCAATAAGAAAAGCAATGACTGCTCCCACTGTCCACGCGAGAACGGTCACAAAGGCAACGAGTGCCGGGTGCACGACACTCGCCGCAATGGGGATAAGCGGAAGTGCAGTAACTGGGGCAACTACCGTTGCAAACGCCAACGCTATAAAAAGGACGAGGGCAGTCAGTAGTATATTCCCTCCGAAAAACACGCTTATTTTTTGAAACGGTACATCCCAAAATAAACCTAGGAGCGAGACAATGGCCAAGAGAGCAACAACAGGAACAAGCGTGAGTTGAGAGCGCGCACTGTAAACTACCTTTCCCATGCAAAAAAGAGTCGCTGTGGCAGATGTTAATTAAACAGTTTGTCTGCCGCCCAGTTTGCAAATGCAAGAAGAAGTGCCGTGAGTAGCGCGGGTATAAATCCGTTAAACGCCAGTCCATCCACAAAGGAAGCGAGTAGCAAAAGGAGAAGCGCATTGATTACAAAAGTGAAGAGTCCCAGTGTAATGATGGTAATGGGAAGTGTAAGAAGTATGAGGAGCGGGCGCAAAGTTATGTTGATTATACCGAGTAAGATTGCGACAATGAGTGCGATATAGATACCAGAGACCACAACGCCAGGAATAATAACTGCGGCTAAGAGCAGTGCGACCGGCGTTACAAGAAACCTTGCAATAAACGACATCATACACCCATTATGGGCGCACTATCATGAAAGTGCAATGACATCGCAACATCCCCCACTAAAACCACTTGGGAACTAAGTTCCCAAGTGGGGCAAGTGGGGAGTTCTGGTTGTTGGTTATTTTACGAGCTAACGAGTTTCCACTTCCCGCTTGCCAGCAGTTCCTCCGCTTTTTTGTATTTCATTTCTTTTGTTTCCGTGCCATCTGTGATGGTAACGTGTTCGTTGCGGCCATAGGTTTTTCCTGCTTGATTTGATGCCGTCGCACTCTCCCCGGTAATGCGGCGCGCGGACGCATGCACGTCGGTAAGCGCCGGCTCCTTTTGCGGCGCAAATCCAGTCGGCGCAAGCTGTGGCAAGAGACGTTTTACGTGTTCTTTATATGACTCCTCCATCTGCCGAAATTGTATAAGACCCTCGCGCTTGTACTCAACAAGAGGGTCGCGCTGTCCAACCGCGCGCAGTCCTACACTTTGACGTAAGTAGTCCATTGTCTCCAGGTGGTCCACCCAGAGCATATCGGTTGTTTGCAAAAGAAGTCGGCGCATACCTTCGTAAAATGCCTCCTCACCGAGCTCATCTTTTTTCGCCTTTACCTGCGATGTAAACTGCTCATCTCCATCCCCGATACGCGACAACTCTGCATCAACTGCTTCCGCACCACCCGTTAAAATGGCGCGGCGGCGATTGTAAATACTTGCGCGTTGAATGCTAAGAACATCATCATATGAGAGCACCTGTTTGCGCGCGTCAAAATGAAATTCTTCTATTTTGGTCTGCGCTTTTTCAAGCGAACGCGTAATTACCGAATTATAAATTGGCTCGTCCTCTGGAATGCCAAAACGTCCCATCATGCCCTTTATCATGTCACTCGCAAACACGCGCATGAGCGAGTCCTCAAGCGAAACAAAAAACTGCGTTTCGCCCGGATCCCCCTGACGCCCCGAGCGCCCCCGAAGCTGATTGTCTATGCGCCGCGCCTCGTGGCGCTCGGTGCCAAGCACAAACAGCCCGCCGCGCTCCTTAACCGCTCTATATTCCTCTTCTGATCCCGGTTTGCCGCCAAGTTTGATATCGACACCGCGCCCCGCCATGTTTGTGGCAATGGTCACACCACCGCGCTTCCCTGCTTGCGCAATAATCTCTCCTTCGCGTTCGTGGTTTTTGGCATTGAGTATCTCGTGCGGTATGCCCTCCTGCTTAAAGTGTGCAGAGAGTAATTCATTCTTTTCCACCGAAACCGTACCAACCAAAACCGGCTGTCCTTTTTCGTGTAGCTCTTTAATTTTTTTTGCAATTGCCCGAAACTTCCCCCGCTCGGTCTGAAAAATAAGGTCGTTGTGGTCAATACGAGTACTGGGCACGTTTGTCGGCACCGAAACCGTATTGAGGCCGTAGACCTTGTAAAACTCCTCCGCCGAGGTGAGTGCCGTACCGGTCATGCCGGCAAGTTTTCCGTAGAGACGGAAATAATTCTGAAATGTAATTGATGCAAACGTGCGCGACTCCTGTTGTACCGGCACTCCTTCTTTTGCCTCCATCGCCTGATGTAGTCCTTCGCTCCAGCGCCGTCCCGGCTGAAGTCGTCCGGTAAACTCATCAACGATAACCACCTGCCCGTCACGCACTACGTAGTCCTTATCGCGCTCAAATAGCGCTTTGGCGCGCACCGCGGTCTCGAGGTGATGAACGTACTTGATGCCGGCGTCGGTATATATGTTGCCAATGCCAAGCGCCTCTTGCGCGCGCTCAATGCCTTCGTCTGTCAGTTCTATTTGTCGGCGTTTTTCGTCCAGTACGTAATCGCGGTCTTTCTGAAGTGTCCGTGCAATCTTGCTGAATTTTCCGTACAGATCCTCCGCTTGCGAGACCGGCGCCGAAACAATCAAAGGCGTCCTCGCCTCGTCTATTAAAATGGAATCAATCTCGTCTACAATTGCAAAGTTGTATCCCCCTTGGGTCTCCAGACGCTGGCGTAATTTTTGCGGCTCATATTCAAGGTTGTCGCGCAGATAGTCAAAGCCAAACTCGTTGTTAGTGCCATAGGTAATGTCCGCGGCATATGCTTCTTTGCGCTCGCATGGCCGCAAAAATTCGTGCTCTACTTTAAACGAACCCAGCTCGTCTCGTTCACGGTCTTTCTCATCGCGCACTTCTGGAGGCACGTGCGCAGTGTCGTAGAGATATGACGCCTCATGGTTGAGTACGCCTACTGAAAGTCCAAGAAATGCATACACCTGTCCCATCCACACGGCATCGCGACGAGAAAGATAGTCGTTGACGGTCACCACGTGCACGCCGTTTTCTGTGAGCGCATTGAGGTATACCGGCAATGTTGCGGCGAGTGTTTTTCCTTCGCCGGTACGCATTTCGGTTATGTCGCCATTGTGCAGTATGATGCCGCCGATAAGCTGTACATCAAAGTGGCGCAGACCGGTTGTACGGCGTGAACCCTCACGCACGACGGCAAATGCTTCGGGCGCGAGGGAGTCAAGCGTCTCTCCGCCGGTGAGGCGTTTTTTAAATTCGTCTGTCTTTGCGCGCAACTCTTTATCGGAGAGTCCTTGCATCTGTGACTCAAATGCGTTGACCGCAGGCACAATTGCCTCCGCACGGCGCAGTGCGGCGGTGTTCTCATCGCCCAAAATTTTCTTAAAGAATGACACGGTGCAATAGTACCACCATGCTCGCCTCGCGGCTACCTTTGAGAGCGATATTGAAGCGTTTTTTCAGCATATAGCACGAAAGATTGCCTTGGTACCTTTCTCGCGCTCTCCCCTTAAAACCCAGAAAAACAGCCCCGCAAAGCGGGGCTGTTTTTCTAAAGTACCGAGCGCCTTATCGGCGGCGGCGGCGAGATGATTTCTTCGCTGCCTTTTTTGCCGGCTTTCGGCGGCGAGCTGTTTTCTTCGCTGCCTTTTTCGCTGGCTTTCGGCGGCGAGCTGTTTTCTTCGCTGCCTTTTTCGCTGGCTTTCGGCGGCGGGCTGGTTTCTTTGCCGCCTTCTTCGCTGCCTTTCGTCGTTTTGCTGCCATGTTAATTTTTTGTTGTCGAACAAAGGCAAGCTTACAAAATCTTACCCTCGCTCACATTCGCTACGAGTAGCGTGCAAATGATACAAGGTTAATATACTTTGTTCGACTTTGTTATTTCTTAAACAGTTCGACCCGCTCCCTTTGCAAAACAATGAAGCTTACATACATTATCGTTCACAAAAAACTTCTCAACAATGTTTTTGATCGCAAACCTGTGGACAACGTGATGTATGCGTATGTGAACATATATTCATATATGCGGTATATATTGTTGTCCACTTTTTTTCTGTACTACCTGCGTGTCCAATGGTTCGGAGCATAGTAAAAGTCATCATCTGTCGCCCGCGCTTCTTCGGGCAACGAAAAGAGCCGACTCGCATGTGCGAGCCGGCTCTATTCTCTCTATTCTCTTTATATTCTCTACTGTTTTCCGTTTTTGTCCGTCAAAAAACACGGCCGCTCTGGGGCGCAGTGTGGAGGACGGGTGCGAGCTCCAAGTTGAAAGTCTTTATGAGTGCCGCCGCCCTCCACACTGCCACCCAATGGGCACATGCATCAAGCATACCATATATAGAGACATGCTTTCATGTTCTATTGATGAACAAAAATCTCACAAATCTCACGGGGAGCAAAAATCTCAAAAAAAACACTAGAATACCATAGTGCCCGAATACGCGTTGCCCGATTGAGGCGAGATTGCATCGTGGTAAGTGGCGTAAAGGATCCTCGCTAGATGCAATAAAGGTTCCTCGGGGACAAGCAACGAGGTATTGTCGGATTACTAAGTTGATTACTAAGTTAGGGTGCGGAGAGCATGCGGAAAGCGTACCGGTACGTGGTAGCGTAAAACCCCGCCGGGGCGGGGTGCTACGCAGACTTTCTCGAAGCCACACATTCGTGGCACTCATAGAGAAAGTATACCATGTGCAAACATTTTTGCAATATGTATCTAAGGTTGTGCACATGTTTCTGGTCCTATGCATATACGCAAAAATAAAGATTCTCCACTATGCGCTAATTCGTGCGAATTAGCGCATAGTGGAGAATATAAGGTAAATAAAGTAACCCACGCTAGATGCAATAAGAGATGGCGCAGGCGACTACGGTCGCCTGCGCTCATATTCGTGTGCCGCATCAGTTGCGTGACCTCATGCCGGCCGAGGGACGTGTGCCTGCCCATGTACACGCGCTAAATCCATCCGAAACCTTCGGACAGAAGCAGTATTTGCAAGACGGCACTGACAATTGCACCGCCCGCAAAATGGGCACGTGATGCATGAAATTTTCTTTGCTTCTGCATCGGCGCCAGTCGCGTTGTCCTTATTTTCCCTCACTTTTTCCTCCTCTATGTAACGAGGAGAACACGACACCTGCCGCGTCCTTCCTATCTCTAAACGTACGCCCGCGCTGTCCATCCGTCAACATCCTCTACTGCGCGCCGATATTGGCTGTGCCGCTCTTTATCTCGTCAATTATAACGTTGAGGCGCTCTTCAAGCGCCGGCACCTGTCTCGCCATTTCTTCAAGTATCTCAATCGCGCGCGCGTGGTCGCCATTTAAATAATGCGCCGCGGCAAGTGAGACATTCGCCTGCACATCGAGCGGCCGCGCCTGTACCCGATATTGCCAAAGCTCTATTATCTTGTCGAACCTTTTCTGTGCCGCGTACGCATCTATGAGTACCTGAGGCGGTACGGACCCGTCTGCCATAAGCTCTTCGATAAGCGTGTCCGCCTGCTCATACTCCCCTGCTCGAACGGCAGCGGCGGCACAGTACATCTTTGGTACGGCAAATTGCGGCGCAAGTTCATACGCATCGCAAAAGTAGGCAAGGGCTTCTTCCTCTTTATCGCGGTTCCACGCCACAATACCCAGTTCGAAAAATATTGATTGCTTCGTCGGAGAAAGTTCTTGCGCGCGCAAAAGGTACGGTAATGACGCATCATATTGCCGCGCCTCTACCAACAGCGCGCCGGTAAGAAGATGGAGGCGCGCATTGTCCGGGTCTGCCGCTATCTGCTTGTCCATTTCTCCGTGAACAAATGTGAGGTACCTGACTTTATCTTCGTCTGATATTCTTTGATCCGCCAACGTTCGGCTACCAGTTTGCAAAAGTTGCTCACGAATTTCCTGCATGCCAAACGGCGGATTGTATGCGAGCGCCTCCTCAAAACGCGCGATTCGCTCATCTACGCTTATCTCTTGTGCAGACATGGCGTAGAGGAGCGCTCTATTTGAGGCAAGCGCATCTGCGTTCAGCGCGTAGGCAACTCCCCAAACAGCAAAAATCGCTCCGAGGGCGAGGACGGGAAGCGCCTTATGTGGAAGCGCGATTGATGCAAAGAGGGGCCGAGCGCGCGTATGACTTGCCACGCGCGCGGTAATGTATCCGAGGAGCATAATAAAAAGAATGTAGCTCGTTATATTGTCAAACACAAACAGATTATGAAACACATATGCCGCGCCGAGGCCGGTTAAAATACTGCGCTCGGGAATAGTAAAGGCACCAGAGCGCCAGATGTATAAGAGAGCGACTACGTAGAGTGCAAAGTAGGAGAGCAATCCCAGTATTCCGCCGGCAATCGCCCAGTCAAATACCGAGTTATGGACGCGATCAAACCACGCTTCTTGGTCAAACATGTCTGGGTTGTAATTCTTGTTGAAAACGTAGTTGTAGCCCGCCTGTCCCCACCCCAAAAGAGGACGCTCTTTAACTCCCTCCCATGCCATCCCCCAGTTCATAAAACGTGCCCGCACTGTTTTATCTTCAAGCGAGATTGTTGCAAGACGCTTGAGGATCGGCGTGTCATTTACCCACGGCTGGTCTTTGACAAAAAAGAAGCCACTGGTAAGAAGTACAATTGTGCCAATAACCACAGCGCTTGCCCTCCATACCATGCGTGAATTCCGCCCAAGCAGAAGTAAGAGGAGCGCGGTAAGAAGTACGCCGCCCACGGCGGCAAGAATAGTGCCGCGCGTTCCGGTAAGAAGCAGTGCAGTTCCCTGGATGAGTACCGCGGCTATAAAAAAAGCGCTCATAACCATCCTCTCCCTCCGACCAGTTTTCTTAACCCAGGCGGAAGAAAAGAGCAGTGCGGCTACAAAAAGATGGACGAGCATATACGCCGCCATGTAAGTTGTATTCCCAAGAGTGGCATCAATGCGTCCGCCACCAGAGAAGACACCTATGCCCATTGCCTGCAGGAGTCCGTAGACGCCAACAATCACCGACACAACAACCGACACGAGCCAAAAGTGCTTCCAAAGCCGCTCGGTCGTGAGGACGGATGTTGAAACCACAAAGAGTGCAAAAAGATGCGCGAGCGTCACCCACCCTTCCATGCGCTCAAAGTTGCTCCAAATGCTTTTTGCGGGATTAACACCAAAGATATCTGCAATACCCAGAATAATAATGAAAGCGGTGAACGCCGCGAGCATCCAAGAGGGGCGCGGGCGGTAGGCGGGACTCACGAGCGCAAGGGCGAGCCAGGCGCCTGTCATAATTTCCACAATGATGCGGAAGGCGAAGTTTTTGCCGGTTATGTACGGAAAAAAGAGCGACTCGGCAACAATGAGCACAATAAAAGGCATCAAAAAAACGCCCCCGAGCGTAATCCATCGCAGTATCTGTTCAACCCTGTTCATTGCACTGCTATTGTAGCAAATATACCCGATACCGCCACGAGGCGCTCTGGTGGCTCCATAAGGAGAGAAACGCTAGGAAGGCAAGTCGCCTCTCCTACAACAAATCACGCAGATGTTCTGAAGATATCTCTGCATCCCGGAGTATTCCCCGCAATGTTCCTGTCGGTAAATCTTTGTTTGCATGCACAGGAACAACGACCATCCTTCCATCACCGTGTTCAAGTAATACATGGCTTCCCGTTTGCCTTCGCACAGAAAAGCCGTCGCGCTCAAGCGCGCGCACGAGATTCTTGCCGGAAATTGCAGGAGGTCTTGACATGCACGGTTACACCAGAGAAATTGTCTCAAACGACTCCAGCCCCGCTTCTTTTGGTATCGTTGTGTCGCCTTCCCCGAGGTGCTCCAAATACAACTGCATGGCATCCCGCAGATGTTCGCGCGTTTTTTCTATTGTCGCGCCGTGTGTGTGGCAACCGGGTAAAGCCGGTACATACCCATGGTACTCGTTGCCATCCGGCTCAATAATGATGCGGTATGTATAATTTTTCATGCCATTTATGCTACCACAAATGCCATGATGTGTATATGAGCCGGCGATGGCAATTATGGACATCTGATGTCCATTTCGAAGGGTGCGCCACTCCATGCGCTCATGGCATAGCACTAAGAAACGGGCTACTATGAATGCCATGAGCACCGTCAAAGACACCCTCATTCGGCTCCTGCGCTGGTCCGAGCAATACACAAAAACCGATATGGTGTACCCCCACGCCAATGTTTTTATACCCGCAAATCACGTACAATTCGTATATGTACTACCTTTATATTCTAAAAAGCACTGTTGATGCCGATCTGTATATTGGCTCAACAAGTGATTTGCGGCGGAGGCTCGCCGAGCACAACAAAGGCCTGGTGCCATCCACAAAGAATAGACAGCCTCTTGAACTCCGATATTATGAAGCATACACAAAAGAAAGAGGCGCAAGACAACGAGAGAAATCTCTAAAAAGCAATGGCAGAGTACGCGCACAACTTAAGAAAAGAATTCATGCGAGCCTTCAATAAAAACATTGGCGTGGGGGTGTACTTGGCCTCTCTCAAAAAAAAGATCGTGGTGATATTGAGATGGAGCGAGAAATACACCAAGACCGACATGGTGTACTTGGCGGGAGGCGGAGCGTGGCTCGGCTTAGGCTACGCCATTCAAGTCGCGAGCGGCCTTATTCTTGCTGTCGCATTCGCGAATTTTCTGCCAAAAGAGTCCTTCGGCACCTACCAATTTATCCTTTCTATGGCAGGAATTTTGAGTGTGTTCACCCTTTCCGGTATGGGAGTAGCCATTACCCGTGCGGTTGCACTTGGTGACAATGGCGCCTTGCGCAGTGGTTTTCGTACGAAACTCGCTTGGAACATCGGCATTGCGATTGCAAGTGGCGCAGTTGCTCTCTACTACTTTATAAACGGCAACAATGAGCTTGCACTTGGCTTTCTTATTGTAGGCGCATTCTCCCCTTTTATTGAGGGGTTCAATCTTTACCAACCTTTTTTGATAGGAAAAGAATATTTCAAAGAAAGTGTACTGCTTGGTGCCTGGCGTAAACCGCTACCTATCGTTGCGCTCATTACAGCAATGTATTTTACAAGAGACCCTATCGTCCTGATACTTGTACACTTTTCCTCACACATCATCTCAACCGGCATGCTGTACTGGATCGTTGTCAAGAAATACTGGTTTCCTCTCACGCCTAGCAAAAAAATGACACAATACAGCATGCACTTGAGCGTCATGGGTATCGCAGGGCGCATTGCTGTAAACGCCGATAAAATCCTCATTTTCCATTTCCTTGGCGCTCCTGCCGTTGCTTCATTTGTCATTGCCCAACTCCCTGTTAAGTACACACACAATGCGATCAACATATTACAATCGCTCACGCTTCCTAAACTCGCAAAGCGCGATTACCAGACGCTCCAAAAGACATTGCCACGGAAAGTCCTCGTGCTGTTTCTAACGACAGTTATTCTGGCGACTATATACATCTTTACCGCCCCACTAGTGTACCCAATTATTTTCTCCAGTTATCCGGAGTCAATTGTCCTGTCGCAAGTACTTGCCCTTTCTCTTCTCCTGCTTCCCCGTTCTACATATGCCCACGCTCTTACCGCGCACGAAAAAACACGCGAATTGTACGTCATACGTTTCGGCATACCTGCCGTTAAAATCACTCTGCTAGCGATACTTCTCCCTCTGTACGGTATTTGGGGCGCTGTCTTTGCGTTGCTTATTTCTGATGTAATTGCGGCAATTCTCATTCGAGTTCTCTTTTCCCGAGAAAGTATTGGACCCGGTTATCACACTGGGTCACCGGAGATAGACATTTAGGATACAAAACAACCCTCGTAACAGGGCCACGATGCAAAGAAGGCAGTGTGTTCTCAATTTTAATACAACTACTCCTTGTCTATTTCTCCACCGCTTGGGTGCAGAACAGCCGCAGAAAAAGCGATACGAAGCATGACCTGCCCTCGGGGATGGCGATATGCCGGTTCGCGTTTGCACACGAGCCCGTATCGGCTACAACATTCTTCAAACCACGATAAGGTATACGTGAAGTTTTTCAAATCGCGTTTTTTGTATGAAACGCTTTCATGAATTGTCGCATACAATGAACTTTGCGGGTGCATAACATTGCTTATATGCTGTAAACACTCTTCCACGTCTTCTGCTGGCATATGTGTAAAAACACTTTGTGCCAACAAAAAATCAAACTTTTTCCCCTCTAACTCCGAAAAACACAAATCATTAACGCGTACGAGGCGCGCATTTTTATTGCCCAGTTTCAGGTCATTGAGATTATCGCCTGCCGCTGCAAGAATTTCAGGACTAATATCAATACCCGTATAATTACCATAATCCAAATACCGGATAAAATGTAGTCCACCACGAAGTGAACCGCATCCGATGTCTAACAGACTGTGATGGGGCTGCAATCCTTGTCTTTGTAGAAACCTGAACTGTAGCAGGCCGATCTCGTCCCACAGCCCCCCTATGGCCTGGCGTGGATCTTGACGAGCACCAAGGCGCATGACAGCAGTATAAAATTCCCTATACGGCCGCCCGCGATATAACAAATCGAGTACCACTATCTGTGCATGTCGTATAAATCTTTTGATCTTTTTCATTCGCATCATTGTACAAACAAAGGTGTATTTTTGCTATACTTCGTCATATGGTCACATCCCGTTACGTTGTCCCTTCTTTCTTCATAATTGGTGCACCAAAAAGCGGGACCACTGCCCTTGCAAACTATCTTAGCGACCACCCATCTTTGTTTTTACCTAAAAACGAGTGCAATTATTTTTGTTTTGACGTATATAATCCCCCCCGATATTCATCTTTAGATGAGTACCTTGGATTGTTCACGTGTGAAAAACCTTATGTCACTGTCGCCGGCGAGAAATCAGTTTGGTACCTGTATTCTACAGAAGCGGTCTCTCATATACACACATTTAACCCGGAAGCTAAATACATAGTCATGTTACGCAACCCTACAGACATGGTATATTCTCTTCATAGTCAACTCCTAGTCACTCGTGCTGAAACGGAATCCAGTTTTGAACGCGCATGGGGTCTGCAAACAACTCGCCAGCAAGGGAAAGAAATTCCACCTCATAACAAGGGGGCTAAACGATTGTTTTATGGATCAGTAGGTCTTTATGGGGAGCAACTTTCACGCGTGTACAATACTGTCCGACGGAAGCAGGTGCTGATTTTGTTTTTCGAGGACTTTGCAACAAATACACATAATGTGTATGAAGAAACCTTGAGATTCCTTGGAATAGAGTCCGATGAGCGGGAGTACTTCCCAACCATTAACCCTAACGAACGTCTCAGATCGCCACTTCTGTCCGATGTCATCCATACACTGCGTCACCTACGAAGCGCTCTCGGTATTCGGATTCCTCCCGGAATCTCACCTGTTCTAAAACGTCTTAACACATACCCCGTAGCTAGAAAACCGATGCACCCTCACACAAGAAACAATCTCATTGACTACTTTAAAGACGACATTCGCCTCTTGCAGGATATTACGGGAAGAAACCTATCCCAATGGCTAAAAAAATACTAGTGCCTTAACATACACGGGACACTACTTGAAGTACTTTTCGTAATACATATTAAATATTTTGTCGTTTCGCAACGCCCCATTAAAATGTACAAACACACTCTCTACTTTTTCTATGTCTTTTGGGGAGTGTGTCCGGTCGCTTTGTGTGGCTGGTGGACCATATCCAAATATTTCATACGGCGCGAGTATGTGTTTTTCGGGAAAATGCCGAAGTAGTACGGCCTGCAGTGCCGCTTGGTCACTGTCAATTCCTTTTTGACATTCGCGGCGCCACGTCAAAAGAAGCCTTTTCCCAACATCTGTTGCGGGTATACAAATGATGTCGGCGCAAATCGGTTGTTGATGCCAATACTTAAACAGTTCCCACACTGTCAAATTTGCAGTCACTGACGTATTAACAAGCCAGCGGCGGGTCATATAAAACCTATTTCCCCCCAGTGTTTTGACCTTGCTTCTTGCGGTGACAATTGAACCTTTGTGGTTGCTTAAATAAGATTCAAATGTATTTATGGGGCCGGCAACTAAAATATCAACGTCCAAGTACACTACATAATCATATTTGTCAAAGGGTACGTATTCATGTATAAGTGTTTTGGCATGGCATATGGCAAATTTTTCCGTCAAGCGGGCATTTCTCCGTTTCTTCAGATTTAGGTGCCGAGCGTCACACGTGGCAAGTGGCTTCGCCGATTGTAGATCCAGGTTCAAATGCTTGCTTGATATTATATGCACGTGGGTACGTTCATCGGTACCGAATGGAAACGTTTTTACGGTTGTGAGTATGTGGACATCACCATTAAACCCAGAACGACGCAATGTCTGGTAAGATATCCTTAGTAATTCCAGGGATTTGTCGCCAATCGCAAGGTAACAAATAGCATAATCCATTCGCTATACTCTAGCATTAAAGAAATACATCAACAAACAATATTTATGTTTATGCACTCTGCCTCCCACATCTTCAAAGCTTTTCATGAGCATAGCCTTATATATTGCCACTGGAAGAGCAACGAACATCTTGGTGAAGGACTGCGTGGGGAAACGGACCTGGATGTTTTAGTGTCGCACGATCAATCGGCCGAGTGCGGAAAACTGTTGCGAGAAACGGGGTTCAGGCAAGTATATTCTCCTCCTTGGGCGCAGTATCCGGGCATTGAGGATTGGCTGGGTTTTGACCAAACGACAGGGAAATCTCTCCACATTCACCTCCACTACCGTTTGCTCGTAGGACGAAAGTTCGTCAAAGAAATCCATTTGCCGTGGGCAGAATATGTGTTGCGTACGAGAGTTATGGACCCCGCGACCGGCGTATATGTGGCAGATCCAAACATCGAGCTTATATTGCTCGCACTGCGAATAGGAATAAAAACGCGCTGGAGCACGTTGCTAATAGCCATGTTGTCGGGCCGCATGGTGATCCCAAAAAACATCCATGCCGAGATCTCATACCTTCTTCACCACTCCGAAGCCGAAAAAATAAAAATATGTTGCGAGACCTTCTTTAACTCTAAGAGCGCCGAGAAGGTCGTGGACGCTATTGAGTGTTTGCGTAAAAAGCACACGCCCCGACACATATTGCGTCTGATGATGCTTTCTCGGTCTATACTGGCCCGTTATCGGCGATTCTCACTATCGCGCGCATTTCTGCAGTACGTAGTGCGAACAGTGTGGTTGCGTAGCGCACGCATATTGAAACGGTTCGGAGCAAACATTCAAACGAAAAAAAACCTCGGTGCCGACAACGGACTCGTCATCGCTGTTCTTGGAGCCGATGGAGCGGGCAAGTCAACACTGGTATTGAAGATGCATGAATGGCTCTCATGGAAACTTGAGGCACGGGTACTTTATCTCGGGCGGCATTGGTTGTTTCGTATTCTAGAGCGCATACGACATGCCATAGAAAAAACCCCATCGGCACGCACAAATGCAACAAAGACAACCGGAAAAGGCCGCCAACGCTCGCTCATCCGCACGCTCGTTTCCGATATACGAAAACTGCTCAACGCCTACGGGCGGCATACCGCCGTGCAAAAAATGCTACGCTTCAAGAAACAAGGGTATGTCGTTGTGACAGATCGGTTCCCTCAAATGCAATTCTGCGGGATTAACGACAGCCCATCTATACAAGCCGGCTCTGCACACTCGCGTATTCACCACGTGTTCCGACGAATTGAATTGCGACTTTATAAACAGATGTGTGCGGTGCCTCCGGACATTGTCATCAAGTTGCATGTATCCGAAGAAACGGCTGTCACGCGAAAGCCGGATCACCATGCAAAAACCATAGCCGTAAAAGCTGACATTGTACGGCGCCTTGCCTTCACGAATTCCGTAGCCATTGACATAGACACCGATGGTGTTTCCGCTGACGAGGTCGCCTTACAAACAAAGGTGGCTTTGTGGAAACATGTTGCACATACAGTATGAAACCTTTGCTCGTTGAATGTATTGGCCTTCCCGGTTCCGGCAAAACAACTATCGCCGAGCAATCCTTGCGCGAACTGCATGCGCGCGGAATATCGGTGCGTGCAAATCGCTCACTTGAAAGAGAGGCGGGTGTACATGCACAAGAACATCGCGCCCGTAATGCACTCTGGCATATTGTGCGTAACCCGAAACTCATATTCTTACTCTCCGGCTTGTGCATGCGATTGCAAAACGCAATTTATGCATACAAATTGTTCCGCATATGCGTAATAACACATATGGATTTAGCAACAAAAGCCGACGTTATCTTATATGACCAAGGAGTTTATAATTTTTTACTGACAGCTGTCTCAAGAAATCAATTGAAATGCGTTGATGCCACTCGTATAGGTGAGTACCTTTCGAAATATCGCATTCCGACACCCAGCATACTCATACACATCAAGACCCCTGTGGATACTTCGTTTGAGCGTATGGTAAGCAGGGCAAAAACGCATCCATTGCAATCTGAAAGTGCAGAAGCATATCAAAGGATGGCGGAATCGTATGACACCTGCGCGCGAGAGTTGGTAAATAGATGCCGAAAGAAAAGCGCGTGCCGCTTCGCTACATTACATGGAGAAAAAAACAGCACGCTCACGGCACATGAGCTAACAGAGACAATCACCGAAGCGATGGTGACATATCATGGAAAAAGAACGTTCTCAATATTATTTTTGACAACAACATACAAGCTCTCGGGGGCCGAGAAAATGTTAGGTGTTCTCGCCGCACACCTGCACCGCAAAGGACATACCGTTTCTGTGGGTGTTTTGAAATCGGAGCACGGCGAGTTGGCAGAAAGGCTCGATCGCATCGGTATTAGCCACTTTTCTTTGGGTATTGATACGGTGTTTGGCGCATGGAAGCTTGTCTCGCTTGCACGCGCTGTGAAAAACATGCGCCCGGACATTGTGCAGTCGTTCTTATTTTTTGATAACGTTGCCGGGATCCTTTTAGGGAGGGCTCTGCGCGTGCCTGTCGTCATTGCAGGTATACGCAACGTAAACACAGAACAATCTGCGGTTCGTTCATTAGCCGAGCGTCTACTTCTTCCTCGCTCACACGCGATTGTCAGCAATACAAGTGCAGGAAAGGAATATTATGCAAGATCAATGCATATTCCCGGGGAACGCATGCACGTCGTTCATAATTGTATTGTCCCTTCAGCGGTCGTGCATACAACAAGGATGAAAGGTAATATGTGCGGAACAACCAGAACCATATTAGGTGTGCCAATCAACTCTGATGAATATGCGATATGCAGTATCGGGCGCTTAACAGAACAAAAGGGTCTTGAATTCCTTATCGAAGCGCTGGCAAAACTACATGCGGCAGAAATACGTGTCCACAGTTTCATTATTGGAGACGGGAAGCTTCGTCGCGAGCTAGTAGAACGCGCACGATCACGCGGCATTAGTACATATGTACACTTTGTTGGACACCTGCCGAACGCTGAGCAACACATTCTTCAGTTTGACGCGTATGTGTTGCCATCGTTGTGGGAAGGAATGCCAAATGCGGTTATGGAGGCTATGGCGCAAAAAATACCCGTTGTCGCGACGCGAGTGGGCGGTGTCCCCGAACTGCTTACGGATTCCGCGATGGGGCGCCTGGTCCCGCCAAAAGACATCGGCGCGCTTGCCGAGTCTATACGGAGCATCCTCACACAGGGACACACACAAAAAGAAAAGATGCTTGATGCCGCTTACAAGCACATCTCCACTTTCACAGAAGAGCGGATGGTAAACGCCTATGAGCGCCTGTACCTGAGCAAACTTCAGTAATTTCTACTCTTTCCCAAACGAGCCGGTAACACGGCGTCGCCATAACACAATCTGAGGCGCTACGTAAAAGCATACAAGTACCAATGGCGTTTGTAGATTGGATCTGATTTGCTTTCCTATCGTGTCCACTCTTATTTTTCCGCTACTAACAAAAAGGAGCATGACATTCGCGTACCACAAAAACGCAAGAATCGGGTTGAGGATAGTAGATTAATCGGCATCTTTTCTACCTGTATGTTCTTGAACCCCGCTCTAGTCAGGATGTCTTCCCATTCTGTAGAATTTCTTTTTTCTTTCCACTGTATGCGTCCCGACCCACGGAGGTACCAATAAATCCTGTATAAAGTAGCATAAACCGACTTTGGTTTGGATGCTTCCAAAATGCAAATATGCCCTCCGTCGTTTATAAGGCCCCAGACGGCAGATATGTCCCGAATGCATGAATTGTACCCCTCAACAGTCTTGTCGTATATGTGATGAAGAGTCTGTCTAAACAATACTATGTCATATGTGCATTCGGATGACTTCAAAAAATCTTCAAAAGTTTCATCTTGGAAGTTGACTCTATCTTCAAGCCCTAATTCGAGGACATACTTTCTCGCATCTCCGGCTTCCTTTCTGGATGTACCTGCATGATCAACGGCAGGTTCCACACCCACGCCATAATCAATAAAGCCGATGGCAGCAGCACAGGTCAAAAATAATCCTCCTCCACTCCCAATTTCGGCAACCATAGATACCCCCTCTTTCCCAATTAAATGTTTCAGTACATCAATTTCATATAAGAAAGAGCGAAGAGAGATATTTGCCTTCTTT
>Ga0326597_10005149_pt1 | contig 18226 bp, 19 predicted proteins | sample RVTome_12_FD_203789 | JGI IMG/M metagenome (GOLD analysis project Ga0326597, IMG submission 203789) | Soil microbial communities from uranium-contaminated site in the Upper Colorado River Basin, Wyoming, United States - RVT100D185 | ecosystem: Environmental > Terrestrial > Soil > Contaminated >... | reverse complement strand
AAAGGTGAACGAGCGCCCGACCCTGATCGTGCCGCCGTGCATCAACAAGTTCTATATTCTCGACCTGCAACCGAGTAATTCATTCGTCAAATACGCCGTCGAACAGGGACAGAACGTGTTTCTCGTTTCCTGGGTCAACGCGACCCCCGAACAGAGCCATCTGTCCTGGGACGACTATGTCGGCAACGGTGTACTGAAAGCCCTGGACGCAGTAAAAGAGATCTCCGGCTCGAATAAGGTCAATACCGTCGCCTGGTGTGTCGGTGGCACCCTACTGGCCAGCGCCCTGGCCGTGCTCACCGCGCGCAAGGACAGCAGTGTCGCGTCAGCGACCTTCCTGACGACGCTGACCGACTTCGAGGAACCCGGCGACCTGGGTGTCTTTATCGATAAAGACCAGATCGACAAGCTGTTGAAGAAAGTCCATTCCGAAGGGGTCCTGAATGGTCGTAATCTGTCCACCACCTTCAACATGCTGCGCTCCAATGACCTGATCTGGTCCTATGTTGTCAACAACTATCTCAAAGGGCAGGCCCCGGCGCCGTTCGACATTCTCTACTGGAACAGCGATCCGACCAATCTGCCAGCGTCCATGTATGATTTTTATATCAACAACATGTACCTGAACAATGCACTGGCCAAGCCCGGCGGGCTGACCATCTGCGGCGAGTCGATCGATCTGAGCAAAATCAAAGCGCCCTGTTACTTTTTGTCCTGCATCGAAGACCACATTGCCCCCTGGAAGAGCACCTTTACCGGCAGCGAACTCTTCAGCAACTGCGAGTTCGTGCTCGGCGCCAGCGGCCATATCGCCGGCGTGATCAATCCCGCGTCCAAGAACCGTCGCAACTACTGGACCGACGGCAAACAAGGCCAAGGGTCTGAGCATTGGCTGGAAACCGCTACCCGCCAGGAAGGCAGCTGGTGGCCCCACTGGTCCGCCTGGCTGCAAAAGCGCGGTGGCAAGCAGGTCGACGCGCCAGCCACCCTCGGCAGCAGCGGCTATCCGACCATCGAGCCGGCACCGGGTCGCTACGTGGCCACACGTCTCGACTGATCTGGATTCCCGATCCAGCAAAAAGGCGGACATCAGTCCGCCTTTTTTGTGCGTGACCAAAACGGCTAGTCGGCGCCGGTCGGCTACCCTAAAATGACGCCTCGCCATCAGGACCGATGCTCATGAATGCCACTATCGACTGGAAACATACGCTTGCTGCGTTATGGCGGCCGCGCGCCGCGCGCCTGCGTGGTGTGACTCACCTGGACCCCATCGATTTGACCCAACTGCTGGGGATTGAACGCCAGAAAAACGCGCTGTGCGCCAATACCGAACGGTTTCTGCAGGGCGTACCGGCCAACAACGTACTCCTGTGGGGCGCACGCGGTACCGGCAAGTCATCGCTGATCAAGGCCCTGCTGAACCGCTATGCCGCCGATGGCCTGCGCTTGGTGCAGATCGACCGCGACCAGCTGATCGAACTGCCGGAGATCATCGACAGCCTGCGCCAACAGCCCTACCGTTTCGTGATCTATACCGACGACCTCTCGTTCGAGCAGGGCGACCACAGCTACCGTGCGCTCAAAACCGTGCTAGAGGGCTCCATCGAACTCCCGCCCGAGAACGTGCTGGTGTATGCGACCTCCAACCGCCGCCATCTGTTGCCTGAACGGATGCAGGACAACCTCGACAGCCGCGTCACCGAAACCGAATTGCACTACGCCGACGCCATTGAAGAGAAGATTTCCCTGTCCGACCGCTTTGGTCTATGGCTCTCGTTTTACGCCATCAGCCAAGATACCTATCTAGAGATGATCGACGCGCTGTTCCCCGCACACCCCAATCGGGTGGAACTGCACCTGGCGGCCATCCGCTTCGCCACCGCCAAGGGCGCGCGCAGCGGGCGTACCGCGCGCCAGTTCTTCAACCATGGCGGATTGCCATCCCCGCCATCGGCATGATCCCGGCGACACCGACGCCCCGCCGACGCGCCCTGAAAGAAGTGCGGGAACTAGCCCACCTCGGCCTGCCGATCGTCGCCACCCAGCTCGCCCAGGCGGCGATGGGGATGGCCGACACGCTGATGGCCGGTCGCTACAGCGCCGACGACCTGGCGGGCGTAGCGATCGGCTCCAGCCTCTGGGTGCCGCTGCTGCTGCTGTTCACCGGCATATTAATGGCCACCATCCCACTGGTTTCCCAGGCCTTCGGCGCCGACGAGCGCCACCAGATCAACACGACACTACAACAGGGGAGCTGGCTGGCCCTGCTGCTGGGACTGCTCGGCGCTTGGGCACTGGCCCATGCCCCCCCCCTCTATCGCTGGCTGGAGGTGGATGCCGCCATGCTCCGCGTCGGTAGCGGCTATATCCAGGCCCTCGCCTGGGGTATGCCGGCCGCAGCGCTCTACACCCTGCTGCGCTGCGGCCAAGAAGCCCTGCACCAGACTCGCACCATTATGCTGATCAGCATCGCCGGCCTGTTGGTCAACATTCCGCTCAACTACCTCCTCATCTACGGCTATCTGGGATTGCCGGAGATGGGTGGCGTCGGCTGCGGCTGGGCCACAACCATCGCCCTCTGGGCGCAACTGGTACTGGCCACATTATTGACCGTCCGCAGCCCCCACTTTGCCCAGATTCGATTCTGGCGCCACTGGCAGGCGCCACGCCTGCGTGAACAGGCCGAGCTGCTCCGCATCGGCATCCCGATCGGGGTCGCCATATTTATTGAAGCCAGCATGTTTCTGCTGATCGCGCTCCTGCTGACCCCACTGGGAAGTGTGGTGGTATCGGGCCACCAAATCGCCTTTTCGGTGATCAGCGTGACCTTCATGATCCCCCTCAGCCTGTCGATGGCGATCTCGATTCGGGTTGGATTCACCCTCGGCCGCCGTGACCCTCGCGGTGCCCGCCGCGTCGCCACCACCGGACTGGCGCTGGGCGGTGCGATCGCGCTCATCACCGGCAGCCTGATGCTGTTGCTGGCGCGCACGATCGCCGGCGGGTACAGCAACGAACCCGAGGTGGTAGAACTGGCCACCGCGCTGCTGATCCTGGCGGCCATCTTCCAACTGTCCGATGTGATCCAGGTCTGTGCCGCCGGCGCGTTGCGCGGCTATAAAGACACCCGTTTTCCGCTCTATGGGGCCTTTATTGCCTACTGGCTGATCGGCCTGCCGGTCGGCTACAGCCTAGCGATGACGCCTCTATGGGGAGCGCCCATGGGCGCCCAGGGCTTCTGGATAGGCTTCATCAGCGGCCTGACTGTCGCGGCCACCGCGCTGACCATTCGCCTGCACCGCACCAGCCGCCAACGGGTACTCGCTGGCAACACCGCGCGCCAACTACACTGAGGCTAGGACTCGACAGGTGGCGGACGGGCATGCGGCTGCTGATCTATTTTCTGCTCTATTCCGGGCTGGCCGGCTGCGGCCGGGATACCCCGCAAGCGGTGCTGGATAACTATCTCGAACGGGTGGCTTCCACGCTGGAGCAACCGCTGCCGGAACTGATTACGGCGCGGGTTCAAGCGCTACCCGCGCGGCGCGAGCGGCGCCTGCCGGTGGTCGAAGTGCGCGCCGGCATACTGGACGCTCTCGATCTGGGCGATTGTGGCCTGTTACCGCTGATCGCCGAGCGCAACAGCATCCTTGGCAAGGTCAAACCCCCATCGGCCGTCATGCGCTATGAATTTCAATTCTTTGCGCTACTCGACGCCTGCTATCGTCGCGACCAGCGCAACCCCATCAATGAGCGGGAGTTTTCCATTTACCTGGCGGAGATCTACCGCACCAAGCGCAAAAACCTGTCCGCCATTGTCTGGAACGCGCTGTTCACCAGCGCCGAACTGGAGGCCAACCTATCCCTGGCCAAGGATCCGCTGCCATTGCTGGGCAACCCTGGCTACGGCGACAGTCTGCGCGCCCTGCAGGCGTTAGACCGCTATCGCCAGGCGGTACTGAGTCAACGTTCCGGCGCACCGTTCAGGGTTCCGCCAGCCAACCAGGACCTGGAAAACCACTACTTCGCCCTTTACCGCAGCACCTACGGCGGCCAGTTATTCAGCTCGTTGCGGCTACTGACCGCCAAACTCAATCAGGCGGCGACGCTGATCGATCGGACACTGGAACACCGCCCCTTCTGCCTCAGTGGGCGACCAACGCCCAAGGCACAGTACCTGAAAAATGTCTTCACCCAGTTCTACGCCGGCGAGGTACAGCCCTACCTGGCCATGGTCCATCGCCAGGGCGAGCCCTGGTTGACGCTGATGGCGCAGTTGGCGGCCCCTCTCGATGGCGAATCGGGTCCGCTGGACGACTATCGCCAGCGCATGCTCTCGACCACGGCGCCAGACAGCCTGTGGTCGCAGTACCAACGCTCACTCCAGCGTCACACCGAAAGCTGGCAGCGGGTGCTGCACCAGTGCGGCTTGATGCCGACGGCTAGCTGACCCGCAACGCCCCTACCGAACAGCGCCGGGAGCCGTTGCAAGGAGTGTCAGAAATAAAGAGGGGTGGCTGCGCGGCGAGCAATGCGACATCCAACGGGGGCGGCCTTGCCCCGTACAGGCATGGGAAGACACGCCGCCAACGCGGGTTCCCGAGGGGGGCAGATTCAGGACTGACTGAGATCCAGCCAGCGGTGCTCCACCGGTGAGCGATACCGTGCCAAGGCGTCCAGCAGGCGGCTCGGGTCATTATCGACAAGAATCATCTGCCGAATTTTGGGGCGCATCAGCCCCTGGTCCACGCTGTGATCCAGGAACTCGAACAACTTGTCGTAGTAGCCGTTGACGTTGAGGAAAGCGCAGGGTTTGAAATGGACACCGAGCTGGGCCCAGGAGATCATTTCAACGATCTCTTCCAGCGTACCGATACCGCCAGGCAACGCCACAAAGGCATCGGCGCCATCCGCCATGCGCTGCTTGCGCTCGCGCATGCTGCCGACCACCAGCTGTTGACTGAGCCCTGGGTGGGCCTGTTCCCACTGCACCAGCGCCTGGGGGATCACCCCCGTTACGCTCGCGCCACCCGCCAGTGCCGCATCGGCAACCGCCCCCATCAGGCCGTTACGAGCGCCACCGTAGATCAGGCTCAGGGAGCGTTGCGCCAAGGCCTGCCCGAAGCCTACGGCGGCGTCGGTGAAGGCGGGATCCAACCCGTCACCGGAACCGCAGTAGACGCAGACCGAACGCATCTTAGTTGGTGGGTTTATTGACCAGCTGCGCCAGCTTATTGCTCAGCCGCTCCTGACGCTGCTTCTCCTCCTGCTGCTGCAGCTGTTGCTGCTGCCGATCGCGGCGCTGCTGACGAATTTTCTTCAGCATCTCCTTGGCATGGGCTGCCTCCAGCTCCGACACCACACCAGCAGCATTGCCCTGCAGATCGACGCGTTCCGCGCCAAGCTGCATGCTCTTGTAATACAGCGGCGAACGAACATAGGACGCGAGGGCTCGTTTGATCTTGCCGGCAGGCAGTTTGCCATCCGCCACCAGATCCTCCTGAATGCCGATCTTGAGCGGGCGGACCTTGTCGCGGCTGAACGCCTTGGGATAGGTATCCGCGATCAGGGCGATGGCCGCTTGATTGGCAGAACGGTTCTTACTTTTTGGCACAGCAGTCTGGGCGTCGTCGGTCATAGTATTCATAGGGTATGGGATTCGTGAAAACGGAAAAGGGGTAACGTTACCCCTTGCGGATGACATAGTAATAACTCGCGGCATCCTGACGCTGAGCGATCAGCTCATGCCCAAGAAAAGCGCAAAATTTTGGAATATCGCGCTGTGTTGACGGATCGCTGGCAACAACCTCCAACACCTCTCCAACCGCGATATCTCGGACTTTATTGTGAAGCATCATCACCGGCTCCGGGCAGTACAGCCCCCTCGCATCCAGCTGATGATCCACTTGGTATTCGCTCATTCCAATCGGCCTCGCTCACAACGCGCCTATTCTGGCAGAAGCGGCCATGTGAAAAAAGCAGCAAACCGCTCTTTTCGTCGCTTATCCCATCGGGGCGTTCCGCGTTGCAGCGCCCCCTCCTGCCCTATACTGCTGAAAAACAGTCTAATACCGGAGGACGCCCAATGATCAAGGTGATGATTGAACGCCGCATAGCCGTGGATCTAGCGGAGCAATACCGCAACATCTCCGGGCGTGCGTTACAAACCGCAATGCAGAGCGATGGGTTTATCTCTGGCGAATCGCTGCGCGATGCCCGCGACGCCAACCACCGCTTTGTGTTTGCGACCTATCGCTCCCTGCTTGACTGGCAGAAGTGGTACAACAGCGAAGAACGGCGTGCGCAGATGGATATGCTTCGCCCGCTGCTACTGGATGATGAAAAAATCACCATCCTCGAGCACCTCTAATCCGCCCCTCAAGCCGGCCGGAGGTAGCCGGTTACCTCTTCGCGATCGTGGTAGAGCTGCTTGAAGTCGAGTTGATAATCACGACCACTGTGCGCCAGGACCTGTTCAATCCGCTCACGGCAGTCGCACACCGCCTGATAGCGCTTCTTCATCGGCAGTTTTAGATTGAATACGGTTCGTTGACACCAGCCTGCGGCAAACCACTGCGCCATGCGGTCGGCCACTTTGAGCGGGCTATCCGCCATGTCGCACACCATCCACTCCACCGGCCGCGTCGGCTCATAACGAAAGCCATCTTCACGCACATGTACGACCAGACCACTGTCCATCAGCGCCGGCTGCATCGGTCCGTTATCCACCGAAGTCACGCGCAGGTGACGGTTGACCAACTGCCAGGTCCAACCGCCCGGCGCGGCTCCGAGATCAACCGCCTTCATGCCGGGCTGCAGGCGCTCTTCCCGTTCACGCTCCGAGAGAAAATAGAGAAATGCCTCCTCCAGCTTCAACGTCGAGCGGCTAGGAGCACTGGCTGGGAAACGCAAACGTGGAATCCCGCGCTCGTGGGGTGAGCTATTGCGGGGCTGGCTAATGCCCAGATAAGCCGCATCGCCGCGTACAAAAAACAGGTGCAGCACGGGTAAGCGCCGGGTGCGTTTGGCACTCAAGCGCCCGGCGCGGCGAAACATCTGCGCGGCGGGTGACGTCATCTTGCGACATAGCACGGCCAGCGATTCAGCGTCGGCGCTATCGGGGGTCTCTACCCGAATTTCACCGCACAGGGGCAAACCATCGCTCAGCGCGAGTAACGGTGTCAGCCGGTCGACGCTCGACAACTGCGTCGGCGCCCCCACTGCCGCGAACCACTGTCGCGCGAAGATCAGCCGTGAAAAGGGCAACTGTTCCACCAGACTCAACGCGCCGCCATCCTGCTGTGCGACAAATTCCACCCAACCACTGCCGGCACTGGTTTTGACATAACCATACTGGCCACTCTCGGCCGCCAGATCGGTGATTTCCGCCGCGCACTCTGCCTCAAAACCCGGCCGACAAAGCAGTATCAAGTGTTTCATAAACGACGCCAACGCTAAAAACGCGACAGTATAAACGGATTGTTAATGCAGCGGCGGCGTTTTGCCCCTGCGCGGGCAATTCTGCCCCAAACAGATCAATTGAGAGGGCATTACCGGGCCTAATCTGAGCATACAGGCCCCCAAAACCTCCGCTGCACAGCGCGGGGGAAGGAAAATCACCACACAGACACATCCTTTGATATAAAGCAATTTGCCTACATCACCACCGATGTTACCATTGATCAACTTCTACGGCAGAGCGGTTGGGTCGGCGGGAACCACCCCAACGACCCACGCATCTCGACTACAAAAACAGGACTCTGGATGGATACCCCTATCACTACTGATCGCGTTAAAAAGAAGCGCGGCTCCCAGCACGTGGCGTGTGACGACTGCGGCCTCTTTCCCTTGTGCAACCCCATCGACATCGGCGGCCGTGAATTCAGCATGGCTGAGGAGTTCGTCGAACGCCGTCAACCGCTGGCCGCGGGGGACCATCTGTTCCGTGAAGGGGAGCCCTTTAACGCGCTTTACGCCGTAACCTCGGGCGCCCTTAAACTGACCAATCTCACTGAAGATGGACAGGAACTGGTGGTCGGCTTTGCGCTGGCCGGTGAGACCGTCGGACAGACAGGCATCTATCCGCAGCGCTACCCCTGCAGCGCGGTGGCGCTGGAGGACAGCCATGTCTGCGAACTGCCCTACGGCAACCTCAGGGAGACCGCCAATCAGGTGCCCGCCCTGTCGCAAAACTTTCAACAGATGATGCAGAAAGAGAATTTTGACCTGCATCGCCAGTTTGCCATGTTGATGGCCCGCAAGAACGCCGAACAACGCCTGTCAGCGTTTCTGCTCAATCTGTCGATGCGACTGGATGAGCGCGGCTATTCCGGCCATGAATTCCAGCTGCCCATGTCGCGCGACGATATCGCCAACTTCCTTGGACTGCGCAAAGAAACCCTAAGCCGCCTGTTCACCAAGCTGCATCAAACCGGGGCTATTGCCGTACGCGGCAAGCATATCCGCATGCTGGATATGGACGCCCTGCGTGACGCCTCCGGCCTCCCCCGCCATATCGCCTGAGCTAGCGGTCGGGTGTTGATCCAGTCAACACCCGGTCCGGCCCAACCCGTTGATGGCTAACACCTGGTTACCCTACATCACCGCATTCACCGTCGGCCTGGTTGGCGGTGTGCATTGCCTCGGCATGTGCGGTGGCATCGTCGGCGCATTGAGTTACCAACTACCCGGTCCGCGCTCTAACGGCCGCCAACTGCTCTACCAGTTGGCCTATAATCTCGGTCGTATCAGCAGTTATGTGGCCGCCGGGGCGCTGATGGGGGGCCTGGGAGTACTGCTGGTTAGCTGGCTTCCGTTGCAGACCGCGCAGAAGATTCTGCTGTTTATCGCCGGCCTGTTTATGATCCTGCTCGGCTGCTATCTAACCGGCTGGTGGATGGCGCTGAATCGCGTCGAGGCGGCCGGACGACTGCTGTGGAAACGGATCGAGCCGATCGGCAAGCGGCTGCTGCCACCCACCTCTCCCTACCACGCATTCGGGCTCGGATTGGTCTGGGGGTGGCTACCCTGCGGGCTGGTCTACAGCATGCTAATCCAGGCCGTCAGCAGCGGCGGGGTCGCTTCCGGCGCCGCCATTATGCTGGCATTTGCCCTCGGCACGCTCCCCAACCTGATCCTGCTGGGGATGCTGGCAGGCGCGGCGGCGCGCCTGATCCGCTCCCTATGGGCGAAGCGCATCGCGGGTATCACCGTGATCGGCTTCGGTATCGTCACCCTCCTGCGGCTCGTCTGAATCCAGCCGGACCACCTGATGATTGGGGTACTGGCGAAACAGCGACGCCGGAATACGGCCGTGACTGGCCTGATGCAAGCCATCCGACTCCATCACGATCAGCACCAGCACCGTCACCATGGTCGGCAACAGCCCCACCCCACCGGACAACGCCATCACCACAACACGCGGCATTCCCAGATAGCTGTAACCCACCCAGCCCCCCACGAACACTAGGCAGCAGAGACCGATCACCAGCAACAACACCTTGCTGCGCTTGGCCGCCAGCTGCCAGTGGCACATCTCAAACCAGTCATAACGATCACGGGCACGGCGCGCCCGCCACAGGGTGTACAGCAGAGTCGACAGCGACACCATCGGTACGACCAGCAGGGGCTGCCAGAAACTCCCCGCCATCCCCAGTGCCGCCACAAACCAGAGGATGTGATTGCCGATCAGGTTGGTCAAAAACAGCTCGTGGGGAAACTTGGCGCGGTGAATCTGAGCCGCGGGTATATCGAACTGCATAACAACTATCCTTTTGCTTTAAAAACGAAAACCGTTTCAACGCCGGGATCGGTTGGTTAGAATGACCAACCACAACGATCGACGCCGATCGGCACACAATTATCCAACCACCAAGGACTCTGATGGACCGCAAAATCATCCTATCCATGCTCGCCATCATCGGACTGGTGCTGGCCGCCGCCATCTTGCTGCCCGGCGGACGCTCCGCGGACCCGGCCCCCAAACTGCCGTGGCAGATCACCCCCAGCGCAGACGGTAGCGTACGCGTCTTCGGCATAACACTCGGCCAAACGACGCTGGCCGAGGCGCAACAGATTCTTGGTGCCGGCGGCGAGTTGACCCTATTCCGCTCCCCAAACACCAGCTACGCCGCCGAAGCTTACTTCCAGCGGGCCGCGCTCAGCGGCTTACGCGCAGACTTTATCCTGTCCCTGGTGCTGGATGATGAAACCGGGGCCGCCATGTTTGAGCGAGGGCTGCGGGTCAGCAAGCTACCGAGCGGTACCCACAAGGTCCAATTGAGCGACGCCGACCGGCAGCGACTGGGGCAAACCCCGATCTCACACCTGACCTACCTCCCGGCAACCAACCTGGAGCCGGAACTGATCCGTCGTCAGTTCGGCACGCCGTCACAGGTGCTGACCGAAGCCGCAGGGATCGAGCACTGGCTCTACCCCGAACGGGGCCTGGACATCGCCGTCAATCCAGACGGCAAAGAGGTGATGCAATACCTGCAACCCGCCCATTTCGATCAGGCCATCGCCCCGTTGCGTCAGGATTCCGCGCCGCGCTAGGAATCGGAACGACTTTCCGGCGAGCTGTCCGGCTTCGCAGGAGGCTCGTCGAGGTCCTCATCCATCAAGATACGGTGGGCTTCGCCTTCCAAGTCTTCAAACTGACCACTGCGTGCCGCCCAGAAAAAAATCGCGACGGCCACCAACCCCATCAAAATCATGCCTGGTATCAGGCCATAGATCACATCCATAACAGCTCCTCCCCTGTCGCCCGATTATCCCACGGTGGCACTCGGACAACACCGAATCATTCAAATATTCGCCGTATTCTGGCGGCGTTGCCGATCACCAGCAGCGAACTGATCGGCATGGTCACCGCCGCCATCAGCGGCGTCACCTCCCCCATCATCGCCAGCGGCACCAGGATCAGGTTATAGGCAATGGAAAGCCCAATATTCTGCCGAATGGTGCGCAGGGTTCGCCGCGCCAGCGCCGATGCGAGATAAACCTTATCCAGCTCGCTGCTTAGCAGCACGATATCGGCGCTGGCGATGGACACGTCGGTTCCCGACCCCAGCGCCACTCCCACATCGGCACGCACCAGCGCCGGCGCGTCGTTAACGCCGTCGCCGACCATCACCACCCGTCGGCCTTCGGCCTGCAATCGCGCGATAACCTGGTCCTTGTCTTGCGGCAACACTTCGGCGAACACCTCCATGCCGCCCAACTGGCGGGCGATCGCTTCGACCGTCGAGCGCCGATCACCACTCAACAGGGTCAGCCGCATGCCGTCGGCCCGCAGTCGAGCCACCAGCGCCGCGGCCTCAGGGCGCAAGCTATCCGCTAGCTCAAAGACCGCGCGCTGCACACCATCGGCGGCGTAACACACAAAACCGCCCCCCGCCTCGATCAAGCGGTCAATATGCTGCTGCTGGGCGGGCGAGACCACCACCGCGTGCTGCGCCATCCAGGCACAGGTACCGATAAGCACCTCCGCCCCCTCGACCACGGCGCGCACCCCAAGACCCGGGGTCGATTCAAACTCGTGCGCGCGCGGCAACGCCAGCTCGCCGGCGGCCGCCACCAGCGCGCGCGCAGCGGGGTGCTCCGACAGATGCTCCACCGCCGCGGCGGAGCGCAGTACCTCAGTGCAGGCTACGGAGTGCGGCGTCCCGACCCGCCATTCCTCCTGCTCCAGATAGATCCCGTTAAGGGTCAGCTTGCCCTGGGTGAGGGTACCGGTCTTATCGAACACGAAATCGGTGATCGTCGACAACGTCTCCAGCACCTCGCCATTCTTGACCAGTACGCCGTATTTAGCCCCGGTGCCGGAAGCCACCGCAATGGACATGGGGGTCGCCATACCGAAGGCGCAGGGACAGGTAATGATCAGCACTGCCGTCGCCGCCATCAGCGCGAACTCAACACTCTGGTGCATCCAGTAAAGAAATGTCAGCGAAGCCAGTGACAGGGTCACCGTCACGAACCAGGGCACGATACGATCGGCGATGGTCTGGATAGGAGCCTTACTGGATTGCGCATCCTCGACCAGCTGAATGATGCGCCCCAGCGCCGTGTCCTTGAGCAATCCGGTCACGGCAATGACCAAATGGCCATTACCATTGATCGTCCCCGCGCAGACGGCGGCGCCCACCGTCTTGCTCACCGGTTCGGCCTCGCCGGTCAGCATCGATTCGTCGATCCGACTCTGCCCCGCAGTCACCACACCATCCACCGGAACCCGCTCACCGGGGCGCAACACCACCCGTTCATCAATCTGCAGTGAGCGCACCGGTACGCGCTCTTCGCTGCCGTTCGCCGCCTGACGCATAGCCACACGGGGCTGCAGCTCGAGCAGTCGCTGAGTCGCCGCCAACGCCTGGCGCTTGGACATCGCCTCGAGGTAGCGCCCCACTAGGATCACAAACAGGAAATTTACGACGGTATCGAAGTACACCTCACCACTAGCGCTGCCGGAAACGGTGACGTAGGCGGAATAGCTGTAGGTGATGGTAGCGCCGATGGCGATCGGCAGATCCATGCTCGGGCGCAGATTGCGCAGGCCGTTCCAGGCACCCCTGAAGAAGGGATAGCCCGAATAGAGCAACACCGGCGTCGCCAGCGCCATGCCGATGCCATGGAACAAGCCACGAAATTCACCCGCATCGGCACCGCTGTAGAGCGCGATGGAGATCCACATCAGGTTCATCATGCCAAAAGCCGCAAAGCCCATGCGATAGAGCAGGTGGCGATTCTGGCGTTTTAAACTGTCCTCCGCCTTGTCCGGGTCGAACGGCACCGCCGCATAGCCGAGCACACCGAGGTGTTGCAGCAGCTGTGAAAGCTGGATGCGGTCATTATCCCAGCGCACCTTCAGCTTACGACCGCTCAGGTTGACCCGCGCTTCCTGGACGCCGGGTTTGCCACGCAGGCTATTCTCAATCAGCCACACGCAGGCGGCGCAATGGACTCCCTCAACCAGCAGCTGGATTTCACGCTCCGTAGCCAATGATGCGACGAACTCTTCCTGCACCGCATCCATATCATACAGCGCCAGTTCGGCCGGCAGATCCGGCGGCGGCGCCAGGGCATCGCCGGACTGAATCCGCTGATAAAAGCCTTCCAGCCCGGCGTCATAGATCGCCTCGCACACCGCTTCGCACCCCTTGCAGCAAAAGGTGCGCTCACGCCCGGCGACCGGTTTGAATACAACTTCAGCGGCAATGGGTAGCTGGCAATGGTAACAACAGGGAAGCTCGGTGGTGGCAGTCCCGGTGATTACCTGCAGATCAGACGCCCGTTGCATGCGGCTCAGTCGGCCACCTGAATCCGCCGGGCAGCACTGTGTTCGATCCCATCTTTCTCGACGGTGACCAACAGATCCCAGTTACCCGGCAGGGGAAAGGTCACTTCGGCGCGATAACTACCGCTGCTCAACGCCGTCATCGGAGTGGCAAAATCATACTTGGCATCGGTGGGTCGATAGGCGAAAACCGTGACCTTGTCCGGGTTCAACACCTCATGACCACCCGAACGGGTTACCAATTCAAAGATGGCCGGTGTGGCCCGCTTGATCCGATCCGCCACGGTGAGTTCAAGCTGCCAGTCCGGCGCATTGGCCCGCCGCTGCAGCATATGCTTCTCATAGTCCTGCCCGCGTTCGTAATAGTTGTCCACAACCAATCCCGGATTACTCGACATGGCCAGATAGATAAAGACGCCATTGGCAGCAAAGAAAGCAGCCAACAGTGCACCCCAGATAACCAGGGTAGGGTTTTTAAACAGGGAACCTGACTTGCTCATGCCTTCACTCTCGCTACGACCGAAATTGCGCTTAATCCGGTATAAGACAGTTTGATAACAGGGTGATGCTCGGTGACATCACCTTGACCGAAAGCCGATTCGAGCCCTTGAATTTAGCGAGAGGGGTCTTTCCTCCCTATTCGGGGGCAACTTTTAAATCGGCGCCAATACCTGATTCATGGTCGGGTTAAGCGCTATTGCCCGGGACCGATAAACACACTGTCGCGCACACTGCTGAAGCGTTGTCCCTTGTATTCGGTGCTGGCGGAGAATCGAACCGGGACCGACTCGGCAACCAGGTGCTCGGGCTGCACCCGCACAAAGACCGTACGCGCGTTGACCTGGCCATGTTTCGCCAGCAACGGCTCTTCGGCACCAACCAACTGCAAACCTTCGGGGCCGGATACACTGATATGTATCAGTGTGTCGGCATTCATCTTGTTAAGCAGTTTGAGGGTGTATTTGTTCTGAATCGAGCCATCGCTCTGTAAAATAAACAGCGGCTGCCGGTCATGAATAACCTTCAACTCGACCGCATCCAGAGTGCTCAATCCATACAGAATTCCCGCCAGTGCGATGGTCAGGATACCGGTATAGACCCAGATCCGCGGACGCTTGAGCATCGGCACCGACTCACCACCCTCCAACACATCCAGCGATTCGTAGCGGATCAAGCCGGTCGGCCGCCCCACTTTCTCCATCACTGCGTCACAGGCATCAATGCAGAGAGCGCAGGTGATGCAGCCCTCCTGCTGACCGTTGCGGATATCCACCCCGGTGGGACATACTGCCACACACTGGTTGCAATCGATGCAGTCACCGCTGGTACGCTGCTCCTCAGACTGCCCCTTCTTGACCCGACCACGGGGCTCGCCACGATTGAAGTCGTAGGTGGGCAATACGGTGGTACTGTCGATCATTACTCCCTGGATACGCGCATAGGGACAGAGCCAAAAACAGGCTTGTTCGCGCATAAAACCGGCCAAGATATAAGTACCGGCAAAAAACATCAGCATGAAAACCAGCGCGACAATGCCCAACTGCAGCGAAAAGATGTCGGCCCACAATTGAAAAGCGTCGTTGAACCAGGCGACGAAACTGATGCCCGTAACTAGCGCCACCAACAGCCACAGGGCGTGCTTGGTTGTCTTGATGCGGACTTTGGATAAGCTCCAGGGCGCCTCGGCCAGCTTACGGCGCTTTTGCGGCGCCCCCTCCAACTTTTCCTCGATCCAGGTGTAGATGTCGGTCCAGACGGTCTGAAAACAGAAAAAACCACACCATACGCGTCCGGCGACGGCGGTAACCACCGCCAGCAGAATGGCGAAGAACAACAGCAGCAACGCCAGCATCCAGAAGTCTTGCGGCAGCACCGTAGCGCCAAACAGATGAAACTGGCGATTGGGTATATCGAACAGCACCGCCTGCCGATCATCCCAGCGCATATAGGGGCCCAAGAAAAACAGTAGCCAGAAACCGTTGGCCCACCATTTCAGGGAGCGCCACTTCCCGCCCATCCGCTTGGCATGAATCGTCTCTTCGCCGGTATTGACATGCCAGTGTCCCGCCTCGGCGTAGAGGTCATCCACCGTCGTTGTGGGTATCTGATTTTCGGACGCGCTCACCACCACTCTCCTTCTCTGTACGATTCGACCACCCTGGCGAAGCAAAGCTTGGCTTGAATCGTTAGCGGGCACGCCATAGCCGCGCTATGGACGGGCCGAATTTAACCATCGGTTACCTTGTCCAGCGCCCGCCCGCAAAGCCGGGGGTGCTGCCAGTCATTCTGCGCCAACCATCAACCAACGGCGGGTCTACAGTCTGTAGGACCCGAGCTTGTGCCAATGGGTCCCACAACTCAGTAACTTTACTCACATTGAGCACGCGGACTCAACATTGATCATTACTAATTTAACAGCCAGCCAACTCACCGAGCCGCTACCCAAATGCCGCACGCCATGAGACAGCAAAAAGGGGGCTGACAGCCCCCTGCTTACCTTGCTTACCGTCTAGTACCAACAGCGGGCACTCATCACGGCCTTCCCCCTGCAGTTAGCAGCCGCCACCAATGCAGCGGCATTAACCGGCGGGAGCAGGGTGGTCGTTACTGACCACCGCCAAGGCTATAGACGTAGACCGCCAATTTTTTGATGTCGTTGCTTTTCAGTCGATCCTTGAACGCCGGCATGATCGCCTGACGCGTTTCCGGATCAGAGGGATCATTGACCCCGTGGCGAATGGTATAAGCCGCTCCGGCTACCCGATCCGCCTCATTAAAGCGCCAGATCGCGTCGACTAGATTGGCCGATCCCAACATCTGCAGACCTTTGCCATCCTGACCGTGGCAGCCAAAACAGCCTTTGTCTTTGAACAGCTGCGTGCTGGACGCATCGCCATTGCCCTGGGACCAACCGACGATCGACTCGGCTAAACCGCTGATCTCCTGATCAGACAGCATTTTACCGTGCGCGATCATCATGCCGCGACGCCCATTGCGCAGCGTTTGCTCGATGGTTTCGATGCTGCCACCGTACAACCAGTCATCGTCCGCCAAGACCGGGAAGCCGGGGTTACCCTGGCCGGAGGATCCGTGGCAAGCGGCACAGTTGTCACCAAACAGCACCCGCGCCGACGCGATGGCATAGGTGGTCAATCCGTCATCAGCCAGTATTTCCTTGGGAGTCATACCTTCGATACGGGTTTCAAACTGGGCGCGAACCGCCGTAATCTCACCGACCGCCTCCTGATATTCACCCACCATGGTCCAGCCCAAAACACCCTTGGTGCTGTCCTCAGCCAGGGGGATAAAGGGGTAGAGGATGCCGTAACCGACAAACCAAGCGATGGACAGCCAGAGGCCATTCATCCACCAACGGGGAATCGGGTTATTCAGCTCGCGAATATTGCCGTCCCAGATATGCCCGGTATTGTTTTCCCCCGGGAATGGATTTTTTTCATCCGCCATTTTTCTCTCCGCGTTCAAGCTGCTCATCGTCATCAAGGAGATATTTACGCTGTTCCAGCGTCTCCTTATTAGCAGGGCGATAAGCGTAGACGTATGCAATTACCATCAGGATGAAGATGACCACCGTCAGGATCGTACCGACCCAGTCCGTGGCGGTCATCGCCGCCCAATCGGTGCTGAAGTATTCCTTCAAGCTACTCACGGTAAACCTTGTTATCGTCCAGTACGGCCATGGTACCCAGCACCTGAAGGAAGGCGACCATCGCGTCCTCTTCAGATTTGCCTTCTACCGCGGCCGCTCCGGCAGCGATATCGGCATCGGTGTAGGGAACCCCCAACGTCTGCATACCCTTCATATTGCTCTGGATCGTGGCACCGTCCACCTTGGCGTGCTGCAGCCAGGGGTAGTTGGGCATGACCGACTCGGGCACCAGCGAGCGCGGCGCGCGCAGGTGCTTGCGCTGCCAATCGTCGGAGTACTTGCCACCGACCCGGGCCAGGTCCGGACCGGTGCGCTTGGAGCCCCACTGGAACGGGTGGTCGTACATGGATTCCGACGCCAGCGAGTAATGCCCGTAACGCTCCTTCTCATCACGGAACGGACGGATCATCTGCGAATGACACAGGTAACAGCCTTCGCGGATATAGATATCGCGGCCCGCCAGTTCCAGGGCGGTGTAGGGGCGAATCCCATCACCGGTCTTCCAGTCGCTCAGCGACTGACCAGGCTGACGCTGCCACAGAATTTCCGGCGCACTGCTCTTGTGCTCCATGGTCTTGTCGATCGTGAACAACGGCACGATCTCGACGATCCCCCCTACGGACACGGCGATCGCGATTCCGAGCACCAGCGCCCAGATATTGACCTCCATCCACTCCTGGAGATTTTTCGGTTTGCTAGTTGTAGCCATTTCCGTACCCCCCCCTTAAGCGCCAACGGCTGCAGTCTGAGCCTGACGCACACTACCTTCGGCAGCAGACTTCTTCACCGTCATCAGCACGTTGAAGAGCATGATGGCCGCACCAGTGAGGAACACCGCCCCACCCACTGCGCGCATGGCGTAGTAGGGATGCATCGCTTCGACGGATTCGGCGAAGGTATAGACCAGGGTGCCGTACTCATCGTAAGCACGCCACATCAGCCCCTGCATGATGCCGGATACCCACATGGCAACGATGTAGATCACGGTACCGATGGTGAAGCACCAGAAATGCACATTCACCAGACGGGTAGAGTACATCTCGGTATGGAAGCAGCGCGTGATCAGGTGATACAACGCACCGGCACCCACCATTGCCACCCAACCCAGAGCACCAGAATGCACGTGGCCAATGGTCCAGTCGGTGTAGTGGGACAATGCATTCACTGTCTTGATCGACATGACCGGTCCTTCGAAGGTGGACATGGCGTAGAAGGCCAGCGACATGATCAGGAAGCGCAGCGTGTAATCAGTACGCAACTTA
>Ga0326597_10005148_pt1 | contig 18227 bp, 15 predicted proteins | sample RVTome_12_FD_203789 | JGI IMG/M metagenome (GOLD analysis project Ga0326597, IMG submission 203789) | Soil microbial communities from uranium-contaminated site in the Upper Colorado River Basin, Wyoming, United States - RVT100D185 | ecosystem: Environmental > Terrestrial > Soil > Contaminated >... | reverse complement strand
CCACCGGCTGCTGTGGCGCTCGACGCAGCCGGCCAGCTTGCGGTGGCGGGCGATGCGCTCCTCGAGGCTCATGGTGAGGGCCCGCTGGATGCCGTCGGCCACGTCCTCGGGGTGGTAGGGGTTCACCAGGATGGCGTCGCGCAGTTCCTCCGAGGCGCCGGTGAAGCGGCTGAGGACGAGGGCGCCCGGCTTCTCGGGGTCCTGGGCGGCGACGAACTCCTTGGCGACGAGGTTCATCCCGTCGCGCAGGGGGGTGACGAGGCAGACGTGGGCCTCGCGGTAGAACTGGGCCAGGCGGGCCTGGGGGTAGGAGCGGTAGAGGTAGCGCACGGGGACCCAGTTGTGCTCGGCGTACTCCCCGTTCACCCGCCCCACCAGGGCGTCCACGGTGCGCTTCTGCTCCATGTACTCCGTCACCCGGGTGCGCGAGGGGGCGCAGATCTGGTAGAGCGAGGCCTTCCCGCGCCACTGGGGATGCGAGCGGAGCAGGCTCTCGAAGGCGAGGATGCGGTTGGGGATGCCCTTGGTGTAGTCGAGCCGGTCCACGCCCAGGATGACCTGGCAGCCGCCGGCCTCCTCCCAGAGGCTTCGGTGGCGCCGGCCCCCGCCGCCCATCTCGCGGGATGGGCCGCGGAAGCGGGCGGGGTCCACCCCGATGGGGAAGATGCCCACGCGCTGGCGCCGCCCCGAGGCCGAGAGGGAGGAGCCGTCCCACGAGGCGCCGATGAGCCGCTCGGCCGCGTAGACGTAATTGTCGCGGTAGGTGCGGGTGTGGAACCCGGCGAGGTCGTAGTCCAGCATCGCCTCGAGGAACTCCTCGGGCCGGGGGAGGATCTGCCAAGTGTCGTGCGCGGGGAAAGGGGTGTGGAGGAAGAAGCCGATGCGGCCCTGGTGGCCCAGGCGCCGGAGCTCCCGCCCCAGCAGGAACAGGTGGTAGTCGTGCACCCAGACCGTCTCGCCGCCAGAGAGGTATTCCGCGAGGCGCCGGGCGAAGCGGGCGTTCACCTGGGCGTAGGCCCGCTCCTCCTGCCGGTTCAGGCGTACCCGGCCCTGGAAGGAGTGCATCAGGGGCCAGACGGCGCGGTTGCAGAAGCCGTTGTAGTAGAGGTCCACCTCCCGCTCGTTCAGGTCGATGCCGACGATGCGGCTGCCGTTCATCTCCCACGTGAGGGGGGCGCCGTGCTCGGGGCCCGTGCGTCCGCTCCAGCCGAGCCACAGTCCGCCGCCCGACATCTCCAGCGCCGAGAGGAGCGCCGAAACCAGGCCCCCCACCTCCTGGGCGCGGGCGCCCGCCTGGTCGGGGCGGGGCGGCAGGCGGTTCGAGACGATGGCGAGCTTGCTCAATGGGAATCCCCCGTGGACGGGCGGCGCGGCCGCGAAAGAGGGCCTGGGGCCGGGCGATCTCCTTCTCCGTGTTCGGGCGGCGGCGCCGGCGGAAGGGCGCCGGCGGACGTGCCTGCGGGCTGGAAACCTGGATAGGCTGTGGTTCCGGCGTTCAGGGTTTTGCAGGCGTCACGGGGGCATTCTGGCACAGGCGCCGTCCCCTGCCAAGCCGCCGCCGGCCCGGAGGGCGCGGGGGGGCGCGGTGGTTTGACGGGGCGGAGGCTCTTTGTTAGCGTCCCCGCACCGGAGCGCCCTCCGGTCCCGCCTCAGCCCTTCGGAGGTCCCGTTCGATGGCATCCGCGCTCGCCCAGGCCGATCCCCAGGTGTACGCCGCGATGGAGAACGAGAAGCGCCGCCAGGCGGACGAGCTCGAGCTCATCGCCTCGGAGAACTACGTGAGCGCGGCGGTGATGGAGGCGGCCGGGGGCGTGATGACCAACAAGTACGCCGAAGGCCTGCCCGGGAAGCGCTATTACGGCGGATGCGAGTACGTGGACGTGGCCGAGGCCCTCGCCATCGAGCGGGCCAAGGCGCTTTTCAAGATGGACCACGCCTGCGTCCAGCCCCACAGCGGCGCCCAGGCCAACGCCGCCGTCTACTACGGGCTGCTCGAGCCGGGCGACACCATCCTCGGCATGAACCTCTCCCACGGCGGCCACCTCACCCACGGCCACCCCGTCACCTTCTCGGGGCGCTGGTTCAAGGTGGTGGCCTACGGGGTGGACCCGGAGAACCAGGTCATCGACTTCGGGGAGGTCGAGCGCCAGGCGAGGGAGCACCGCCCGAAGATCATCGTCGTCGGCGCGAGCGCCTACCCGCGCCACATCGACTACGCGCGCTTCCGCGCCGTCGCGGACGAGGTGGGGGCCGTGGTCATGGCCGACATCGCGCACGTGGCGGGGCTCATCGCCGGGGGCGTCCACCCGAGCCCCGCCGGGCACTGCCAGATCGTGACCACCACCACCCACAAGACCCTGCGCGGGCCCCGGGGCGGCTTGGTGCTCTGCGACGCGGACTACGCCGAGAAGATGGACAAGGCCATCTTCCCCGGCCTCCAGGGCGGCCCCCTCATGCACGTGATCGCGGCCAAGGCGGTGGCCCTGCAGGAAGCCGCCGGCGAGGAGTTCCGCCGCTACGCCGTCCAGATCGTGAAGAACGCCAAGGCCCTCGCCGCGGCGCTCATGAGGCGCGGCCTGAGGCTCGTCTCGGGCGGCACGGACAACCACCTGATGCTCGTCGACCTGCGCGAGGCGGGCTTCAGCGGGAAGAAGGCCGAGGGGGCGCTCGGCAAGGCCGGGATCACCGTGAACAAGAACGCCGTCCCCTACGACACGCGCAAGCCCATGCTCACCAGCGGCCTCCGCATCGGGACGCCGGCCCTGACCTCGCGCAAGATGAGGGAAGGGGAGATGGAGGTCATCGGCGGCTGGATCGCCGACGCCCTCGCCGGCGTGGAGAACGAGGAGAAGCTCGCCTCCATCCGCCGGGACGTGCGCGAGCTGTGCGCCCGCTTCCCGATGGGCCCCGGGGGCGCCCGGCCCGAGTAGGGTTACTGCACCACCCCCGCGCTCCTGGCGGCCTAGAGCCTCAGGCACTCCTTCGCCTGCCTCGCCAGGTCCTCGCGGAAGTCGGGGTGGGCGAGCTGGATGAGCCGCTTCGCCCGCTCGCGGATGTTCAGGCCGAAGAGCTGGACGTGCCCGTACTCCGTGACGACGTAGTGCACGTGCGCCCGCGTCGTGACGACCCCGGCTCCCTGGTCGAGCATGGGCACGATGCGGGATACCTTCCCTCCCAGCGCGGTGGATCGGACGGCGATGATGGGCTTGCCGGCCTTGGACCGCGCCGCCCCCCGGATGAAGTCCACCTGCCCGCCGAAGCCGGAGTAGATGCGGGTGCCGATGGAGTCCGCGCATACCTGCCCGGTCAGGTCGATCTGGAGGGCGGAGTTCACCGCCACCATCTTGTCGTTCCGGGCGATGACGTAGGGGTCGTTCGTGTAGTCGACGGGGTGGAGCTCGAAGAAGGGGTTGTCGTTCGCGTACTCGTAGAGCGTCCCGGTTCCGTAGATGAAGGTGCCGATCACCTTCCGCATGTGGATGCTCTTGCAGGCCCCGGTCACGATGCCCTTCTCGATGGCGTTCATCATCCCGTCCGAGATCATCTCGGTGTGGATGCCGAGGTCGCGCTTCCCCTCCAGGGACATCCAGACCGCGTCCGGGATGCGGCCGATGCCCATCTGGAGGGTGGAGCCGTCCTCGATGAGGCCGGCGATGACCCGCCCGATCTTGAGGTCGACCTCGTCCGGGGGCTCCGCCTGGAGCTGGGGCAGGGGGTCCGACACCTCCACGACCTTGTGCGCCTGGGAGACGTGGATGAAGGTGTCCCCCAGCACGCGCGGCATCTGATCGTTGACCTCGAGCACCAGGATCTTGGCCGCCTCCGCCGCCGCCTTGCTGGCGATGACCTCGGCCCCGAGGGAGCAGAAGCCGTGGATGTCCGGCGGGGAGACGGAGAGGTAGGCGACGTCCAGTGGGAGGTAGCGGTCGCGGAAGAGCTTCGGGATCTCGTAGAGGAAGACCGGGATGTAGGCCGCGCGCCCCTCGTTGACCGCCTGCCGGTCGCTCGGGCCCACGAAGAGCGACTCGTGGCGGAAGTGCTTCTCCATGCCCTGGAGGGAGAGGGGGTCCTTTCCGACCAGGAGGACGTGGTGGACGACCACGTCCCGGAGCTCCGACTTCCGGTCCGCGAGCGCGTGCAGGATGGCGACGGGCGAGGAGGCGTTCCCGGAGATGTAGATCCGGTCGCCGCTTCTCACCACGGAGGCGGCGTCGGCCGGGGTCGTCAGCTTCCCCTGGTAGTCCTTTTGCCAGGTCATCGCCGTTCATCCTCGAATGGCGCCCGTTTCGTTTCGGCCACACCCATCCGCTCGAGCTGGTGGAGTACGGCGAGCAGGCGCGCGTCGCTGAACGGGGCGCCCATGAGCTGCGCCCCGATGGGAAGGCCCCCGCGGCTGAAGCCGGCGGGGAAGGAGACCGCGGGCCCTCCGAAGAAATTCCACATGCGGGTGAGCGAGGTGAGCAGGCCCCGCACCGCCTGCTTCCCGCCGCGGAGCGTAACCGTGTCCTCCGCGATGGGGGGCGCGGGGATGGGCGTGGAGGCCGCGAGGAGGAAATCCGCCCGCCCGAAGGCCTCGCGCATCACCCGGGCGGCCCACTCCCCCCGGAAGCGCTGGGCCTGCAGGTACTCGGCCGCCCTCACCAGGAGCCCCGGCCGCAGCCGCTCGACCACGCGCGGGTCGTAGTCCCCGGGCCGATCCCGGATGTTCTTCTCGTGGTAGGCGGCCGCCTCGCACATCAAGACTATCGCGGTGGCGTCCTTGGCCGGCTCCTGGTCCGGGATCTCCACCTCCTCCACCCGGGCCCCCGCCTCCGCCAGCGCCTCCGCCAGCCGCTCCACCGCCTCCGCCACCTCGGGGTCGGAGTCCGCGTAGTACCGGCGCGCGTGCCCGATCCGCAATCCCTTGAGCGGCTCGCCCAGGCCCTCCAGGAAGCGGAGGGGTTTCCCGTCCATCGAGCACGGGTCCGCCGGATCGTGGCCGGCGAGGACGCTCATCGCCAGGGCGCAGTCCTCCGCCGTGCGGGCGAGGGGCCCCACGGTGTCGAGCGACCAGGAGAGGGGCACGCAGCCCGCCTTGCTCACGAGCCCGAAGGTGGGCTTGTGGCCCACCACCCCGCACAGCGAGGCGGGGATGCGGATGGAGCCCCCCGTGTCCGAGCCGATGGCGAAGGCCGCCTGGCCGGTGGCGACGGCGTTGCCCGAGCCCCCGCTCGAGCCGCCCGTGACGCGGGAGGGGTCCCAGGGATTCTTCATGTCCCCGTAGTGGATATTGTGGCCGGTGGGGCCGTAGGCGTACTCGTGGAGGTTGAGCTTGCCCAGGATGACGGCCCCCGCCCCGCGCAGCCGGCGCACGAGCGTGGCGTCCTCTTTCGCGATGCGGTCCCGATCGATCCGGCTCCCGGCGGTGGTGGGCAGGCCGGCCATGTCCACGAGGTCCTTGATCCCGACGGGAACGCCGGCGAGCGGCCCTGGGTCCTTTTTCGCGGCCACGGCCTCGTCCACGGCCCGGGCGGCGCGGCGGGCGCCCTCGGGGTCGAGCCGGATCCAGGTGTTGAGCTTGGGGCCGAGGCGATGGGCCCTTGCGAGGAACGCCTCGGCGGCCGAGGCGGCGGAGAGCTCCCCTCTCCGGACCCGCCGGGCGATCTCCGCCGCCGGGAGATGGGTGGGGTCAGCCGTCACGGCGGGCCCTCCCGAGCAGCGCGGCGTGGCCCTGGGGCTCGGCCTCGGGAGAGAGCCGGGACACCAGGCGCCCGTGGATCTCGGCGATGCCCTCCAGCACGGCGGCGATTGAGACGCGGGCCTCGGGGGAGAGAGAATCCCCCAGGGCCGAGCGGCAGAGCCGCGCCATCTCCTCGTCGGGGATGCGCATGGATTCGAGCCCTTTCTTTTGAGAGCGGAGCGCGGGTTGACGGAAACTTCAGGAGGGGCTGTTCACGAACTCACAGCTTTATATGTACCCCCGCCGCCGGGGGGGCGCAACGCCCATCGGGCCGAAAAGGGCGGGATTTTCAGGACACTCCGCCCAAGCGGCGGGGCCCCGCGGGGTTGCGGGACCGGGTGCCGGGCCGCACAATCCCTCGGTCCCGGCGGAAGCGCCTTCCGGCCGGCCCCTCAATCCAGGGCAATCCGAATGATCCGGCTCAGCGTGTTGGACCAGTCCCCCATCCGGAGCGGGGGCACGGCCGCCCAGGCCCTGCAGGAAACCCTGCTCCTCGCCCAGGCGGCGGAGCGGCTGGGCTACCGCCGCTACTGGGTGGCCGAGCACCACAACAGCGGCGGCCTCGCCGGGACCTCGCCCGAGATCCTCGTCGGCCAGATCGCCGCCCGCACCCGGTCCATGCGGGTGGGATCGGGAGGCGTCATGCTCAGCCACTACAGCGCCTACAAGGTGGCCGAGAACTTCCGGCTGCTCGAGGCCCTTTACCCGGGGCGGATCGACCTGGGCGTCGGCCGCGCCCCGGGCAGCGACCGCCTCACGGCAGCGGCCCTCGCCCCCGACCAGAGCGGCTTCGGCTACGAGGACTACCCGCGCAAGGTGGCCGACCTCATGGGCTACCTCACCGACAGCCTCCCGCCGGAGCATCCCTTCGCCCGCCTGCGCGCCATGCCCGACGGCCCCACCGTCCCCGAACTGTGGATGCTCGGCTCGAGCGACGAGAGCGCCATGATGGCCGCCCACTTCGGCCGGCCCTTCTCCTTCGCCCACTTCATCAACCAGTACGGCGGGCCCCAGGTGATGGCGATGTACCGCGCGAACTTCCGCCCCTCGAAGCAGCTCGCCGGGCCCCTGGGCAGCATCGGCGTCTTCGTCATGTGCGCCGAGACGGAGGAGGAGGCCATCCACCACGCCTCGAGCCGCCCCCTCTGGATGCTCCGCAACCGCCGGGGGGAGCGGAAGGGCGTCCCGCCCCCCGAGGAGGCCAAGGCCTACCCGTGGAGCGGGGCCGAGCGCGCCTTCGCCGAGGACGTCTGGGGCCGCACCACCGTGGGCGACCCGGACCAGTGCAAGACCGGGATGCTCCAGCTCGCCCGGGCCTACGGGGTGGAAGAGCTGGTCGTCGTCACCGTCTGCCACAGCTTCGAGGCGCGGCTGAGGTCCTACGAACTGCTGGCCCAGGCCTTCGGGCTGGAGGGGAGGGGGTGAGAGCGGCGCGTTTCCGGAGTAGAGTGGATTCGATTTTCTTGATTCGGCCCATCCGACAGGAGATTTTCAATGTCCCTCATGGCGGTCCTCACCACCAGCCGCGGCGAGATCCGCATCTCGCTGCACGAGAAGCAGACCCCGGCGACCGTCGCCAACTTCGCGAACCTCGCCAAGCGGGGCTACTACGACGGCCTCTCCTTCCACCGGGTCATCCCGGACTTCATGATCCAGGGCGGCTGCCCGCAGGGGAACGGCCGGGGCGGCCCCGGCTACACCTTCGAGGATGAGTTCCGCGGCGATCTCGCCCACGACGCCCCGGGCGTGCTCTCCATGGCGAACGCGGGCCCCGGCACCAACGGCTCCCAGTTCTTCATCACCCACGTGGCCACCCCCTGGCTGAACGGCAAGCACACCGTCTTCGGCCAGGTGACCGCGGGCCAGGAGGTGGTGGATTCGATCAAGGCGGGAGACAAGCTCGAGAAGGTCGCCATCGAGGGGGACACCGGGCCCCTCTTCCAGGCACAGAAGGCCAACCTCGACAAGTGGAACGCCATCCTGGACAAGTGAGCGTCTCGTTTGGAATCCGAACGCGTTGTTCGGCATCGAATGCGGGAGTTTTTCCCCCCTCCCCCCAGGGTCCCCAAGCGGCTAGCCGCTTGGGCGGGCCCCAACCCCCTCCCGCCTACGCGGGCCGAAGCCTTCCCGCCTTTGGGCAGTCCGCTCCGGCGGGCGAAGGCCCGGAGGGAGGGGGAGCCGAGGCCCCGGGCGCCTGTCCCCCTGGACATCCGGCCGGTGAACAACCTGTTGGTCTATAACTTTAGGGAAGAGGAAGCTTCCCGGGGTTCCGGATCTCCCAGCTCTCGGCCAGGCGCTGGGCCTCCCAGAGCTCGCTGGGGCTGAGGCGGGCGGCCACCTCGCGCAGAAGCTCCGAGACGCCGGGCTCCCCCTTCTTTTGGGCCAGGCTGAGCCAGGCGTGGGCGAGGATCAGGTCGCGCGGCGCGCCCTTCCCGGCGGCGTAGGCCTCCCCCACCAGGCGCTGGGCGGGGGCGAGCCCTTGCTCGGCGGCCCGGCGGTGCCACTTGAAGGCCTCGGCCGGGTCCTCCTTCGCCCCGAGCCCCCTCGCGTAGAGCGTCCCCAGGTTGAGCTGGGCCTTGGCGTGGCCCCGCTCGGCCGCCTTGCGGTACCACCTGAGCGCCTCGGCCGGGTCCTCCTTCACCCCCAGCCCCGTCCGGTACATGACGCCCAGGTTGAACTGCGCCTCGGCCACTCCCTTCTCGGCGAGCGGCCGGAACTCCCGCAGGGCGGCGGCGTAGTCCCCCAGCCGGAAGGCGGTGACGCCCTCCTTGAAGCCCGCATCGGCGGGGCACACCGCCAGGAAGAGGAAGAGGGCGGGCGCCGCCCCCGCGAGGAGGGCGGGCCGGAGGATCGGCGGGCGCACGGGGCTCCCTACCTCCCGCCCTTGATCTGGGCCTTGCGGAAGCGGAAGGCGGCGGGGGTCACCTCGAGGGCCTCTCCCTCGCGGAGGAACTCCAGGGCCTGCTCCAGGCTGTAGCGCTTGGGGGGGACGAGCTGGGCCGTCATGTCCGACCCGGAGGCCCGCATGTTGGTGAGCTTCTTCTCCTTGGTGATGTTGACGTGCATGTCCTTCTCGCGGCTATTCTCGCCCACGATCATGCCCTCGTAGACCTCTTCCGTGGGGCCGATGAAGAGGGTGCCGCGCTCCTGGATGTTCTCTATGGCATAGGGGGTGCTCTTTCCCCCGCGGTCGGCGACGAGGGCGCCGGTGATCCGGCCCGGCAGGTCCCCCGCCCAGGCGTCCCACCCGGCGAAGAGGTGGGTGAGGATGCCCGTCCCCCGGGTGTCGGTGAGGAACTCGCTGCGGTAGCCGATGAGCCCCCGGCTGGGGATGCGGAACTCGAGCCGCGCCCGGCCCTTGCCGTGGTTCACCATCTTGGTCATGCGGCCCTTTCGGATGCCCATCTTCTGGGTGACGACGCCGATGTAGTCCTCGGGGACGTCGATCACCACGTCCTCGAAGGGCTCCAGCACCTTGCCGCCGTCCTTGCGGATGATGACCTCGGGCCGGCCCACCGTCATCTCGTATCCCTCGCGGCGGAGCTGCTCGATGAGCACGGCGAGCTGGAGCGAGCCCCGGCCCGAGACGCGGAAGGCGTCCGGGGAGCCGGTCTCCTCCACCCGGATGGCCATGTTGTTGCGCGCCTCCCGGAAGAGGCGGTCGCGCACCTGGCGCGAGGTGAGGAACTTGCCGCTCCGGCCGGACAGGGGCGAGTCGTTGATGCGGAAGGTCATGGCGATGGTGGGCTCGTCGATCGCGATGACGGGGAGCGCCCGGGGGTTCTCGGGATCCCCGATGGTGTCCCCGATGTTCAGCTCCTCGAAGCCCGCCACGGCGACGATGTCCCCCGCGCGCGCCTCGGCGATGGGCGCGCGCTGGAGGCCCTCGAAGCCGAAGAGATGGCTGATCTCGCCCCGCTGGTTCTTGCCGTCCCGCCCGAGGACCACCGCGGCCCCCTTGGCCCGGATGGCGCCGTTCCACACCCGGCCGATGGCGAGGCGGCCCACGTAGTTGTCGTACTCCAGGCGCGAGACGAGCATCTGGAGGGGGGCTCCATCTTCGAAGCTGGGTGCGGGGATGGAGGCGATGAGGGTGCGGAAGAGGGGCTCGAGGTCCCCGGCGAGCCGGTCCGGCGCCGTCCCCGCCCGGCCCTCGCGGGCCACGGCGTAGAGGACCGGGAAATCGAGCTGGGACTCGGCGGCGTCCAGGTCGATGAAGAGGTCGTAGACCTCGTCCAGCACCTCGGCCGGCCGGGCGTCCGAGCGGTCAACCTTGTTGATGACCACCACGAAGGGCAGCGCGCGCGCCAGGGCCTTGCTCACCACGAAGCGGGTCTGGGGCAGGGGGCCCTCGGAGGCGTCCACGAGGAGCATGACGCCGTCCACCATCGAGAGGACGCGCTCGACCTCGCCCCCGAAGTCGGCGTGCCCCGGGGTGTCCACGATGTTGAGCCGCACCCCGCCCCAGGTGACGGCGCAGTTCTTGGCCATGATGGTGATGCCCTTCTCGCGCTCCAGGTCCATGGAGTCGAGCACCCGCTCGGCCACCTCCTGCCCTTGGCGGAAGATCCCGCTCTGCCAGAGCATGGCGTCCACGAGGGTGGTCTTGCCGTGGTCCACGTGGGCGATGATGGCGAAGTTCCGGAGGTCCTGGCGCTGGCTCTTTGTCATGGGGGTCCTGGGCCGAGGCGGCGTCCAACCCCCCGGCCGTCGGCGGGCCGGGGGCGCGAGGCGCAGGATAATGGACGAACCGGGGCGGCGGGGCAAGCGGCCGCCGGAGATGAGTGGTCGGTTTGGCTATTCTCTGAACGCCGTTGCCCTGGATGAATTGGCACTCTCCCTCTCCCTCTGGGAGAGGGCTGGGGTGAGGGAAGAGCGCCGGCGGCGGAGGCGCGAAGCAAAGGACCACCTCGAAATCATATGCGCCTCTGCGCAAACTGGACCGCTACCGGCCGCCGGAGATGTTTCCCCACGGCCTCCGAACTTGCTAGGCTGGGGCCTCTTCAGCGGAAGCTTCGGGCTGTCCACGCGTCCCGGGGGGGAGAGCGCCGCCCTTGAGATTCTCCTTTTTCATGATGCCCCACTTCCGCGGCCACACGCGGGACCTCGAGGACGAGTGGGCGCGGACCCAGGCGGCCGGGGCGGCGGGCGCCCTGCCCGTTCCGGGCCGGGCGAACCCCCGGCGGGGGCGGCGGCAGGAGCAACTTATCGTTCCCTTGACGGCGGAGCCCTGGCTGGAGGCGCGCGCATGAACATAAATCAGCTGGCCCCGGGCGTGTTCTACGCAAACACCTACCCGACCTTCGGGTGCGTGGTGACGCGGGAGGGCGTGGTGGCGGTGGACGGCCCCATGAAGCCCACGGAGGCGGCCGAGTGGCGGGCCTTCCTGGAGTCCAAGGGGCCCATCCGCTACATCATTCACACCGAGCACCACCAGGACCACATCGCCGTCAACGGCTTCATGCCCGGAACCGTCGTGGCCAGCCGGCTGACCGATGCGGATTTCTTCAAGTCCGTCCCCTCGAGCGAGGTGGCCGTGGAGCGGATGCGGAAGTATGACCCCGCCGCGGGCGGCCTCCTGGAGGGCTACCGGCTGCGGACCCCCGAGATCGTGTACGACGGCGGCTTCACCCTCCGCCTCGGGGGGGAAACCTTCCGCCTCCGCCACTCCCCGGGGCACACGCGCGGGCAGACCGCCGTCCACGCCGCCGGGACCCGGGTGGCCTTCACCGGCGATAACATCACCCCCGGCGGCCATCCCTTCTTCCATTCCGCTTCGGTATGGGCGTGGTTCGACTCGCTCGACTATCTCGAATCGCTGGATGTGGACTGGTATATCCCCGGTCACGGCGACCCCTGCCGGAAGGAGGAGATCGCCCGGCAGCGCGAGAAGATGGAGGCGGTCGTGGCCCAGGTCCGGCTCCTGAAGGGGATGGGGAAGAGCCGGCAGGAGGTCCAGCAGGATGCGAAGTATATCCACCGGGCGGGGCAGGGTTACCCGCGCATCCTGGGGGACCGCGCCTTCGAGCTGGAGGCGGCGGGCTTGGGAGCCGTATATGATGCGCTGGAGGAGCGGCGCTAGGAGGCGATTCACGGAGGCCTTCACGGCCTTCGAACCTGGGAGCCAAAAGGAGAAATGAGATGAAAGCCGCCTGCAGGGTGATGTCCGTTCTCTTGGTTTCCTTCCTCATCGGAGCCGCCCCCGCCGGCGCGGCCGAGCAGGGAGGGGTGAACGTCGGCAGCCTCACGTGCAAGACCAAGCCGGGCACGAGTGTGCAGCTCTTCCTCGTGTCCTCCGTGGCGGTCGAGTGCGCCTTCAAGACCACCGGGGGCGAGGAGATGTACAAGGGCGAGCTCGGCTTCCTCGGCGTGGACCTGAGCCGGAAGGACGAGCAGACCCTGAACTTCACCGTCCTCGGCGTCACCCGCGACATCAAGATGGGGGCCCATTCCCTCCAGGGAGACTACCTGGGCACGTCCGTGGCCGCGGGCATGGGCGGGAAGGGCGTGGGCTCCACCGCCCTCGTCGGAGGGCTGAGGAAGAGCTTCAACCTCGTCCCCTCGGCGGATACCTTCAAGGGCGCGGGCATCAGCGCGGGCGCCACCCGGATGAACCTCAAGCCCCTGAAGAAGTAGGCCCGCTCCCTCGCCTTTTCTCCGGCGAAACCCTCTCCCCGTCCGGATTTTTCCGGGCGGGGAGCGCGTTTCGTCCTCCCTTCATTTCTCAGTGTTTTCTTCGATTGAACCTCGTCCCGGCCGGGGCCTATTTTAAAAATAGGGAAATACGGGCGAGAGGCGGTCGGCCCTCTTCTTTCGCCTGCCGTTTGACGCCCAGCGTGCCAAGTCGGGTGCCGCCGGCATAAACCCATGAGCGACGATGGACGATGAGGGGGAATTTTCCCGGCCGGCGCCGGCATCCTGCGCCCGCCGGGCGGGGCCGCATCCCGGATGGAAGCACCGGGGATCCCGCCGCCGATAGGGGAATTTGATGAACGCCCGGAACCTGATGTTTGCGTGCGCGATGAGTTTCTTGCTGGCCGCGGCCGGAACCGGCCCGGCCTCGGGCGCGGAACCCCCCAGGGAAGAGAACAAGACAGGGGTGAACCTGGGCAAGCTGACGTGCAAGACGAAGCCCGGAACGCAAACCAAGCACTTCCTGCAATCCTCCGTCTCGGTGGACTGCACCTATCAGCCCAACGAGGGCCAGCCGCAGAAGTACGGCGGCGAGATCGGCTTCTTGGGGGTGGACGTGGGGCAGCGGGAAGAGAGGACCCTGTACTTCGGCGTCTTCGGCGTCCGCACCGGCGCCGCCCTCGAGGCGTTCCCCCTCCAGGGGAACTACTACGGGACCACGCTTGGCGCCGGCATGTTCGGCCAGGGGTATGGCTCCTCGGCGCTCGTTGGCGGGAGCCAGAAGGGCATCAGCGTCGTCCCCTCGGTCGAATCCTTCAAGGGCGAGGGCCTCATCGTGGGCGGCACGCGGATGTACCTCGAGCCTGACCGCGCGGCCCAGGCCCCGGGCCGGCCGGTGCGGGAGGCGGGTAAGTAGGCAGACAAAGGCATGGGGCGCCGCCCCCGTGGAAATCCCCGCCCGGGGAAACCTGCCCGGGCGGGGATTTTTGTCGGTTCTTTTTTCCCGGGAAAGAATACCTTGAGGCCGGACGCGGTGAGGCGGTATGATCCCGGCGAGGAGATTCCCGCCTCCTCTGACAGGAGAGGCCATGGACGCAGTCTACCTGCGGCATCCTTCCGTGCTTCGCGACCCCATCATGATCATGACCTTCGCCGGGTGGAACGACGCGGCCGAATCCGCCACCCTCGCGGCCCGGTACCTGGTGGACCGCCTGGGCGGAGAGCGTTTCGCCGCCATCCCGCCCGACGACTTCTTCCAGTTCTCCGACCAGCGGCCCACCGTGCGCCTCGACGAGAAGGGGGAGCGGCAGATCTCCTGGCCCGCGAATGATTTTTTCGTCTGCCGGGCGGGCCACCTCCCGCGGGATTTCGTGGTGGGGGTGGGGGTCGAGCCGCACCTGCAGTGGAGGCGCTTCAGCCGGAGCGTCCTCGACATCGTGAACCGGTGCGGCGTCCGGCTCGTCGTGACCATGGGGGCCTTCCTGGCCGGGGAGTCCCACACCGAGCCCGTCCCCGTCACCTGCCTGGCCACCGACCCCTCCCTCGTCCGCAACCTGGGCATGGAGCTCTCCCGCTACGAGGGCCCCACCGGCATCGTGGGGGTCCTCCACAGCCTCATGCAGGAGGAGAGGCTCGCCTCCGTCAGCCTGTGGGCCAGCGTGCCGCACTACATCGCCGCTCTGCCCAACCCGAAGGCTTCTTTCGCCCTGCTCGACCGGCTGCGGGCGGTGTGCCGCGTCCCCCTGGACCTTGGCGACCTGGAGCGCTCGGCGGCGAACTTCGACCGGCAGGTGGAAGAAGCCATCCGCGAGGATCCCAAGCTCGCCCGCTACGTCTCCCAGATGGAAGGGTCCGAGTCCGAGGAAGCCGAGCCGGAAGAGGAGGAGGAGCATTCATCCGGCGAGGCGGCCGAGGAGCTCCCCCCGGGGGAGCAGGTCGCCGACGAAATCGCCGACGAGATCGAGGACTTCCTGCGGCGCCGCAAGAACGGGTCCGACAAGGACTAGACCGGCCAATCCCGGTGCTCCTTCTTGCGGGCGCCTTGGCCGAATGAGTGCAAAAACAAGTCAAGCCTTAGGGAATTTGGACATTCGACTTGACTTACATGCAGCTACATGCAAAAATTTAACGAAAGTAAGGAGCTGGTCAAAAGGGAATGAAAAGTGGCCCTGCATGAGCTGGTTCACGACGATTGTTTTTCTTGGCTTAGCACCAGAGAGCCATGCTCTGTCCATGCGATCGTTACAGACCCTCCCTATGGACTTAAAGAATACAGTTCGGACGAGCAAGGAAAGCTGCGTAAAGGTAAGGGTGGAATTTGGCGCATTCCTCCCTCGTTTGATGGATGTCAACGCAATCCGCTGCCTCGATTCACTGTTTTGAATGCGAAAGAGAAAGAAGCTCTAAGATGCTTCTTTGAAGAATGGTCCAAGCTCGCGATTCGTGTTCTGGTTCCTGGCGGCCATCTTTTCATAGCTGCCAATCCGCTGCTTTCTCACCTTGTGTATCTTCCCCTCCTAGAGGCTGGATTTGAAAAGCGCGGGGAAATAATCCGATTGGTTTCCACTTTGCGTGGCGGCGATCGCCCGAAGAATGCGCATGAAGATTTTCCCGATGTTACAGTAATGCCGAGATCGTCCTGGGAACCGTGGGGCTTATTTCGGAAACCGTGTGAGGGACGAGTTCAAGATAATTTAAGGAAGTGGAAGACAGGGGGCCTAAGGCGGATTTCTGCGGATGCCCCTTTTTCGGATGTGATTCCTTCCTCTCCCGCCCGTCCGGATGAAAGGAAGATCGCCAATCATCCCTCCTTGAAGCCGCAGGCCTTTATGCGGCAGATCGTCCGCGCGAGCCTGCCTTTGGGTGAAGGTATTGTTCTGGACCCCTTTATGGGTTCGGGTGCGACCATTGCAGCAGCAGAGGCGGTAGGGTATCGAAGCATAGGCCTTGAAAAGGACCCGCATTATTTTCGTGTGGCACTGAAAGCCATTCCGAGGCTTTCCTCGCTTCATGTGAATGGCAGATCGCTGGATATACAACTTTCCCTTCCCGCAAACGGAACGCATGGCAAGATTGCCCGGCTTCGCCCGTTCAGGAAATCGTAATTGATGAGAGATTCCAACGGGTGGGACGCGGCTGTTCCTTTGCCTCCTGACCTTTCGGTCGGGCACGTCAGGAAGGCCATAGAATACATCGAAGCTCAGCTAAACGAGTTCATTGAAATCTATTATGAGCAAGCGAATGTATTTAGCGCGTTGGTGGGCATCTTTGGCGTTAGGGCGCTCAATGAGTTGAGCCCATATGAGAAGCACCGGCATCAAGATGTTGCGCAGCAGCGTTTCCCGGATTTGAGGCACCGAAAGAGCAAGCTCCCGCCGCCGCCGAATTACTGCTTGGAATCAAAAGGCAGCAAACGTCCTTGGGAGTTGCAATCCCATTATGATCATCCTGGCTGGTATATCGTGTGGCGCTACTTCGTTGATCAGACCAAGATGATGGTTCCTGGGAAGCAAGTTGTCGTTTGGCGAGTCGACGTGGCTTTTCTTAAGAAGGAAAATTGGAAATATGAAGGAAGCACGGCGAGCGCCGGGGGAGGAGGGAGGACGCATACCCTTCGGAGTGAGAAATGCGGCGCAGGTCCTTAGGGACAAATCCGTATTCATCCATCCTAAAGTTGTCCTCAGAGGTGGCAAGCCAACACCGCGTAATGGGGACTAGTTCTTTCGCAGGCGTATCCGGCGTTTTCAACCCAAATAGAAGCGAGCGGAGATGGCCGGGCGGGGCGGGGTGCGCGGGTTCATCCTGGCGGCGGGGCGGGGCGTCCGGCTGGGCCCCCTGGGGAAGCTCGTCCCCAAGCCCCTCTGGCCGCTGGGGGGGACTCCCCTCATCCGGTTCGCGCTGCACAAGCTCAAGCGGGCGGGGGTCCGCGAGGTGGGGATCAACCTCCACCACGGGGCCGAGGCCATCCGGGCCGCGGTGGGGGAGCGCCCCCTGGGCCTCGAGGCGCGCTATTTCTTCGAGCCCGAGATCCTGGGGACGGCGGGGGGCCTCAAGAACGCGGAGGGCTTCCTGCGGGAGACGGGCGCCCCCTTCTTCGTCCTGAACGCCGACGCCCCATGCGGGGCCGATCTCGAAGAGGCCCTGGCCCGGCATGAGCGGGGCGGCTTCCTCGCCACCCTCATCCTCCGGCCCTCCCCCGACGCCGCCCGCTACGGGCTGCTCGCGGGGGACGAGGCGGGCCGCCTCCGCCGCTTCCTGCGGGCCGAGGCCCCCGGCGCCCCGGACGGCCGGGTCACGGAGGGGATGTTCACCGGCCTGAGCGTCCTCTCCCCGGCCCTCCTGGACCATATCCCCGCGGGGCGCCCCTGCGGGATCTCCGAAGAAATCTATCCTCCCCTCCTCGAATCGGGCGCCCCGTTCGGGGCTGTCCTCTCCTCGGCCTACTGGGCCGACCTTGGGACACCCGCGCGCTACCTGGAGGCGCAGGGGGACCTCCTCTCGGGCCGCTTCGTGCCCGAGTTCCCGTGGCCGGAGGAGGACCACGTGCTGGCGGCGGGGCCGGGCGGCGGATGGGACGGGGGGCGGGTCGAGCCTCCCGCGCTGATTTCCACTGGGGCGCGGCTGGAGAGAGGGTCGGCCGCCGGGCCTTTCTCAGTCCTGATGAGGGATGCTACCCTGCAAGCGGAAGCGCGCGCGTCGGGATCGGTGCTGTTCCCCGGGGCCCGGGTGGCCCCGGGCGCGCGGCTGGACGCGTGCATCGTGGGGCCGGGCGCCGTGGCGGACCCGCCGGGCGGGCGGGCCCGCCGGTCGGTGTTCCTGGCGGGGGCGGCGGAGCCGGTTCCTATCGAGGATTGAAGCCCGGACGGGGGGCATCCCCGCCACTGAGCGGCCCAAAGGAGGAAAGGATGCGGGAACGCACCGCGGTCGCTTCGCTTCGGGTGGGCCGCTCGCCGGTCTTCGCGCAGGGCGGGGTGGTGGCCACCAGCCAGCCGCTCGCGGCGGGGGCGGGGCTCCAGGTCCTCCGGGACGGCGGGAACGCGGTGGACGCCGCCATCGCCACGGCCGCCGCCCTGAACGTGGTGGAGCCGCAGTCCACCGGCGCCGGCGGCGACATGTTCATGCTTTACTGGAGCGCCAGGGATCGGAAGCTCTTCGGCCTGAACGGCAGCGGCCGGGCGCCCAGGGCGGCCACCCTGGCCCGCTACCGCGAGGCGGGGTTCCAGAAGATGCCCGACGTCGGGGTCTTCTCGGCCACCGTCCCGGGCGCCGTGGACGGCTGGTGCGCGGCGCTCGAGCGCTGCGGAAGCGGCAAGATGCCTCTCAAGAGGCTCCTCGCCCCGGCCATCCACTACGCGGAGAAGGGCTACCCCCTCTCGCCCATCATCGCGAACGCCTGGCGGAACCAGGAGGCCAAGCTCGCGAAGTGCGCGCACTCCGCCAAGCTCTACCTCCCGGCGGGGCGGGCCCCCCGGGCGGGGGAGGTCTTCCGCAACCCCAAGCTCGCGGCCTCCCTGCGGGCGATCGGGGACGGGGGCCGCGAGGTCTTCTACGAGGGCCCCATCGCGAAGGAGATCGTCCGCTACACGAAGGAGTTGGGAGGCCTCTTCGAGCTCGAGGACTTCGCCGCCACGCGCTGCGCCTGGGTCGAGCCCATCCGCACGAGCTACCGCGGCCACGAGCTCTGCGAGATCCCGCCGAACGGCCAGGGCCTGGCGGCGCTGCTGTGCCTGAACATGATCCAGGGCGATCCCATCGGCGAGTTCAGCTACGGCTCGGCGGATCACCTCCACCTGATGATCGAGGCGATGAAGCTGGCCTTCGCCGACCGGAGCCGCTACATCGCCGACCCGGAGATGGCCGAGGTGCCCGTCCAGGG